>Ga0315289_10015949_pt1 | contig 10406 bp, 5 predicted proteins | sample YL17G11_40_MG_FD_203452 | JGI IMG/M metagenome (GOLD analysis project Ga0315289, IMG submission 203452) | Sediment microbial communities from Yellowstone Lake, YNP, Wyoming, USA - YL17G11_40 | ecosystem: Environmental > Aquatic > Freshwater > Lake > Sediment | place: USA: Wyoming | collected...
ACTCTTTTTGCCTTTTTCTAATTCTCGAGAGATTTTAGTCAGATTATATTTTATTTCGGGCACTAAAATTATCTCAGCCCCGCAGGCCAATCCAACCGTCAGGGCAATAAATCCTCTCTCTCTTCCCATCACCTCAATAATAAAGATTCTCTCGTAGGAAGAAGCGGTATCCCGAATTTTCTGAATAGCGCATAAGGCCGTATTCACAGCTGTATCGAAACCTATGGTATCTTCTGTGCCAGCAATATCATTGTCTATGCTTGCTGGTATGCCAACAAGAGGTATTCCACCTGCCTGATAGAGTTCCATTCCTCCTCTAAAAGCACCATCTCCTCCTATGGTTATCAAACCATCAATCTTGTTACTCCTTAAAACTTTTATCGCCTTTTCTATTCCTTTTTTAGTCTTTATCTCTTCACACCTTTTCGTCTTCAATATCGTTCCACCCCAGCTAATAATTCCGCTGACCGACCTCAAATCCATTCTTCTCTTCTTATCTTCAATCAGTCCCCAATACCCTTCTTCAAATCCAACCACATCCAGGCCATAATAGATTGCTGAGCGAACTACAGCTCTAAGACAGGCATTCATTCCCGGGGCATCGCCACCAGCAGTCGTAACAGCAATCCTTCTCATTTCTTTTCTTCCTTTATATCAGTTTTTATATCAGTTTCTATATCAGTTTTTATATCAGTTTTTTCCTTTCTGCTCGGTTCTTCTTCTACAAATTCACCCAGTAGGCGAAACTTTTGATATCTTTTTCTCAATAGCTCTTCCACGGGTAAGTTCTTAAATTCGCTCAGGTATATCTTAATTTTTTCTGCCAGTCGGCTCCCCACAAATCCTATATCCCGATGAGCACCACCCAGAGGCTCATCGATGATTTCATCAATCACTTTCAACTCCAGCAAATCTCGGGCGGTCAACTTTAGTGCCTTAGCAGCTTCGGGAGCTTTTGCTGCGTCCCTCCAGAGAATAGAGGCACAACCCTCAGGAGAGATAACCGAATAGATAGCATTCTCCAACATCAGGACTTTATCCCCAACGCCGATTCCCAGCGCTCCACCACTACCTCCTTCCCCGATGACCACTACGATAATGGGAACTTCCAATTCCGACATTGCTTTCAAATTTCGGGCAATTGCCTCAGCTTGCCCTCTCTCTTCTGCCCCAATTCCTGGATAAGCGCCCGGAGTATCTATAAAACTAATGACGGGGATTGAAAATTTCTCAGCCATCTTCATTATCCTTAACGCCTTGCGGTACCCTTCCGGATGGGGCATCCCGAAATTTCTCATCATGTTTTCCTGAAGGGTCCGGCCCTTCTGATGACCAATAACTACAACCGCTTCGTTCTCCAATTTAGCCATTCCCGCCACCATAGCTGAATCGTCGGCAAAATTTCTGTCTCCCCGAAGTTCTACAAAATCAGTCATAAGTAAATTTATATAATCCAAAGTATAGGGGCGTTGAGGGTGCCGAGCCAGCTGAACTTTTTGCCAGGGAGTGAGATTAGCAAAAATTTCTCTCTTGAGTTCCTCGCATTTCTTCTCCAGACTCGTTATCTCCTGAGAAAAGTCGACCTTTTCATTAGCCCCGAGACTCTTTAGTTCTTCTATTTTCTTTTCCAGTTCTACAACTGGTCGTTCAAAATCTAAACCTTCAACTTCAGCCAATAAAATCTCCTTTACGGGTTCGATGAATCGAACCCCTACATTAATTGTAGGGGCTCAATTTATTGAGCCCGTTCGCCCCAGTCTTTTGCTTCAATTCCGTCCCGATTCATCGGGACCACTACTTTCAATTCAAAATGCACTCATATATCCGATGCGAAAAATCCGGTCAAACTCATTAGCAACATCTTTTCCATCTATTTCAACGTTTAAGTTTGGCGTAATGAAATAGCGTATGCCCATATTTATCCTGTTCTGGCTTCCCCCACCCAAATTATCGAATTCCAACATTGGGATTAAATTATCCCCCACTTTAGAAAATAGGCCAATGAATCCTCTCACCCTGAATTTATCAAAATCATAGCCATTAATCCCAGTAGAGACCTCCAAGTGCGGAAGAAAATTCTCTTTGCAGAGGACTATAAAGAAACCCTTTTCTCTCTGCTCATACTTTTTATCCCTATATTCTCCATAACCTTGATCATCGTAACCAACACCAACTGCCGGGAAGCGTTCGCTCCCACTGAAAAGGCAAAATTTTACAAACAGTCGCGGACGCCTGAGTTTGATATCCTGATTCCCTATGATATTTTCGGTATCGAAGTAAACTCCCAGGTTCATATGCTCCAGCACCCCAAAGAATAGACCGACCAGAAGTCCACCGTTAATACTACCTCCTTTGCTTTCGAAACTATAAAAGCGGAAATTCACATTATACCCCCCCATTTCAGTAATTTGAGGAGTGGGGGTATCAATCAAATCGACCACTTCCCCTGCAGATAAGATAGAATAAATACCTGAAAAGCAAGTAATAACCAATCCTATCAATAACGTTAATGGAAAGTAACCTTTTTTCATTCTCCTCTCCTTTGTGAATGATTCTTCATACGGGTTCCCTTGTTCAGTTACACTTACATAATGCTAACAGATTTCATCTTTCTTGTCAAGTTATCCCCATTTCGATTGTCGGGCTCGGGGACGAGCCCGACTACCGTATTAGGAGTAGCAGACTTCAGTCTGCGTCTTAAAACGCAGGTTAAAACCTGCTACTCCTTACCTTCGCTGAGGTACTCGGGGTCGTCCCTGACCCCGAGGGAGAACAGGTTTTGTCCCGACAAGTCGGGACTACCGTATTAAATTTTACACTATCCTCATTTCGACTCTTGTTTAAGCTTGGAGTCTATCTCTGTCAACTTCCTGTTAGCCAATTCGTTTCCAGGATCAACTTTCAAAACTTTCTGGAACTCTTCCCTTGCCAGATCGACTTTGTTCAACTCCAGATAGGCAAGACCAAGGTTATTATGAACGCCGATATTGAATGTGGGAGAGAATTCGATTGTCTTCTTGTATTGGCTGATAGCCTCCTCTATCTTACCTTGACTAAAATAAATGTTACCCAAATAGAGGTATGCCTTTATGTTCCCAGGAGCAATCTCTACGATCTTCTTATAAGTCTCTTCTGCTTTATTCCAATTTTTATCCTTTACATATTTTTCCCCTTCCTCAAATAGTTTTTCGAGTTCTTCACTCTGTGGGCTAAAAGGAGGTTTCCCTTCCATCTGTGCCTGGACAATTGAGAGATTCGCCTCAGCCTGGCGATTTTCGGGCTCAAGCTCCAATATCTCTCGATATTGGTTACTAGCTTTCTCCCATTCTTTTCTTCTAATATGCATCTGTGCAAGGTAGGACCGGGTAGGGACCGAAAGAGGATTTATCTCGATCGATTTATTTAGAGCTTCAATAGCCTCAGGTATTTTTCCGGTCTCTCCATACATAATTCCTAAATTTGAATATATCTCGTCATAACCAGGATTTGCTTCTATTGCTTTAAGGTAAGCCCAAATAGCTTTCTCCTTCTCGTCTAAGCGAGCATAAGCGTTGCCCAGTTCATAGTTATTGTCCACATTTAGAGGATAAATCCTATAGGATAGCTCACACTCCCTAACCGCATTTGCCAGCGTAGTATTATTTCTTGCATACTTAAATCCCTTAAAATAGTGAATCTCCCCACGAAAATATCTAAGATTAAAGAGAATAATTCCAAAAATAATTATTCCAGAGAGAACATTCAACGGGTAAATAACGAATTTCTTAATGGGAATTCTATGTTCCGATATTCCTCTTCTCTGTCTCTGGCATATTCCTATAGTCAATCCCATCAATATCCAGAAGAGAAGGCCAGACATTGGGAAATGCAAGGAAACATTCAACAAATTATCAACGAGCATTCCAAGAATACTTCCCAAAAGCCCCAAAACGACAGTCTTATCATACTCAATATTGAGCTTTCTGTAACTATTTATTACTACTTTAAAAAAGAGGATGAATAACCAAATATATATTCCCAGCCCCACAATCCCCGTCTGGGAAACTATCTCTAAGATTTCATTATGAGCATTGTTGGCATGGGTGCGAAGAGGAGAATACTTCTTTATCTCCAGATATTTTCCCTGATAAAATGGATAGATAATCTCAAAATTTCCCCAACCATGACCTAAAAGCGGTCTTTCCTTAAACATGGAGTAGGCTGCCTGCCAGATTAGAAATCTCTGAACATAAGCCATCTGCTTAAAATCGGTAAAACTCTTAACTTTCTCAATAGCAAGCTTCACGACCATGACTTTCCTCTCCCCTTGTCGCTCAACCCTTACAGGATAGAACATCACCAGAAACAGAAGACCTGCCAGAAAGATTAACCACTTTCTATTCCTCAAAATTATGGAGACCTGGTGGGTGGCGAGGAAGAAGGCAACGAAAATCGAAGCCACAAAAAACCCCAGCCAGGCACTGCGAGTATGGGTTACCAGGAGCCCAAGAAAGTTAACTCCGAAAAGTCCTCCCAAAAAGAGCTTCTTTGTGAGAGACTTTTCATAAAGAGCCAGAACCGCTATCACAGGCATGATAAGAATCAGAAAGCTTGCCAGGAAATTGGGATTGCCAAAAGTGGAGACGCTGCGAGTGCCAAACGGCTCTATTTTTCCTGGCCATATGGGCTCAATCCCTCGATACTGAAGTATTGCATACAAAGAGGCAAGCGTTCCCACTGCAAAGGCAATATAGAGTAACCTTTTAAGATTTCTTTCATCTTGAAGGAGATAGATAGTTATGTAAAAGACCGCTATACAATTGAGGAATAAGAATAGGAGATTTCTTCCACCAAAGGAAAGGATAGCCAATTTCATTTCTGGGTGAATAGAGAACGAATAAGCGACCGAAAGGAAAGAGACAAAAAAGAAGAGTAAAAGGGGCTTGTCGAGATATGTTCTGGGTAAGATTATCTGCCGTTTACGATCATTTTTTATCAGCCAGATAGCTAAAATCGCGGATAGACCGATCTGCAGCACGACGTTTTGAATCACATAAGGATTGCGAGTAGTGTCGGTAAGAAAGATTAGAGGCGAAATCAAAAAGATAAGAAAAAAAATATGTTTTATTATGCGGTCAGATTCCATTTCTATAGTAGAAAAAAAACCGCCACTCACCAGGAACGCCTGGCGGCCTGGCGGAAAGGAAGACCAAAGATAAATCTCTAGCGTTTATCTTTTAGCCTTAACCTGTTCAATTATAGATTTTGCCTGTTTATCTCCGGGATTCAACTCTAATATCTTCTCCCATTCTTTTAGAGACAAATCATATCTTCTCAAATTCCAGTAGAAAGCAGCAAGGCTCCTGTGAGCACTAATGTTAGAATCCTCCACCTCCACTGCCTTCTTGTAGGAATTTTCAGCCTCGGCAAACTTACTCTGCATAAAGTAGACATTACCTAAATTTGCATATGCCTCGCCGAGTTTGGGATTCCATTCTACAGCCTTCTGGTAAATTTCCTCTGCCTTCGCCCATTCCTTCTTCTGAACATAGCACCACCCCAACTTGAAGTAGGTAGGAGCATATACAGGGTCGAGAGCTAAATACTTCTGGAAATCTTCTATAGCTTTATCCCATTCTTCCAACTTAGTATGGACTGTTCCTTCCTGAAAGTGAACTTGCACATAGTTGGGAGCCAGCTTCTTCAAATCGGCATACTTCTCTAGCGCCCTTTCAGCATCGGTGCGAGGCTTCTGGTCCTCTACTACTGTCCGATTAAACAATTTGTGAATTGAAGGAAAGAAATATTTCTGGCGTAGGTCTACAGAATCCCAGCGAGGGTCATAAACTCTCCTCATATCCCATCTATCGTTGTACACATTGCCCATAAAGTAATGAGTCATTGCATAACAAGGGTTATTTCTCAAAACAGTCTGATACTCCTTTAAAGCATTTTCCCACATCCCGGCTTTGGAGTAAGCGATAGCGATGTTGTGGTGAATATCAGCTATAAAGAATCGCCTGAAGAAGAGAACCAGAAATAGAGCAAGAATTATAACTAACGTCTGGATTATTCTTCGGGAATTAGCATTAACCAGAAACCGTGGCTTCTTGTTACCTTCCAACCTCGTGTTAGCATTCTCCTTCCCGCCTACTATCTGACCACCAAGCAGTCCCAGGAAAAGCCAGAAAACAAAACCCGAAGATACGAATCTCATATTCACGCACATAAAGTTGTGCACCAGAAGACCAAATAGACCAGAGAGCAGGCCGAGAAGCAGATATTGGCGTCTTGTCAACTTTTCCACTTGATGACCAATGCCAAGTTTTGAACGCTTCTTAGAATGAGGATTGAACCGGGAAATCCCGGAAGTAGGAGGGGCTTGAGCTGAATAGCCGGTAACTTGGTTCAACCTCTTGACTCCCGTATGAAAAAATACCATGAGGAGCCAGAGAAATATCCCCAGTCCAATTATCCCCTCATCGTACCAAACCTCCATAAATTCATTCTCTGGATGGTCTGTTTCCGTATTACTTTTTCCCTCAATATGGAATATCTCAGGCCGCCGGAAAGCAGGATAGACTATTTTGAAAGTGCCAATTCCTGTCCCCAGAAATTTATGAATTAATTCCTTATTAACTGTAGCCCTAAGGCCAGTACCTTTCTCTGGATAATCTCTAATCATTTCTAAAGTGGAAAGCCAGGTGAACACCCGGAAGCGTACCGAGTCTCTCGACCTTTTTAAAAGGAAAGTTACTGCAAGTGAAGTACCCAGAAGCATTGCTGAGAGGAAAACTGCCAGGAAAACTTTTTTCCGTTTCTTTGTGGCTGGAACAACAAAAAGCGTGGTCACCACTGCAAAGAAGCAAGTTCCTGCTGCAAAACCTATGTAAGCAGCTTTAGTTCTGGTCATCAGGAGATTAATGACAACGATAAACAGAAAGAGAACCAGAAGCTTTTTGGACTTCATTTTCAATAGCACCATCAGACATAAAGAAGCAAGAAGGAGAAAAAAGAAAGCGTAGGTCTTATTTTCCACAAAGAAGAGAAAGGCACTCGCTCCCAAACTTCCCATTCGCATAAGTCCTTCCTTTCCCAAAAATTGCATAAAACAGTAGAGGATACCAATGGCTGCGACTAGAACTAAAGAGACAATTGTCCTTTTTGTCTGTTCCAGCTCGGAAAAATCAAAAAATGTTAGAATTAGGGGAGTAACCAGTACCAGGAATGCAGCAAAGAAGTTCGGATTGCCAAAAGTGGAAAATATTCTATCTCCAAAAGCCTGCTTCCAGATGAACGGGTCCAGTTCTAAGAATTGAACCAGACCATAGAAAACAGCGATAAAGGTAGCAGCGAGTATCCAGCGGAACATTCTATTTACTTTTTCGGAACTGCCAAACTCAATGAGAGCAACCAGAAAAATTCCTGTATACAGAACTCTCCTGGTAAGCTCCTCGAAACTGGTAAATTTAAATGGGGAAATGGAGAAGGAAACGATACCGGAAAGGAGGAAAAAGAGAGCAGGAATTGCGAACAAGCGCTGTTCTCTACTCACTAGAAGCGTTCCCCTCTCAATTACCTTAACAATCCACGCCGCTATAACAACAGTAGCACCAATATGTAGAACGGTAATTTTTATCTGACAGGAATCATAGGTCTTTAGATAGAATGATAGAGTGATAAGGAAAGCTAAGATTGGTAAACCGAACTCTATAACTATATCGCAATATTTGATTAATTTTTTGTCCATAAATTCTTCATATTATTTTAACACAATTCGCACAAAAATTCAACATTTTTATAAAAGCTTTTTTTATAAGATGTAGCTGCAGAGCGAAGCTCTGCTAAAGAAACGGGCTCAATAAATTGAGCCCCTACAATTAATGTAGGGGTTCGATTCATCGAACCCGTAAGAGGTGGGGATAGTTTTCGGAGTCGCTCGGTAGTGTAGGGCTTTATGCCCGTAGTGATTTTGGTAGTGTAGGGCTTTATGCCCGTAGTGATTTTGGTAGTGTAGGGCTTTATGCCCGTAGTGATTTTGGTAGTGTAGGGCTTTATGCCCGTAATGATTTTGGTAGTGTAGGGCTTTATGCCCGTAATGATTTTGGTAGTGTAGGGCTTTATGCCCGTAATGATTTTGGTAGTGTAGGGCTTTATGCCCGTAATCTGTAATTTGTAATCCACATTGTAGGGGTTCGATTCATCGAACCCGTCAAAGAATTTAGCTAATGAGCCAAACTCTGCCTCAATTTTGAAGTCGGAAAATAGCCGCTCTCTCTATTTTCCCCATTTACAAATAGAAAAGCCGTATTACCACAAAAAGTGGATAATACGGCCATGGAATAAATTGCACTGGAGCCGACGGTCAGAGTCGAACTGACGACCTACGGTTTACGAAACCGTTGCTCTACCAACTGAGCTACGTCGGCTGTCAGTTTACTTACACCATATTTTTACTGAAATCGCAACTTAGACTTCAATGTTCCGAAAATGTTTAATGGTTCGCTTTTGCAGAGTGCCAATCCGACAGGATTCCGAATGAATCAAATCGGATTCTATCGGAAAGGCATTAGGTAAGGAGCATTTAGTGTTTTTTAAGTAATGCGTCAATGGCTGCAATATCTTCCTTGGAAAGCACCCACTCTCCGGCAACAACGGTTTCCTCAATCTGAGATGGACGTCTTGCCCCGACGATGGTTGCAGTTACTTCAGGACGCCTTAAGACCCACGCTATGGCTAACTGCGCTACAGTTTTACCATTCTTTTCGGCAATGGGACGCAGGTCTTCAACTAATTTAAGATTGGCGCTCAACTCAGGTTCCTGAAAGCGCTGGTCTCTACGCCGGTGGTCATCCTTGGGTAGATTCTGCACGCGTTCTCTGGTAAATTTCCCTGTCAAAATGCCTTTTTGCATGGGGCTATATGCGATTACTCCCATATTGTTTTTCGAACAGTATTCCAGGAGTTTTTCTTCAATATCACGCTCGAGCATACTGTAAGGCGATTGAGCAGAGGCTACAGGATGAATCGGTTGGATGCGTTTGATTTGTTCTACGCTAAAATTGGATACGCCGGCATAACGAATTTTGCCTTCTTTTATGAAATCTGCTATAGCGCCCCAGGCTTCCTCTATGTCTTCGTCAGGCTCTGGCCAGTGAATCTGGTAGAGGTCAATAACTTCTATTTTGAGTCTTTTCAGGCTTGCTTCAACTTCAGAGCGGATACTTTTCTTCTTCAGGCGCCCGAATATGTTCCCATCCTTATCCCAAACCCGACCGCATTTGGTGGCAATGATAGGCTTATCGGGTAATCTTCTGATTACTTTGCCCACAATCTCTTCAGAGTGGCCAAGTCCGTAAACTGCTGCTGTGTCTATCCAGTTTATTCCAAGTTCAAGAGCGCGCTGGATGGCAGAAATCGATTCTTTGTCATCCTGGGGACCCCAACTGAACTTCCAACCACCACCTCCGATTGCCCAGGTGCCAAGTCCGATAGTCGACAAGTTAAGGTCTGTCCAGCGTAATTTTCTCGTAGGTATGGTTTTTCTCATTTCGTAGCCCCATTTCACATAACTGATAATAACCGAAATATTTCATTTATGGTTCATAATTGACCCTCGGTTCTATCTTAATTGAATTATAGTAAATGAAAGCTACCCAATGCAACAAAAATCTGGCACTTCGTGTTTCATCCTTTTGTCTCTTTGTTCCTCCCTGACTAAATCCTGAAACGCTCCAAAAATTTTTTGCCATTTCTTGCCGCAAGTCCACCAAAATACCATAAATTTCCATAAATCCCGTAAAATGAAAAATCCCAAATCGCTTTTGATTTTTTCAAAGAGTTTTGGGATTTTCGTCAGTCTTTCTTAGAACTATTTTTCAGACGCTTGACCTTAGGAAATAATTACTCTCCCAACTGAACTGCGGCCGTTCTCCCCTTAGTTCCGGGTCGAGGAAAAACAATAGTTTTCCAGAGATCTCTTTCATATTCATATCATATTTCTACTGAAATCGGAACCCAGGCCTAACCGGCTTGTCTATTTTCTTTTTCTAAATCTACTTAATAGACTGGCGACTTTCTGGCAATGCCATATGAAACTCGGAAGTATAGTCGATTTCAATTTTTACATTTTCCATCTGGCACTCAAGTAAATGTCCTCCCGCCTTTCTATCTTTGGTGATAAAATGAAGGTGATACCCTGGATAATTGATTCCTTCCATATAAGCCGGGCAGCGAAATCCTACTATAGTCCCTCCTACATCATGAAATTCAAATGTTAACTGATTTTTGACCACTTCATCAAACGGAAGATATGGTTTATTTTGCTTAGGGATACTTCTTGCCTTGATATACCTGAAGGGTCCTTCTATTTTGATAGCATAGAAAATGTCTTTTGTTGGCAATACATTGTCTAAATATTGTTGCAA
>Ga0315289_10015952_pt1 | contig 10405 bp, 27 predicted proteins | sample YL17G11_40_MG_FD_203452 | JGI IMG/M metagenome (GOLD analysis project Ga0315289, IMG submission 203452) | Sediment microbial communities from Yellowstone Lake, YNP, Wyoming, USA - YL17G11_40 | ecosystem: Environmental > Aquatic > Freshwater > Lake > Sediment | place: USA: Wyoming | collected...
TTGATTGTCAGAATGTTTTCGCTTACGGTCATTTCAACATTACGCATGATAAAAGAACTCCTTTGGATAAAGGTGGTTATTAAATTTTAGGACTTTATGTTTAAACGGATTCGTTATAGAGCATGGCGGCGTAGTTGCTTTTGCGAGCATTCCTCATATCCGATTTGCTTGTGCCTCGGCAAGAGTGTGCTCGTACCCGAAGAACCTGTCCCGTTCCACAAGAGGCAGGCTTCCGCGCTTGGCTTCCTCGAGTTCTTTTAAGCTGAACTCTCCGAGTTCATTCTCGAAGCCACGAACCAGTCCGAAGAATATCCAGTCTCCGCCTTCAACTTCCTCGCCCTCACTGGCGTACCAGGTCCAGCCACTATAGGGAGAGAAGAACTTGACAACGATCTTGACTGTTGCAGGATCCTTGCCGTCCATGCTGCCAAGCTTGGGCAGCTTCTCTTTGATCTCTTTAGTAAGAAGCATCATTTTTATTTTACTCTCCTGTAATCGATTGGGTTCACTGATCCTTGAATGATCGGGTTGGCCCGCCATGCCGTTTCGGGAGTTGCATATCCGAGCCTTGCATGGTTGTTATAGATGGAACAGTAGGTCACGAACTCGGCCAGCGAAGAATATATTTTCCGCAGTCTGGCCTGCCAGCCTTTAAGGCCTGACCTGCATTGTACTTGTAAGATGGCGGACGCTCGGTGGTTCATAAGTTTACCTCGTCTTGAAAATGTTTAACTGTTTTGCTTTCAGAGGTCTGAGCTCAGGGAACATTTTATAGAGTCGCTCCGTGTCCCGCTGATTGGCCTTGATGAACTCGGCCGTTTCCTTCCGCTGTTCATTCAAGTTCTTATATGAGTTGAGCAGTCGCCCGAAGTTCTGCTTGTTACAGGCAATCAGCTGACGGGCTTTGGTTATATTCACGCCACCTTCTTTGATAAGGTTTCAATCAGGTCTTTAGGATTTATGTCAAAGGGTTTAAAGATTTGATACAGACTCTGCTTCAGGACGTTTCACGTCTCCAAGAGCATTGATATACAAGTCACCTTCAATGTAAAGGGTTTCACTATTCTGGCTTTCAATCCTGCATCTGTCAGCCCGCACATCTCGGCAGCCAAGCCCCTCGTCCACGGCCCGACCTTCATGAATGATGGCGCCCTCTACTAGGTTCTGTGCCCGTTCCTTCGGATGAAAGAAAGAAAGCCCTGCGTAAAGACTTCCTGCCTTCTTTGTGCTCTTGATCTGCTCCCGATGAAACTGATCTCCCGATATTACCAGGCCACTCATCTCATTGTCCATGCCGCAGTACGCAAACAAATCAAGCAGGGCATGAACCAGACTGAGTGATGCTGCCTTGCCATTGGTGACAACATAGAAGGAACCAAGACAGATCTTCCTGGCTTTGAGTGCCTGAAGGAAGTATCGTATCCTTGGCACCGCCAAGGAAGGTTCCCCGCCCGTGAAGGTAATTGAATCAATGGAGGACACATCTTTTAGAGCAGCGTCGATTATGCGATTGCTGATGTCAACCTTCTGGGCATCTCCCCGCAGACAGTGCCGACACTTGGCGTTGCATCTGCGAGTGACCTCAAGAATCATGTTATTTATGTGCAGGTTGGTCTTTGTGCATATTGGCATCTTGGTCCTCCGCATACAAGGGCTGATTTATTGTTGACCCGCTTTTCATCAGGTCTTGGAAAGTATCGTGGGCAATCTTAACAGCCTTGCCACTTACGATTTGATAATGTTCCCAGACAGGTTTCCCGTGCCAGTTATGAATAGCCCCAATGCTTTTTTCTACCATATGAAAAACATATTCCTCCATCTCGTGCTCCTTTTATCTGATCAGTAAAAGTATGAGCAGGCCTGTGCAGACAACCGAATCGATTATCGTTGCAGGGTAATAAACCTTTTTACTTTTCATTTTAAAAGCTGCATGAAGAAAAGAGATGGCAATGATTGCCGTTCCTATGTAAACATGAAGTATGTTGTGGCTGAACAACAGACACACAGAAAGAATCAAATAAACTATGCCAAGAAATCCCAAGACGCCAACAGGATAGTCGATTGACTCGGGCAGCTTTTCTTTCAAAAATCTCTTCCAACCCACACTGTTCTTCCACTGTCTTATCTGATAAATCTGCGGAAGATAACACAGGCCGAGAATCTCGGACAGTATGCTCAGGACTACAGCGACAATAAACATTTTACCTCCTTACATGTTCTTGATGAAGTCATCAACACTGGAGCAGGTCTCAAGCAGGATCTTCAGATTAACGGAATCGTCTTCCGTTATCTTGCCCCGCTCAGGAGCTCCCCGATTTGCAAGAGCCGTGGAGATCGATCGATTGAAACTCCCAACCTTCTCTTCGTTGACAATGATCTCGAAGCAGTCCACATAAGCATCAAGCTTCAGGATCTCCTCAATCGTTTCGATGGCAGGCCCGTCCTTGGACAACACATCCTCCCGGCCTTCAAGCACCAGCTTCAGCTTATGCGGGGCAGGACGGTCGACTGTGATCTTCTTCAACACTCCTACTGACCTAAGCTGTTCGCAGATGATCTGGATAGACCCTTCCGTGGACGACTTCATATCTTCCTTCCACTCTGACTTGATCTCGGACGGTACATCTTTCAGTACCTCATCCTGTATCTTCTTGTCAGGCAGCTTCGGACAGACGAACCGCACCGCCGAACCATCACGGCTCATGACCGGTTCGATGCCGAGCTTGGCACATTTATCATTGAACTCACGCGAGAACCAGGAAGGCATACCTAGCATGCATCCTCCTCTTTAAAGGTCCCGTCCCTCATTGCAGTTGCAATAGAGAGCTCGTCCTGGGTGGGTATCTGTTCAACCTGCTCTGGGCCCATCCTCTCAGACACGAGCTGGCTTTCTAATTCCTTTATGTATACATTGATCGTCCCGTCATTCATCTTCTGACGGATCATGGCGATAACTGTCTTTGATGCCATAAGGTTTTTAACTCCTTTGGATAAGGTATCGGGCGAACAATCCTTTCCGAAAGTCCTCCGCCAACTTCATGACGTTGGTGAACTTGTAAACAAGATCCGAATCACTTACATGAGTGAGAAACTCTTTCTGTTCGTCTGCCGAGAACCCGTCATAGCTCCCGTTCTCGAAGATGATTGAGCAGCCAGGAGTGCCGAGGTTATAGCACCGACCGAGATTGTAAGTCTCGTAGCATACGCCGATGGTTCCAGGCTTATTATTAAGACAAGAAATCTTTAACTGAACGATAGATCCGACGTTCATCAGAACCTCCTGATAGAAGTCTTGCTGTTTTGTTTTGCCTGAAAGATACAGGACTCTTTTGATTTCCAAGGAATACAAGCGGTGGATCTTGCAGAGATCGAACACAGGTGGTAAAGAACTTTCCCCCGCAGATCGAAAGCCGTTACTTCATAAGGAAGTCCTGCAGTCAGCCCTTGAATAACTATCCCGTTACGATAAACAATACTTAGAGAGCTGCTTGTAGCTGTCGGGGTTTCTTTTACGCCTACGATTTTATGAGCCGTGAAATATATCACAGTATCACTGATAAACCTGACCACCCGATTCACTGGAGTAAATGTATATCCTGTACATGTTCCTCCTACACACGTGGGAGTAATCGTCCCAATCCACGGGTAAGAACATGGTCCAAACGAACAACCATTAAGGCCGCACCAGGGGAAGGGGTGGGAGGTTCCCGAAGGAATTCCCTGACAGGAACCGTATGTTGGTTCAGCTTTAACTATAAACGAACAAGCTAGAGGGTCCCCAAGATCACCCTGAATACAAACCGTGAAATCAATCGTGGGCTGAGAAGATGCTGGCAAACAGAATATTAAAACCCCGAACAGAATACTTATTAGGTTTTTCATTTTTAATATCTCCTGAAGCTGTTGCAGTATTTGCGATAGCGCTTTGCACTTTTGACCTTCCACTTATACATCATGTAGAAGATAGCTGCAAAGAATAATACTATAAGGATGATGCTTCCGTCAACCATACCCAAACCTCCAGCGTGCGACCTGATTGAGGAGAAGCTGCGTGTCCTTCATAAGCTCCTCTACATCAAAACAGTCAGAGGACTTATTATTGACGAGATTCTGATGAAGTATCCATTGCTCCAGAAGAAGCTGGGCCTTGGCAAGATCCTGACTCTCATGAGTACGGGCATGCACTTCAAGAATCTCTTCGTCTGTAATACCTGGATATCTTTGGAACTCGCGTCTGCACCGCGGACAGATTAGTTTTTCCGACATGTCAAATCTCCTTTAGTCAACGAGTGGCGTGTGTCGTTCAGGGTTACGCGGACAGTTAAGACTCTGGCATCCTTGACAACCGACGGGCAGCGCAACCTTCACCTTCTTTGCTGCGGAGAGAAGATAATCCTTCTGGTTCTCCAGACCGCCTATATCATCCAGTGACTCGTGGGCTTCCACAACCTCCAGAAGTCCCGGTGTGATACCAAATTCCATGGCTTCCTTCGGATGACCTATGCCCCGAATGATGAAAGGCATGCTGACGAAAAGAATTATAAGAACAAGTATTGCTATACCGAAAAGAATATGTTCCATTAATCAACCTCCCCTGTTGCCTTCTTTGCTTCTTCCTTCGACTTGCTTATCGCAGGTAATTTAAAAGGCATTAATGTTTTATTGTATTCGCCTATTTCGATTTTGATTCCGCGGTTCATCAGTGTTAGCAGATCCATGGAAAGACACATGGGAACGAACTCGGGTATGATAATCTCATCGGGACCGTTATGCTTTCGCCTATAGTCCATGGATGTCTGCTCAAACTCGAGTAGGCCTTTACTTTATAAACTTTCAAGTCTGAACAATAGGTAAGAGTAATCATTGTTCAACCTTTCTTCCGGGATATTGATGAATAGATCTTACTCGTTCCTCAAGTCAACCTCCGCAACAACGTTTGAATTTCTTCCCTGACCCGCAGATACAGAGCTCGTTCCGCCCAGGCTCTTTAAGAATATAGAACCCGTCGACGGTAACCAATACCTTCTGTTCCAGGTGGTTCGCCACAACCTTCTCAACAAAGAGCTTCAGGTCTGCGGCGAACTCGGGATCAACCTCTTCGACTGGCCGAGGGGCGTTCACTTGCTCTCTCCCTTCGCCTTGGTCATGGACACCACAGGCGTCAGCACCGAATCAAGATACTGCTTGGCAAAGGTGACCGCCTCCTCCTTCAACGTGCTGGCAATATCATTCAGCGTCTCCAGGAAACCCTTCTTCGGAAGGAACGCTTCCTGTGCAATGACATTCTTCGAATCAGCTATGGCTCGGTCCAGCTCAGGCTTCACCGTCAGATTCAGATAGTCCCAGGGATTCTTGCCCTGCAACTCGAGCTCCTTGATCAAGGCACTCGGGTTTGTTATCTCGGTGATTACTTTGTCCCGACCGAACAGCAACGGACGAGAAGCACCGAACAAAGCCGTCAGCTTAGGCTCTTCAGTCAACGCCAGGGCACTGTTCTTAGCCATGCGGAACTCGCACCGAACCGGCGGAGTGTTCTGATCGACGATACGGATGAGCCCAATGAACGAACGGCCTTTCGCTTTATTGGCTTCGAACTTCCGAAGCGTCTCAGCCTCAGCCTTGATTGAGTTGCAGGCCTGGTCTTCCTTGTCCTTCAAAGAAGCAATCTCAGTCCTGAGCTCAACCATACGCTTGGCATAGTTGACGATGGGCCCGTCCGATATACTTATCTCGGGCAACTTCTTGGCTTCTGCCATACAGCCTCCTTGGTTTAAAGGAGTTCGAACTCATGGAACAACTTAACAAACGATTTCGTTCTCCAGTTCATACTGTTCACGCCAGCCCTTCGCCCACTTCTCCGCCCATATCTCGGCGGCCTGCTCAAGACTGATCTCTATGCCGTGCTCGGCAACATGCTCCTTGAACTTCAGTATCGCCTGGATCTCCTCAATGTTCGACGCCCTCACGTCAGGATGAACATCGTACGACTTGAAGGTCATGTTCTTAACGGTCGGCTTCGCTTCGTAGAACCTGAAGCTCGAACCATCTGAATAATTGATCGACGCATCACGCAGGATCCGATCGGCCGCATTAGGCTCAACCGCTTCTTTGCTCGACTGCCATTCGTTATACCACACGAACGAGGCACCAAGAGCAAGAACGAAAAGACACAATAAGAATGGTGTCATGAAGAACCTCCCATGAAAAGATTTTTTAACGCTTCTTCCAGGCATCACCGTACCGCTTGAACATCTTCCCGCGGTTGTTGTGACGGTGTTCATACTCGATCATCGGGTAGCACAACGCGTTCGAACCCCAGGCTCCATCCGTCTGACGAAACATCGGAGACAGGGGAGATGCATGGTTCAACTCCGTACCATTCCTGCAGCCCACCCTCTGCCTCATGAACGTTGCCGCAAGTATCGCTCCGACCATCAAGAAAGGATTCCTCATGATATAACTCCTTGTGGTTGACTGGTTTCGTGATTGACCGCCTCCTGAGCCTTGACAAGGGAAGCCGTTATCTTTACAAGCTCGGCCTGCTTCTCCTGAATCACCTGCTCAAGAGCTATCTTCTTGTCCATTAAGTAGTTGACTTCACTGGTGTCGTCTTCAACCCCGCACTTCGGACACTTCCGAAGCCTGTTGATGTCGAAGTTCTTCACCTTATCAAACCACTGCTCATGCCCGCAGATGCTGCACTTGTAAACGATATACGGGTGACAGCGAACATCATACTTGTCCTGCTCGATTGTGTGATCATAGTGCATACAACCCCCTAACGCGTTATAAGAAACAGGAAGATGACCACGAACTTGAAAGCAAACAACCAAAGCTTGAAACAGATAGTTCCAATGGTCATGTACAGAATACCTTTCACAGGTGAATTGATGGTGACTGTCTTCACGCTACCTCCTTGAGGAACTCCTCGACCGACTTTGCCTCAAGAAGAATACGGAGGTTAAGTATATCATCCGCAAGTATATACGAACCTGAATACTGACGCTTCAAGAACTCGGCCCTGAGCCTGAGCTCGTGATTGCCTTCACGAGTTATGCCCCTGGCCCTGACCAACGAACAGGATGTGCCCTCATTAAAACCTTTGAGCTGCTCATCACTTATCGGATTCTTCGGAACCTGCAACACCGCAGGCGAATAAGAACACTCCTGTGCCTGACCGCAACTGACATTAACATGACTGCACTTCTCAATCCATTTGCACATAAGAGCGTTCCTTTCTATTTGAGATAAAAAGAAAAGGGCGAAGGCCGGTTTTATTAATAGGAGTCAGGCAAGACCATTTGGACTGGCCTGCCTTAACAACCTGATACTTTTTTGGGCTGGTCATGTATGTTCCCGTAGGTAAGATGTTACCATCGACACGACGGCCTCAGACAGTATCCGGCAGAACTGATAAACTATACTTACGGCACTTTATTGTGCCGCTGCATCGCCCCTATGTTCTTTACAGATGTGCCCGTGAACTCGCCTTGCTCACAATACAATTACTTCCAACTCGAATGTACCTTAATAGGCGAACCCGTAACGCACGGAATGTAAGCCTCTCCAGGCGTCGAATGAACCGTGATCAAAGGCATTGTGGACTTGGCTTCGATTATCCGCGACTGACCGTCGCAGGACAAAACGGCATCACGCCGACCGTGCTGACTGTACGCACTGACTACTGTCGCCGCACAGGCAACACCGGCAAGACTGAACAGACCGAAGACAGGAAGAAGAGCTATCAACATACTTGTAACTCCTTGTGGTTAAAGGTTAATCTTTCTTTTACTGGTGCCGAACCAGACCGTCCGAAGACTCGACATCCGCCGAGATCTCCGCATAAGCCTGGATGTCCGCCGCGAGCTCGTTCTTCTGCTCGGCGCTGATCTCGATCTCCTCGGCCTCGGACTTGAACCCGATGCCCGCATCCGAAGCATCCTTCCGCCTGTCAAACGCGGACGGAAGAATGGATTCGATCGCGTCACGGTACGACCTGCCGAGCCGTCCGTACGTATAGAAGTCGTTGTAGGCAAACTTGAGACAGGACATCGCATTCTCGAAGTCCTTGCCGCCACGCCGCCCGATCTCCCGCATGTTGTCCTTCGAATTGAAGAACACATCAGGACGCTTGTGAACCAGCCCGCCCTCAGGGATCAGACTGTAATCCTTGTCGCCCATGAACGTGGCAAACGCCAGCTCCTTCAGGGCACGGACCCGATTGCCGATCTCCGCCCGCTTCGCCTCGAAGATCCTCGTCTTGTCCTGGCGGATCGAGTCGACCACCTGCTTGCCCTCTTTGGTACTGAGCAGAGCATCACGCAGAGCATAATTGTGCATAAACAAACTCCTTCATTAAAGATGGTTTTGGTTGGAACCCCTTTTGTCAAGGGCTTATGTTTCTGGAACTGAAGAACTTAGTCGCGAGGGTCGGCCACTTCCGCCGTCAGCGCCGCATAGTCGGGGGCGAACCCAATATCCGCGAAGTGAGCATGCAGCTTGTCCTGCATCAGCTTGGACTCTTCGGATATCCAGTCAGCCAGTGCATTCTCCGGTTCGTTCGGAAGCATGCCCAGCTCTTTCAACTCACGGGCAACACGACGGTCTTTCTCCCGACGCTGCTGAATCTTCCGCCGAATCATCTTGGCGGTATTCGAGTCGACTATCATAACTCTCTCACCAACCTGAACGCGTACATCCTTCATAACTGCTCCTTTGTTGAGTGGTTAGGTGAACTTATGTAATACAGATTCCTGTTCCCTTTCAGGCGTCAGCTTCCTTGGACGGAACTATGTGCTGCTCAATAACCCGCTCCAGTTCAACCAACTCGTCGTGACCACCCTCGTCCCGTACAAGAGCTCGCCCTGACTCATAGCTGACCTTAAGAACCCTGGCCGAATAAGAAGAATTCCCGTAACCCTTCCAGTCGCCTGCAACAAATACACGGTCTCCGACTCTGACATCCCATAACCTGTTTGACATAAGGTCCTCACAATCTTAAAAGTACAAGTGGAACCCTGGGGGCGAATACGCTTCGCCTTCTGGCATCGTACAGCCAGGCGCTATGACTTGACATGTCATAGTGTTGACTGGCCGCGTTTTCGCAACCAGCCCCGTCATTCGAATCGTCCCCGCCTTTGGTCTTACAGGATACCATCGAATGACAGGAGTAAGTAACTCTCTCTTGTTAAAGAAGAGTCATGACGCTGCAGCGCCTATGTCGCTTACCCGCGACTCAAACTTATTGGGGGTCAGTTGAAATACTGAACGGGAACAACTTGAACATTGGAAGGAACAATCACAGGGCTGGCCGAACGCAACGACTCGCGGCACTCGCAGGCAAACACATGACGCTCTTCCCGCGGCATCGCCAGAATTTCCTTGCCCGTCAGACTCTCGCCCATCGCCAACTTAATAGCCTGAACATCGGACATGATGTCAACATCATCGGTGTTAGTGTCCATAGTGTAGACTCCTTTTTGTTATTGATGGTCGTGACGGCATGTCACCGCCATACATGATAGAAACAGCCGTCCGTTTTTTTTTAGTGCATTGGAAACAAACATTTTTTGTTTTGCTGTCTTTTCCCTTTTATAATGAGGAAAATAATTGTCCGTTTTTTCCACAACATGCACGAAACATTTTTTATAAAAGTAAAATTTCCTTTTATAATGAGGAAAATAATTGTCCGTTTTTTCCATTTCTTTTTTTATCTTTTCCTTTTTTCCCTCTTTATAATGAGGAAAATAATTGTCCGTTTTTTCCATGTTAAAAAGCTATCTTTTTGGGCAGGGAAAAAGGGCAGAAAAGGCCCTTTTAAGGTGCGAGGTGTCTGGGCCTCAATTTTGATTTTTTGATTTTCTGCCAGTTAAATGGTTATATCTTGCAGGAGTTTTTTATGGCCTTGGCCTCTTTGGAGATTGTACTGAAGCTTGCCCGCAATTTTTCTTTCAGGGCTTGGTCCATGACATCTTCCACCACGTCGTAGACCTTGTTCAATTCGGCGTCTATTCGTCGGAGAGATAGTTCCACGGTCTTTATGGGGACAAGGGTGGTTTCTTCTTTGGCTTTCTTGGTAGTTGATAGAGGTGAACCATCCAGAGGGCAGAATTTCCAATTCTTTTGTTGTGACCGCATATCGGTATCATTATGAGGGCATTTACCTTTCCAGGTTCTTTCCATGACTCTGGCCCGTTCCTCGAGGTTATCGCTTATCTTATCGATTGCAAGGGCCAGAAACGGGTCTTGGCTTTGTATTTCCTCAGCAAGCTTGTCGAGTTCATTTGTTATGTTCATTTATGAGTCCTTTTTTTAAGTTGGGTTTCACACCCCTGAACGAGATATTAGAAAAGTATTATAAGGTTCCTTTGAGGGGCCAAAAGCGGGAGTTTATTTGGGCGGTTCA
>Ga0315289_10015953_pt1 | contig 10404 bp, 7 predicted proteins | sample YL17G11_40_MG_FD_203452 | JGI IMG/M metagenome (GOLD analysis project Ga0315289, IMG submission 203452) | Sediment microbial communities from Yellowstone Lake, YNP, Wyoming, USA - YL17G11_40 | ecosystem: Environmental > Aquatic > Freshwater > Lake > Sediment | place: USA: Wyoming | collected...
GGGGGGGGGGGGCGGGGGGGGGGGCGGGGGCCGCCCGCCCCCCCCCCCCCCCCATCAACCCCCCTCTCATCTCCTCCCCCCTCCCCCCCCCCTGTCTGCCCTCCCTCCCCTCCCCAGTCCCCTTTTTCGGCCGCCGAAAAGGCCCCCGCCGCGTCCTCATCCTCATGTCCGACACGGGCGGCGGCCACCGGGCGTCGGCCGAAGCCCTGGCCGCCGGCTTCGAGGCCCGGCACGGCGGCGAGTTTGAGGTCCGGTCGGTCGACATGTGGGCGGCCCACACGCCCTGGCCCTTTTCCGAAATGCCCCGCTCCTACTCCTTCCTGGTCAAGCACGCCCTCCTGTGGCGGCTGTCGTACTATTCCCAGCAGCCCCGGTGCGTGCACCGGTCCACGCAACGCCTGGTGGGCGCGTGCGTGGCGGGGCGGGTGGCGGCGGCGTTCGACGGGTGGGACCCCGACCTGGTCGTGTCGGTCCACCCGCTCATGCAGTTGGTCCCCCTGCGCGTGCTCCGGGCCCGGGCCCTGGCCCGGTGCGAGGTGCCCGCCCCCTTCGCCACGGTCGTCACCGACCTGACCACCTGCCACAACACCTGGTTCGACCCGGGCGTGGACGCGTGCTTCGTCCCGACGGAGGAGTGCGCGGCGCGCGCCCGGGCGATGGGGCTGGCCCCCGACCGGGTCCGGGTGCGGGGCCTGCCCATCCGCCCGGCGTTCAAGGCGCCCGGGACCGCCCGGGCCAAGGCCAAGGCCCGGAAAGCCTTGGGCCTGGACCCGGCCGCCCCGACCATCCTGCTGGTGGGCGGCGGGGAGGGGATGGGGTCGATCGAGGCGACCGTGGCCGCGATCGTGGACGACCCGCCGCCCTGCACCAGGCACACGCAGGTCGTCGCCATCTGCGGGCGGAACGCCGCACTGGCCGCCCGCCTGGCCGGCAAGCCCTACCCGGCCGGCATATCCGTCCTGCCCCAGGGCTTCGTGGCCAACATGGACGCCTGGATGGCGGCGGCGGACGTCGTGGTCACCAAGGCAGGGCCGGGCACGATCGCCGAGGCGGCCGTCTCGGGGTTGCCCATGCTGCTGACCGGCTTCATCCCCTGCCAGGAAGCGGGCAACGTCCCCTTTGTTACGGGGCGGGGGCTCGGCGCGTTCGAGCGGGACCCGGTCAAGGCGGCCCGCATCCTGGCGCGCTGGCTGGCGCCGGCCCTGCCCCCGGGGCGGCGGGGCGGGCCGGGCGGGTCGGGCTTTTCAACGCAGTTTGAGGCGATGAAAGCCCGCGTCGCCGCCGTCGGCAAGCCCTGGGGCGGGGCCCTGGCGGCCATCGTGGACGAGCTGGCGGCCTTGGCCCGGGAGCGTGGGTGTGTGGGCGACCGGGCGCGGGCGTACGCGGCCGGAGTGGAGGGGCAGTGGGGGGGGGGGAGGAAGGTGGTGGGCATGGTGGCGTGAATGGCGTGACTATGAAAAGAGGGAGAGGGATGGGCTGGCGTGCGTGTGCGTGCGCGTGTGTGTGAGGATTTCTATGTTGCTGTGAAGTGCTCGTCGACACGCACACAGACACACACACACGTGCAACACACACTGGGGGAGAGAAGGAGGCGCACGCGCGGGCGCGCCCCCCCCATATATGTGTCACGCCCCCCCCCCCCCCCTTCATTTTCAACCGCCCCATCTTTTCTCCGTCCCATCCCAATCTCCCCGCCGCCACCCCCCGGCGCGGCCGCTTGACCCCTTTCGCCTTGGCTAGGGGGGGCGGCCCGGCCAGGTCCTGGCGGGGGCACGCGCGGCTGGGGTTCTGCCCCGAAAAAAACACTGCCCCCCCGCCCCCCTTTTTTTCTCTCTACGCCTGCTTCACCCTGTTCCACGACAGTTCGGACGGGTCCCCAAACCGGCGTCGCCGCACCAGGCCGCAACAGCCCGTCCCCGCCCCCAGCGCAAAGCCGGCCGCCGCCAGCAGGCAGGCACCCGCGACGGCCAGGTAGGCGGCCCCCAGGAAGTGGTTGCGCCCGCCCGCCCAGGAGGAGGTCGTCAGGACAACCGCTTTGGGCCCCCCCCACCCGTACGTGTTGTACCGGTTGCCCACCGACACGCGCACGGCCGACCCGGCGGGCAGGGGCGTGTTGATGACGCCCCACAGCTTGCGCACGGTGGGCGCCGCGGCGGGGCGGAGCCAGACCATCAGGTGCTGGTCCTCATTCAGGGGCAGGCCGGGGGCCGAGGCGGCACCCCCGCCCCGGCTCGCCGGGTCGGTGTTGAAGTTCTGGGGGGTGACCGGGCCGTACAGGTGGCGCGCGTCGGAGGGCCAGGCGATGGCGGACGAGTCGACGGCCAGCGGGGTGGCGGTGGGCGGGGTGCCACCCCCCCCCCCCGGCTCCACCAGCGCCCAGTCAGCAAACGTGTCGTTGAAGTGCGACCAGGCGGCCAGGCCGCAGGGGACGATCGGCTCGCCGTCCGCGGTCGTCTTCTCGGGCGCGCACCGCTCCGCCGGCGGCCCGGGCACGCCCCCCATCTGCTGGTCGTCCCGGGACCGGACGTACCGCTTGTGGTTCTGGTAAAAGGCGCCGAGCTCGTAGTAGACGTACACCGGCGCCCGCATCGGGCGGGCGATGGGGATGGAGAGCGTCAGCGGGACGCCCCCCCCGCCCGCCGCCGCCAGGGCTGCGGCCCGGGCGGGCGCATCCAGGCCGGCCAGGGCGCCCGCGTCGTCGTAGCGGACCCGGACCTGGACGACGGAGAGCGAGGCCGCGAGGAGGGGCGCGCCGATGGCCGCGCACACCGCGCCCGCCAGTACAAAGTAGAGGACCAGCGCGCCCGGCGTGAGGATGGGCGACCAGCCCGCCAGGTCCTGCTGGGCAAAGCGCTGGAACATGGTGGGGCGAGGAGGGCGGGAAGGGGCGGGCGTGGCGGCCGGGGCGGCGGGAGCGGTTCCACGCCCGCCTGGGGGCGGGAGGTGAGGTTGGCGCGGCGCAAACGCCGACGGCGTCCGCGTGGCTTTATTGTCGCCTTCCGCACCAGCACCGCCGCCGCGCCCAGACAGCTCCACCACACCAGCCATGCGGATAAGGCGGTGAGGCACGCGTGTGCGTGTGTGGGGTGTGGGGTTTGTGCGCAGGTGTGGGTGTGTGCGCGCTCTCTTTGCCGCGGACGGAGAGAGCAAGCAGTTTCGATGACGCGCAAGAGCGAGAATAAAAAAGCGCGAGGAGAGGACGCCCGTGTCTTCCCGCGCGTGCAGACCCCGGGGAGGGAGGAGTGTGTGGCGCGCGCGAGTGCGCTGCGCGCGCGTGTGTGTGTGATCGGCCACCGCGCGCCGGAGCGTGTGTGGCCAGAGCGAAGAAAAGAATGTGACCAAAGAGTGTTGTCGCCTCTCGCTCAACCTCATGAAAATGTGTCTCTTTTGACACGCCCCGCTCGCTCAATCCCCCACCGCTCCCATCCTCATTTCTTGCCCCCCTTCTTTCCCTTCTCCGGCTTCTTGTAGTCCAGCTTGGTGTTGCCGCCCGCGCTGACGGGCGCAACCGCGCCGTACATGCCGCCGTATTTCTTCTGGAACTGGGCGATGCGCGACTCCTCAGCGACCGTCTGCGTCAGAGCCCCCGTGTAGAACGGGTGGTTGCCCGACCAGACGTCCACTACGTACTCGGCTTTGGTCCCCGAAACGACAAGCACCTCCTCGCCATTGCAGATGACCTTGGCGTCGTCGTAGACCTCCGGGTGGATCCCCTTTTTGGCGCGGGGGGTGATGAGGGTGCTGGTCGGGCGGGGGGTGGAGGTGGAGGCGACCTGTGTTTTGGGGAAAGGGAAGTGAAGATGTGTGCGGGTCAGAGGAAAAAGGTCACAAACAAGGAGGCGGCTACGTGCTGTGGCCGAGTGTGTGTGGCGAGCGTAGGGCCGGTGCGTGGGGCACCCGTTCCCCCACTAGCGCGAGGAACGCGGCAGGGTGAGGTTGAAACGAAAAAAAAAAGGGTCGCGGCTGGGGGTCCGCTCGCTCTCGCACTTCGGCGCGACGGGACCAGGCTGGACGTCGCACCACGCACGTGCGGAAGTGAGTTCCCTAGCGCCGCTACCCCGGCCGCGCACAAGCAGACGTAAAGCGGCGCCGCGCGCGCACAGCGTTGCTCCCCGCTGATGCGTCGGAGTTTCGGCGGTGGCGGCCAGGAATTCGGCTCGTCGCCTCTGCCACCGGGGGCCCCGCCTGCGCTCACGTCCACGCGCGCCAGCGCTCAAGGATCTTCGAACACATTGTCTCCAGACCGAGAGGTAGTGCGTGCAAGGCAAAGCCGCCTCGGGCCGCCCGTGCGGACCATTCTCCACCCGCCCCGCCGGCGGGCGTGTGTGGCCACGCCGGCAAGCCTCTCGCCCGACACCCACGTCTCTTCGCCCCACGCGCCCGCCCCGCGGAGGGTCGGCCAACACCCGGTTTGACTCTGCAGGCGTAGCCCAGCCCTATCTGCATACCTGGCGTCCGCCGGCCAGTCCGGTCTTGCGGGGTGCGAGGCGGGCGGCGAGCATTCTTGAGGTAAACAAAAAAAAAGCGGCAGCGGCGGCCGACCAAACGGAGAGTGTGTTCATTTTACTCTTCAACATGACCGCCTCTCTCTACTCCAGCCGCGTCGCCGCCAGGGCGTCCGCCAGCCCGCCATCATCCCCATTGACACCACCACCGCTAATCCCGTCCTCACCCTCCTCGTCAAACTCCTCCTCTTCATCATCCTCATCCAGGTCGGCCGCGTTCTCGTCGAGCGGCCCCAGCGCGCCGGCTTTGTCCGCGCCGCGCATCACGGCCTCCACGCTGGACACGCCCTCCTCTGATATCTGGTTGTCGTCCAGGGCGAGGAGGGTGAGGGCTGGTGCTCTCGCCACGGCGGACGCCAGGGCGACCGCCCCCTTCCGCCCGATCTGGCTCGTGCAGGCGTCTACCTCACGCAACGCCCAGGCAGGGCCCGCCGCCGCGCCCGCCGCTGCCAGCCCGGCCGCGATCGCGGCCGCCCCCGCCGACTCCAGCTCGTTGTCCCGCACGTTCAGGCGGATGAGGCGGGGTCGGTTGGCCAGAGCAGCGCCCAGCGCGCGAGCGCCGGCGGGCGTGATTTCATTTTGGGCGAGCTCCAGGTGGAGCAGGGCGGGCGCCGCCCCGCCCGCCAGCGCGGCCGCCAGGGCGGCCACGCCCTCATCCTCCAGCCCCGTGTCGTTCAGGTTGAGGCGGGTGAGGCCCGGGTGGACGGCCAGGAGCGCGGCCAGGGGCGGCCCGCACGCCGGCGTCAGCGGGTTGTCTGACAGGTCCAAGTCCTCGAGCGCCGACCCGGCGCACATCAGCGCCTGGGCCAGCGCGGCCCCGCCCTCCGGCCCCACCCGGGAGGAGCCCATGCGGAAGGCCGCCAGCTTGGGCGCCCGCGCCACCAGGGTCGCAATGTGGGCCGCCCCCTCGCACCCGGACATGTTGTTGTGGAAGGCCAGGCACCGCAGCTCGCCCGCGTGGGTGAGGAGCTGGGACACGGCTGCGCACGCGTGCAGGGAGGCGCCCACGTTGAGCAGGGACAGCGAGCGCAGGCCAGTCTGGGCCGATAAGGCCGCGCCAAAGGCGCGCACGCCCTTCTCGCCCAACGCATTGTCCGACAGGTCCAGGTCGTGCAGGGCGGCGTCGGCCAGGGCGGCGGCTAGAGTGCTCAGCGCGGCCAGGGCCTCATCTTCGGGGCGGCCCGCGATGATGTCGGCCAGGTTGGCATGCGTGAGGGTGGGGGCGACATTGGTCAAGGCCCGGCCGGCGATGGCGGCGGCGTCGGCGCCGAAGGACTTGGTGGAGAGGCGGATCTGTGTATAAGGGCGCGGGGACGGGAAAGGCAAACGGGCAGGGGCGTGTAAATGTGAACGGAACGAGGTTGAAGAAAAGCGGCGCCCCGTCGATCGGCTTTTTTTTTTTCTCTCTCTCTCCCTCTTCTCTCTCTGACCTTGCGGTGCGCCGCCCCTTCGGCCAGCATGTCCCTGAAATGTTCCTCGGCCGTCTCCGAGACGAGGAACTCCCGGTCGCCATGGAGGTCCAAGTCGTGGTCCGAGGTGGATGGCGCGGACGGCGCGCCCGCGGCAGTCGCCGGGCCTGCCGTCACCACTTCCAGGGCCAACTCGGCCAATTTGCGCGTGTAAGCGGCGGCCGTTTCCGGGCCCGGCCGCACGCCGGTCGTCGTCCGCGCCTCCACCCGGGCAGTGGTGTACGCTTTACGCTCGGCCCCGACCGCGGCGGCGGCCGCGGTGGCCTCGTCCAGAGTGGCGCCCCGGGAAAAGGCGAGGGCCGTCATGTTGAGGGCCAGGCGAGAGGCGGTCGCCGCCCGAACGTCATCGGGGAGGGCCCAGTCGTCGGACATATACGTTTTTTTTCAGGGGGGCGGTTGAAGGCGCGGCAGGTGCGGTGTGTGTGTGTGTGTGCGCGCGGACGTGTCGATCGACCCGGGGAGGTTGCGCGCGTGCGGGAAGAAAAAGAAAAGTGCAAGACGGGCCGGTTTTGTATCCAATCCCGTCAAAAACAAAACAAATGGCTGCGCTTTGGGGCCGCGCCAAGGAGGCCCTGGGCCTCCAAGACGACCTCGAAGAAGCTCAGCCCAATGGCCTTACCAGGCTGATCAACACAGTCGACGAGGCGGCCACATTAGACCGCTCGACGGTAAGAGAGGGAAGAGGCGTGTGGAGCGCTCTCTCTTTTGCTCTCCCCCTCCTCCTCTGAACCTCCCTACTCTCCTCTCTCACGCCACCCCAAGCGCCTCATCGGCTTCGCCACCTGCCTCTCGATTGGCATCCTCTTCGGCGCCCTAGGCTCCCTCTTTGTCCTGGTCTCTCCCCGGAAATTCGCGGCCCTGTACACTCTCAGCAACATTCTCTCCCTCTCTGCCACCTGCTTTTTGGTAGGGCCCGCCAAGCAGGCCCGGTCCATGTGTGCGCCCAGCCGGGCGCCCGCCGCGGTCGCATATCTAGGCTCGCTGTGCCTGACCCTGGTGGCGGCTCTGCGCTGGCGGTCGCTGATCCTGACGGTCGCCTTCCTGGCGGTCCAAGTGTGCGCGCTGGCTTGGTATGCGCTTTCGTACATCCCTTACGCCCGTGGCCTGGCCTCCTCTGCGGTTGGCCGTTGCTTCGGGCTGGAGGGCTGGTGAAGCCGAGGTGTGCGTGGTCTTTGAGATGAATGAGTGTAAAGTTACAAAAGAAGGGAAGCAGGGGGCGGCGGCGGCGGCCCAATTTCAAAGAAATGGGTCCTCAGGCTGGGCAGGCGGCGGCGGCGGCGGCGGCGGCGGCGGTGCCCGCCCCTCCTCCACCTCCCCCACCTCCGCCTCCGCCACCGGCGGTGCCTGGGGCGGCCGGTACGCGCCAATGCCGCCACTCGCATTGATGACGGGCCCGACGGGCACCCCGCCCGCCCTGGCCTTGAGCTCGAGCACGGGGTGGGCGCGGGCGGCCGGGTTGGGGTCGCTGCCGCCGCCGCCGCCGCCGCTCCCACCCCCGCCCCCAGGCGGCGGTTTGGGCCGGCCGCCGCCCCACCCGCCCATCTCCATGCCCGACGCGTCCAGGGGCTCCGCATCCGCGAAGCCGTCGTCGAACGCGCCCAAGCCCGCCAGGGGCCGGGACGCGGGCGCCCACCGGCGGGATGCCCCGGCGGCGACCAGGGCGGGCACCCAGGTGCGCGCTGCCCAGAGCGTGGCGACCGCGGCGGCGAGGGCGGTGAGGATGGAGAGCGCCTTTGTGAGGAGGGGCGAGCCGGCATGGTGGTGGTGGTGGTCGTCGTCGCCGCCGTCGTCGTCGCCGTCGTCGTCGTCGCCGTCGTGGTGGTCGTGCCGGGCTCCGGCCTTTGGTGCGTGGCCCCCGCCGCCGCCGCTGCCGCCCTCATCCTCACCCCCGCCACCGCCCGGCCGCACGAGGTGGGGGTCGCCGGGGCCGGCGCCCGCCGCGGGGACGGGCAGGGCCTTGTGTGTCGCCTGCTTCTTGTCATCGTCGTCGTCGTCGTCGTCGTCGTCCTCATGCGCCCGGCCCGCGTCTTTTTTCTTCTTGTCATCATCTCCCTCCTTTTCCGTGCCCTCCGGCTTTTCGGACCCGCTGTCGGCCGCGCCCTCCTTCCCGCCGGCCCGGTCGCCGCCGCCGTCCACATCACGCGCCGCCTTGGCGCCGCCCGCCCGGTCCACGTCGGACCCGTCGCCCCGCTCGCCCTCACCGTCATCATCTGCTTGTGGGCGGATGAGCTTACCGCCCGACGCCCGGTTGCGGGTGGCGGAGGGAAAGGTGTGGGGGCGGTCAACGTCGGCGGCGTCCGCGTCCTCCACTTTGTCCACCTCAGCGGCATCGTCAGCACCAGGCTCGTCCGCATGCTTCTTGAGGGTGTCGCCGTGCAAAGGCGCCAGCTTGGAGGAGGGGGCCGCAGGTGCGGCAGCAGCCCCAAACTCGACCTCCGCCAGGAAGGCCGTCTCATCCCCGAAACCCGCCACGGCGATGGTGTAGGTGCCGGGCGGGGGGGAGGCGTAGGTGACGGTGTCAGGGCCGGTGGACTGTCAGGACGGAAGTAAGAGAGAGAGAGGGGGGGAGGGGGTGGGGGGGGCGGGTGAGTTGGGGGAGGTCGAGGGGGGTGGGGCGAGCATTTTTTTTTGAAACTGCCCCAGCGTCGTCTTGTTTGTCTAGAGAGAGCTGCTCTGCTCTGTGCCTTACCTCCCGGCTGGTCTTCCTCACGGCCGACGACTCAGGCGGGGGTACTACCTCCAGGTCCGCGTCACCCTTCCCGCCCGAGGGCGTCAGCCGCACGCTGAGCGAGCCGGTGCCGTCCGGGACGTCGACAGTGAATTGCCGTTTCTCGTTCACCACCACCACGCCCGACGCCGTGCACAGGTTGTGCCCGCCGGTCGGTATGCAGATCAGGGGCGTTGTGATGGCAGGTGAGGGAGCAGCTTTGGAGGCGGCGGTCACGCCCTGGGCCGCCAGGGCCGCGGCCAGGAGGAGCGTTGGGGGGAGACGCATGCCGCACAGTTTTTTTTTTTTTTAAGTTTTGAAGCAGCTCGCCTCTCCTTTTTCATTTCCATCAGGGAGCGTGGTGTGCGCGCGCGAGGGGGGAGCCACCCGCAGAGGCACCCACGGATCCACCCGCGCACACGCCATGCCCTCCCTAGTCCTGGTCGGCGGCGGGCACGCCCACGTCGAGGTCCTGCGCCGCCTGGCCCAAGCGCCGCCGACGACCCGCCCCCCGTTCACCTCGCTCACCCTCATCACGCCTAGCCGGACCAGCCCTTATTCCGGCATGCTGCCGGGCGTGATCGAGGGTCTATACGCGCCGGGCGATGCGCTCATTGACGTGGCCGCCCTCGCGGCCGCCGTCCCGGGCGGGCGGGTCCTGCTCGGGACGGCAGTGTCGGTGGACACGCGCACCCGGGTGGTGTCGGTCGAGGAGCCAGGGTCGCCGCCCGGGCGCGCCCGGGCCGTCCCGTACGACGTCGTCTCCTTCGACGTCGGCGCGGCGCCCGGGTGGGGCGGCGTGCCAGGTGCGGCGCGGTGGGCGACGCCCGTCAAGCCGGTCGCGACCCTGTTGGGCCGGGTGGAGGCGGTGGTCGAGGGGAGGGGCGCTGCCGCTGGCGGGTGCGGCGGCGGCCACCCCGTCGCCGTCGTGGGCGGTGGGGCGGGCGGGGTGGAGGTGGCGGCCGCAATGGCTGTACGGCTGAAGGGTGGGGTGGTGCTGGTGTGCGGTGGGCGGCTGTTGGGCGGCGCGCCTGCCCGGGCGACGGACGCCGTTGCCCGCCGCCTGGGAGAGGTGGGGGTGGAGGTGCTGGTGGGGGCGCGCGTCGTGCGGGTGGAGACTGGTGGTGGTGGTGGCGGGGTGGTCCTCACGCTGGCTGACGGCGGCGGCGCCACCTCCACTCTCGACGCCTCGGCCTGCCTGTGGTGTACGGGCGCGGCCGGGCCGGGCTGGTTGGGCGGTGGGCCGGCGCCGCCACCGCTGACACCTGGCGGTTTTCTTGCCGTGAACGCCTCGATGGCCTCCTCCGACGATCCGGCCTCCCCTCTGGCCCGCGTCTTCGGCGCGGGCGACTGTGCGGCCGTCGTGCCGCACCCGCGGCCAAAGGCGGGGGTATGGGCGGTGAGGCAAGGGCCACCGCTGACAGAGGCCTTGCTGGCCGCGTGTGCGGGGGCTGCCCGGCCGCCATCCTTCACGCCCCAGACCAGGGCGCTGGCCCTCCTGTCCGTGGGCCGCCGGAGCGCGGTTGGCATCGTGCCGGTGCCCGGCAGCCGCGCCGCCTCCGTCGTCGTCGAGGGGCGGTGGGTCTGGGCTTGGAAGGACTGGATTGACCGCGCGTTTGTGCGGCGGTACAGGGTGTGATGTAGAAGATATCTGTTTTTTTGACCATCCAACGCCAATGATGCAAAACACCATCGATCGCACACAGGCACAGCTGATCCTCCC
>Ga0315289_10015954_pt1 | contig 10404 bp, 5 predicted proteins | sample YL17G11_40_MG_FD_203452 | JGI IMG/M metagenome (GOLD analysis project Ga0315289, IMG submission 203452) | Sediment microbial communities from Yellowstone Lake, YNP, Wyoming, USA - YL17G11_40 | ecosystem: Environmental > Aquatic > Freshwater > Lake > Sediment | place: USA: Wyoming | collected...
GTCCAGCCGGACGCAGCCTTTCTTCGCTTCCCTCGAGATCCGCCTGTCGGCGGTGATCGTGAAGTATTCCTCGGCGTAATCGGCGAAGTAGCTGCCGATATCGCCACTATAGGTCCTCTGGAAATCGGTGAAGTGCGGGCCGTTCAGGTCCGGGGCATACCTCCAGTGAACGACGATCCTGTCGGGCGAACTCTCTATCAGGCGAACAGAGGAACACTTGTTGATCGCATCGGGCCGTTCCGGGGGCCCGTCGCCGGTCACCGGCAGCAGGCGGTCGACGAAATATTTCGTCCCCGACGGCTGCCAATACGGCAGATAGCCGAATTCACGGCAGAACACGAATCGGCCGTTCGTTCCGATCTTGACGATGAGATCGGCATATTGGCCCGTATTGTTGTGATCGTCATAGTCCAGCCGCGTGTAATAGGCGTAGAAATCCGACGGCTTAGGGGGGGCGCAAAAGGCCATGAGCAGGGCCAGGACCGCTGTTCCGCATGAAGACAGCACGCTAACAACCAAAGCGCCGCGAGAAGTGCCGTTTCGGGCTCGCTTCATGGCTTATCAATCTCCTTTCCGACGAGGGTTACGCCGCCTTGGCAGGGACGCTCTCGCGCGTTTCGGGATCTTTGATCCTTGTTTGATCGTCGAGAAGCTCCTTGATCGTCCGGCTGCAGCGCTCCCGCAACTTGGCCAGCACGCGGGCATGACCGGGATCCTCGGCCAGATTCATTTTCTCGTCCGGATCGTTCGCCAAGGGATAGGAGATTGCTTTTTTTGCATCTTATGACTGTCGAAGACATTGAACTTGGAATCGAAGCGTTCCCTGCCCCCATCATGATATTTCCGGCCGCGGCTTATTGTCAAGAACGTTGCAATCCCCACTCGCCCCTCCATCCGGCGAAATCAGCGGACGGGACAGCCAAGAAAGCCCCCAAAATAAGCGGGGCTTTTCCCCCATCGCAAATCACTGATTAGAAAAATAGTCCGTCCTCTCCTCGGCCGCCATCAAGGCCACCTGCTGGAAGATACGGCAGGGCGGCGGCTTCTCGATCGAATAATAACAGACAGGGTCAAACCCACTCGCTACGCATTAAGATAAATTATCAGGGAGGTTCGCGTATCGAGTGGGTTTGATCCCGATCTGTTTGCGACTTAGTCCTTTTTAAAAAAGTCTTTATGAGCCTAAAGATTTTCTTATCTGTGCGTATTGACAGGGACGATTATTGTTGCTATCTTCTGTTCCGCAGGAAAGGTGAAAAGCAGGGTCGTGAACCGACGTTCTCCAGGCTTCGAAGGATTCGCCCGCCGTCAATCCGGTCCTCCGGGTCCGGCGCTGGGATGCGCCGCTCCCCCGCGTCGAGATCGGGGGGCGGCCGGCGCCGCTCGGCAAGGACGTCCAGGCCGGCCTGATACCCGGGCTCGAGGGCGACGACCTGGTCCTCTGGATCTGCGGCGAATGGACGTCGCCAGTCCGAATCTCGATCTCTACGTCAGAAGCGGCGGCGAAGGGAGAGGTCAGATGAAATGGAACCGCGGTTCTCTCGCCTGGGCGGCCGGCGTACTCCTGTTGGCCGGACGGCTGATGGCGGCCGGCCCGTTCGACGCGAGCGAATATGCCGCCCGCCGCGCCCGCCTCATGGACAAGATCGGCGACGGCGTGGCCGTGTTTCTCGGCGCCACCGCGCCCACGGCGACCGTCGCCTTTCGGCAGGGCCATGATTTCGTCTACCTGACCGGCGTCCAGGTGCCGAACGCCTCTCTCATCGTCGACGGGCTGCGTAAGGAAAGCATCCTCTTCTTCACCATGACCGAGGCCGAGGCGGCCGCCGAGGGCATCCCGCGGGACATGATCAGCGATCCCAAGACGTATACAGGCATCGAGCGGGTCCTCCCGGCCGATCAGTTCGGTCCCTTCCTGGCGGGCCTGTGCCAGCGTACCAAGACGCTCTACACCATGTTCAAGCCCGAGGAACTCGGCCCGGAGAACTCCAACGAGAAGTTCAATACGATCCAGCGGACGATGATCCTGAACGCCTGGGACGGACGTCTCACCCGCGAGCTCCAGTTCGTGCGGCAGCTCCGCGACCGGTTCCCCCAGATCGAGATCAGGGACTGCTCCCCTCTCGTCTGGGAGCTCCGCAAGATCAAGTCGCCGGCCGAGCTTGACGTCCTTCGCCGGGCGGCCCGGATCGGTGTCAAGGCCCACCGGGCCCTGATCCTGTCAACCCGTCCCGGCATATCGGAAAAATCGCTCGCCGCCGTGTTCGAGTTCGTCTGCGGCCTCGAGGGCGCGGCGGGCCAGGCCTACAGCCCGATCCTCATGTCCGGGAAGAACCACGCCTACGGTCACTACCACGCTTACGACCGCGTCCTAAAACCCGGCGATTTCGTCATCCTCGACGCCGGGCCCGACTACGCCGATTATCACGTCGACATCTCGACCTGGTTCCCGGCCTCGGGATCGTTCTCGGCCCGCCAAAGGGAGCTCTATGAGGCCGCCCTGGCCGTCCGCGACACCTGCATGGCGAACTACCGCCCGGGGGTGTCGTTCAGACAGGTCGGCGAGAAGGTCGCGGCCATGCTCAAGGCGAAAGGCCTGGAGGCCTACGCCAAGGATTTCGCAGGCATCATCCAATACGGCGGCTACAACCACATGATCGGCCTGGCCACCCATGACGTCGTCGGCCGGTTCGCCGGCCCGGACGAGGTCCTCGCGCCAGGGTTCGTCTTCGCCTGCGATATCCAGCTCTTCCGTATCGACGAGGAGATCGGCATCCGCATCGAGGACACGGTCGCTGTCACAGAGAACGGATGCGAATGCCTGTCTCTCGGCGTGCCCCGATCGGTCGCCGAGATCGAAGCCCTGATGAAAACGGACGGGATCCTCCAGGTCCTGCCGACCAAGGGCCTCGTCCGGGTAGATTAAGGCCATGAGAAAGACATCCTGGAGCCTCATCGCGGCGGTCCTGGCCCTCACCCTGGCCCTGCCCGGGCAGACCGTCGATTACGCCAATAAACCCCTCCGATCCGAGCGCAGCCGGAGCTACGACGCGCTCCACTACTTGATCAAGCTCAAGCTGGACCTCGACCGGAAGTCCTTCGCGGGGGCGACGACGGTCACCCTATCGTCGTTCCGGGACGGTCTCGAGGCCTGCGTCCTCGACGCCGAGGAGTTCACCGTGACCTCGGTCGTCGACGATTACGGGACGCCCCTGAAATTCGAGCAGTCGGAACAAGAGCTCAAGGTCGTCCTGCCCCGGCCGGCGAAGTTCGGCGAGATCGTGACCTTCACCTGCGAATACAACGGCCGGGAGCCCCGGACAGGGCTCAAGTTCGTGGACGAGACGCCAGACAATCCCCGCCTCGTCTGGTCCGATTCCTGGCCCGACAACGTCCACCACTGGTTCCCCTGTTTCGACTACCCGAACGACAAGGCCACCAGCGAGATCCTGGCCACGGTGAAATCGGGGCTCAAGGTCGCGGCCAACGGCCGGCTCGTCGGCGTCGCCGAGGACAAGGCCTCTGGGACGTCGACCTACCACTGGTTGCAGGAGCTCCCCCACTCGACCTATCTCATTTTCCTGGCCGCCGCGCCCTACGTCGTCGTCCGGGATTCCTACCGGACCCTGCCGGTGAACTACTGGGTCTATCCAGGGGACGAAGCCAAGGCCCGCCCGACCTACGGGAAGACCCCCGCGATGATCGCGTTCTTCAACGAGATCTTCGGATACGATTATCCCTGGCAGAAATACGACCAGATTTCGGTCCCGCTCGGCGGAGGCGCCGAGAGCACGTCGGCGACGGCCATGACCTCGCGGATCATGGTCACGGAGGAGGACGAGCCGGATTTCTCCGCGATCGGGATCGTCTCCCACGAGCTGGCCCACCAGTGGTGGGGCGACCTTATCACCCTCCGCAGCTGGGGCCACGCCTGGATGAACGAGAGCTTCGGGACGTACTCGGACTACCTGTATTTCCGCCACGACAGAGGCGATGACGAAGGGGCGGTCAATCTCCAGAACAAGCTCGCCGCCTACCTCCGGGAGGCCCACACCCGCTACATCCGTCCGATCGTCTCGGACCGATACGACAAGCCGGAGGACATGTTCGACTCGCACAGCTACCCCAAGGGCGCCCTCGTCCTGCACATGCTCAGGTCGATCCTCGGCGACGAGATCTTCTTCAAGACCCTCAGCCACTTCCTCCATCGCTACGCCTTCGACGCGGTGGACACGGCCGATTTCATCCGTTCGGTCAAGACGGTCACCGGCCAGAACCTCGACTGGTTCTTCGACCAGTGGCTGTTCAAGCCCGGCCACCCGGTGTTTGACCTCCGGAGCGAATGGGACGCGGCCAAGAAGGCCGTCCGCCTCAGGATCGTCCAGGTCGAGAACTTCGCCAAGGGCGTGCCCGTCTTCCGCGTCCCGGTCAGCGTCAAGATCGTCACGGCCGGAGGCGCGGTGACGCACCGCGTCTGGATCCGGGGCAGGGAAGAGACGTTCGACCTCCCGGCGGAGACGAAACCCCTTCTTGTCCGCTTCGATGCGGCGAACGAGCTGATCAAGGAGGTGACGTTCCCCAAGGAGACGGCCGAGCTTCTCTACCAGCTTAAGAACGACGACGTCATCGGCCGGATGACCGCGGCCGGAGAGCTGGCCGTCGCGGCTGACCAGCCCAGCGTCCCGGCGGAGCTTTCCCGGAGCGCCCGGAGCGATCCCTTCTGGGCGGTCCGCCGGCAGGCCGTCGAAGCGCTGACTCGAAGACCTTCCGCCGAGGTCTCCGCGGTCCTCAAGAAGGCCTGCGGGGATCCGCACTCGTTCGTGCGGACCGCGGCCGTCCAGGCGCTCGGCGCCTCCAAAGACAAGCGCCTCGCCGCTTTCTATAAAGACCTCTTCCGGAAGGATGCAAGCGTCCGTGTCCGGGCCGAGGCCTTACGGGCCTTGGGCCTGACCGGCGACGCGTCGCTCGTCCCATTCCTCCGCGAGTCGGCCGCCATTCTGTCCCATCAGAACATGATCCGGCGCGCGGCCGAGGAGGCCTTGAAGCAGCTCGAGAAATTGGACTGCGGCGTTGGGAGGCGACGATGAAACGTCGATCGTTCCTGGGATCGCTGGGATCGCTGGCCCTGTCCGCGGCGCCTTGGCCGGTTGCTCCCTTTCCGGATCTGCGCAGCCGTCAAACCGGTCCGGATTATCGATCGGATTTCCTGGCTGTCGGCTTGTCGCGTCAGGCCCCGGCGTTCTCCGTGTTCACAGTCGACTCGCTGGGGCGGGGCCATCTTGGCGGGAATCCGGCCCTTCCGGTCACCGAGCCCTTGGCCGGCGTCGAACTCGACGGTCAAGCCTATAAGATCCATGGCCGGCCGGTGTGGCGCGTCGCATGGAACGAGCGGACCCTGACCCTGCGGTCCGACCATGCCGTCGGCGTCGAGGCGCCCGCCTTCGCGTTGACGTTCGATCAGAAAGCCAACCACGCGACGCTGCTCGGCCTGATGAAGCCCGGCGAACGCCGGGTGTCCCTCCCCTGCGTGCTCCATCTGCCCGATCTGGGCACGGTGCGCATCACCGGCCCCGGCTCCCTTGAATACGACGCCAGCCGGCGGACGAAGCCAGCGTTCGTTCGCATCGCGTTCCCGCCGGCGACGGCGGAGCAACCGCGTGTCGAGTACCGTCTCGAAGTGACATCCATCTATCCGAAACTTCCGGGCCTCGAGCGCGACCCGCGCTTTGACGGCTTCCGGCTGAACTGGCTCAACATCTTCCAGGTCAATCCCCATGTGCAGATGCTGGCCAACAACGCGGCCAGCGATCCGTGCGCGTTCACGCTGTTCCTGTATTCCGACATCGCCGCGCACACCCCGCCCCTGGCGGACGGCTTGATGGCCAACGATCTGGTGCGCCTGACCCTCGACCGCTACCTCGCCGGCGCCAAGGGCTACGGCCAGGTCGGCTACTCGGACCCGGAGCTCGGCCCCGGCCATCTTGTGTGGAAGACGCCTTGGACGACGACGGACACGCTGCCGTCGTTCCTCATCGCCGCCGGCAACTACGTCGACAGCTCGGGCGACAGCGCCTGGGCGCGGGCCAATTATGACGGGCTGGCCGCGTGGGCCCGCGAGATGTTCGCCGCCGACAAGAACGGCAACGGCCTCATTGAATATCCAGGCACCGGCAACTTCGGCGATCGCCCCCGGAGGGAGAGACGGCCGGCCAATTGGTGGGACACGATCAACTTCGGTCACGAGGACGCGTTCTCCAACGCCCTCGCCTACCGCGCCGCGACGATGTTCGCCGGTCTCGCGCGCCGCCTGGGGCGCGCCGCTGACGCCGATCGCATGGCCGCGAAAGCCGCCGAGCTCCGCGCCGCCTACGCACCGGCCTTCCTCAATCCCGCGACGGGCGTCCTCGCCGGCTGGAAAAGCGCGGACGGCCGGCTGCACGATTATTGGTTCACGTTCGTCCAGGGCCTGGCCGTCACGTTCGGACTGCTCGACGACAAGACGGCCAACGGCGTGATGGACCACCTGCTGGCCAAGATGGCCGAAGTCGGCTATACGGACTTTTCGCTCGGCCTGCCCGGCAACCTGGTGCCGGTGAGGAAGGGCGACTACGTCCACGAGAACTATCCCCCCGAGGCCACCGGCGAGCCGCTTCTCGATGACGGCAGCGACGGCTTCCAGTTCTATGAGAACGGCGGTGCGACAGGCTGCTGGGCTTATTACACCGTCAAAGCGCTCTATCGGCTCGGCCGCGCCGGAGACGCCCGCCGCATCTTCTATCCGATGCTGGCCGGCTACTCACGCGGAGAGTTCCAGGGCTTTTGCGCCGATGGCCGGTCGCGAGACTGGCGGGATTGGCGCGGGGGCTGTCACGGCTACGAGGGGCTGCTCGTGGATAATTACCACGCCCTGCTCGCCGTGCTCGACGACGTGAAGGTGAATGGATGATGGACACCGCTACCGCATCGCTCCATCCCCCCGGACGAACAGGCCGGAGCGCGATGCGGGCGAAATGATCAAGAAAGAAAAGGAGGACCGAAGATGAACGTCCGAAAGAGCGCCGTCGTAATTGGCAGCCTCATGATCCTGATGATCCCCCTTCAAAGAGCCTACGGGCAGCCCAAGCCCGAGGTCGTGAAGTTCGAGCCGTTCACCTGGAAATCGGAGCCGCCGGCCGATTGTCCCTTCGAGCGGTCCAGGGACCTGACGGGGATCCGTTTCCTGGGCCTCAAGAGCGGCTTCCGCTACGGGGACACCTGGTACCCCTCCTGGGCCGCGGATGACAAACTGTATTCGCCCTGGACGGACGGCTCCTGCTGGCGCCTGGACGGCTCCAGGGAAGGCTGCAGTTCCGGGGAAAGCAGCGGCAATGCCGCCCGCACCGGACAGGCCGTTATCGAGGGGAACGACCCCCTGGACCTCAAGGTCTACAGCCTGGGCCTCCACGTCTCCTCGGCGGTCCCCTATCATGGCCGCTATCCCTGCGGCAGCCTGGTCTACAAAGGGGTTTGGTATTACGGGACCTACTGCCTGGACCCGGCCGGCCGCGCGCCCTACGGGCCCATTACGGTGAATTGGCCCTGGCTGGGGCCGTTCGTCGGGTTCCGCGTCTCAGCGGACCTCGGCCGGTCCTGGAAGGAGACCCCGCATACCCCCGATAAGCCGCTGTTCGGCGAGACCGGCATCAACGGGTACCCGGTCAAGATCGGCTCGCCCCATTTCGTCGATTTCGGGAAGGATATGCAGCACTCCCCGGACGGCAAGGCCTACCTTGTCGCCCACGGCGCCGACAGCTCGGACCCGAAGTGGCGTTTCTGGAACGCCAGCTGGATCACCGGCGACCAGGTCTACCTGATCCGCGTAACGCCGTCGCCCGAGACCATCAACGACGCCTCGAAGTACGAGTTCTACGCCGGCCGCAACGCTCAGGGGAAGCCCGTGTGGACAGCCGATTTTTCGAAGATCAAGCCGCTCCTCGAGTGGAACAACGTCATGGGCTGCGTCACCGTGACCTACGATGCGCCGCTCAAGAAGTTCCTGATGTTCGTCACCGACGGCGGGAACACCTGCGCTCGGATGAACACCTACCTCCTCGAGTCGGACGCCATCACAGGGCCCTGGCGGCTCGTGTCCTACATGAAGGACTTCGGAGAGCAGGCCTATTTCGTCAATGTCCCGTCCAAATTCATCAGCGCGGACGGCCGGACGATTTGGCTGCTCTACTCGACCAACTTTGCCTCCGACTGGAACGGCGAGAAGATCGGCATCAATCCGCCGGGCGGACACTACGGCCTGGTGCTCCAGAAGATCGAGTTGCTCGGACCACGTTAACAGCCAAGGCGAAGAAAACGCCCCACGGCGGGCCGGGCCTGTTTTCGGGTGAAGCGCTCCCGGCCGGCAACGTCATGCGGGCATTGAGACAAGGCGGAAGGGCGGGACAATGAAAAGAGTGGAGTTTTGATGATTTGAAGGATGCTCAGAATGGAAGATCGCGAATTGGATCGTCCCGCGACCGTGTTGAACGGCCAAAAGCTGGTTGAGGGCCGGCCCATAAAGTCAGGTGTCGTCTTGGCAGATAAGGACTGCACGACCGTCATCTGGATCGACGAGATTATCAAGGACAGAACGACCTTGACGATAAAATGGTCGGAAAAGGGGTGGCCCGCTCCCCTCACGGGGATCAAGCCCCAGGGATTAGGATTTCTCGGCTTCGACCGTCACCTCGATTTCGGAGACGGATCCAAGTTCGAGCCAGATGACCATCGTCCGCCGCCCGACGGTGTCTCGGGCGATCCCTTGCCGGAATCCTGGGCCCGGCGGAACGGTCTGGCCGTTGATCGTGACCCGGGCCGCCGAGTCGCTGTCCCAGTGTTCGATCACGAAGCACGGATTGAGCACCGGCGTGTCCGCCGAGCCTTGTAGCGTGAACGAGATCGGCCGGCCCGTCGCGGCCAGCACATAGGCCCGCTGAGACGGATCGTAGCCTCTGCTCTCACATCCCGCCGTGCCGGCGACAGCCGGGGGACGATTCCAGGATTTCGCCAGCGCCGTGAGACTCGTCACCGCCTGGTCCGTGAACCCGTAGAGGATGGATTTGCCTATCCGGCGCGCACCCCCCAGGGCCGCGTGCGTCACGCGGTCGTCGGCAACGGCGTAGCGGCCGTCCGACGGATTGAGCCCGACGGGCCAGTGGTTCCACGGCCCGGCGAACGGGTCGGGGGTGTGCTTCGACTGCTCCGAGGCGCCCCACGTCTCGATCTCCGCCCCTTCTTTGTAGATCGCGAAGACCTTGAACTTGGACCGGAGGTTGATGCGCTTGATGCAGGCGTCCTTGATCGGATTGCCGGGCACGCGGTTCGGCAGCGCCCAGGTCAGGTCGGCGCTGACTCCGCGGAGGTTCGCCACGCTCAGGGCCGTCAGATCGATATTATCCAGGCAGGTCGTGCCGGGCTGCGACAGGAACTGGGTGTCCTGCCAATCTTCATCGGGGATGTCGACGAAGCGGACCCCCACGCCGTCCGGGTAGATCGTATAATATTCGTCGGCCCAGACGTCCGTGTCCGGAAAGACGTATCCCACGTCGATCGACGCGTACCGCCAGTGCACCACCACCCGGGCCGGGGTGTTCTCGATCAACCGCACGTGATCGAACCGCCCCCGCTTGTCGGCCATGTGCTCGGCGCAGCCGTGCGGGCCGCCGATCTCCCAGCTCTGGTCCGACATCCACTTGTTGTTCTCCGTCACCCAGCCCGAGCCGAAATTCGTCCCCTGCCAGAACACCACGCGGCCCGGCACCGTATCGAACCCGACGACGATGTCGCGGTACGCATCTGGCCGCCAGAGGTTGTCCCACAGCTCGTGATACTTCAGCGTTCGACAGGTCGCGCCGAACACGGGGGCCGGCCGACCGTCAACCGCGCCCGGCAGGACCCTTTCTTCCAGGTCGGGCCGACCCAGCGCGTGCTCGGACGGGCAGAATTCCCGGAAGGACCGCCTGATCTCCGCGGCCGTCAACGCCCGATCGTAGATCATCACCTCGTCAATCAGCCCCTCGATGCCGTAAACCAAAGGCAGGTTATTGGCGGCCGCGAATTTGCTGTGCGACACCGGGTCCGAGACGCGCTGCGGACTGCCGTTCAAGCCGATCAGCACGTCCCGGTCGGGTAAAACGATGGCGCCCGTCGCCGCCGCGGACGCGGCCAGCCGGCCGTTGACGTACAGGCGCATTTCGCCGTTGCCGTATGTGGCCGCGAGGTGCGTCCAGCGGTAGGTCGGCAGGGCATCCTGCCGGCGGACCGTTTCCTCGGCCGCGAGCACGCCGCCGCCGACCTGCCGCCCGTTGACCTTGAAGATCGGCCGCCCGTAAGGGTCCACGCCGAGAAGGTAGCCTTCCATCTTCCACGGCC
>Ga0315289_10015955_pt1 | contig 10404 bp, 14 predicted proteins | sample YL17G11_40_MG_FD_203452 | JGI IMG/M metagenome (GOLD analysis project Ga0315289, IMG submission 203452) | Sediment microbial communities from Yellowstone Lake, YNP, Wyoming, USA - YL17G11_40 | ecosystem: Environmental > Aquatic > Freshwater > Lake > Sediment | place: USA: Wyoming | collected...
TCCTTTTAAAAGTTCATATACCGTGTTTTTAAGCTCGTGAGCAGGTATTCCTAAACTATAAGTTAAATGTGCCTGGGGATCTAAATCTATTAATAAAACGTGCTTATTTAGATTATTTAAGCCCGCTCCTATATTAATTGCGCAAGTAGTTTTTCCCACTCCGCCTTTTTGATTAATTAGAGCTATTATTTGCATAGATTTATCCGTTTATATGGCATCATTATTTCCTCTAAAACTTTTCATTTTTCTTTTGGGACTATCGCATAACATTTGTGGCTATGCGAAGTTGCCCGGAGCGAATCGTAGAGCAATTTGGATGAAAGCTGAACTCCGCACGAAACGTATAGCCTCTATTATGCGGTGGGCAGGGTGCCGTGCCTTTTATCTTCATTTTTTTAATCCCTAGAATTTTTCAAATACTGCTCCATATAATTTATTGCAAAGTATTACAAGTCTATTTTAGAAGCTTATCTGGTTCTTCTAAAGTATATTCAATATTATTACCACTTGTCATTGCCCACGACAATGGTTTTCTTTCAATAAGCCCTTTGAAATTTTGTACGGTAATTGTTTTTCTATCCCTTATAAAATCTCCTTTTTTAAACTGAAAGAATTTCATATCTTCCCAACACAACCAATTATTTTCTTTGTACTCCCATTTTGTGAAATCTGATAGAATTTTCATAAAATTGATAATTCTAATTTTTGCTTCTGAATTAATGAAACAATTTCCATTTGTGATATTTTCAATATTTGCGGGCATACCATCTTTATTTGAAATTCTTAATCTATCGCCCCGTTCTTTACTAACGCTTACGGTATCTCTTCTCCGAAAAAAATCGTCCATTTCTTTCATCAAAGTAAACACGCTATATTCATCATTCTCAAAAACAGATTTTAGTGGATTCCAATCTTCATGAATTCTTAAATAATATAACCAATTTAAAACATTCTCTGGATATCTAAACAAAACATTAAATACCCCATCTGTAAAAAATAATGGCGGAATTGCAGATTTAGGAATGGTTACATTTCTATATTTATAAGAAATAATACTTATTAGCATATGAATTGTTGCCAATGGGTATTTTAATCTAAAATTATTTTTCCCATCGTAGTTTCGTAGATTGTTTGGCTGGATACAATTATCAAAATTAGACCATTCTTCAGGTACATGTCTTTTATTTACTAAAAGCATGTGGTGCCCCATGCTACGAATTTCTTTTCTAAATATTTCCATGTCTAAAAATATTGGGTTTTTATTGAGGCATTCTTTATATACTACTGAGACTTTTCCGTCATAAAACCCAGCAATTTTCCATCCAAGTATATTTGACATAAATAAACCACAAAGCAAACCATCACTATCAGGACTTAAAACACAACAATGATTTTTTTCTAAAATCCAACTATACTTTTTACAAATAGATTCGTAATCAATTTGATCACTCTTATCTTTTAATAAATCTTGAATAGTCATATTACATACCCCGCATGCTTATAATATTTGGAAATAAATTTACCTGATTTTCATTGGATTCGGTTTTTAATCGTTCTCTTGATAATTCACAATATTCGGGAACGATATCAAAACCAATAAAACTACGACCAAGTTTTTTTGCCATTACTAAAGTTGATCCGCTACCTGCAAATGGGTCTAACACAATCCCTTCTTCAGGACAAAAACATTGTATAAAATCATATGGAATTTTATCTGGAAAAACCGCAGGATGTTTTCTTTTTAAAGGATTTTTATCACCAGCCATTAAATAATCCCAAATTGTGCCTCTGCATTTCATTAAATTTATAGCTCTTGTTACAGTTTTTTGTGTCTCACCGTTAGTTTTTCTTGCTCCACTACCTGTCATAACTTTACCACCGTGTTTTGAGGGTATTTTTAATGGTTCTTTATTAAAATAATTAGGTTTTTTTCCTTTTAAAAATATAGGCATATATTCATGGTCAACTCTAAATCTTTGCTTCCACCAAGCTCCTTCTGATCCATTCTTTCGATAAATTATTGTTTCAAATAATTTAAAACCTATGTTATCACACCAATCTATTATTGTTTTGAATGAAGTTAATGATTTTCCAAAGTTTTTAGTTTGGTCTTGAATGACCATTACTGCAATACCGCCACTTTTTAAAACTCTAAAGATCTCTTGACCAGTTTTGTGCAGATCAAACTCTAAATTACCTTTGTAGTCCCTTATCTTATCGTATGGCGGCGATGTAACAACTAAATCTATAGTTGAATCTGGCAATAATTTCATTAGTTCTACACAATTGCCACAATAAACCTCATTTAATTTATAATTCCCAATATTTGCCATTTATAGTACCTCTTTAAACTGCTATATTTTTTAAAACATTCTTTTTTGTCCGCCAAGGACGGCAGATGGTTCTGTCTTTTTCTTCATTTCATATCCTGTCTTTATCTTCGACCCCTGACTTTTGTACAACTTAAAATAGCTGGACTACTTCGTTTATGCTCCAGATAGATATGTTTTGAAAAATACATCATTTATGTCTGACGTACTGTATAAAAATTACTTATTTTTTATACAGTAATTGCTTTTAAACTTTATTATTAAGTATTTTTAGCTATCTTTATAAAGATCTTTAGCAATTTGTGTTAAGGTCTTATTTGGTTCTTTTGCCTTTCTTTTTGGAACTTCAGAACAAAATATATCTCCTAACATTGAATTCATTAGCTCGATTCGGTAATCTCTTAAATAACAAGCTATATCCATAATTTTATTATCTATTTCAAGCATTTTTTTGTCTAGTTCGGCAAGATCTGTTTCCTTGTTAAGGGATTGTTTTCTTGCTAAAGTTAGTATATATTTTTCAAAATCATTAGTTATAAAAAGTATTTCTTTAAATTTGTTATTTAGTACTTCCCTTAACTTATTAAATTGAATTAAAGCAATTTCATAGGTTTCAATGCTAACTATGAAGTTTTTCCATAATTCAATTAATCTTGTATTTTGTTCCCTTGCCTCTAAGTGTATATTTGTTAAGATATTATTTGTTAAAATAATTTCGTTACTATTTAAATCTTTAATATTATTCCTTATTTTCTGTTTCCATGTAAAGATATAATAAGTCGATATGTCTGTTAGACCCTCCTCATTTTCTACCATCACTTTATTTATTTCTTTAAAAGATTCGATTTCAAATCTTTTTTTAATTTCTTTTTCTTGGATAATAAGATTATCTTCTCTGTTTTTTCTTATGTGAATCCAAGCTATAAGTAATGCAATTATCCACCCTGCAAAGCCTAACAAATTACTATAAAATGCTTCTTCCGTTATAAGTTCTTTTTTTACCAATAGAAAATAAGCACCTATAGGAAAGAGCAAAATAATAAAAAATGTAAGAAAATATGCAATATTTCTTTTAAAAAATAATTTTATATTATCCATTTTGAAATATCCAAAAATTATATATAGTAAAAATTTTAAAAATCAATATTGTTAAACCAACTTATTAAACCAAAGCTAAATCTATATTTTTAACCTTATTATCTTTATAATGAACCATCCCCTTATAAAGAGGATTTTCCAGTATATATTTAATGGTCCCAGCATACCACTTGCCACCTTTTGCAGTAGGTACGCCTTTTTCATTTAGTTCCCTGGCTATTTCTCTTAATCCCATTCTCTTATATCTTTTCATTTTAAAGATCATTCTAATTATTTTTGCTTGTTTTTCATCTATTATTAATTTTTTGTTTTTTGTTTTATATCCTAAAGCAGTAGCTCCTCCGGCATAACCGCCCTTTTGAGCCTTATTAATCCTTCCCCCGCTAAGCCGCATAGTGATAAAAGCTTTCTCTAATTCAGATACTATTCCCATAAATTGCCGGAAGGCCTTTCTCATTGGATCATTGCTATCTAAATGAGGTTCCTCTATACTGATAAGCTTTTTATTTAATCCCTCTAATTTTTTTATTAAATGCTCTTGTATATAAAGATCCCGGGCCAATCTATCTAACTTGAAAATTAAGACTCCCTCAATCTCTTGGTTGTTTTCTGCATAAATAAACAATTCTGCCAATCCCGGTCTATTTTCTAATTCACTCGCTCCGCTTATTCCATTATCTTTAAATATTTTTACCAATTCGCAACCATTTTTATCAGCATATTTTTTTAGGCTTTTTTCCTGGAGTTCTATAGTACCCTCTTCTTTTTGATTATCCGTGCTTACCCGGCAATAACCTACTAATATTTTAGGCTTATTCATATTCTTCGCCTACATATTATTACTTTAAATATATATTAACATCCATAAAATAACTTTGTCAAGTTTCTTTAATATATTTGATAATATTTAATGCAAAACGTAATAAAGGATAATGTAGTTTTTTATGAATACAAAAAATCTAATATAATAGAGAGATTGGATGAGAAGTTTCGAGCGTTAGCGAAGGATTTGGAGGAGTCCCGTAAGGTATGAATCTTTTTTACTATATTATATGAAGTGGTTCTAATGTTGTCTCGCCATTAATTTAGCCAGTTTTCAATCTTTAACCCTTGGATTCTATCGAAATCAGTATCGGCTGAAACAAGAATAAAATTACGAAAGATGACTACAGAAGCTATCAAAATATCTGCATCTCCGATAATTTGGCCTCTCTGTCGTAAATTTGCATAAATTTCTGCAGCTCTATCAAAAATGTTTTGATTATCCAGCAACACTAAATCGAATTCTTTACAAAGTAACTCAAATATTTTTAATTGTTTAGTAGCATTAGCCGCTAAAAGACCTCGTTTTATTTCATAGTAACTTATCGCGTTTATAAAAATTCTTTTACCTTCTAGTATGACATCTTTGGCTCTTTTTATCACTCCGTTGTTTCCTTTTAAGATAGCTGTAATAATATTTGTATCGAGCACGTATTTCATTTAAAAAGAGGCCTCCTTTTAACTACCTCTTCAAAAATATCCATCTGTTCAGAAGTGAGTTCATTTAACATGCCTGAAACATCATTTAAGGCCTTTATTTGTTCTATCTTTCTAGAAAATTCTTCAGAGAGTACTGTATCATTTTCAAATTCAAGAAATCGATAGATAGATGAAGAATAATCAATTTGCATTATATAAAGGAGATTCGGAATAGAAAAGAAAGGTTTTTCAAAAAGTTTACCCCTAAGGCTTAAAAGCCACCTTTCTAATATCCCACTCAAACTAATTTTCTCTTTTGAGCTGTTCGCAAATACATTTTGAAATGGATTAAATCCAGTTTGTACATCATCATAAGTTATCTCATATGACATTATTCAAACCTCCTTATTAGTTCTCCTTCTATAATTTTAAAAAACCAATCATCTACTAGTATGTGAACATCTTTTGCCCATGTAATAATTTTATCCTTGGTTTTAGGAACACGATTCCCAGTTGAGTGAACTTGTGTTTCCCATATTAGAGCGCTTTCGCCTTCTCTTTTACCTCGGACAAATCGCAAGTATGCCGCACCTTCTGGCTTTGTGGAAGGAAAACTAAATCGTAAGTCAAAATCTAAAGGTAATTTATCAACCCCAGTATTTTCAAATAATTTTTCATATATCTCTATATTAATTTTCATTTTTTCTTTCAGGAAAATGAAAATATTATCTTTTTCGTAATCAAAATTAACAGCATCAATATAACGTAATAACAATTTATTAACCTTTAAATTATTAATTGAATCTGGGTATGTTTCAAAAAGAATATTTAAAAGATAGCATATTCTTTCCTCAAAATCTTCCCATATATATTCATGAGTATTATTTAAAGTAATAATTCCAGGCCCTATTTGAATAAGAGGCCACTCTCCTTTACTTTTTCTAAATCGGTGTTGAACAACATATTCTGCGATTTCATCTGGCATGCTTGCCGTTGGCAATTGCTCATAATATGGATATTCATTGCTAACTTTATCAAATATTCTACCAACTAATATTTTATAATATGGATCCCTCTTCATCCCGGGAACTCCAAGAAGCTCCCATCGCAACTCGAATATAGCCTCTACAAGAGGTTTATTTTTTAAAGTTTTTCTTGGCATTTTCTAACCCCAAATCATTCTTAAAAGCAATTTAATATAGCTTATTTATGTTTAAAAATATTTGCAAATTTTTATTTTTTAGTTTAACCATTATGTATAGGTTTGTCAAAAGCAGATAAAAAAACGTCAAAATAACGTAATAGATAAAAAGGCAAACATTATAAAATGTAACTTATTTATTATTAGTTTACCACATTTTTATTAAAAATCATTCTTTTTTTTAAATTTATATTTTATTAAAAATTATCATAAGACCTTACAAAATTCCATAAATCCTTTATCATTCGCTATTACCGCAATTTTGCTCTTTAAAAATAATGCATTAGTATCCTTCCTGGAACCATTCTAATTTTCCCAGATAATAAAATTATTGAAAATAGATCATGAAAAAATTAGAAGTAATAAAATATGGATTTTCTCTCCTGATCCAATTAAAAAAATACGGAGGTAATTTAAATTTGAAGGATTAATTTAATATCCTGGCAAGTATACAGAGGGAACAAGAGGATTCAGGAGAAAAAGAAAAATTTTTAATGAAAAGAAGATTGAAAGCAGTGATTTACAGGAACCATGAAAAAATATCTTTAATTTAAGCGTGTTTTAAGCGCCTATTTTAAGTTGGCTGGTATGATTTATCAATTAATAAAAATAAACCTTATATAAGCAGTATTAGAAGGTCTAAGAGAAAATGCTAAAATCCTTATATATCAACGGTCTTATTGATTTTTTGCAACATCAATTCGTAAATCATTGATTGATTGCCTAATTTCTTTGATTTCAAATGTAATATTATCGGCAAATTCCTTTTGATTTTTGATGATTTCATTAATAAAAAACTCTAATTTCCATACTAAATATACAGAAAGCACCAGGGGAAAGCCGTTATTTGCTATTAATTTTAGTACATATTCAATATCCAATTAATTTTTATCCTTTCCAAAAATGATTTGGCCCAGGCCTAATATCGAGATGTAAGAAATTTTTATTTTCATAAAATCCAATACCATTAAATCCTATTTCCTGAGCATAAATAAGAAGATCAGAAAGTAAAATATCTTTTACGTGAATATCTACAGCCATACCCAGGAGATGATAAGAGCCGGGGACTCCTCCGACTCTTTGATTTTCTTCTTTGCACCGGTAACCGGAATTGATATACATTGGTCTATTTATAATATTTCTCAAATGATTTAGCCTGGTCAAAAGATCTGGAGATAACATAACCCTTTTACAACAGGGGCACTCAAACTCATATAAAGAAAAAAACCTAGCTATCTTGATATAATTTATTTTAATCATTGAGGTTATTTTTTTAATGGTTGCCTGGCATTTCTTATAGAATCAGGCATAGCCTTATATATAATTTCATTCACCTTTGGGACAGTAGCTTTCATAAGATCCTTTACATAGGAAATTTCACCCTCTTTTAATTCAACTTTTTGTTTATTTAATATCTCAATTAATTTTAACCAGGCAATTTTCCATTTTTCGGGACCGTTTCCTATCCCAAGCTCTTGCTCTGCCCAAAGCATAGCCGCAAGAATAGCCTCTTTTATTTTGTCTGCCCTGTCTTGGCCAAACCTATTTATCATAAATTTAGAAAACAAACCAACAAGAAAAACAAGAGTGAAATCTAATAGATATTTAGTGATAAATGCTTCTATCATTTATTACTCCTTTCTCTCTCCCAGGAAAGGTCCGCGGTCCCTTCCGAGGAAGAATATTGTAATATATTAAGCTCCTACATCCATAACATCAGTAGACCTATAGTCAAGTATCCGAGCATTGACTTTAGCTACTAAGTCATTACCATTATAGTATCCATAACCCCTTCAATAGCTGCATCCTGTGCCGCAAAGTCGGCATAATCTCCATCCTCAACCGTCTTAGGATTATTCACGGTTAAATTTACTGATTTACCGATACTATCTCTAAACTGCATATAGAGTCTCTTATAACTGGTTACTTCTCCTAATTCAGTGGCCATTATATTTTCACCTCCTTCTTAGCAATTAACCTGTCGGTTAATTACGTAATGAGTAATTTGTAGTAAGTAATCAGGAATTAAATTACAAATCACTAATCACTTATTACAGTTTTTAGCTTAACTAAAAACTTGTCTACCTGTGCGTTGCACGCAGACAGGTACTATTCGGTTAGTTGAGACTCTTTTTGAGCTCTGATCTCATCTACAGGATACTTTTGTAAGCCTGTTAAAGCAGTGGCTACATCATAGACATCCTGATCGATAGCAGTTGATTTGACCTCATTGAAAGTTTTGCTATCTATTATTGGTGCTCCGGTTAGCGGATTGGTTCCGGTTACCAGTCTTAGTTGTAAAGAAGAATCTCTGGGAACTACTATTACGGCCATTTAAAATCACCTCCTTTTTTTATATTTTAAATCAAGCAAAGCTAAGCTGTATATACATTATATTATCATACTTGACTAATTTAGTCAAGTTTAAAGCGTCCTCTTTAAATTACATAAATAAAAGTATATTTTTCTTTGATTAGTTTTAAATTACTCATTATTTTATAAAACTAAAAAGGATCCTCCTCAATACAAGAAGGACCCCTTCCCCGCTTTCATCTACTTAATATGCGATTTTTGAAAATCTAATATTTCAAGGTATAATAAAAAACCCCTGCTTTCTTAAGGCAAGGGTTAGAATTATTAATTTCTTCAATGCTTTTTACTTGGACAAATTTCATGGTGTGGGTCCCACCATAATATTTTAAAATATGAACCTTCAAGGACACCCCATAATCTTTCTATGCTATTAATATGAACTGAATAAAACTCGTCATAATCATCCAATTTAATTTCAGTTAATCTCTTTTGAGCTTTATTGCAAAGATTACATTTTTCAATCTTATGATTATGTTCTGGAATGATAAATTCACTAACTGTTTGGCTTTCAAAATATTTTAATTTATTAAGTAAATGATTCCAAAAATAGTCTTTTTTAATATTTTTAAAAGTCCATTTCCCATCTGTATCTATTATACTAAATTTCCATGAGATTTTTTTCTCTTCAACCTTTTCTTTATCAAGTATACTTCCACCTCTGGCTTTTTTCTCAGAAGAAATTTTAATTATGCTTTTTGGCCTTTTATTCTTTTTTTCTTTTTTAGCAATCATAATTAAGAATCTTCACCTAAACTTGAATAATACTCTTCTAATGATGCGTGAGATATTATTCGTTCTCCTCTTTCTCCATCTAGTAATCCTTCCCTTGCTTTTTTCCAGGGGTCTTCTTTATGAGTTAAATCACTTAACCATTGGGGGGATTTATCTCCATAATACTTTATTACCGCGTCTATGGTTTCTTTTTGATCTTCATTTAATTTAGATACATCTCCTAGATCAGCAATAAAACTGTCTCCTTTAATTTCATATATTCCCTTATGTTTTTCATATAATTCTCTTACTACAGGGCCATTTACCCATGCTTCAATATTTTCTTTATATAAAGGTTTACCATCCCATACAATAGACCATGCTTGGCAATAATATACAAGTTTTTGAAGTTTCATTGCTGTTATATTATTCTTTTTGCTTAAAATATATTTTACTACATCAAAAATACTTACCATAATTTATTCCTCCCTTAAAATTGAGAGCTTAAAAAAATCTAATTAATTTTAATTATTTTTTAATATAAATATTATAATAATTTTATATTATTATTATATATAATACTACATTTATTTAAAAATTCCTTCTTTTTTTAAAATAATTTTAAAATGTATCGTTATTTCGATTAATTTTAATTTCCCTTAATAATCTATCACCCGGACATATTCCCATCAATTTTACTCTACTCCAGCCACCCTAATCAATCTACCTCAACCAATCCGACTAATCTACTTTACCACGACCGCCCGCCAGGAGCTTTTTTTGCTAAGGAGTGTAATTGAAAGCCTGCACATACATAACAAGACTCTATCGGACATTCTACAAGAAATAATCTCACGCATATCTTATCCGATAAAGCTTTGTTATGTATAGCAAAAAAAGCATTATATTTTTAGCCTGGCTAAAAGCTATTTTAGCCTGGCTAAAAATATAAAGGCGGGCTCTTATATAATCTTTTCTTTACCTTTGCTTTTTTTTCGTATTGTGTTTCTTTTCCTCGTGCGAAGTTGTTAAAGAAGAAGGAAAAACACGGTCAGCTTACATTTCGGGCAGTTTTTGCTTCTTCTTTAACAATTACGCACGAATCGCTCGGCTATCTCAAGTTTCTATCGCCAGGCAAAAGAAAAATATTTTTATATAGGGCAAGCTACTACTTGCTAGAGTATAAAAATATTTTTGTATTGCCTGGAAGATAATAAAAGAAATAAGGAT
>Ga0315289_10015956_pt1 | contig 10403 bp, 4 predicted proteins | sample YL17G11_40_MG_FD_203452 | JGI IMG/M metagenome (GOLD analysis project Ga0315289, IMG submission 203452) | Sediment microbial communities from Yellowstone Lake, YNP, Wyoming, USA - YL17G11_40 | ecosystem: Environmental > Aquatic > Freshwater > Lake > Sediment | place: USA: Wyoming | collected...
TGTACTCCTCCCCGTCGTCCCAGAGCCTCGCCGCGACCACGTTGAGCGGCGACTCGTTGTTGGGCTCGGCCAGCAGCGCCTGGACCGAGAGCAGGACCGTCCGGACCGAGAGCGCGGCCGACCACTTCTCCTTGAGGACGTCGAGGCAGATGTTGCCGTGCGCGTCGACGTTTGGGTGGAAGCAGGGGGTCTCGAACTTGACGACCGGGGCCTTGTAGGGGTACTCGGCGGGGAACTTGAGCGAGAGGCGGTAGGTGAGCGTCTCGTAGGGCGAGCAGGCGGGGCCCTCGACGGTGCCGCGCCAGAGCATCAGCGAGTCCCCCTCGGGGAACGCCGAGACCGAGGGCCCGCCGCCTCCGCCACTCGCTCCGGCCATCATGGACATGAGCTCGGACTGGAGCCTCTTGGCGACGGCCTCGGCGGTCTGCGGGGCCGAGGAGGAGGGAGAGGCCTTGCTTCCTCCTCCGCGGCCAGAGGGCGACGCGACAGAGAGGGAGGCGCTCGACATTGCTGAAGTTTTTTTGTCTTGTCTTTGGGTTCTTCCTGTGCTTTTTTTGTTTCGTAAATTGCAGCGCGGAGACGGAGATAAGGGCGTAGGCGTTAAGAAAGAGAGATAGAACTGGAGAAGAAGGCGGCGCGGTCCCCTCTCTTCGTCAGGCATGGCAAATTGCTCGCGGCCCCCTGGCCGGGCTCTCCAAACTGTCTCGTGGCTTTGCTGCTGCTGCCCTCCCTGCGAGGCACCTGGTGCTCTCATTCGAATCGCTATGCTTTCGGGAAGTTCTTGTACAGCCTCTGACGGGTAGAGCGAGGGAAACGAGCGCGAGGAAGCGGCTGGGAGGAGGGCATTCTGGGAAGGCCGGTTCGAAACGGGATCTCAAACAGCTCTCTCGGGAGCGTGCACGAGAGAGAGAGCTATGCGTTTTCAATCCCTCTCTCGCATTCGCTCGCTCCTCGAGCTTCAATCCCGCCGCCGGCGTCGTCGGGCAGAGGAAGATCTCTCGAGAAGAGTACCAGGGCGGAGATAAGCGCATTGGACGCACCCGAAAAGAAGCAAACGCTGCCGAAGAGAGCCCGAGAAAAAAAGAGAAAACGGTGGGCGGCGCAGAAGGTCGACGACGAGGAAAGAGAGTGAGCAACAGGAACGTTTTTCTTCTTTTACAGGCTTTTTTATCTTTCCTCCCCCCCCCCTCCCTCCCTTTCAACGTACACTCTTCTCACGCGTCCAGGTAGTTGGCCGCCTTGAGCAGCTCGAGCGCCAGCTCCGGCGGGAGCTTGAAGTCCGGGATGGCCTTGGAGCCCCTGTTTTATTTTATTATTATTATTTTTTTGAAGGAGAAAGAGGTTGAGTGCGCGAGGGATTCTGAGCTGCGAGCAGAGGAAAAAAAGAGCTCCTTCTTCGCCCACTACTCACGCGTTGCTGTACTGGAGTTTGTAGTAAAAGTACTGGCAGACGTGCTCAAGGACCGGGGCCGGGATCTCAGGGAAGGTGACCCGCCTGCGCTCGGTCTCGGCGAAGCCGCCTGTTTTTTTGTTTCGAGGTCGAGAGGTTGAAGAAGCGAAGAAGGTCAAAGGGAAAAAGAAGGAGCTGACTGCCTCTTCTTCTTCCTCTTTCCCTTTTTCTCAGCTCTTGTTCTCCCTCTACATCATCACCCTCATCACTTCTCCCTCACCTTTGCTCGCGAGCATATGCTTGATCGTGTTGGATACGCACGCGGCGTCGTGGTCGATGACGAACTCGGCGCCGTCGGAGGAGACGAGCGTCACGGGCGCGTTGGTGCCCATCGATGCCATTTTTTTGATGCAATCTGTCTCTCTCGCTCCCGCTTTCTCTCGTTGACCTTTTCCTTTACGCTGTTCCGACACGCGCGTAGCGCCGTGGATTCAGGTGGGGAGCACGCAGCTGCCTGCCCGAAGGAAGCAGCGAAAGAAAGACCAGAACGCGAGTGCAGCGAGACAGAGAAGTGAGTGGAGACTACAAGCGAAAAAAAGGCGAAAAGAAAAGCTCTTCACGAAAGCACCACGACCTCGCCCCCGGGCGCGACCAGCGCCACGGCGCCCTCCGCGGCCCCCGCCACCTCCTTCACTTGCCCTTCTCCCTCGACGGTCAGGATCAGCCCTGAGAGCCCCGCGTCCCTCGCGAGGCGCGTCCCCAGAGCCGGAGCCAAGCGGCGCCGAGGTCCCTTCCCCTCTCCTCCGTCGCCGCCGCCGCCGCCGCCGCCGCCGCCGCCGCCGGCGGAGCGGAGCAGGACCCAGCCGGAGGGGGGGCTCACCGCCCCGGCCGGGAACGCCGCCTCCCTCGCGCCGACCCGCAGCGAGTACCCGGAAAGGTCGAGCGAGGTGTCAGGGGACGTCGCAGACACCGCTGCGAGCAAAGCGTCGGGAGAAGAAGAAGAAGAAGAAGAAGAAGGGGAAGAAGAAGAAGAAGAAGAAGGAGGAGGAGAAGTAGGAGACGGAGGAGGAGAAGAAGGAGAAGGGGGGGAAGAGCCTGGGGGGAAGACGACGACGCGCACGGCCGAGGCGGGAAGCGGCGCGGGCTGCGGCGGCGGGAGCAGCCCGTCCGCGACGTATCCCCCCTTTCCGTACGCCTCCTGGAGCTGCCTGGCTCGTCCCGGGATCTGCTCCTCGACGAGCTGGCGACTGCCCAGCGCGGGGTCCCCCCCTCGCCAGACCTCGTTGTCCCTCGCGGCGTCGGCGGCGACGGCCGAGGTCAGGTTGCCCACGATGCCGAGCAGCGCTCCCCCCGCCGTGGGTCGTTGCGGCCCCCCCCCGGAGGGGGGAGGGGAGGAGGCTCCGTGGAGCTGCCCCGTGAGGGTCTGGCACCTCCGCAGGAACATGCTCCGCGTCGCCGGGCAGCGAAGCAGCGCGTCGACGAGCGGGTTGAAGGTCGAGCGCGGGGAGCCGTCGGCCCTGGCGAGCTGCGTCGTGTCGGCGGCGCAGCCGAGGAGCGGCATGGGAGCGGCGGGCCTGTCTGCCGGCGGGGGCTCGATTCGGGGAGCACCTGAAGCCGAAGAGACTGTGGTTGCTGCCGGAGCTGCTGCCGCTGCGGCTGCTTCCTCGGGGGCAGCGAGGACGGAGCGCCGCCGCCGCCTCCTCCTCCTCTCCCCGCCGCCCTCGCCCTCGCCCCCGCCGCTTCTGCCAATCTGCTTCTTCAGCGACGCGTCGAGCGGCTCGACGACGACGCCCGACCACGGCTCCACCGCCGACGCCTCCACGTCCTGCGTGTGGCCGCGGTCGCAGAACAGCGGGCTCGCGAACTGGTCGCTGTGGTTGAGCGCGTAGTCTCTGGCGTGCTCGCTCTCCCCTCCAAACCCAGAGTCGGCGCCGAGCGCCGTTTTGGAATCGCCGGCCAAGAGACTCCAGCGCGACAGCCCGCTGTTTTCTTTATCTCTTTCCTGCAGCAGGAGCCAGTTTTTCGAGCACCTGTCCTGCGTTTGGAGGACCGCGGCGGTCGAGAGGTAGTTGAGCGTGCGCGGGAGGTCGAGGGACTCCAGGAGCCACGCCGCGGCGGAGTCTTCTTCTTCCGAGCCTCCCCTGCCGCCTCCGCCGCCGCCGCCGCCGCCGCCGCTGCGGGCCCTTCCGTTGGCGAGCTTCCGCGTGAAGTCGTCGATGTCGCCGTGGCGGGTCTCCCCGTGCTCCGTCTTCCAGACCAGGGGCATGAGGTTCAGGGGCACTCCCTGTGGTGGAATTGAGGAGGGAGTTGAAACAAAGGGGTGAGCGATCGAGCCGCCGCCGACGACGATCATCGAGTTTTTTTGCCTCTCTCTTCCTCTCTCCTCCGTTCTTCGATTCCGATTCCCTCAGCTTACCGGGAACAGCGCCGCCGAGGCCGAGATCGGTTTGTAGAGAGAGATGTCGAATTGATAGTCGCCGCCGTTCGAAGGTTGTTGAGAGGCGCCGGAGCCGCCGCCCTTGGGGGCCAAAGGGGAAGGAGGGAGCAGCCTCTCCCTCCGCAGCCATCCCCCTCCAGCGCGCTCGGTGAGCGCGTGGATGCCGTAGAAGCTGCCGTCCCGGCGCACAACGACGTGGCGGGTCAGCAGGGCCGGGGCCTTTTTTGTTTTTCGTTTTTGGAGAAACGAAAAAGGGTCAAGAGAGAGAGACAGTGCGTGAGTTTTTTCTTTTTTTCCCCCCGTGCTATAAAAATCTCAAAATTAAAAAAAAACTCGAAAGCGAGACACCCTTCTCTCTCCCTCTCACCCGTGCGACGCTGCGCAGGGCCGCGAACGCTGCCGCCTGCCTCACGTAGCTGTTGGAGCCCGGCTCCCACCAGAGCGAGTCGAGGTCGACGGAAGTCATCGGAGCTGCCTGCCCCGCCGCCCCCGGCCCCTCTCCCTCGATCTCAAAGGGAGGCCTCAGCACGAGCTTCTTCCCGCCGTCGCCGCCGCCACCATCCTCGGTGTCGTAGCCCTTTTTGAACTCGAGCTTGAGTTTGGGCTTCGGCCACCCGAGAGAGGTTGTTCCTTTTCTCGACACGGCCGCGAGCGGCCGCAGCACTCCGCTGTACCATAGCCAGTCTCCCCTCCCTCCTCCTCCTCCGCTTCCTCCTCCGGATGAGTTTTGCGCTCGAAACCACTCGAGCAACGGAAGCTTGGAGGGATCCTCGGGGTCGAGGACGGCGGTGCCGAGCCAGTCGTCCCCTCGGCGAGGGCAGCGGACGGACTGAGGAGAAGAAGTAGAGGACAAAGGGCCCCCCGGGGGCGCCACCGCCGCCGCCGTCGCCGCCCAGCGCAGGAGCGCGCCTTTTGAGAGCGCGGCGGCTGGGATCTCGGCGGCAAACGACAAGGGTTCGTCTTCCAGTGGCTGCATCGGGATCGTCTCTGGGGGCTCCCGGAAGCCGACGAGGTAGGTCAGAGAGACCTGGGCGTTTTATCACGAGAAAGGCGGTTTAGGTCGAGGGAACGAGGTTTTGAGAGAAGAGAGGAAAAAGGAAAAAAAGGAAAAAAGACCGGCGCGAGGCGATAAAAATAAAGTCAAAACACCGACAACGCCTCTCTCTTCTCTTCTCACGTTAGGCCGCACGGAATAGTCATCAATAGGCTTCAGCCTCGAGATGACGCGGAGAGGCGCTCCGGGCGGAGGGCGGAAGGGGGCCTCGCGGAGCGAGGGCGCCTCGGGCGGCGAGGCGAAGAAGAGGAGGAGGGCATTTTTGTTTTTGCTGTTGCTGTTGCTGTTGTTCTGTGCTGCGGCCGAGGAACAGCAGCAGCAGCAGCAGACAAGGAACAAGAGCAGCGCCAGTGCGAGGAACGAAGCCGATCGGCGCCTCATCATGGGCGGTGAGAGCCACAGCTTGCGCGCGCGGAGTGCGGGACGAGTAGAGTGAAAAAAAGCGGGAAAAAAATCGGCAGCGGAGCAGAGAGGCAACGTCTCTGCTACTGTTTTTCGTTTCAGGTCGCCGCTCGAAGCTAGCCAATTCCCGAGCCTTCCGGGGGTTTTCCTCGTCGGCACCTTTATAAGATCGAAAACTATTCTTAGAGTATGACGACGACAATATCCCCGTCTTCACGCGGAACCAAGCGCTCTGCGGTGGCGCAGGGAGAGGGAGGAGCGACATCGAAGAAGAGATCGACGACGCCGCCGCCGCCGCCGCCGCATGCCGCCGCCTCTCTCCCTCGGCCGCCGCATCAGCCGCAGCAGCCTCCCGTCGATCATACTGGCACGACAGGGCACAGAGTGAACGTTATTGAGGTAGGCCAGATAATGAGAGTTTGATTACGAAGCTTCAAAAGGGAAACGTTCGGTGAATTCCGCTGCCGCATTGGAACAAGCGTCGGCCGACGGCGGCTCATGTCCCCCCGCTCAACCTGAAACTCTCTTTCCCTCCTTTCTCTTCCCGAAACGCCGCCGCCCCCGAAACAGCTCGACGGCAAGTCCTGCACCCACGAGGTCCTCTGGCCGCCCAACGACCCCCGAGCCCTCTCCCCGACCGCACACCTCCCTCCGAAACCGCCGCCGCCTCTCAAGCCTAGGGCCAAGGCCTACCCCTTCCCGCTCGACCCGTTCCAGCGCGTCGCGATCGACGCGCTCGAGAGCGGCCACTCGGTGCTCGTCGCGGCGCACACCTCGGCCGGGAAGACCGTCGTCGCGGAGTACGCGTTCGCGATGGCGCTCCGCGACGGCGCGCGCGCGATCTACACGAGCCCGCTCAAGGCTCTGTCAAACCAGAAGTACCGCGAGCTGGCCGAGGAGTTTGGCGACGTGGGCCTGCTGACGGGCGACGTCACGATCAACCCCGGGGCCTCCTGCCTCGTCATGACGACGGAGATCCTGCGGTCGATGCTGTACGCGGGCTCGGACGCGGTGCGCGAGGCGAGCGTCGTCGTGTTTGACGAGGTCCACTACCTGCGCGACGCCGAGCGCGGCGTCGTGTGGGAGGAGGCGATCGCGCTGAGCCCCCCGGGCGCGAGCCTGGCCTTCCTCTCGGCGACGCTGCCGAACGCCGCGGAGTTTGCGGCGTGGGTGGCGGCCTGCGCTGGGACCGGGAGCGGGGTTGCTGGCGGGGGGAAAGGGGGCGGCGGCGGCGGCGGCGGCGGCGGCGGCGGAGAGCTCGCCGCCGCGGCCGCGCTGCCGTCGCCGCCGCCCTCGGCTCCGCCTCCGGACCAGAGCCTCTTTCTCCACAACCGCCGCCCCTGCCACGTCGTCTACACCGAGTACCGCCCCACCCCCCTGCAGATGTACGTTTTCCCTGCCGGAGGGGACGGCCTCTTCCTGGCCGTGGACGAGAAGGGGACGTTCAAGGAGGCGGCGTTCGCGAAGGCCGTCGCGTGCCTCGAGGACTCGACGGCGGCCGAGGCGTTGGCGGCGGCCGGCGGAGGCAAAAACAAAAAGGGCTCTTCCTCCTCTTCGGCTTCCTCCTCCGCTCCTTCCAACGGCCTCGTGTCCCCGCCCTCGGGGGAGAAGTCGGACATCTTCCGCGTCGTCAAGATGGTCGTCGACCGCCGCTACGACCCCTTGATTGTCTTCAGCTTCTCGAGGCGCGACTGCGAGGCGCACGCCGCGGCGCTCGCGGCTCTGGATTTGAATTCGAAAGCAGAGGCCGAGAGCGTCGACGCGATCTTTCGCGCCGCGCTCGACTGTCTCACCGAAGAAGACAGGAAGAGCCTGCTTCAAGCCTCGAGCCTGCTCCCGGCTCTGCGCCGCGGCGTCGGCGTCCACCACTCCGGACTGCTGCCGATCCTCAAGGAGGCCGTCGAGCTGCTCTTCCAGGAGGGCCTGGTGAAGGTGTTGTTCGCGACCGAGACGTTCTCGACGGGGCTCAACATGCCCGCCAAGACCGTGGTGTTCACCGGGGCCCGCAAGTTCGACGGCGGCGCGTTCCGGTGGCTGACGGGAGGCGAGTTCACGCAGATGGCGGGGCGCGCGGGAAGGCGGGGCCTCGACGACAAGGGCGTCGTCGTCTTGATGATGGACTCGAGGATGGAGCCGCCCGCGGCGAGGGCGATGCTCCGCGGCGCCCCGGACCCGCTCGCGTCGGCGTTCCGGCTGTCGTACGGGTCCTTGCTGACGATGGCGCGCAGCGCCGACGCGTCCCCCGAGAGTCTTCTGAGCTCGTCGTTCGCGCAGTGGCAGGCTCGGGCGGCGCTGCCGGGGCTGGCTGCGAGGCGCGAGGAGGCCGAGCGGGCCGTCGCCGAGGCGGAATGCAAGGAGGGGGGCGGCGAAAGCGCCGACGCCCTCGTCGCAGAGGTCGTCGGGATGCGGGACGCGCTTGCCGTCGCCGAGGAGGCCCGCAGGGTCGCGGCGCTGGTGCCGGCGGTGTGCCTGCCGTTTGTGCAGCCTGGGAGGCTCGTGAGGCTCGCGACGTTCGCGGCTGCGGCAGAGGGAGGGAGTGGCGGTGGCGGCGGCGGCGGTGATGCCAGAGAGGAACCTCCTTCCTCTTCCTCTTCTCCTGCTTGCTGGGGCGTCATCGTCCGCTTCGAGCGCGTCCGCGGTCGGGGGACGAGCTCGGCCCCCGACGACATCGCCGTCGACGTTCTGTGCAGGGTCCCGATCAGGAAGAAGAAGGCGGGAGCAGCAGCAACGCCGGCGGCGAAGAAGACAAAGGACGCCGCTGCCGCTGCTGCTGCTGCTGCAGCTGCCGCCGCTTCAGCCTCGGCCTCTTCAGCCTCTTCTCCTCCTTTCCTCCCGATCGACTCCCCCTTCGGAGAGCTCTCGGTCGCCTCCCTGCGCCTCTCGGCCGTCGCGGCCCTCTCGAGCGTGCGCATCTACCTGGCCGACGACCTTCGGCCGGCGGGCGCGAAGGAGGCCGCGGCGAGGGCCGTCGCCGAGGTCGCGCGCCGGTTCTCGCAGAAGCGGCGCGAGAACGGCGGCAGCGCGTCGGACGGCGGCGGCGGCGGCGGCGGCGGCGGCGAGGGGGAGCGGGCGGACCCGATCCCGCTCCTCGACCCCGTCGCGGACATGGGCCTCGACTCGGGCACCTACCGCTCGGCCCTGGCACGCGCCGGGTCGCTGCGCGCGGCCCTGCGCTCGCACCCGCTCGCCGCGGACCCGGCCCTCGAGGCGAGCGTCGCCGCGCTTCGGCGCAGGCGGGGGCTGGCGTCGCGGCTGTCGCGGGCCCTCGCGGCCGAGCGCGACGCCGCGGGGCTGTTCTTGGGGTCGGAGCTGAGGGCCCGCGTGCGCGTGTTGCGCAAGCTCGGCTACCTCGAGGAGGCGGACGAGGGGGCGGGCGGAGGGAGGCCGGGCGGCGACGGCGGCGGCGACGGCGGCGGCGGCGGCAGCGGGGGGGACCGCAGCGTCGTCACGGTCAAGGGCCGCGCCGCGGCCGAGCTCTCGTCGGCGGGAGGCGCGGAGCTCGCTTTGGCCGAGGCCCTCTTCGGCGGGGGGCTCTCCGGGATGCGGCCCGAGCACCTCGCGGCGCTGCTCTCGTGCCTGGTCTGGCAGGAGTCGGGCCCTTCTGGCAGCGGCGGCGGCGGCGGCAACGACGCCTCCGCCGTGCTCGCCCGCGTCGGCGGCGCCCCGCCGCCCCCGCGGGCCCCTGAGGCCCTCGACGGGCCCCTGGCGGCGCTCAGGGCCGCGGCCAGGCGCGTCGCGAGGGTCGAGCGCGACGTCGGGCTGTTCGACGAGAGCGGCGGCGGCGGCAGCGGCGCGGCGGGGACGGCGGCGGGAGGCTCCTCGTCGGCGCCGTCGCCCGACACCGCCGCCGCGGCCCTGCTCTCCACCGAGCCCGCCGAGGCCGTCCTCGCCTGGGCCCGCGGCGCCCGCTTCGTCGACGCTCTCAAGCTCTGCGGCGGCGCCGGAGGCTCTTCCTCCTCCTCCTCCGGCGGCGGTCGCCCGGCCTTCGAGGGGTCGCTGGTGCGGGCCCTCAGGCGCGTCGACGAGCTGCTGCGGCAGCTCGGCAGCGCGGCCGAGGTCCTGGGCGACGCGGGCCTGGCCGCGCTCGCCAAGGCCGCTGGCGACAAGGTGCGGCGCGGCGTGCCGTTCGCGCCGTCGCTGTACTTGTAAATGAAAGACGGAATGAAAACAACGCTCTCTTTATCTCTTGATTCACAATGGAAATAGAAAAACAGGGGTGGGTGGGAAGAACCGGACGCACTGTCTCAGTGCTGCCTTTTTGTTTTTGGGGAAAAAAAAACTATCTTTTCTTTCCTCTTTTTAATTCGAACACTCCCCCCCCCTCCCCCCCCCTCTCGCGCTCTCTCTCTCTTTCGCTCTCCCTTTTTCCCTCCAAAAACCTAAAAAAACTTAGTACGTGTCCAGCCCGTCCCCGCTCGTGATCACGTCCTTGAACGAGCCCCCCCCGGGGATCATCGGCAAGACATGCTCGACGTGGGGCACCATGACGTCCAACAGGAAAGGACCGGGAGTGTCGAGCATCTCCCTGATCGCCTCCCGGAGCTCCGTGGGGCTCACGACGCGGCGGGCCGGGACGCCGAACGCGCGCGCGACCCCCACGAAGTCCGGGTAGATGTCGGCCAGCTCCCCCGTCTGGTGCCACTCCGCCTCGGGCTTCCCCAGGTAGGTGTGCGCGCGGTTGGCCTTGTAGAATCGGTCCTCCCACTGCACGACCATCCCCAGGTGCTGGTTGTTGAGCACCATAACCTTGACGTCGAGCTTTTCCACTTTCGCGGTGGCCAGCTCCTGGATGTTCATCACAAAGGAGCCGTCGCCGTCGACGTCGACGACGGCGCGCTTGGGCCTGTCGGCGCGGTGGCCGTCGTGGGCGGCCGCGGCCCCCAGGGCGGAAGGGAGGCCAAAGCCCATCGCGCCGAGCCCCCCCGAGGTGACCCACCGACGGGGCTCGTCGAACTTGTACCACTGCGCCGCCCACATTTGGTGCTGGCCCACGCCCTGATTGATTGGTTGTATGGGTTTTAGAAAAAGGGGGGGACAGGAGGGGAATGAGAGGCGAAGGGGGGGGGGGGGGGGGTGGAAGTAAGGAATAATAGCGTGAGAATAAGAGAGAGTGAGTTTGT
>Ga0315289_10015958_pt1 | contig 10402 bp, 17 predicted proteins | sample YL17G11_40_MG_FD_203452 | JGI IMG/M metagenome (GOLD analysis project Ga0315289, IMG submission 203452) | Sediment microbial communities from Yellowstone Lake, YNP, Wyoming, USA - YL17G11_40 | ecosystem: Environmental > Aquatic > Freshwater > Lake > Sediment | place: USA: Wyoming | collected...
CCTATGACGAAAAAAACGAGAGATATATCGGAGAGAAGTTTGTGAATGGTAAAATGGTAGGCATGGCCGAATGCGATTCGGATTGGCATAAGTTTTTTGCGCATCTGACGATAATTGGATTAGCAAAAGGCGAAAGGTGTATGTTCAAAGATTTTGAAGAAAAACCAGCGGAAAATCAGGAATAATTCTGCTTTGACTTTTGCTAAAATTAAAGGTAAAATTGAGGTATAAAGCTTAAATAAAATATTTAAAACAAAAATAATTTAAAAAGACCTTCTCATTTGAGTCGGTCTTTTTGTTTGGTTTTGTTAAGAAGAAACTTTGGCTATAATTTTTTCAAACTGGTATTGTACGCGTCTGAGATCGCCTGGTTTAAGCGGCTGGGCCACAATGGCAATTATTTCTTCAAGCAGGGCTTGGGATTTTGTATCCAATTTAATTTTTTGTTTGCTATCTGCAAGAATTCCATTGCCTTTGTCAAAAATTTTCTGCCTAGCTTGGCTGATTTTTTTGTTTTCTTCAAAAGCCTTGATTGTCAGCTGGCTGTAAGCAACCATTTTTTTCTCTATTTCAGCAAAAAGATTCAGATCAAATTCTTTTTCCAGAATTTGCTCATCGGCAATCTGCTGCAATTCAGCCTTGGTTTTAATTAATTCTTGTTTTATTTCTGCTGACAGCTGAACACATTCAGTAAACGGCGTGGCATCATAAGCTAAAGAATCACTTAAGCTTTCTTTTAAATGTAAATGCCAGGCATGTAATTCGCGTAGATCATATAAAGCCTGTTCAGCTTGCTTATATGCCTTTTTATAAACCCTCTGGTAATTTTTTTCAGCCTGTTGTTTTTCCAACTGTAATTTTTTAATGTCGCGCTCATGAAATGGTATTACTTTTTTAACTATCTCATGTTTTTCATCTAGAATGGCTAGCGCCAATATATTCCACTTTGTAAGTGATTCGCCAAAAGCCAAGGGATATTTTTTAATAAGGCGATATTGCTTCTGGATCATTTTGAACTGCTCATAGGCAAAAAAAATGAGAATACCTGTGGTTATAATAAAAGCCGGCAAAAAAATTCTTCCTTTTAATGTCGCCAGATTAAACCATTGATTATGTTTGGCTAGTAAGGGATAAATTAATCCGTTAAAAATGTGAAATAGCAAAAGCCAGAAAGCCCAAGTTTTTCTAAACATTATTTGCTCCTTTCCTTGTTTTAAAGGTACTGAATTATTTTTTAAACCTTATCATAAATTATCTTTTTTGTCAATTACTGATATAATAAGAATATTAAGCTAAAATATTTTTCAAAATAAAAAAATGCGCCTGATTATGTCAGAGCGCATTTGTGTTTTTGATGCATTTTTTAAATTGTTTATGGGCGAGGATACTTTGGTTCTGGAAATTTTTCAGGAAAATATATCCAGCCCGGGTCGTCACGAGAATAAAGCAATTCTCCGGACTCTGTACTCCACACTCCTATCCAGGTATATTGGCTATGCTCATCATCTCTATCACCATAATGGTAATAGGCAGCATATTTTTTACTATCATCGCTAAAAAATTGTACTTTGACTCCGGGGAAATCACTCATTCTTTGGGGGTGCGGGTAAAAGATAATTTTCTGGGTTTTAATTTCCCGCACTAGAAAGCAGTTTGCTTCTTCCCGTTCAATAGGGGGAGCGTTGTCACTATAGCAGTTAAATTTTTCTGCTTTGAAACGATGATCCGGAGATTCAAATCTTGGTTTACACGAGATCAGGGTGATGGTCAAAGATAAGGCGATCATTATTGCCAGCCATAACAGTTTTTTTGCTTTCATTTTTTAAATACCTCCTTGGTAATTCGTTTTACCTGTTTAATGCCACCTTACCCCTATTTTATTAATTTGTCAATAAGGGTTTTTTGATTTTTTGGCTTTGACTTATGCTAAAATTAAAGGTAAAATTGAGATAGAAATCTTATCTTAAATATTTTAATATCTATGAGAAAAAATCTCAAACAAGAAAAAAAGGATTTTAGAAAAAAGTCATTAGCCATGTCCCAGATTATCAAAAGAGTCGGCACAAATTTTGCCAAAGAGATTTTTAAGCATGTCAAACCAACCATTCGTTACAGAATAAAAAGATATTTGCTTGAGGACATAGCGAGATATTTGAATAAGACAAATGAGGGCAGAGATATATTTATTGAATTAGTCGGCGGGCAATCGTGTTTTTTGCCTCCGCTTGGTAAAAATAAACAGGGGAAATTATTTATTAGAAATTCTGTCTAAAATATTTTATGCTTGATCAAGAATTACTTAAACTCTCCAAAAAATATAAGCGCCAAGCTGATAATTTATTGCAGAAAACGCAATTGCTGAAATTTTTACAAAAATACGGCCAAATCCAAATTATTGGCAGCTATGCTTATGATTTGATGTTAAGTGGAGATATCGATATTCATATTGTTAATCCCAAATTTACCAAAAAAAAGGTTATAAAGATTCTAAATGAATTATTAAACCAAAAACAATTCTATGCCCAGTTATTTTATGATTTTATCAGGCGCAGGCGTCCGGGATTTCCCAGGGGTTATTATATTGGCCTGAAAACTTTATTTGGCGGTAATAAATGGAAAATTGATTTATGGTTTATTAATAAACCTTCCAAGAAAGCTTTTATCCCATCAGCAAAACAAATCAACCAACATAGATTAACTATTTTAAAATTAAAACAGCAGGCCTTAAATAATAATCTCAAAATTCATAGCACGGCTATTTATAAAGCAGTGATTCAACAGGGGATTAAAGATATTAAATATTTTCAAAAATAATTTAAAAAGAAAACGCGTCGTTTAGGGCGCGTTTTTTATGAGCATTTTAATTTTAAACTTTATTTTCCTGGGAAAAGAACTGCAGCAAATTGCCGGAGTTTTTCTGCTTCTTTAATAATGTCCTGTTCTTCTGCCGGTGAAACCGTGATAGCGTTTTTTGCCAAAATTCCCTGAAAAACAGTGCCGCATTTGGGGCAGACTGCTTCATTTGTCTCTGGCTTGGGCACTAAATTCACACCTTGCCAGCCGCATTTTTTACAGATGAGCATTTATATTGCCTCCTTTTATAATCATTTTTTACTGAGATCAATCTTGGTTAATTTTAGAAAGCCAGGTATTGCCAAAATGAAAAACGATACCCAGCCAGCCCCTGTGGCAATAGTGATTTTTATCAAAGCCCAGAGAATGGCTAAGCCAGAAACAGGCTCGGCTGATTTGATTTGATTCAGGATATCGACAAACCCGCCGATAAAACAGACATAGACACCAACGTAAAGTCCTAAGAAGACAGCAGCTATCATCATTAGGCAACCAAGATAATTTCCTTTGCTCATTTTTTACTCCTCCTTTGGCACTTCGTGCCTTTTTTGGATTATATTTAAATTTAACATAAATATTGGAGCATGTCAATAGTTTTGACTTTGGCTGTTTTTAAAGGTAAAATTGAGATATAAAATATTCCAACATTTTGCATTTTACATTTTAATTTTTAAATTTAGCGAAGCGCTTATGCCTATAACAAATCGTGATGATATTTACCCTGGCCTTAAAGTCGCCATTACTCTGAAACAAGATCAAGGTACAGACATTTTAACCGAAGGCGTGGTTGCTGATATTTTAACCAATAGTTCTGAACATCCTCGCGGTATAAAAGTGAGATTAACCACAGGCGAGGTTGGCAGAGTGCAGGAGATTAGATAAAATCGGAGTTTATTTTAAACAGGTTTAAAAACAAATCAATATAATTATCAGAGGCTTTAGCCTGTCTTGCCAAGGCAGGCCTCTGTGCGGTTGCTTCCGCCTACGCTATAGCTTCGGCGGACAGGAAAGCAACCGATAAACTAAAATATTTTTTAAAAAAATAAATCTATGAAAAAAATTTTATTTTTAGCCGTAATTCTTTGCGCCATTATAGTTTTAAGTTCCTGCGGCCAAAAGTCAGCTCAAGAGCAGTCAATTATGCAGGAGGGCAAAAATATCCAGCAAAAAGTGGAACAGGCCAATGCTGGCATTGTGGTGCCGCAGAATTTGAAAAAATGCGGGCCTGCTGCCATTTATTTTACCGAGAAGAATGAATATGGCATGCCTTATGATTGCGATCATTATGCCCAAAAGCCGGTCTGCGATTATTATAAAAGAGTGACAGGGACTGGCAATGAGGAAATAGGAATTGCCCAGTTTGACAATGAATGCGCTGCCTGCCATTGGTATGGCTCAGATGGCATCTTAAAAACCGGCAAGACCACTACGACTGATTTGGGCTATACAGACGGTGAATGCACCCAGGGCATTTACCATAAATAAAAATGCAATCACGTAAAAATAGAAAATTAAACAGATTGTCAGGATTTGATTATTCGTTCCCCGGACATTATTTCATAACAATTTGCACACAAGGACGTATTCCGATATTTGGCGATGTTGTTGATTATGAAATGAAATTAAATGATTTGGGTGAGATTGTAAAACAACAAATTGCATAAACATTTTCCACATATTAGATTGGATGAATGGGTGGTCATGCCCAATCACGTACATATTATTTTGGAAATAAATTATAATTTTGATGATAATAAAACCGGATATACGGACACACCCGTAGGGACAGGTCGCGACCTGTCCCTACAAAACAAACCATTACCCGAAATCATCGGCGCATTTAAAACAACATCATCAAAATTAATTCATCAGATCGGGCATCATGATTTTTCATGGCAACGATCATTTCACGACCGTATTAGCCGCAACGAGAAAGAATTATCCAATAAACGCGATTACATAATCGGTAATCCTGCCAAATGGGTAGAAGATAGAAACAATCCCGTAAATATTAAAAAATAATATTTTAAAATAAAAAAGGGGTCCGACGTACGTCGGACCTCTTGGCGTTTTTATCTGGCAAAATATTCAGCTATTTTTTCTTTATAGCCAAATCCCAGATCACGCAGGTCGCTCAGTTTTCCCTTGATTACATGGGTGGCTACATGGAAAATAACGCCTAGAAGAGTAGCTAGTGCAGCAAAGACAATGGCCAGGAAAAACATTTCAAAAAGAGGCTGCACCCAATTAGCATTGATACCTTCTTGCACATAGAAGGGATCCATGATAATCATACTGCCAATACTGGCAGCAAATGAGGCGCATAAGCTTGATAAGACCAAGCTGCCTAGGGCCATAATCTCATCATCATCATCTTCTGGTCTTAAGAAGACCATTAAGCTCAGAAATGCAGCCACTATCATGGCCAGTCCAGCACCATAAACAGGCGCATAGGCACCAATGGTGCTTTTTTCCAGAGCTGTTATTTCACCCGGTACCAATTCCCGGGCATCGTAGGGGTGATAAAGGTCAGGGTCACCTTTATATTTTACCCCAAAGGGTGTTTGGGCCAGCGTGTGGCTGACAGCGTAAAAGGTTATGAAGCCGATTGGCGCTGCCAGGAGTATATTGACCAGACCAATGACTACAAAGGTTTTGATTTTTTTCCAAAGAGCTTGACTTCCTCTGAACCTTTCCTCTTTTTTTAGCCAGTTTAAATATTTACCTGGCTTTTTAGAGTGATAAGCTTCAGACCATTCATCGTACACATCCTTTTCCTTATTTTTAGCCATGGAATTACCTCCTTTGTTAAAGGTGGTGTTTTTTGGTTTTTCGTTCTTGGAAAATACGATCTATATTAAGCCCCTAATTTTATCATACGCCCTTTGATTTTATTATGTCAAATCGGTTTTTACGCTTTTGACTTTGGCTAAAATTAAAGGTAAAATTAAGATATAATTTTTAATAAGATAAATTTATGAAACCAAACAAATCAATTCTCATTTTGGTTGTTGTGATTGTAATTCTCGGCGCAGTCATTGCCTATGCTTATTATACTGGAAATTCTGGGCTGAAGATTACTGTTAACAACATTAATCAACCCTTAATCGGCGGGCAAACAGATGCTGGTGGCTGTTTGATTGCCGCTGGTTATTCCTGGTGCGCACCCAAACAAAAATGTTTAAGAATTTGGGAGGAAAAATGTTATGTGGCTGAAGAAGCGGCCTTGGCCCAGATTTTCGCAGCTGAACATCAACAACCAATCAATGAAACCAATGTCACTATTGTAAAATTGCAAAATAATTTTGCCAGCGGCAATATTTCTTTTGGCCCAACACCTGGCGAAGGCGGCGGCTTTTTAGTCCGTCTGGTTGATAATGTTTGGACCGTTGATTATGAGGGTAATGGTTCAATTGATTGTGAAAAAATTAAAGACTTGGGTTATCCTCAAGATGTTTTAGAGGGTTATTGTGATGTTGCCTGCACCCAGGAAGCTAAACTTTGCCCTGATGGTTCAGCTGTTGGTCGCACTGGCCCTAATTGCGAATTTGCTGCTTGTCCAGGAGAAAATAGCCAAACCACGGCTGTGCTGTCAGAAGCCGAAGCCCGCGTCATTGCTGAAAAATCCTGCATTAAAGGCGGTGAAGCGTTAAGCGCGGGGACTTATAATGAAATCACCAAAACCTGGTGGTTTGATGCCAATTTAAATGCCACCAAAGCAGGCTGTAATCCGGCTTGCGTGGTTGACGCTACAACCAAAACCGCAGAAATAAACTGGCGTTGTACTGGTCTGATTGAACCACAAAAATAAAAATGTATTTGGGTAAACCCAACCCATATTGTCATGCCGACTAACATGGAGGCATCCCTTAAAGTCATTGGTGTAATTAAGGGATTTCTCCGCTCGCTTTGCTCGGTCGAAATGACAAAGATGGCCAAAAACAATCCCATTAATATTAAATAATTTTAATAAAAATCCATGAGAAGAATTTTACTTTTATCTTTTTTGGTGGCCATTTTGGTTTTAACAGGCTGTGCCCAACCAACAGTTAACCAGACGCCAGGTGCTGGCAGTACCGCAGGCAAAGTTTCTGGCCCATGCACGCCAGGCCCAGTTGATTTAGTGAATTATGGCGATAAAGGCCAGAGATTGGCCAGTTGTTTTGTAGAATATCCGGGCGAACCAACGCGCGAGGATAAAAGTTATTACATTATAGAGGATATTTGCGGCCAGTTCACCAAAGAATTTGTAGAAAATCTTGTGGGCCAACCAATTGTTAAAATTGAAGAACCAAAAATTTCTTCAATTTACAGTTGCCGCTATTATTTTAATGATCAGGATTATATTTGGTTAAATCTGGATTATTTAAGCGTGGAAAACCAGAAAAAGGGCCATGAGATGATGGGCCGCACCATTAAGACAGACGACAGAATTAAAATGAATCATTTTGTGGTCTGGCAGTCAGATGGTTTGATTAATGAAATCTATCTGGTTTTAGCTGACAATAAATTTATCAGCATTAACCGCAGTTCAGGCCAGGTTTTAGACAATGAAAAAACCTTGCAGTTTGCCGCTAATTTAGCCAATGAAATCAAGAATTATAAATAGTTAAAAAGTAATTTGTAATACCATGAAAAAAATAATTTTATTAGGGATGTTGCTTTTAACCTTAATTTTTATTTCTGGGTGTAATTTTAATCAGCCAATTTCCAAGATTCAGCCCAACACCAATCAGGTTGCCAATTTAAACCAGCCAAAAGAAACGAGTGTTAGTTTTCTAATCCCGACAGCTGATCCTTTAAAATACTGCAATGGTGCTGATATGGACAGCGAGGGTTTTAGAAAAACGATTACCAAAGAAGTGACCAAAACAATTTCTGAAACAAATTTAACACAAGATCAATTAGTTAATAAAACATTAGAGCTGGCTAGCCAAGAAGCAAAAATGAATTTTCCGCAAAATATTGAACAAACAGAAAATTATATAAAAGTTATTGGCGATACTGCATATATTCAGCCAACAGAAGGCTGGGCAGGTGTTTCCATCTTTCTTTGCGCCTGGAAACCTTTTGTGGAAGTTAATTTATTATATTTAACCAATATAAAAAATGTTGTCTGGGTTAATGACCCACAAAAATGGGAGGAATTAAAGCAATAATTAAGCATAGAAAATTTTTAAAAAGAAAAAGGACTCGTTTAATACGAATCCTTTTTTAATTCAGCTGGTTGGAGAGCTGGAGACTTATCCCCTTCATTTTAAATGTTCGAGGACCGCTGGAGGCAAGGATGGCGGAGTAACATCCATGGATGTGTTTGCTATTTTTTTCCAGTCAACTTTTCCCGTGGGATCAAATGGAGAGATAATATCCCGAATCATTCGCAGAAAGACTTTTAGCAGTTTTACTTTTCTCATTATTTTCCTCCTTTTTTAAATTTAATGAGCTTATTATAAGCATAGCAAAAACGAAAAAAATTTGTCAATTTAATTTATTCCACAAATGGTCCAACAAATTCAATTTTTCTATCGGGATGGATAATGGTTTTAGCGCCAATTGGCACAATCATAATATTGCGCGTGATATTATGGCCAAAATTATCAACCTTTAAAATATGCAAGGGATTATTTTTAGCCAAACGCTCTTTAATGGTGTCACTGATTAAATATTCAAAAACGCTGCTCATTTTTTCCTGTTCTTTTTGCCTGCCAAAAATATAATTTAATTTTTGCAAATCACTTTTAAATTCTGGCTCGGCCATTCTGCCCAGCACTATGGCTTTGATATGTTTAAAAACGCCTTTTTGATCAAGGGCAATAATATCAGGATGAGAATCTTCCATGTCCATGTCATATTCTTCTATAAATAAAATGTAATCCTCCCATGATCTTGGCTTCAAATCACAAATGTCTAATAAATTACGGAAGGTGGTAAAATTACCGCCCAGAGCAATGCCTTCAATTTTATCTTTGGGTGCATTAGCTGGCGGGAGCCATTTATAATTATTTTCAAAAAAAGAAAAAGATTTTTTTTTGCCAAAAATTATATCAAAAAACAATTTTGAATTTTTGGTGTCAAATATGCCGGCGGCATTTTCAAAATGAAAGGATAAGAGTTTTATTTTTAAATATAAATAATTAATCAGTGAAGTCGTGTCGCTAAACCCATTAACAATTGGCCTGTTTTTTTGGAATTTATCTAAATCATCATCATTTAAGCGTCTGACGATATCAATGCAGCCGGTCCCGCCATAAATTGGCGCTAGCCAATTAGCACCTTTAATGGCTTGGCGGAATTTTTTTAAACGTTCATCTTCAGAGCCGGATAAATAGCGTGGGTCTAATTCTGTTCTTTGCACATCAAAAATTTCAAGATTAGGAAAAATTTCTTTTAATTTCCCTAAAGAGAAAATAAAATCCTGCCAGTCTTCCTTATCCACTGGTGAAGAGGTGTGGATGAGATTAACCTTGCTATTATTGGTGAGTTTTTTGGGTAATAACATAGGATTGCTGAACCACGAAATTATTTCATTAAAATCACGAAAAAAGAAAGTACATTTAGTGTTTTTCGTGATTATAGTTTCGTGGTTCCGATTACTTATTAATCAGTGACATATACCGCGCCATCTTTTCTTCTTGCCTCTTTTTCTGCAGCATTAGCATAATCATGGGCATCATTATAACCTTTGCCTTTCTGCATTAATTTGAGTTCATGTAGCTCATGTATAATAATGTATTTTCTTTCTTTGGTCAAGGGGGAGTTGTCAACCCAGATTTCATTTTTAGGGATGTATTTATAAACCAGATAGTGCCCGCCAAAATAAAAGTAAGGATCTAAAAGCTGTCTGATTTTTTTACCATTAACCAAAAGGATTTTTAAAGCACCTTGTTTTTTTAACAATTTAATTTTGGCTGATTCAATTTTAAAATTTTGGTCTTTTTTAAAGCGCAGCATTTTTTTGGCTTTTTCATAGCCAAATTTTTTCATTAAATGCAGGTTAGAAGTATATTTACTTAAAATTTTTTTCTTTTCTGCTAAAAATGCCAAATCCAACCAGAGCTCTTTTGGTTTTAAATAAGGCGTATTAAAATCATCAGCCAAAACCATAAAATCAATATCAAAAGTATTTCTGATTTTAAAGCCATTAACAATTTTGATTTTCATGGATTAGGAGTTATTATTTTTTTATTTATTTCAGTGTTTTAATCAAATTAATAAAACAGGCTGAAAAATAAAATTAATCAGTGATATAAACAGCGCCATCTTTACGCCGCGCTTCTTTTTCTACGGCATTGGCATAATCATGGGCATCATTATAGCCTTTGCCTTTTTTCATCATTTGCAATTCATATAGTTCATGAATGAGCACATATTTTCTTTCCTTTATAACTACAGAATTATCTAGCCAGACCTCATTTTTCGGCACATATTTATAAGCCAAATGGTGGCCGCCAAAATAAAAATTGGGGTCAAGTTTTTCTCTAAGCGTTTTACCATTAATTAAATAAATTTTTAGCTGGCCTTGTTTTTTTAACAATTTAATTTTAAGAGA
>Ga0315289_10015959_pt1 | contig 10402 bp, 7 predicted proteins | sample YL17G11_40_MG_FD_203452 | JGI IMG/M metagenome (GOLD analysis project Ga0315289, IMG submission 203452) | Sediment microbial communities from Yellowstone Lake, YNP, Wyoming, USA - YL17G11_40 | ecosystem: Environmental > Aquatic > Freshwater > Lake > Sediment | place: USA: Wyoming | collected...
TTTGCGCACTCACGCCTGGCACGCCCAACGCGCCATCGCCCTCGTCACCTCTCCTCAGGGGATAACGCAATGACCCTGGGGGGCGCCGAGAGCCGACAAAGCCTAGTCCTTCTTCATTGCTTTCTCGATCTTGGCCCAGGAGTCGCGAAGAGTCGCCGTTCGGCTAAAGCACAGTCGCTCCGGAGTAGAGTCGCGGTCCACGCAGAAGTAGCCCAGCCGCTCAAACTGGTAGCAGGCGCCGACCTGAGCCCCGATTACGCTCGGCTCCATGTAGCAAGGGACCACTTCCAGCGAGTCCGGGTTCAGATTCGAGATGTAGTCCTGCCCCTCATCCACGTCATCCGGGTTCGGCTTTAGGAAGAGATGGTCGTACAATCGGGCCTCGGCCTGGACCGCGCATGCTGCTGACACCCAGTGCAGTGTCGCCTTCACTTTTCGACCATCGGGCGCGTCCCCACCGCGGGTCTCCGGGTCGTAGCTGCAGTGAATCTCGGTGATCTCGCCATCTGCGTTCTTGGCAATCCCCGTGCATCTGACGAAGTACGCGTTCCGCAGTCGAACTTCCCGGCCCGGGGCCAGGCGGTAGTACCTCGGCGGCGGATCCTCGCGGAAGTCGTCCCGCTCAATGTACAGCTCTCTCCCGAATGGCACCTTGCGTGTTCCGGCGCCTGGATCCTCCGGGTTGTTGGTGATGTCCAGTTCTTCCACCCGACCCTCGGGGTAGTTGGTCAGGACGACCTTCACCGGCCTCAGCACCGCCATCACGCGCGGTGCTCGCCGATTCAGATCGTCACGGATGCAGTCCTCCAACACCGCGACATCTACGATGTTGTCGATCTTCGCAACCCCGGCCCTCCGGCAGAACTCACGGATCGATTCCGGCGTGTATCCGCGTCGGCGCAGACCCGCCAGCGTTGGCAGCCGCGGATCGTCATACCCGCGGACATAACCGCCCTCGACAAGCTCGATGAACCGGCGCTTGCTCATGACCGTGTGGGTCATGTTCAGCCGAGCGAACTCCATCTGACGCGGATGATAGATGCCGAGCTGATCCAGGAACCAGTCGTACAGCGGGCGATGGTTCTCGTATTCCAGCGAACAGAGCGAATGCGTGATTCCCTCGATCGAATCCTGCAGACCGTGCGCCCAGTCGTACATCGGGTAGATACACCACTTGGAGCCCTGGCGGTGGTGCTCGGAATGTCGGATCCGGTACATGACGGGATCGCGCAGGATCAGGTTGGGCGCGGCCATGTCGATCTTCGCGCGGAGTGTACGCGTCCCGTCCGGGAATTCGCCGGCGCGCATCCGCTGGAACAGGTCCAGATTCTCCTCCACGCTGCGGCTGCGATAAGGGCTTTCCGCCCCCGGCTTGGTCAGCGTGCCGCGCGTCTGGATGAGCTCATCGGGCGAGAGGTCACAGACGTAGGCATTGCCCTGTCTGATGAGTTGCAGGGCCCACTCATACTGCTGTTCGAAGTAGTCGGAGCCGAAGAACAGCCGGTTCCCCCAGTCGACCCCCAGCCAGCGGACATCATCGATTATCGCCTCAACGAACTCCTGCTCCTCCGTGGTGGGGTTGGTGTCATCGAACCTCAGGTTGAAGAGGCCGCCGAATTCCTGGGCGATGCCGTAGTTGATCCAGATAGCCTTCGCGTGTCCGATATGAAGGTAGGCGTTGGGCTCCGGAGGGAAGCGCGTGTGGACGCCGGTGAATCGCCCAGAACGCAGATCCTCGATAACGGCCTGGCGGATGAAGTTCATCGGCGTCGGCTGGCGGCCAAACCTGTCTTCTTCAGTATGCTCTTCTTCAACATGCGACGCGCCCATGAGAGTGTAGCTCCATTCCCTTTGTGTCCGGCCTCAGCGCTCGCGGGGCATCAGATCGCCGGGCGAACTGAGATACCCGTCGGGTGCCCCCGTTTCTGTCTTCCAGTGCCCCAGCACCGGCCTCCGGTGGCTCTCCCACCTGGCGACTAGGGTGGGAACCTGTAAGGCCCTTCGCCGGGCTGGTAGGGCGTCCCTCCCATTCGACACTGAAGGCTCCTCTCACACTTCGGAGTGAGGGGCGACCTTGGGGGTAGTGGGGCGCGCTGATCGGCCGTTCGGGGGGAGGTGCGCATGTCAAGTAGCTTTGGGACACCAGTCTTGCAGCGTGGGTAGTGCTCTGCGCCCCCGGGATGGTGGCAATACTGCTGGAGTGGGGGCGGCGGTGCGACAGGAACTCGGGAAACGGGTTCACTAAATAGGGCCGATGGCCGTGAAGGCACGACCACACGCACTCATCCACAAAGTCCGCACCCCTCGTCCGGTGGTGGAGAGTTTCTGTTTATGAGTATAGTTTCCTCCACCATTCCTCTCGGAGAGGACTGTCTCTCCGCGCGTTTCGTCCTCCCTGACAGTCATCGCCTTGGCGCACGTTGTGGCGTCACTGGCGAGTTCCTGGCGTTCCGCGGTGTCGCGAAGCTGTGGACGACCGCGGCGCTTGCGGTCCTGTTCTGCGCCCCCAAACACCACCTTCGCTCTCTCTTTCTCTGAAAGCTGTGGACTACCCCAATCCGTCCACAGTTAGAGAGAAGCAAGCGCCTTGCTGATCGCGCGAAGGGGCCACATGTGAGACTTCAATTCCCACTCGGAGTAGGCCATGCGAATCGAACTGGCTCCGAGGTCTCACCGGGCCCCGTGTTTCGCGTCCTGCTGCCTGAGTGGGCCTTCCTCCTGCCCTGGTCGGAACCGCGCTTGCACTGCCCAGACGGGTCTCGCCTGCGTGGGCCTTGGTGGAGCTTCGGGAGCCAGAGACGACCATGCCGCTCGCTTTGGCTGCTGGTGAACTAGAGGCAGTCGCCCGCGAGGCCCTCAAGCGCCTTCACACACCCGCTCCAGAGCCGCTCACTGACCCAGCACCTTCCGTCCGAGCCCTGGTCGAACGCGGACAGGTCCCGCGGCTGGTCGCGAACAGCAGTCAGAAGCCCCGCTCCATGTATCCACAAGGTCCTGGCCTTGTAGTACAGCTCATGAGCATCGTCTACTCGGGCCTTCCACGTCGCCTCCGGGACGGTGGCGCGCAAAGCGTGCAGCTTCTCCTTGAACGAGGCGGAATCGGGTGAGACTGGCTGCCCGTCCCGCACTGGGTGCACTCGAACCTCCCGGCAGCGTTCGGTTAGGAACGCATCAAATGCCCCGACAGTGGTAAGCAGCATGAATGTGTGTACCAGCCTCATGAGCTGCTCGGCCTGGTCAGATGAGAGCTGCGTCAGCACGGACAGCGCCGATATGACCTCGTTCGGGGTGGTTGAGAAACGCAGCGCGTCGTCCAACTGCGTTCGCGCCTTGCTTGGATTGGTAGCGGGCATAGCAGGCTCCGAGCACGACCACGGTCCTGGGCCGATCGCGTGATGCGGCGAAAGCGTGCTTGCCTATGTCACAGCGATCGGCAGTGGGTCAGCCTGAGCCGAACAACCTGACGGCCCCGCCGTGGACTACGCTCGGCTCTCGGCAAGGCCCGATGGATGCTCACGTCCAGCTGGCTGGCCTCTGGAGGCTTGCGCGCCCCACCTGTACCGTATCAGGCAGTTGGTTGGCAGCCAGCGCCCGTGCTGTGAGCCTGATGCGGAAATCCGCGTTGTTCGACAAATCGAGGCTGGGACGCAACGGATGCGGGTTGATGATGCCAATCACCTTCCCGTATTCGTGCCGCACGACTCGGATCGGAGAAACCAGATCGGAGTCGTTCGAGATGATCACGGCACACTCACACCTGTCTCTCACACAGTCGAGGAGAAGGTCCACCGCAAGGTTCACATCAGACCCCTTCTCTTCGGTCTTGAGCACGGTCACGGTGTTCCCAAGGTACGTTCCAGCCGCGTCGCACTGCGGCATCCTGATGAGCTTGGTCAGAAAGCGCCCTTTGACAATGCGAACCCTAGGCAGCGCAGACAGTGCCGTGAGGTAGACTCTCTGCCGGTCGGCCTGGTGGTTGTCTGGTGCACGGTTGCTGACGTCAGCTGTGTAGTACCTGATGGCCAGAACGTCGTTCCTCGGGAGCAACTGATCACACAGCTTCTCGAAGTCCAGCCACTTGTACTTCGACCAGCCATGACGAGTAGGGCTCTTGAAGCACCCATAGTAGAGGTTGAACCCGTCAATGTAGACGTACGTCTTTGGCTTCGGCTGCAGAAGGCCCATCCTGGGGTCACCAAAGGCAAAGCCCTTCCTTGCGGTCGGGCTTTGCATCCCAGCGACGAAACACTGGGAGGGATCAACTACACTGGATTGTACCGCGCGATTATACCACAGTTGCCGCCGTGTGTCCAGCGAGCAGCACGACAAACTATGGAGAACCCCGGCGAAGGCCTGATCAGGCCTTCGCCGGGGTTCTCCATAGCTCCTTCTTCCTTGCGCGGCTCTCAAGCTGACCAATAACTCAGCAGTTGCCTCTGCTCCTCCCACACCATCGGCGCCCCGTACAGTCTCTGCAGCGACAGCCCGTCCGGCTCCGTGCCGTCGATGATCGCCTCGATGATGTCGGGGGCAAGAAGGGTGAGGCGAAGCAGGCGGGCGAGGTATGAGTTGTCCACGCCGACGTCCAGCGCCAGTTCGCGGACGCTGCCGTAGCGGCCGGCTTCCAGCAGTTGCTGCCAGCGGTGGGCGCGGGCGAGAGCTAGCGCCAGCGGCTGGTTGGTCCGCCGCTGGTCGGACCCATCTCCGTTCACATCCCCCGGCGCGATGACCTGCTTGCGGCCTGCGCGCCGCTTCGTCCGCAGGGGCACCGAGCGGTACGCACGCGCATCGACAAGGCCCATGCTCTCGAGGCCGCCGCGGCCGAGCGCTTCCGTCCTCGCGCTACGGAGCGCTGACCTCCCGCAGCACCTCCACCCTCTGCCGGAGCGCAGACGAGCCGCCCACCGGCAGCGTGCCCTCGGTGGTGAGCCTCACGGTCACCCGCGGCCTCTTCGCATCCCCGCGGATTTCCGCCCCCTTCAGGTTCGCTCCGGAGGCGACGATGCGAACGCCGAGGCCGCCCGACCGACTGGCCAGCGTGACGCCTGCGCCGAGTTGCTCCGGGGCGATCGCGAGCGCCTCCTCATCGGTCGACGTGGGCACGTCGAGAGCGCCGCCGCCCGCCACCAAGACCACCACGTCGCCGGCCGGCCCGAGATTGAGGTCGAACGATGTCCGCACACCGGCTGGCTGCTCGGCCGAGTCGGTGTTCGTGACCGTAGACTCGATCTCGAACGACCTCCCCTCGGCGGGAACCGTGATGGTGCGGCTCAGCTCCGCGCGGTCCCCCAGGCTCGCAGTAAGCCGCAGCGTGCTCCCCTCCGCGGTCTTCGTCATGTTCGCGTCGAACCTCGCGCGGCGGCCCCGGCCCCGGCCGCGCCTCCCGGCGCTCCACGACTCCCCATAGCCGCCCGCGTTCGGGTAGCCCGGCTCGTCCGGGCCGGGCAGGTAGGCCGCGTCGGGTCCGTCGGGCAGCAGCCGCACCGCCAGGATGCGCCCGCCGAGTTCGGGCGCGACGTCGAGCCGCAGGTCGGCCCCCGACAGCGAGACGACCGCCCAGCCCGTCTTCGGCCCGAGGATCCGCTCTCTGTAGTCCGCCAGCGACTCCCGCCGCCACTCGCTTACCAGCGTCAGGTCGTTCGCCTCGCCCAGCGAGAAGAACCGCTCCGCGCGGGCCTCGAATGCCGGATCCAGGTCCGCGTGGTATCTGCCATCCTCGATCCGAAGCCGCGACGTCGCGGCCTGCTTCGTGCGCTCCAAGATCGTGTAGTCAACGCTGAGGCGCGCGAGGCGGACGCGCTTCAGCACCTCCGGCTCGCCGGCCACCGCGGCCTCGGCCCGGTCCCAGAGCGCGTCGGCGGTTGCGAGAAGCTCGTCCGACAGGTACGGCGCGTCCGGCTGCTCGGCGATGTGGATGTGGATGTTCTCCCGCTCGACCGTGTCGTGCAGCAGGTCTATGTACTCGCGGATGGGCCCGGCCGCCGCGCCGTAGACGCCCTCGAGGAACTCGGTCATCGCCTGCTCGGGATCGTAGTCGGGGTTCCACAGGAACTTCGCCATCATGTAGGAGCGCAGCGTGGCCATCTCGCCGTGCAGCGACTGGTAGTTCCCCTCCTCGAAGATGCCGGTCACGTGGTTCTGGATGAAGAACCGGATGTTGTCGTCCAGCACCCGCAGGTTCGGGAACGGCAGCAGGTAGTTCGTGAAGCACGTCACGTAGTCCCACACCCACAGCCGGTCGCACATCTTCGCCCACCCCGCGATGTCCTTCCGGAACTCCGCGCTCTCCTCGCTATCGCACGTCGCCAGCGGGTGCGAGAAGCAGCACTCGATGCTGCACAGCCGGATGATCACGTTGGGCCGCGGACGGATGGTCTTCGGCGGCTTCCGGCTCCACTGGTAGGCGAACGTGTCGATGGCCTTGTCCGGGAACTCCTCCGCTAGCGCGTCGGCGATGCGGTTGATCATGGCGAAGACCGGCGCCCCCGGCGTCCCCTCCTTCTCCATCAGCGCCGAGCACTTCTCACACTGGCAGTAGTTGTCCCAGTCCATCTGCGTGACCGAGAACACGTTCGCCTCGGGGTGCTCGCGCATGCGCTGGCGCAGCTTCTCCGTCATGATGCGGATCACGTCCTCGTTCGTGCAGCAGAGCTGTGTGCGGTCCCGGGTCCGCTTGCCGTTGATCTCCGAAAAGTACTCGGGGTGCTCGTCGAAGTACTCATCGGGCGAGATGAAGTCGAAGAACGTGTGCGAGAACCCCTCGTATGTGACCTTGCCGCCGTGCTTCCCCTCCAGGCGCGCTGACGCTCCGTTCATCCGGTTTCGCGCGTTCCAGTCGCCGTCGAAGCAGTCTATGAAGTACGGGTCCCGGTACTCCAGCGCGGGCACGCGCGTCTCGTCCAGCGGCACGACCACCAGGCGCTCGTAGGTCGGGATACGGCTGACGTCCGGAGTGAACCAGCGGCATCCCAGGTAGTCCTCGAGCAAGCCATACACACCGTACATCGTGCCGCGCAGCGCTCCGCCCGCGATCACCAGGTGCGGCCCGACCGTGCGAAGCACGTACCCCTCGTCGCCCAGTGCGTTGTAGGCGATCTCGACGCCGAGCTGGCGTAGGTGCGCGCTGTCGCCGACGAGAATCTCGTGCGCGCTGATGGGCTCGCGCTCGGAGATGACCGGCAGGTCGGCGCCCGTCATCTGCTTCAGGAACACCCGCAGCTCCGCCGCGCCGTGTTTCGTTGACGGCGACGCGTCGTCGGCTAGGACGATCGTGTACTCTGACCGGCCGTTCTCCGCGATCATGAGCCCGTCGCCCGCAGCGTCGCTCGCGCTCGTGGCCGCCAGGCCCAGCGCGAGCGCTGCGATGAGGATGACGTCGTACATGGATCGACCCCTCCCGGATCGGGCATCGCGCCCATTTGCTCGCAGCACCATCGGCCGCCGCGCTTCGGCGGCCTGCGGCGCGACACCTTCCGCGACAGGATGCGCATCGAGCGGGTGGGGGAAATCTGTGAGGGCCGTAGTGTTCCGAAAATCATCCGGGGATGAATGCGGCAGGTTTCGGGGAGGGTCTACGCGCTCGCGAGGATGAGCGCGAGGAACGCACAAACAACCGGGACGGGAACAGCTGGCGGTGTTGCCAGACCCGAGGCCCCTTCCATCTCCCCCCACGCTCGATCCCTAGCCGGGGCGGTGCTGAGCCCGGTACTGACCGGGAGTGCACTGGTAGAACTGCACGAAGGTGCGGTGGAGGTGGCTTCCGTCTACGAAACCGGTCTCTTCCGCAATCGCTTCCGTGGGGAGATCTGTTGTGATGAGCAGGTGCGCCACGCGCGCGAGTCGAGCGCGACGGCGGAACTGTGTGAAGCTCACGCCCATCGTCTGGCGGAAAATGCTGCCAAAACGCGAGCGATGGAGATGACAAGCCGCAGCGGCCTTCGCGACCCCGATGTCACGCTCGGGATTGTCGTGCACCAGTGTCACGGCAGGCATGACTCTGGCGAAGTTGCTGGCAGGCACTGGACGCCATGGGCCGGGAGCCTCACGGTGCTCCCAGTACCGGTTGACGATGAGCACGAGATAGAACAGGAATAGCCGAACGATTGCCATCCACCCACGAGGTCTGTCCACCGCTTCCCGCCGGATGATCCGACCGAGTGTCAGAATCTCCTGGCGCATCTCCGCACTGGTCGTTCGCGGACGCTGTCCAGGGGGAGTCGTGAAGAAGCTCAGCCAGGGCACACCGCGCATGGCCTCGTCATCCATGACTTCGGCGAGGAAGATGAAGACGACGGACACCGTGTTGGGCTCGGCTACCCGCCAGCCATGGGGCTCCCACGCTGAGCACAAGTGTATGTCACCTGGCGAAGCCGTGAACGTCAGGTCTTCGTAGTGCCGCTCCATCCTGCCCCGGAGCACGAAACCGATCTCCATGCCCTGGTGCACGTCCATCGTCAAGACGGTTGGCTCTGCCGCTTCCCACAACCCGATATGCAGAGGATACTCGATCCGGCCCGCGGCAGGCACTTCCAGGTCGAAGAGGGACCAGTCTTTCGCACCCGCGGCTAACTCAGACATTCTACTCACCCTCGGCTAACGGTACAGCGATCTCGGCACCGCATGCAATGACGGCTCGTCAGGACAATGCTACGCTTATTATACTCCAGGTGCACGTCGGGTGCACGCCACAAGGCGAGAGTCGAGACCACGGCGAATGCTCGGCGGAACTGAGAAACAGTTGCGGGCGGGGAACAGGTGCCGGGATCGCAGTCCTGGCGAAAGACGGGAGAGGAGGTGAGTGGCGGTCCCGTAGCTGGTTGCTTCTTCAACCTGGGATGGCGAGGGTAGGGCAGCGACAGATGCGAGAAAGGTGCGATTCGATCATGAGATCAGGAGCTCGGAAGGGTTTCACGCTGATTGAGCTGTTAGTCGTTATCGCGATCATCGGGATCCTGGCCGCGATGGTCTTCCCGGTCTTCGCGCGCGCGCGCGAATCCGCGCGCAAGGCGGTGTGCCTATCCAACGTGAAGAACATCGCCTTGGCAGTGAATATGTACCTGGCGGACAACAACGACACGCTGCCTCCCGCCGAGCACCGGCAGGAGGTGATGGACTACTTGGAGGCATTCCCGGGCGGCGACGACCAATGCCGAGCAGGCAGGGATGACCCGCGGGTTGACTGGATGGCAGTCAACGCCAATCCCTACCTGCGATGGCCGGTGATTCTCGACGAGTACGTGAAGAACCGCGACGTCTGGAACTGCCCGAGCGCCAAGATGGTAGGTGGCGCCACCTTTATACTCCCCGGTCCGGATTGGCTTCGGTACCTTCAGAGCAATGAGGGCGAATGGGGCGGAGGCTACTTAGGTCTCGGGCCTTGCCAGAGGTCATGGCCGCCGGGATGGGGCGGCGAGGTGACGGACTCCATCCTACAGCAGCGGCTGGCAACGCCGCTCACGCAGCTCACCGGGGCGACGTACGGCGAGGCGAACAAGTCCTTCGCGCAGGGCGTCGCCGTGAACGCGCACTACAACGAAGGCGTCAAGCTGGCGCAAGTGAAGGACTCTGTCAGCTTCGTCATCTGCGGGGACGGCGGGAAGATCGCTGACGAGCTCTACAGCCCCGGAAGCATCGCCTTTCCTGACATCTGCTGCACGGAGTGCGCCGGGTACAACTGGTCCGCGTGGGGATGGCCGACGTACGATGCCAACTGGAACGTCGAATGTCCGGATGCTGCGGCCGGCGACTGTGCGGCGTGCGTGCCTTTCCACGCGATGTACGACTGGGCGAGCAGCCCAGACAAGCAGAAGGCGTCTGCTCGCCATCTCGGCGGTCTCAACCTCGGTTTTCTGGACGGACATGCCGCCTGGTGGCCGTCCTTCCGGGTCGTCACCGCGGGCTACCAGGGGGAACTTGAGGGCGTCTTCCCTCAGTGCCCCAACAGCAGCGTAGAGCTCTACCGGCAGGTCTGTGAAGAGGAGCCACTGCCGGACATGAAATTCCTGTACTAGCGGGCCAGGAGCGTCTCGCCCAAGGCGCAACCAGACGAGTTGCCTAGCATGGGCGGCGCGCCGGAGGGCGCTTCGCCCAACCAAGACGGTGTCAGTGAAACTGGTTCGCACCACGGTTCGTCGGCGCCGGGAATCGGAGTCACGCCACTTCCGGCGCCGACGTGGTGTTCCTCACGGGCCGAGCTCTCACTCTGCGAGTCTACTCAACTCCAAAGGAATCCGCCATATGACGGTCTACATGCTCGACCATAACCCGACGGTCACGCTCGCCGCCGAGGAGCTCGCCAGATGTCTCGGCAGCATGGCTCCGATGAAAGTGGAGGTGAGGCCGGCCTCCCGGTTCGGCGGTCAGGCCGCCATCTACGTCGGCAGCGCAGAGCGGTTCGACGGAG
>Ga0315289_10015960_pt1 | contig 10401 bp, 10 predicted proteins | sample YL17G11_40_MG_FD_203452 | JGI IMG/M metagenome (GOLD analysis project Ga0315289, IMG submission 203452) | Sediment microbial communities from Yellowstone Lake, YNP, Wyoming, USA - YL17G11_40 | ecosystem: Environmental > Aquatic > Freshwater > Lake > Sediment | place: USA: Wyoming | collected...
GGAAGATTTTGCAACCGATTGGTTGATAGAGCCGGATATTTCTGGAGAGGATGCAATAAGTGCCTTTATTGATCCTGATTTAGATGGTCGTGTGGGCATAGTGTGGACTAATTTGGCACCGGGACCCACCATTCCTGATGACTTTAGGATCGCCTTTCTTGATCCTCTACCAAGGGTTGAGACGAACCCGGCAACAAATGTGGCAACAGATGTGGTGCGTTTGAATGGTGAACTTATCTATCTTGGCCTAGAGTCTTCTTTTGATGTTAGCTTTGAGCTTGGGACGATTCTTGGTGGACCATACTTTCTTGGCACGACTCCAGAAACCTTGTTTGGTACTGGTAATTTCTTTGCTGATGTGCCGGGGCTTGGATACACGACGTATTATTTCAGGGCGAAGGGCAATCCGACACCATAGGAGGTTGGTATGGGTAGGGAAGATGCGATTAAGATGCACAATCAGAGACGATCAGAAATGCTGATGAATATGGCATTAAGGGCGATTCAGAAAGCTGAGATGCTTGCCCCTGCTGATGATCCTGTTAAGGAACAGATTATGGGTGCAAAGGCTTCATTAGAACAATTGGTAGTTGCGAATAAGGCCGCAAGGAAAGAGCTATCCATTAAGGAGCTATAGATGTCTGGTTCTGGTACACTTGGCGATCCCTATGTGATCTTGACGTATGCTGATCTAGTAAGCATCGAAGATGACATGACGGCTTACTATGTCCTTGGTGCGGATATAGATGCTGTGGGGCTTAATCATATACCTATTGGTAGAGCCGCTTATGAGACATTTCTTGGTCAATTGGATGGCAAAGACCCTGTAACTTTTATTGATCATACCATCTCCAATTTGACAATAAATCTGACCTGTATTGAATCATATGATTACGTTGGTTTGTTCTATTCACTTGGTGAATATCCAGGCGTTCCCGGAAACATCATCAATCTTAAGCTTCGAGATATCGCCTTTACTATTGATGTTGATGATTATGAGTGGCCATACATAGGTAGCTTGGCGGGTTATATCAATAGTGCGACTCTTAGCAATGTGAGCGTTACAGGAAGTATGGTGATCACACATCTCAACGGTGGAGATGTTGGTGGTCTTGCTGGGGATATTGGCGGGTATGTGGCTACGGGTTCTCTGGCAGATTGTTGGACTGACATTGATATCTCAGTTACGTATTCATTGATTCCAGATTATGCCGGCGGCGTTGGTGGTATTGCAGGGTATCTGTCTTTGGGTATGTCTGATTGCTATACCCTTGGTGATATTTTTGTTGATGCTAGTTGGTGGGAGAGTCTATATGTTGGCGGTTTAGCTGGTTGTGATATTGATGTGGCTATTAGTGGTGTAAATGCGACAGGAACAATCACCATTATAAACGCTTACGATGTGTATGTGGGTGGTCTTTTCGGGGAGATGGATACGTCGTGGTTAATGTTGTCAGATAGCTGGTCTAGTGTGGGTATCTCAGTGGTGTTGGCTGATGATGCTGGTTATTTTGGTGAGGCTGGTGGATTGGTTGGTGATTTTTATCGAACCGATATGCTTCGGTGTTTTTCTCTTGGTAGCATAGATGTTAGTGGTGGCGATCCCACAAGCGGATATGGCGTGGTGGGAGGGTTGACAGGATATCTTCAAGGCGCTAATGAGATATCTTTCTGCTTCGCTCTTGGTACAATAGATGTTCATGATAATTACGGGTATGCTTGTGGTGGGTGTTTTGGTTATGTGGATTGGTGTCCTTGGGTCGGCATTGGTGTACATGATTGTTATGCAAGGGTAGATATTGATAATCTCGATCCTGATTGGAATGGTGAGACGGGTGGTCTTTTTGGGGGAGTATTTAATTCTACTGTTTTTGATTGTTATGCCACGGGCGATGTATCTAGCGATCCTTTAGCGGGAGGCTTTCAAGGATTTGCTGGAAGCAATGTTCTTACAGGGTGCTATTGGGATGTTGAGACTTCTGGGGTAACTACAGATCAAGGTGATCCAGGTTCACAGGCTGAAGGCAAAACAACAGCCGAAATGACAACCCAGAGTACATTTGTAGATTGGGATTTCTTCTCTACTTGGGGAGTTGTTCCCCTATGCAATGATGGATATCCTTGTCTTCAAGTGCTTACCCCAGGCTGTACTCCTGTGGTTGGTGCTGCGGTTCAAACCAATGCGGCTACGAATCTTGGTTTTTATACGGCAACTTTGAATGGGGAAGTTCTTTCTCTTGGGCTAGACCCCTCTTTAGATGTTAGCTTTGTATATGGGGAGGTTTCTCCCGGACCGTATCCATATGAGACGACTCCTCAAGCTGTGGCAGGGCTTATCCCCTTTGATGCAGATATAGCTAGTCTTGATCCTGGTACGACTTACTATTTCCGAGCAAAGGGTGTTGGTGCACTAAGTGGGACGGTGTACGGCCTTGAGGGGTCTTTTGTTGCAGTAGCTTTACCAGAGGTCACTACGAATTACATAGGCAGTATCACGAATTATTCCTGTGAGGCTGTTGGTATTTTGGACTCTCTTGGATTAGACGTTTCTCTAGATGTTACTTTTGAGTATGGTGAGGATATGGGGGGACCATACCCTTATGAGACTGGTGCACAGACAATCTATTGGCCAGGATCGGGGTTTATTTGGAACATTGGTATTCTTCCACCATATCTTGATCGTAATACGACGTATTACATTCGGGCTAAGGCTGTTGGGGCGATTACGGGTACGATATATGGTGCGGAATTAACGTTCACTACGTTGGATTCTTCGGGTGCAGTTCAAACTGATCCAGCAACAGGAGGTTTTACTCTTGTGACAACGTTTGCTGGGCAAACAGGTACAGGCGATACAACATCACTTCAGGGTGGTTTGCCTGTTTATGGGAAGTTTGTAGCTACGGCTGATGGGCTAGTTACCCATGTTGGTGTTAGAAGTTTAGTAGCCGGGGCGGTTAAGGTGGGCGTATACCTTAGTGATGGTGGCAGTCCAGAAAAACCTACGGGGACACCTCTAGCAGTGCAGAATCATGCGGATATTGTGGCGGTGGGCTGGAATTATGTTGAGCTTGATACTCCATTTACGGCTGTTCTTGGGACAACTTATTTCATTGGCGGCATAAGCAATAATAATGGGTGTATAAGATATAAAGCAGGCCCCGCAAACGATAGTGCTTGGTATACTGTGGTATCTTTTACGGCATTTTCCTTTACGACTAACCCTACTATTCTTAGCCTTGGTGCGTATACGCCATATCTTACTCTTTGTTATTGCGTTGTAGCCTCTATAAAAAATACGACAGTATGTTTGCATGGCACAGTTCTTGATCTTGGTTTGGACTCATATTTGCAATGCTGTTTTGATTATGGCTTGGTTTCTGGAGGACCGTATCCTTTTTCAATAGCACCTGGATATCAATATTTGCAGTCATTCCATATGAATGCGGTTAGTCTTATACCAAATTCAACGTATTTCTTTCGGGTAAGAGCTTTCGGAAACGTAGTTGGGTATATTTATGGTGCTGAGCTGAGCTTTACTACTGCGAATATATTTGCAGTTATTCAAACAGATTTAGCTTCTAATGTGTGGCAATATAACTCTCGGCTGAACGGACAGGTTGATAGCTTCGGTTTTGATGATACCCTAGTGGTGAATTTTGAATACGGAAAGGTTTCTGGAGGGCCATACACGTCAACAGTCGTGCAAACCATGACAGTTGTGGGGGGATGTTATGCTCTTCTAACCGGCCTCGATGATGATACAGAATATTTTTTCAGGGTGAAGGCTGTTGGAACGCAGAGTGGTACGTTGTATGGTGCAGAGGTAAGCTTCTGGACTATGGATGGTATCACGTATGGCGTGGAGTTGAACTTTACTAGGACTACTAGAAGGGAGCTGAGCTTTACCACACTGGGACCACTTACAGGGATTGTGAATCCAGTTTATCTTGTTAGACAGCCTAGAGTGCTGTGATATTTTGACACATGGTGTTGATGGTGTTAGAGTGTATTTGATAGGGGTGTGACATGGCGGTTGAAGTAGAAACCCTAGTTGTGACGATTACAGCCCATAACTTCGGGTACATCATTCCCTTTGTTCTGCTGGATGCTGATGGAACAGCATATGATATTTCAGCGCTCACCGCATTACATTTGTTGGTTTGGAAATATCGGGATGTTGGTGACATTATTTTCACAGGCACTATTGATGTTGATATAGCAGCGATAGGTTCATGCCATTATGAGGTTTTGGAACACGATTTTGATATTGCTGGGACGTATCGTTTGATCGTGGAAGGAACGGCAGTGGATACAAGGATAACGTGGGGGCCGGCCAAATTGATAGTACAGGAAGCACCTCATACATAAGGTGGCATGTTATGGACGAGTTGAAGGATGTAGGCTTAATCATAGGGCTTATTCTTTCCAGCTTTGCGGTACTCGGCGTCATTTACGGGGTAGTTTTGTGGAGAAGCAAGGTAGATCAGGTACTTTCATTTTGTAAGACGTGTTCGGAATCAACACCAAAGGCATTAGTGGTAATTCAGACCAAGATGGATTTGGTTTGGCAATTGCAAACAGCCGAGGTCATGGAGAGACAGAAGTTGGGTGTACACATGGACTTTCAAGAGGTTGGTAATCCTTTTTCTTTTCCTCTTCATGATAAAGGTTTGGCAGAGGCACATTCTCCATATAGGTTGACGGAGAGGGGAGAAGATTGCTTAAAAGATGTATTGTTTATTTTTGATGATCTTAAGGGAATTGAGGGAATGACTCCCTCTGATGTACCTGTGTTTGTGACTGAGCGTATTGGTAAGTCTAATGTGGCCAGTATAGCACGGCAGAACGGCGTGACACCGGCTGAGCTTATGGCAGCTATTACGATTAAGATGGGTTTTGGTTTGTAGAGGTGAATGATGGGAGACCCGACTATTGATTATGCAGCATATGAAAGCTTTCCATATTTCTCAGCGGTATGGCTTTATGATGCTTCTGTAATAGGATACGTGAATTTATCCATAGCTATGCGTAAAGGTACAGCATCTTCTTTGATGGGGGAGATAACAGATTATTTGTATCTGGGGCTTCGTGCCCGGCACGAGATGGCACTCTTCACTTTGGATACTGATGGGGTTTATGCGGGTTTGGTGTGGGAGTATTACACAGAGATGGATGGGCAATCTGGGGAGTGGGTGGAGTTTAATCCTGATTACATCAATTTCAATTTTGATGCTCCATATGGGGAAGTTATGTACCTTGCGGATTTCCTTCCCAATTGGAAGCCGCTTTCGTTCTCTGCAACGTCTCCTCATACGGGTAATCCACCTGATACTAGAGCTCGTTGGTGGATTCGTGTGCATGCGGCAACTTCTGTGACAACGGTCGCTAAGGGCAAGTATATTGAGGCATTGCCCGTAGCCTATTATTCGACACCTGAATTGGTTTCTAAGGAGATCACAGGGTCAACGCAGATAGCTGAAAATATGTGGGGGCTGCTCGAACATTACATTATTCGTGTGCAGGATTTAATTGATACCAATACCCATAAGTCGTGGCGTCCGAAGATTATTGTCAATGAACCACATGATTATAATCTTTATGGTGTAAAGCTTAAGATGATGCCTATTAGACGTGTCGTTTCTGTTGAGCTCTGGCAGGATGGTTGGCTTCATCTTGCTGAAGGGCGTGGGGTTACCGATGGGCAATACTTTCTTGATGAGCATCGTGGTATAGTCTTTTTTACGGGTAATCTTTGGTATCCTTGGGGCCATATGCGGTATCGTCTACGAAAGTTCCCTGCATATCAGAATGCTCTTCGAATAACCTATGTGGGTGGCGAGTTTATGCATAAGGTGATTTCGAGAGGTTTGCGTTTTGATCGGCAGCTTGGTGCAGTGCAGGATTTAGCAACAAAATGGGCTGCTTTGGAGCTTCTAGCCTCTCATGATTATACCAAGATTATTCCTGAAGGCTTGAGTAATATTGTTCTGTCGGATAAAGTGGAGATGTGGCGGAAGGATGTCGATCAGGGTATAGATTTGCTGCAAGGATTGCAAATGTTCTAGGGAGGATGAGATGGCTGATAAGATTCAGGAACCAGCGGCCAATCTGAAAACCAAGGATCAGATCAAGGTCAAGGAAGAGAAGTTTGGTAAGAATGTGGTTGAAGCACAGCCTGAGAAGGAGCAGAAGACGATAGAGCCGAAGGAGGTTGGTGTTGTCTCTCCACCTACACCAAAGGTTGATGGGGATAAGATAGCGATTGCACGGATAGGGTCAGAGCCTTGCTTCTTTACTAAGCCTGATCCCAATTCCAATGAGACGACGTATACGAAGGAGCTGGTCTTGCAGGAGTTGCTGATGAAGGCAATTAACGCACCTGGTCCGGTAGGCAAGGAAGAGGATCATCAGCCTTGGCAAGCTAAGCTGGGGCGTAGTACGACACGGAATCGTGGTGAGTTGCTGGTAGAAGCTATTCAGGGTGGAAAGAGAACACCTTTTAGGGCTTCTGATGTTGGAATCCATAAAACTCGTGATCCATATGCTACAGCTACGGCAGTTGCTGAAAAAATGGGGTATACTAAGTTTGATGAGGGGTCAGCCGGGGCGAAGAAGCGTGATGAGATTGCTGAGTCAATAGAGGCAAAGAAGGCTATGGCCTTTCCGAAGTCAGGTGCTTCTATGAAGAAAGGATCAGTGAAAGCCCGTAAGGACGAACTCGATGCGGCGGAGCGGGCTGTTGTTGATGATGATGTCAAAAAGGAGTCTGAGCTTGATAAGTTGTTCAAGAAGACATCGTTTCATACGGGAAAATCTCAAGAAAAGATACAAGATGATCGTTTAGTGATACCAAAACCAGAACAGTTGGGGCTGAAGCCTGAGACGCAGCTGAAATATACCCATATGAAAAAGGAAGAGGCACTTGTGGGTTTGCTGGAGAAAGCCGCTGGATTTACGCCTGTGGAAAAGGCAAGGACACATAAGGACCCATTTTCCTATCATCAGCGTAGAATAGCGAGGCAAACTTTGAACATGCCCGATGCAATGGTTGGTGTGATGGGTGGACCTAATAAGGAAGAGGCTAAGGCGATTTTAGCAAGGAAGAAAGTCAATAAGTGATCCGAGGTGGAGTATGGAAAAGGATTTGCAAAAGGCGATTATTGTAGCAGAGTTGGTGAAGGCTGATCTTCAATCACCGAAGGCTATTGGGGAGCGGTTGGCTAAGATACCTAAACCAGTAAAGCAACCACCAGAAAATCGTGCCCTATATGGTGGATTCAGGCGTGTTGATCCTGAGAATTTGAGGCGGGGTCAGGTGTCTGGCCGATACGGTTTTAAGGATACTTGTTCAAATTGTGATCGTCTTGTAGAGACTGAGGGCGAAGAGCCTGATGCTTGCCCGCATTGTGGGAAGGAGTGGCCAAGATAAATGGCATATACTGAAGAACCTATTCCCGGTACGATAGTCAAGACACTTCTCGATGGCGAATGGGATGTGACGCTTCAACAGAAGATTCCCAAGCCATCAATTAGAGAGGCCGGGGAGGAGATTCGTGTTGATGTTAAGCTGGGAGATACTCCGAGGGATTGGGTTGAGATTGCTATGACACCGGCTGGTGAACGAGAGGTTTGGCGTGGGCCGTGGGCGTGGGCAGACATTGTTGCTGAGATTCAATGTAAAATTATCACGTCCGTTAGTCGTCAAAGGCTTTATGATCTTAAACAGCAGCTTAGACGTGTTATTCGGGTGAATAAGCATAATAGAACCTACTTAGGTGGTACTTATCAAGCTATTCGATATATTCGATTTATTGAGAATGTTACTGGCAGAGTTAAGAATTGGGAGGGTGTGTGCTACGTGCAGCTTGAAGCAGCTGGTGTGGCTCAGGAGACATCATGATTTTTGATTCTGAAGAACAGGCTATGGAGGCTATTGTTGAGGCTATTTTGAGAGGTGTGCGAGATTGGGGGGAGGATACATTCAATCTCACGCAGCAGTATGTTCCGGTGGAGAAGGGAATACTTAAGGGAAGTGGGGAGTTTCTGATGTTGACGGATGGGGTACATATCGTTTACCATGCCCCATACGCTTGGATAAGAGAAAATATTGTGCCGAAGAAAACGAGACAGGTTTTTCCAAGAGGGACGCATTATTTTAAGCGATCTTCTGAGGAAGCTGATTTAGTCGATAGCATAGTGAATTCCCTGAAGAGGTTAGAATAGAATGCCGAGTTTAGCAACGGATGTACTTAGAGTATGCCCTACTTGTGGCTGTGAGTTTCATCCACGTAAGGATAGGGTGGAGACGCAGATGTGCTGCGTGAGAGATTGCTGGACTATTTGGCAGAGAGGGCGACCAAAGGTGGGTTTGTCTGAGAAACTGCAAGAATATTATGCTGATCCTGAGAAAAGAGAATTGAGAAGGCAGGAGCAGTTGAGGCTTCATGCTGAGCATCCTGAGTGGTATAATCAGATTGTCTTCCGAACAAGGGCAGCATTGATACATGTTGGTCTAATAGAGCATACTAGACCACATTTGGGAAAGCATCTTACCGAAGAGAGGAAGCAAGTACAGCGAGAGAATACAGAGAGGTGTTGGCTTGATCCCGAATATCGTAAGAAAGTGTATACTCGACATGAAATGTCCACTCCTGAGATTAAGTTTGCATCTTTGGTGCAGGAGCGTAATCTTCCATATCAATTCGTAGGAAACGGCGATTTCTGGTTAGGGCGAAGAAATCCTGATTTTGTACACCTTTCCGAGCTACGTTTGATTGAGATTTGGGGAGAATATTATCATAAAGGACAGAATCCTGATGATAGGGCGGCATATTTCCAGAAATTCGGATATCAAACCTTGGTTATTTGGGCATCTGAATTGAGGAAAGAAGAGGCTGTTCTTGAGAGGATACAAGCCTTTGAGGGAGGTATGTTATGGCAGTTGTGAGAGGAGAACAATGGACGCTAACGTGGGCACCCCAATTTCGTGATAATGGGGTGGGTTTGTCTGGTGTGGAGTATAGCGATAGTGTGGTCAATGAGGCTTGGTTAGTAAACGTTCCCGGCATATTTGCAGGAGCCAATCTACCCGATCCTACGTTTGATTTCAATAAGCACTGGGCATATGGAGACCTCTCAAATCGTAATTATTACATTGCTTATAAAAGCAAAGCAGCGTTTGGAGGCGGTATTGGTGATGTTTTGCTTTTGAATGGTGCATCAATGAGGCTGCCTTTTGGACCATGTGCTACGACATTGCCGGTGTCGGGTACGTTGGGAAGTTCTACAGTGGATGAGGCTGTGACAATGGGGGATGTTGAGGTGCATTTGGCTGCCGTAGCTGATTTTGCTGCTACGGATATTGTTTGTATTGGGGCAGCTGTACCGGCGTCAAGTATTCCACCGAGTGCTGTTTGTGAGTATGGTATTGTGTTATCTGTTGGTGGCGATAGTATTACGCTATACCCTCATATTGAGTTTAGTGGGGTTTCAGGCGTACTGTCACCCGGTGGGACAATTACAGGAGTTAGTGGAGCTACTTTGACTGTGCTGTGGGCTACTGGACGGGAGGCACATGGTACGGTTGGGGGAACGCCACCATTTGTAGTTGGTGAGGCATTATCAGGTACAGGTGGTTGGACAGCCATATGTTCACGTCCAAATACAGGATGTCGATTTAGTCATGCTGTGGGGACTAGGGTTGTTGAGGTGACAGATGCGGCAGAGGATGGTGCTTTGTTATGTGGCAATATGTCAGTATCTGTGAGTGAAGCCGGGGATTGGGCATCGGGTAATTATATGTGCATTGGCTATGGTTCTCCATATGCTGAGGTGCGGGTGATAACTTTGACTGGCCCATCAGCAGCATTTTCTCAACCTTTGTCCTATGATCACGGGCATTTTGGTGGCTTGTGCAAGGTGGATGCAGCCGGCGGAATTTATACGCACATGCTTTGTGAGACGAGAGAGATACCGCCAATCCAGATAGCTGCGGATTATACAGATGTTGACGGGGCAGCTTCTTTGATGCGTCGGTATGCCGGGGTTAAGTGTAATAGAGGTTCATATCGGGCGGCTGAGGGGGATATGCTACGCATGGGCATTGATGATATGATTGCTCGTACGTTGAGATATCGAGACCTCGATGCTTCTGCTGCGTCTCCGTGGTATTCTTCAAATATCAAGAAGGTGACACATAACTTCCCAACTACGGAACCGTATTACTTTAGTTACGGAGCTTTGACTTTCGGAGGGAGTACGATAGCCAGAATTAGGGAGTTTTCTCTTGAGGTAAATAATGGTCTCGATCCTAAGTATTATGTGGCCGATTCTTGGGATGCGGGTTTAGTGCCCTATGAGATACGTGAGGGTAAGCGGGAATACCGCTGTGCAATCAAC
>Ga0315289_10015961_pt1 | contig 10401 bp, 9 predicted proteins | sample YL17G11_40_MG_FD_203452 | JGI IMG/M metagenome (GOLD analysis project Ga0315289, IMG submission 203452) | Sediment microbial communities from Yellowstone Lake, YNP, Wyoming, USA - YL17G11_40 | ecosystem: Environmental > Aquatic > Freshwater > Lake > Sediment | place: USA: Wyoming | collected...
AAAAGATGCAGCAATTCAGAATCAAGGCCGAGGTGAGCGGAAGGCCAAAACATTTTTACAGTATCTACTACAAGATGAAGAATGAAAACCTCGATTTTGAGCAAGTCTATGACCTGATCGCCTTCCGGATCATTGTCCCCAATATCAAAGAATGCTATGAGACGCTCGGAATCATTCATTCCATCTGGACCCCGGTACCAGGAAGGTTCAAAGACTATATCCATCTGCCCAAAGCCAATATGTACCAATCACTCCACACAACTGTGATCGGTCCTTATGGCCAGAGGATTGAGATCCAAATCCGCACTGAAGAAATGCACCGGATTGCCGAATACGGGATAGCTGCTCACTGGAAGTACAAGGAAGGAAAGGCTCTTGCCCTGATTGACGATAAACGGTTTGCCTGGTTGAGACAACTCTTAGAGTGGCAAAAAGATCTCAAAGACCCGCGAGAATTCCTGGAAACCGTTCGGGTAGACCTCTTTCCGGACGAAGTGTATGTGTTCACTCCCAAAGGGGATGTTAAGGAACTCCCATTGGGTGCCACTCCCATTGATTTTGCCTACAGCATCCATACCGACATCGGCCACCATTGCGTAGGGGCGAAAGTAAACGGGAGGCTCGTTCCTCTCCGATATCAATTAAAAAATGGGGATTCCGTAGAGATTATCACTTCACCCCGCCACTCCCCCAGCAAAGACTGGCTCAAAGTGGTTAAGACCCCCAGGGCACGAACCAAGATCAAGAGCTGGATCAAGACCGAAGAGAGATCAAAGAGCATCACCCTGGGAAAGGAGATCTGCGAAAAGGAGTTTAAGAAGTATGGCCTGGATTTAGCCAAACTGGTTAAGTCTGATACCATCCATCACATGATGCAGGAAATGGAAATCAAAGAAATGGATGATCTCTATGCCAGCATTGGATATGGAAGGATATCGGTCAAACATCTGCTCCACCATTTCGTACCTACTGAACAGCTTGAAGAGAAACCCTTAAGAGAGTCAAAGATAAAGGAGTTTGCCAAGAGACTGACTAAGCGTTCGGAAAATGGAATCAAGATCAAAGGGATTGACAATATCCTGGTCCGCTTTGCCAAGTGCTGCAGCCCACTTCCCGGTGATAAGGTGGTGGGCTACATCACTCGGGGCAGGGGTGTAACCATCCATACCTATGAGTGCCCCCTTCTCCTTATGGCTGATACGGAGAGAAAGGTTGATGCCCAGTGGGATCCCACCTATAAGGCTACCTGTTCGGCAAAGATCAGGGTGATGTCTGTGGACAAGAAAGGGCTCCTTGCAGATATCTCTACCTCTATCGCTGCTTCGGAAGGGAACATCATCAATGCACGGATTCATACCACTCCGGATAAGCATGCGGTTAACATCTTTGAGATTGAGGTGAGTAACCTTGAACAACTCCAGAGGATCATCAAATCGATCGAAAAGGTGAAAGGTGTAATCAGAATAGAAAGGATGCGAGCTTAGGCATTTTTTGACATTCCCGGGGAAAGTATGATACCAACTCAAATTAATTAAACCATTCAGCCCCTGTCATTGCGAGGAATGAAGAGACGAAGCAATCTCCTTATAACTTTAAAGAACTATGAGGAGAACTTCTCTAAGAAAATATAGTTATAAGTGGTATATCCGTAATGCGTATATACTCCTGAATTGGCGGTATAAGCGCAATAAGCTTATGAACGAGTTAAGTGAAATCCTGGCAAAGTTTTAATTTCCATTAAGCTAAGGAAAGATGAGAATAGTAGACCCAAATATGGATACAGCTCTTCAGTGGGCGGATGAACTAGGATCGCCGCCAACATTACCGTTGTCCTTGCAAGACGTGGAGCAACGTGCAAGACTGGTTGATAAGATTAACGGCCCTCTTATCCGCGGTACTCTTCTAGATAGGTTGAGTGTTGAAGAAAAAGCCCAACGTCTAAATGATGTTGCAAGATTAAGCAAAAACGATATCGAAGTATTTCATTAGGTTCCTCCTTTGGTGACGATGACAATATATCACACCAGAAGAGTTACCTAATTAGTGAGCATCAACAACCGTCCCCTTTAGCTCTTTTTATGAAAAAACGGCACCCTGAGATCCCGATTATCCCTGTATGGCTATTCGAGGTCTCCAAGGTGGCAGAATTTCTGGCCGCGCAGATACCTTAAAGCCTCTTAAGAAGACTGATCTTTACTTAAAGCGGGTTTTTTTCGCAAAAGCAGCCAAAGGTCCCTGTTTGACAACAGTTTGCCATCTCCTCGAAACGTGTACACTTTCCACAGAGTTCTCCAGGCTCTTTAATTCCCTGGCACGGAATAATCATCGCAGGGCAGACATAATCACATCCCCGGCACAAACGACAGGTCTCCGGTCTCTTTTCAAAGGGCATACTCACTTTTCTACCAACTCCCCTCCCTGAAAAGCCGAGGGCATTTCCGTTCATCTGTTCGTAACACATCCGAATGCAGAGACCACAGAGGATACACCGATTATCCTCCATTTTAAATCGGACTTTGAGCAATCCCATGCGGGCGGCGATATCCTGGGCTATCTTCACATTCGGGGCACTGGCTACCAGGAGTTCAGCTAACATCTTCCGTGCCCGGATAACACGCTGGGACTGGGTTTGAACTACCATGCCCTCCTTTACTTCGTACGTGCAGGAGGTATCTAAAAAGGCTCTACCATCTCCGTTACTGATCTCGACCACACATATCCGACATCCTCCGTAGGGAGAGAGATTTTCCATATAACAAATCGTGGGAATGTGGATTCCAAACTGACGGGCAGCCTGGAGAACAGTGCTTCCTTGCTCCACACTCATTGAGGTTCCATCTACTATGATATTGATGCTTTTGATTTTCATCTCCACCCTCCTCTATTGCACCATCACGGCATTCGCCTTACAGATATCCTTACAGGATCCGCATTTCGAACAAATTTCGTTACGTATACTGTGTATCTGTTTTTTTTCACCTGTGATCGCCTGCGTCGGGCAAACCTTTTTACAGGCACCACATCCGGTACAATTCTCTTCCGAAATCGAAAATTGGATGAGATGAGTGCAAACAGCCGCAGGGCATTTCTTTCGTTGAATATGGTCTTCAAATTCAGAACGGAAGTATCTAAGAGCCGAGAGCACCGGATTGGGTGCGGTTTTCCCTAAACCACAGAGTGAGGTATCAGCCACCACCTGAGCCAGTTCCTCGAGAAGTTCAAGGCTTTCACCGTTCCCTTCTCCTTCCGTGATCCCATTTAATATCTCACCCATTCTCTTTAACCCTTCACGGCAGGAAAGACATTTGCCGCAGGACTCCTCTTTTAAAAAATTGACGAAATATTTTGCTACATCCACCATACAGGTTCCTTCGTCCATAACGATCATTCCCCCCGAGCCCATCATGGAACCGACCTGCTTTAAGCTATCAAAATCCACTGGGAGGTCGAATAAAGAGGCAGGTATGCAGCCCCCGGAAGGACCTCCTGTTTGCACCGCCTTGATCCTCTTCCCATTCTGTGGACCTCCTCCAATATCGAAGATAATCTCCTTAAGGGTTATGCCCATCGGCACTTCAACCAACCCGGTATTCTTCACTTTTCCCACTAGGGAGAAGATCTTTGTCCCTTTACTCTTCTCAGTACCAATGGAAGAAAACCATTTGCTTCCCCTTTGAATGATCAACGGGACATTCGCCCATGTCTCCACATTATTGAGGTTCGTAGGCTTTCCCCAGAGTCCCTGAGTCACCGTGTGAATCTGCTTGCTCCGGGGTTCTCCTACCTTCCCCTCGATTGAGGCAATCAGTGCGGTTGATTCTCCACATACGAATGCCCCTCCTCCCTTAGCCGTCTCCACATCAAAATCGAAACCGGAACTCAGAATATTTTTACCCAAGAATCCAGTCCTCCTGGCCTGCTTTATGGCGATCTCTGCATTTTTATGGGCAAGAGGATATTCCTGCCGGACATAAACAAAACCCTGGTTTGCCCCAATCGCATAGGCTCCGATCAACATCCCTTCGAGGATGGAGTGGGGATTTCCTTCTAACAGGCTTCTATCCATGAAAGCCCCTGGGTCTCCTTCATCACAGTTACAGATGACATATTTGGCCTCACCCGGTGCTTTACGACAATTCTCCCATTTCTTCCCAGTTGGATACCCTGCCCCTCCCCTTCCTTTCAAACAAGAGGCTTTTATCTCTTCGATAATTTCTTCAGGCTTCATGTAAAATAACGCCTTGGCCAATGACTGATAGCCGCCTAACGCAACATAGTCTTCAATCAGGGTCGGATCAATGAGATCATTATTGCGCAGGAGAAGCCTCATCTGGGCTCGATAAAAAGGGATGTCCTGGGAGGAGGCGATCTTTTTGTGAAGTACAGGGTCTTCAAAGAGGAGTTGGTCTACCCTCCTCCCATTCTGGACTGTCTCAGAGATGATCAGAGGAACATCCTCTGCTTTGACCCGTTGATAAAAGATATTTTGGGGATGGATCGTGACAAGGGGTCCCTTCTCACAAAAACCCGGGCATCCAGTGTACTTCAATGCTACCTTTTCCCCTATTTTTTTCCTTCTCAGTTCTCTCTGGAAGGCCTCTTTTACGTTCTGACATCCATAGGCACTGCATCCAGTACCCCCGCATACAGAGACAACCATCTCATACTGCTTCTGTTTCGAGATAATATATTTTTTCCACTTCTCTAAATCGGATATTGATTTGACCTTCCTCATGAGTTCACCCTACCTCTCTTTTTATTCAATTTATCAATGATCCTCTTTGCTTTGATTGAATTTACCTCTCCATAGTATTCCCCATCGACAACCATTACCGGACCAATCGCACAAACCCCCAGACAGTTGACCACCTGTAAATAAAACATATTATCCTTTGTTGTTTGTCCTGGTTTGACATTCAACTGCCTTGATATCTCGGTTAAAATTTTCGGGCCTCTGCGCACATGGCATGCAGTGCCCAGACAGAGTGTAATGGAATGTTTCCCTCTGGAGGTAAGGCTGAAGGATTTATAAAAAGTGGCGACCCCGTAAATATCATTTGGGTCCATCTGGAGCCTCAAGGCCACTCTTCTCAGTGCTTCTTCAGGCAGATGGTTATACCTGTTCTGAATATCGTGCAGGATGCTGATGAGAGCCGTTCTCTTTTCCTGATGTTTCCCAATGATCGTATCTACATGCCTAAAGTCCATTTTTGCCTCCAAATAAACTATTACTTAACTTATATATAATATGTTTATTTCTACTTAACTCATTGATCAAAAAAAATTAAAAAATTAATTTATACTGTATTTATCTACCATCCTTCTCTTGGTGGGCTTAATACCCATAAAATAAACGCTTCTCCTTTACCTATATTGACCCACCGGGAAGGAACTGTTAATTCTATATAGATACTATCTCCTTGTCGTAACATGTGCTTCTGATCTTGAATTTCTACCTCCAATTCCCCTTTCATTACATAGGCGAACTCATCACCTTTATGATTATAGAAATGTCCATTTACTGTTGCACCCTCCCTCATAGTGAGGAGATAAGGTTCCATCCTGCGGTTGAGTACGTCAGAAACCAGGAGTTGAAGGTTCACATCAGCAGTCTTCAAATCCTGAAAATGGATATCTTGTCTCTCGTCAGGCCTGATTATCATCTTCTGCCCCAGCTCGTTTTGACCATCCATGAGAAAATAAATGGGTTGTGTATTCAATTTTTCACTCAGCTTGAAAAGGGAATCGAGTGAAGGGCTGATCAGGTTCTTCTCTAATTGAGAGATAAAACTCGGGGTCAGATTCACTTGTTCAGCCAATTCCTTCTGGGTCATTCCTAATTTCTTCCTCAATCTCCTGATCTTATCTCCCAGCTTATCGGGCCTCTTACCTCCTATGGAGGGAAAAACTATCTCCTGGTTCCATACTTCATACCGCTTTGGAAGAAAGACGCTTCTCGAAAATCTCCCTTCTAACTTAATGGCTTTGAAAAATAGTTCACCGTTTTCTTTATCCAATTCGATTGCCACCTGAGTGATATGTCTCAGATTGGCCTTAAAGGATGAGGTGTGCGCCTCTTTTTCCAAAACCCAATAGGCAATGGTTTGAAGGTCATAGAGCCGTGGACATGAGTAGGTGAAAAATTTATACGTAACATTTTCATCGCCCCAGATGTCCTGCATTCCCGTCAGACTATCGAAGACATAACGGACACCAGCTCCCCTTTCAATCTCGATCCGATCCATTGCTACACGAAACTGCGAAAGGTCTTTTGGGTTTTCAACCTTGACTACATTCACTTTAAATCCTTCCTTACCCTTCTCATAAAATTGGGTAAAGATCGAATCGTTATTCCCCTTTCCTGAAGTAAAACAGTCCAATATCGTTAAGTTCTTCAAATTGGGAAGATAGTTTAAACGCTTATTGAGCGTGGAAGGAGAGATATTGAAGCTAACATAGACAACCTTATATCCATTCCTCAGGGTGTCCTCGATAAACCGTAAAAGAAAAATCTCAATGTAAGTACCAGCCTCAACCTCCCAGATGACATTATCACCCACCTTGAGAAAACCCAAAAGATGATCTACATAACCAATGCCTGTCGAGATCTTGTTTTTCATTTTAATTTTATTGTACAATAAATTTTGGTGATTATCAATGATCTGGCACTACACTAAATTACAGACATTTTTAACCAATAAATTAAAGATGCTACGACGACAATTATTATATCTAAATTCCATTTCCTTAAGATAAAGAGGGAAACGTTTTTTGGAGACACCATGGTGTTTAATCAGTCTCTCCTTTGCATAACTCCAGAAACCTTCCATCCCGTTGATAAAGAACTTTCCATTCGAAAACCGTCTCTTATGGTCAATCCTGAGGTGCTTATACCCACAGAACATAAGGGTATCATAGCTCCTAAATTTGTCCGTGTAAACAATACTCCCTCCCCTCACCATCCTCACTGTCAAATTGAGCAAGGTCTCTGCTGTGACATCCTTAATCACCTCTACTTTAACAACCCCATTCCTCTCCAAAATGCCGAATACAGGCACTTTATTGAACGCCCCGCGTCCTCTCTTCCCCTTTCTTCTTCCCCCGAAGTACGTCTCATCTATCTTGATCTCCCCTTTAAGGAGGGCTTGAGACTCAGTATTATGAGAGAGGATAGCCAGCCGGATCAGGGTCACTGCATTCAGGACAGTGGATAACTCAACTGGACCTGGGAAGCAATCTTTATGGCAGAGAGTTACAGTTCGAAACACTTGATGATCCACAACCACTTCTTGTACGGAATCCGAAGTCGATTGATCCATCTCCCGGTGAAGTCGTGGAAGGTATACCTATACCGCTTACATCGGAGCCTCTTACCCCTGATTCGGTATATCTTATATCCATTACACCTTATGCAGAAACGACGGTGGTTTCCCCAACGTGACCTTACAAAATATAACCGAGCTCTATTCTCCGATTTTATGAGGGTTTCAAAGCTGTTTAGATCCATGACACCATTCTATTTTGGTGTCAGATCTTTTACAATCACCATTTTTAATTTCGTCTTGACAATAAAATACTTTAGATTTATTTTGGTATCATATATAATATAATGCACTATTAATAAGAAGACAAAGGCGTCTGAAATAAGGCGCTTTTTTAAAAAGGAATTAATTAAATAATGATTGAAGGAGGTATTGAAGAATGGGTCTGTCGAGGATTAATGCCACAGCCGCAACGCTCACTAAAAATCGTACCGGTAATGATATCAGTCCATTTTCCGGGATGTGTGTAACTTGTATTGAGGGTTGCCCGGGTCTTTGCGAGATAGGCCAGTCTGCGTTGAGAGGTGCTGAAGTGATGTATCCTCAACCCTTTGGCACGATTACTGCTGCTTCCCAGAAGGACTATCCTGTTGACCTTTCTCATTTTAATATTATGGGTACTGCTGTTGGAGCTGTTGGTATAGAGGCGAACAGTGATAAAGCTACCTTCCCTAATGTTAATGTGGAGGCCAAGGTAGGACAGAATAAAGGAATTAAGCTAAGAATGCCCATAGTAATCCCAGGATTGGGTTCAACGAATGTAGCTAAAAATAATTGGGAAGGTCTGGCCATTGGAGCAGCCATCTCCGGGATTATCCTCACCATCGGTGAGAATGTCTGTGGAATGGATGAAAAGTCAGAAATTAGAAAAGGAAAGGTGGTCAGTTCACCTGAACTGGAAAGAAGAATTAAGCTCTATAAGGACTGGCAGGATAACTATGGAACCATTGTTCTCCAATCGAATGTGGAGGATACCAAACTTGGAGTTTTAGAATATGGACTGTCTAAGCTTGGCGTTGAGGCTGTAGAGCTGAAATGGGGTCAGGGTGCAAAGGATATCGGCGGTGAAGTGAAAATCACCTCCTTAGAAAAGGCTAAGATGCTGCGGGAAAGGGGGTATATTGTTCTCCCGGATCCAATGGATCCAGAGGTGGAAGAAGCCTTCAAAAATAAAACCTTCAAAGAATTTGAAAGACACTCCCGCATTGGAATGGTGGAAAAAGAGGCATTTTTAAAGAGGGTCAAAAAACTTCGCGACCTGGGAGCTAAATATGTCTTTTTAAAGACCGGCGCCTACCGACCTGCTGATCTTGCACGTGCCGTTAAATTTGCTTCTGAGGCTAAGATTGACCTTCTCACCGTAGATGGAGCTGGTGGGGGAACTGGTATGAGCCCTTGGAGAATGATGAATGAATGGGGTGTCCCGACGGTAGAGATATTTTCTCTTACCCATCAATATGTAAGCAGGCTCGCCAAGAAGGGCGCATACGTACCTGATATTGCCCTAGCCAGTGGGATCACCTTGGAGGATCAGATCTTTAAAGCCTTAGCCTTAGGTGCTCCCTATACCAAGCTGGTTGGCATGGCCCGTGCTCCTGTTGCTGCAGCTATGGTGGGAAAGACCATCGGAAACATGATTGAGAAGAGAAAACTTCCTCCCACACTGGAAAAGCACGGAATGACTATTGAGGAGATATTCATTTCCTCTCCCGATCTGAAACACAGGTATGGGAAAAAGTTTAAACAAATACCACCTGCAGCTATAGGACTCTATACCTATATACAGAGGTTGTCCCAGGGGTTACGTCAGCTCATGTGTGGTACAAGAAAGTTCGCCTTACAATATATCACTCGTGATGATATTGCAGCATTAACGAAAGATGCATCTCACATTTCAGGGATTCAGTATGTGATGGACTGCGACAAGGAAGAGGTTGACAGGATTCTCGGCTGAGTTATTTCCAACGTTTAGGGCCAGGGAGGTACTCCTCCTTAAATGAGCATGGAAGGAATGATCAAATCCATGCCCCTTCGAGAAAAAAATTTTGTTTCTCCCGCTTTGACGGAAATTCTCCTATCCCATTGCACGGAGAGACCTATCATCACATGTGTTTAAGAATCTTCTTTTCTATCTCCCGTTTTCCCTTGAGCATGCAATCGGGTTTTATCTCAAGGGATATGGTGTGATTGTAGCCAATCTCTAAAAGCCTGCCCAAGATTAAAGAATGGCAGTAAAGGGGACGGTTGTTATTGAATTACCCGCAGCGGCAGATAACAGAGTTCTTGAAAGTCCTCTATGAAGAGATTGAGCTTTGATAACCATCTTTAAGGGGGGTTTGAGAAATGAACAAATTGGTTGAAAGAATAATATGCGACCCACAGATATGGAGTGGGAAACAATGCATAAAAGGAACAAGAATACCTGTAGACATCATACTTGATCTTCTTGCTGCTGGAGAAAATTTTGAGGGGATTAAGAAGGCATATCCAAATATAGTTGATGAGGATATCAGGGCATGCATAACTTATGCTTCAATCCTTGCTGATGAAGAAGCCGGTGTCACCGTATGAAGTTCTTTGCCAATGAGAATCTCTATGAACCTATTATTGATTACTTAAGAGGCCTCGGCATTGATGTAATCAGTATTAGAGAAATGGGGCTCTCTGGAATACCCGATGATGAAGTCTATCAATTGGCTTGTAATGAAAAACGGGTGATTATAACGCCTGAAGATGTGCACATACGCAGGTCATCAGGTTTTGAACCTTGATTTTTTAAAGATATGCTCGCAACGGAATAGTATGGAGGGGATGCGGGTTTAAACGGCGACCTCAGGGGCAGCCTTCTTCCGGCAAGCCTTCCTTCTCCCCAATTTTTCTAAAAACCCTCACCACCACATTTATCATTGACAAAACATTTGACATCTTATGCAGGATTCATTATGATCTCACTTGAATTCTTCTGAATCCCTGGAAATCTGGGAGGACTGGTGTTGGAAAACAGGTGGATGAAGGTAAAAGAGGTTGCTGCATACCTTCAGATCAGCAAGGACCTTATCTACAAGTGGGCGCAACAAGG
>Ga0315289_10015962_pt1 | contig 10400 bp, 4 predicted proteins | sample YL17G11_40_MG_FD_203452 | JGI IMG/M metagenome (GOLD analysis project Ga0315289, IMG submission 203452) | Sediment microbial communities from Yellowstone Lake, YNP, Wyoming, USA - YL17G11_40 | ecosystem: Environmental > Aquatic > Freshwater > Lake > Sediment | place: USA: Wyoming | collected...
GTAGAGGAATGGAGATCAGGATTTTAGGAGCGCACAACGTTGAATCGGCGAACACCAGGCTGACCTCTCTGCTAGTGGATGGTGTCCTAGCAATGGATGCCGGCGCGCTCACCTCCAGCCTCACTTTCCCCGAGCAGGAAAAGGTAAGTTCGATCCTGCTGACTCACTGCCATTATGACCACGTCAGGGATGTAGCTGCCATTGCTCTAAACAGCACTTACGTTCGTAAGACCATCAAAGTCTATGCGCAGGCCGGCACGCTGGAAGCGCTATTGAATCATGTATTAAATAACGTCATCTATCCCAATTTCACTGAGAGGCCCAGCGAAAGGCCGCCGCTCAAATTCCTCCCTATGGAGCTATACAAAGCCACGGATGTTGATGGCTATAAAGTGATTGCGCTTCCGGAAAAGCACGCGGTCCCTGCGGTGGGCTACCAGGTCACCTCTAGGGGTGGGCAGAGCTTTTTCTACAGCGGAGATACTGGGCCGGGTCTATCGTCATGCTGGGAGCATATCTCGCCGCAGTTGCTCATCATAGATTTGACCATGGCCAACGGGATGGAGGAGCATGCCATCCCTGCTGGACATCTCACCCCGCGGCTGCTCGGTGAAGAGCTGGCTCAATTCAAGAAGATCAAGAATTATCTGCCGCCGGTGGTGGTTATCCATCTAGCCGCCCTGTTCGAAAACCAGATCAGGGAGGAGACAGCGCAGTTGGCGAAGGAGCTGGGCACCAAAATCACCGTGGGTCACGAGGGTATGAAGCTGAAGGTATAATATGATCATTCCCCCTTTTGTAAAGGGGGTTAAGGGGGATTACAGGTAGGGTGGCATCCACCAGAGGCGGATGCCACCCTCATTATCGTCCTACGGCATCGCCCCGGCAAGTCTTGTCGGCCTTCGCCTTATGGTCCACAGCCATCCAGCCCAAACCAGCAGAACAAATATCATGTTGAAGATATAGAAGTAGCCATGGATACTGACACCGGTCAGCCACTCAAGATAGATGCTCAATGTTATTCTGATAAAGTTGAATGCTAGCAGGATAGCAAGCCCCACCAAGATACCTGCCAGACGATGCCTGATAGTTGCCCTTGGTTCGGCCAATACTAATCCTATAAATGCCCAGAAAAGCACGCCACCTAAGCAGCCCGCATTGATGTTGAAAGCGAGCGAGGGATTTTGAAGTGTAATAGTGGGACCTGAGACAGAGTGGCTCACTCCCGCAGTTGTCAATACGACACCAACGAGCGTTGCCGTGAGATTGCGCAATGTGTTGTGGAAAGATGGACACAGATAGACTAAGGCAATCTCGAAAAAGAGAAGCAGAAGGAAGCAAGTAACATAGCGCAACAAGAAGACCTTAAGAGGCTGGCTGAGGCGACGACCGGCGACGAGGTAACCAATTCCGCCATATAATGCAATCAAAATGGCAATAGTTATTAGTGAGAGGACTAGCAAGCTCCGCATATCAAACTCCGCCATCAATCAACCACATCCTCCTGACGAAATAGGCCAAAATACGAGCCCTGTTGCTATCCTTGTCGTACTAGTCTTCTGCGCACATAGTATGCCAGGACGCCAGCTCCCAGTGCCGCGGCAATACCGATGTAGACGCTGGGGAAGACTGGCACACCTGCGCTTGGTACGTATACCCACTGCCCGCCGATAAAGAACCAGGACAGTGAGCTTACTTCACCGTAGATGATATGATTGCTCGTATCCACCCATGTGGTGACATCCCTCCACTGGCCTCCCTCATAGTGGAATAGCCTCAGGTTCTGCGGGTTCGGTGTAGACGGGTCATAGCTTATGCCCACGGTTACATTGCCCGTGTAGATTGCCGTGGTCGTGATGTCGACAAATAACCCCGCTACATTAAATCCAGATGGAGTTGGCCCAACTGGATTCTCCGAGGTAGTAGTCACGGTCGTATTTCCCGCTCCCGTAATAGTGTCGAAGGTCATGACCGCACTTGGTGCGGAGACGGTCACATTTCCACCGGCTGCCGTTTCGACCTGGACGGGAGGGCTTTGTGTGGTGAAGCTTGTTTCCGTTGACCAGTTTGACCACTCTCCGTGGTTGTCCTGGTGTTTCACATGCCAGTAGTAGGTAGTGGAATAGTTTAGCGTGCTTGATGGGATTGTTATGCTGGTCAAATGTGAGGCATCGGTGCTGCTGTCGTAAACAGGGCTTGAGTAGCTCCCTGAGTTTGTACTTACCTGCCACTGTGAAGCGCCATGGGTATCGCCTGTATCAGGGTCAGCGAAGGCTGAGGAGTGTAGGGTCGGCATTACGCTGATAGCTGTGGCGCCATTCGCTGGCGAGACGTTGCTGGGTTGGTCGGGGGGTTGATTGGCAGTAGATGGCTCTAATACGTACAAATTGCCATTGAAAGTGAAAGCTCCAGACGTCTCAGTGTACGTACCATTCCCGTAAAAGTCCTTACCAGCATACGCCCCGGTGGCGTTTTCCCTCAGAGCGAACATGAATGCATTTCCACTGCCGCTGCCCGCGCCGGAGCTTTCCAAAAGATCGCAAACAAATACACCGTTCACGGTTCCGCTGGCATTGCTAACTGTGAACTTGCCTATAGTCAATCCTTGTGACGATGGAGTGCCAGGTATATAAATGGTGTTATAGGTTTGGGTCATTGTTCCTGCCAGGGCGCCTGTCACTGAGCTGCTAGCGGAGCCCCCTACCACATAGAGAGCGGGGTCATCTTTTGCGATAACTATGTTACTCCTGCTGAACTGTATGAATTCGTCATCAGGGTTTGGTCCCTCGCTGCTACCAAAACTTCTTGCGTTACCCGAGGTATCTGTGCCGGTGCCACTAATAGCGTTAGGTCCTGATATCTCTGAACCTGAGTAGCGCCGCAACGTAAGGGTGGCCGTTGACGTTATATTTCCAGTAACGGGATCCCAAGTGGTTGTATCAGACATGGTTCCGATTAGGACTTGGCCGGAGAAATTCCCTGTGCCTGAGGTGCTGACCATATACCCGGTACGATGAGCTTGTGATGCAATAGCGTCAAGATTGGCAACGTAGACAGCGTTGAAAGTGTTTCCCGCTGCATCATCGAATCTCGGTTTAGCAACCGTGCACCCCTTTGATCCGCCTAGCCCGTCCCAGTTGAGCGTCATAGGTTGACCCTCCCCATACATGGTGCCGCGTAAGTCACCTGATACATTGTTGGTAGGAGAAAAAATTGTCGTTACGAGAACACCCATGGGATTGGTCCCAGCGATGAGGTTTGGTCTGGTAAACTGAATGACTTCGTCCCCAGGTTGTAGATTCAGAATGCGAGTGTTCCACGGAAGAGGAAAGCCAATGTGCACCGTCGAAGAAATACTCAAGTGAAGCGTTTCCCCCAATGGCGGAGGCGTAGGGCTTGGGGTAGGTGTGGGCGTAGGCATGGGTGTGGGAGTTGGCGCTGGTGTTGGCGGCGGTGTCTCCAGATTCCAGTCGGACACATTGCACTGCCCGTAGTAGTTATACCCCACAGCCACCACCGTGCCGTCGGATTTGATGCCCATGTTGTGACCCCACCCTGCTGCCACCTGTGTGATGCCTGTCCAGGAGCTTACCCCGCTGGACTGCCCGTAGTAGTCAGACCCCATAGCCACCACGGTGCCGTCGGATTTGAGGCCCACGGTGTGAAATTGTCCTTCTGCCACCTGTGTGATGCCTGTCCAGGAGCTCACATCGAACTCGGGGGTAGGGGTACAACCTACAGCCACCACGGTGCCGTCGGATTTGAGGCCCACGGTGTGACCCCACCCTGAGGCCACCTGTGTGATGCCCGTCCAGGAGCTCACGTTGCACTGCCCGCAGCTGTTATCCCCCACAGCCACCACGGTGCCGTCGGACTTGAGGCCCATGGTGTTATGCCCCCCTGCTGCCACCTGTGTGATGCCCGTCCAGGAGCTCACATTGCACTGCCCGTACTCGTTATACCCCACAGCCAACACGGTGCCGTCGGATTTGAGGCCAACGGTGTTATGCCCCCCTGCGGCCACCTGTGTGATGCCCGTCCAGGAGCTCACATTGCACTGCCCATAGCTGTTATCCCCCACAGCGACCACGGTGCCGTCGGACTTAAGGCCCACGGTGTGCAACCACCCTGCTGCAACCTGTGTGATGCCTGTCCAGGAGCTTACATTGCACCTCCCGTACTCGTTATCCCCCACAGCGACCACGGTGCCGTCGGATTCGAGGCCCACGGTATGCAACTCCCCTGCTGTCACCATCGGCGTTGCAGACCCCTGAGCCAGAGCAGTGCCGCTAGACAATAGCGGTAGCCCCGGGCCGGGGAATAGAGGAGTGCCTAAAAATGCAACCGTGATGCAGACTGCGAGAAGGGCGAACATTCTTGCCAACCATCTCCTGAGAAGCTGCTTGTGATACATGATGCACCTCTTAAGCCAATTTAGATATTCCGGAGATATTCAGCAGAGAGGGACCGGGATAGTCATCGACAAATGCGTAATAGTTCGTCTTGTGTACCACGGGACTTTCTCCCAGTTCGGGACCATCGAGATAGTGGCGGTGAGACAACAGGCTAGTCAACTAGTCATTCCTGTGTTGCACCTATGCCTGTTACAAAGGTCTGCCTCTTAGATGGGGCAGAGCAAAACGCCACAGTGTATCGAGGGAAGATCGTGGCGGAGTAAATATAGCACTATGCTTCGGTGGTGTCAATGGGTGTTGCACTGCCTGACGGGGCCTGCTACAGGTAGTCGTATAACTCCCTAACTTGCCCCGATGAGTGTAGCAAATGTGGAACGCTGGCTGACTGACCTCACAAAGTGTCTGACAAGCAGATAGCCTTACCAAATAGAAAATCCCTCAAATCCAACAGCATGAAGAAGGCTATCAGCTCATGGGGATTCTTGCGGCGACTCCCAATGTCGCTATTGTGTTTTACTCGATTCATCAATTCTGTTGTCCTAGCCGTACTAGCCTCCTGCGAATAGCATAGGCTACTACTCCTGCTCCAAGTGCTGCCATAATCCCGATGTAGACGCTGGGGAAGACTGGCACGGGGGCGGTTTCTACCCACACCCACTGCCCGCCGATAAAGAACCAGGACAGTGAGCTTACTTCACCGTAGATGATATGATTGCTCGTATCCACCCATGTGGTGACATCAACCCAATTGCCTCCCTCATAGTGGAATAGCCTCAAGTTCTGCGGGTTCGGTGTAGACGGGTCATAGCTTATGCCCACGGTTACATTGCCCGTGTAGTTTGCTGTGGTCGAGATGTCGACGAATAACCCCGCCACATTAAATCCAGATGGAGTTGGCCCAACCGGATTCTCTGAGGTAGTAGTCACGGTTGTATTTCCCGCTACCGTAATAGTGTCGAAGGTCATGACCGCACCTGGTACAGAGACAGTCACATTTCCACCGGCTGGCGTCTCCACTACGACAGGAGGAGCCGGAGTTGCGGTGGGCGTCGGCGTAGGTGTGGGTTGGCCTCCAGTATAATAAATAACAAGCTTATACATTAATCCAGAGGGGGTTCCAGGAATCGCCTCCGAAGCTGTGATTAGAAGATGGTTCTCTCCGGGCAATAGGTTGGTAATAGAAGAAGTGTAGATGTTTTCAAACTGAAACGTATCAGGGGGTTCTGTGCCTCCATAGTCCACATCATTTATGGAAAGGTTGAAGAAATTGTCCGCTGTAATCTGCATGGTGCCGGTGATGTCAATTGCTCCTTCGGGAATAGAAAATGTCTTTAGGAAGTAAAGAGGGTTGTCAATATCTCCTATGAAAGCATCCATCCAAATCCAATACGTTCCATATATATGTGCATACTCTGGAAGACCTCCGTCTGGCTGTATTCTTCCCACTTCGGTACCCAAATAAGCTGTAGTAGCTGGAACAAAGGGCCCAGCAGGAGTAGTTGATACCGGGTCTCCAATCATGCTAGCTACTGTCAGTGTGTTCGAAAGTGTTGGCGTGGGAGTAGGAGCAGCTGCAGCCGTAATGAACGATGTCTCTGCTGACCAGTCAGACCAGGCTCCACTGCTGTCCTGATGCCTCACTCTCCAGTAGTAGATGGTGTTGCTGCTGAGAATCCCCGATGCCAAGGTGATTTGCGTCAGGTTTGAGCTATCCGTGCCGCTGTCGAAGACGGGACTGGAATAGCTTCCTGAGCTTGTCCTTACCTGCCACTGTGAAGCGGCATGGGTATCGCCAATGTCAGGGTCTGCGAAGGCTGAGGAGCGCAGGGTCGGCATTACGCTGATACCTGTGGCGCCGTTCGCTGGTGAGAAGTTGCTGGGCTGGGCGGGGGGTTGATTGGCAGTAGATGGCTCTAATATGTACAAATTGCCATTGAAAGTGAAAGCTCCAGACGTCTCAGTGTATGTACCCGTCCCGTAAAAGTCCTTATCAGCATACGCCCCGGTGGCGTTTTCCCTCAGAGCGAACATGAATGCATTTCCACTACCGCTGCCCGCGCCGGAGCTTTCCAAAAGATCGCAAACAAATACACCGTTCACGGTTCCGCTGGCATTGCTAACGGTGAACTTGCCTATAGTCAATCCTTGTGACGATGGAGTGCCAGGTATATAAATGGTGTTATAGGTTTGGGTCATTGTTCCTGCCAGGGCGCCTGTCACTGAGCTGCTAGCGGAGCCCCCTACCACATAGAGAGCGGGGTCACCTTTTGCGATAACTATGTTACTCCTGCTGAACTGTATGAACTCATCATCAGGGTTTGGTCCATCGCTGCTACCAAGACTTCTTGCGTTACCCGAGGTATCTGTGCCGGTGCCACTAATAGCAGTAGGTCCTGATATCTCTGAACCTGAGTAGCGCCGCAACGTAAGGGTGCCCGTTGACGTTAGATTTCCACTAACGGGATCATAAGTGCTTGTATCAGACCTAGTTCCGATTAGGACTTGGCCGGAGAATATCCCTGTGCCTGATGTGCTGACCATATACCCGGTAACATGACTCTGTGACTGACTCTGTGACGCAATAGTGTCAAAATCGAAAACGGAGACAGCGTTGAAAGTGTTTCCCGCTGCATCATCGAATCTCGGTTTAGCAACTGCGCACCCCTTCTCTCCGCCTAGCCCGTCCCAGTTGAGCGTTATAGGTTGAACCTCCCCATACAGGGTGCCGCTTAGGTCACCTGATACATTGGGGGTACCAGGAAAAATTGTCGTTTGGAGAACACCCATGGGATTGGTCCCAGCGATGAAGTTTGGTCTGGTAAACTGAATGACTTCGTCCCCAGGTTGTAGATTCAGATTGCGAGAGTTAAACGGAGTAGGAAAGCCAAGGTGCATCGTCTGAGAAAGACTCAAGTGGAGCGTTTCCAGGGGGCTTGCCTGGGCGGGGCTGACCAGCGGCGGAGCAAGCGCCGTTGCCAGAGATAGGCACAGAGCGATAATGGTTAAGATGGCCAGCGTTTTGCTTTTCATGTCTCCACCTCTTTTCGGATTTGCTCTGGCTGAAATAAACGCTATCAATCAGAATGCATTATCCCTGCTGGACTAGCCTTCTACGTAGAAAGTATGCCAGAACACCTGCTCCCAGTGCCGCGGCAATACCGATGTAGACGCTGGGGAAGACTGGTACCCCCAGGGCTCCTCCGCCACCTGAAGGAGGATATGCCGGGCCTCCATCATCGTGTATTCGTCCAGGTGTGGGGTCACTATCCCCAGTCCCGTTGTCAGTGAGTTGGATGGTTATGATATTGTCTCCATCATTATCGCCAAAATCTATCTGGTACCATCCCAAAGTGGAGTCCCACTTCCAGTACTGGGCGTTTGTCGGTACGTTTGACGGTAGCTCGATAGTAACTTCAACTGTTTCGCCGCTCGATAGTCCAGTGATATCGAATGAAAATAGTCCGTTAGGAAACAATAGGCTTGGTTTACCTTCAGCAGGTAACGAGCTTTCACTTATTGCTGTGAGGCTTTCTATTGTGCCCGAACTAGAGCTGAAACCGACAATACCAGTTCTGGTAGCCGTTGGCACTGTGGCCATTGTGTACCCGACGAACCACCAATCGAGGCTCTCATCTTGTCCGTAGACAATGCGATTCACCGCATCCACATTCGTGGTAACATCCTTCCAACTTGTCCCATCCCAATGAAACATCTTCATATCTGGCGGGACAGGTGGCATGGAAACGGGTGGCACAGGAGGCGGTGGCAGACCTATACCTACTGTCACACTGCCAGTGTAGTAGGCCGTTGTAGTGATACGCACAAACGGCCCTACTGGATAGAAGCCTGATGGTGTTGGGCCCACCGGGTTAGCTCCTGACAATTCAATTGCTGTTGTTCCGTCTCCTGTAACCTCACTAAAGGTGACAACTGCCATGGGGTGGGGAGGAGTTGATTGAACATAAAAAGGTACAGTCACATTCTGGCCGGCTAGAGTATTGGGCAGTTGCGTACCGATAACTGATATAGGGCCCGGTTGTGCCCCACCGATGCTGGACAGTATCCAGTAGCTCTGTGGATTATTCTGTTCTGGTATCATTATACCTGCCTGTATATTATATTGTGCCGGTGGAACCCAATAGCCATAGATGTCTTTTAGATCCCACGATACGTCAAAAACAAAGATGTTACCCTGGGATATGCAAAAAGGTACCGGAAATGCCGGAAAACCTGGGTTGATGCCTCCCTGTTCATCCATGTTCCATTCTGCTAGTACTGTCCCATTTGGTTTATGTATCATCAAAGTCGGAAAACCTAGAATTGGCGTAACAGGGCCAACGTACTGCATTTCCACGTGAATATTCACAGTGTCTCCATAGGTGGCTGTGCTCTGGCTAACACTCGCCCCAGATATACTGACTTGTGCTGAGTTTCCCGGATGGCTGGAGAATTGAGTGCATGAAATTGGTGCAGGTGTTGGCGTAGGAGTTGGGGTTGGTGTGGGCACCATTGCCATTGTGGTGAACGAAGTTTCTACTGACCAATCAGACCACGCCCCGTGATTGTCCAGATGCCTCACATGCCAGTAGTAGGTATCGCCAGGACCGAAAGCACCGGGTGACCATGTGGTTAGATTGGTTGAATCTATTAAACTTTGAAATGCTGGCGATGAATAATCTCCAGAAGTCATAGTTACCTGCCACTCAGAAGCAGCGTGGGTATCACTAGCATCAGGATCGGAGAATGCTGAGGATTGCAAAGTTGGCGAGTTGCTGATTCCTGTGGCTCCATCTGTGGGTGAAGCATTGGTGGGTTGGTTCGGCGCTCGATTTGATGGCGCATCATAATCAACCGTTACCCCTCTAGCTTGTAGCTGTGGGATATATGTGTGAATAGATGTATCACTCAATGGATTGCTTCTCAGGTCAACTGTGTCCCCTTGCCCGAGTCCCTGGTTATTGACCAGAGGCTCTATGTCACTTATCTGGTTGTTGTTAAGGCGCAGCCATGCGAGGTTAGTCAGTCCTGCCACTGGAGATATATCGCTTATCTGGTTACCATCGAGAAACAGGTTTATGAGATTGGTCAGTCCTGCCACTGGAGATATATCGCTTATCTGGTTACCATAGAGTTCTAGGTACCACAGTTTGGTTAGTCCTGCCACTGGAGTTATATCGCTTATCAGGTTATTGTAAAGGCGCAGCCATGTGATGTTAGTTAGTCCTGCCACTGGAGTTATGTCGCTTATCTGGTTATCCCAGAGTCCAAGATCCGTGAGTTTGGTCAGTCCTGCCAGCGGCGATATGTCGCTTATCTGGTTACCACCGAGGAACAGGTCTACGAGGTTGGTCAGTCCTGCCAACGGCGATGTGTCGCTTATCTGATTACCACCGAGTTCCAGGTACCATACGGCGGTCAGTCCTGCCACTGTAGATATGTCGCTTATCTGGTTGTTCGAAAGTCCCAAGTACCAGAGGTTAGTTAATCCTGCCAGTGGAGATATGTCGCTGATCTGGTTGTCGTCAACGTACAGCGCTCTGAGGTTGGTCAGTCCTGCCAGTGGAGATATGTCGCTGATCTGGTTGTGGGTAAGAGACAGATCTCTGAGGTTGGTCAGTTCTGCCAGTGGAGATATGTCGCTGATCTGGTTGTGGCGAAGAGACAGATCTCTGAGGTTGGTCAGTTCTGCCAGTGGAGATATGTCGCTGATCTGGTTGAAGTAGAGATATAGCGTGTTCAGGCTGGTGCACCTTTGTAGTCCAGTGAGGTCGGTGATGAAACGGAGTGGGGCGTTGAGCGTAGTAAGACCCACCAAGTCTGATTGGTAAATATCCCCCATAGGCTTCCCTATAGCTTCTCTTATCGCTGCTTGCAGGTTTGGGTCAGGGAAATTGACTGCGTCATCAGCTTGAGCAACTGAGAGTGGAAACAGCATTGCCAGCAAGCTCACAAGAATAATTGCCATGGCTAATTTGCGAATCAGTC
>Ga0315289_10015963_pt1 | contig 10400 bp, 7 predicted proteins | sample YL17G11_40_MG_FD_203452 | JGI IMG/M metagenome (GOLD analysis project Ga0315289, IMG submission 203452) | Sediment microbial communities from Yellowstone Lake, YNP, Wyoming, USA - YL17G11_40 | ecosystem: Environmental > Aquatic > Freshwater > Lake > Sediment | place: USA: Wyoming | collected...
GAACCCTGGTAAAATTATTGACGTATAAAAAATGATAATAGTGATTGTATCACTTTTTGAGGGATATTAAAATGAATACATTTACAGCATATATTGAATGGTGTCCAGAAACAAAACTTTATGTTGGGATAATACCCAGTATTCCGGGAGCGCATTCTCAAGGTGCAACTTTTGATGAACTCCATGATAACTTAAAGGAAGTGGTTGAGTTATGTCTTGAGGAATTAAATTGTCAGACCGTTAAAGTGCCATCAGTTCTGGAGGAGGAGAATTTATGAAGCTTATATATTATTGTTTTATTATTACTGTTTTACTTTCATTGTGTGTTTCGTCTTATGCTGAGTTTTTGCCGAAGCCTAACGGCGATCAATATAGACTGGAGTATGGAGAATCAATCGCTGGTATACCACCAAAACAACCACTAATTGATGGAAAACTGGATGATTGGAAATATGCTGTATGGATTGCTTTCGATTCTGAAAATGAACTCTTTCGTGGTAGAGGAATTTGGAAAGGAAAAGATGATCTGTCTATGACATGGTCAACAATGTATGATGAGAACAATTTCTACTTTGCCGCCGCTGTGCGTGATGATATATTCAAACCATCCGATGATCCTGCACAAATGTGGCTAGGGGATTGCATCTTCCTATACATTGACTGGACAGGAAAAAGGGTCGAAGTTTCCAGTAAACCGAACTTTGCATTAGTAAAAGGGAAACCAACCATAACTGATCCGGGCGGTAAAAATCCCGATATTATTCAATCGGAAATTGCTATCGTTCAGAATGCCTCTCTGGGAAAAGGTGGTACGATCTACGAAGTATCAATGCCGTTTAAATTTCTCACGAAAGAGAAGATCAGTGAGGGAGTTACAATCGGTTTCTCACCTGGGTATGAAGAAGGTACGGATAATCCAGAAGGAAAGGGAGAAGTGTTTATGGACTGGGGAGCGGTAGACCCGGATCAAGCACTAAATCTTGGTAAACTAAAGTTTGGAGGTCCATTATCAGTCAATTCTGCCAGAGTTTTGGCAACAACCTGGGGGGAGCTAAAACGCTGAGTTATTTTAATCAGATACTCACCACTAGATGAATTCAAATAATCACTTAATGGAAACAATCAAAATTAGCCAGAGGTATGTATGAAAATAGTCATTGCACCTGATTCATTCAAAGGAAACCTGACAGCAAAAGAAGTAGCTGATGCTGTTGAAGTAGGTATAAAGCGTGTTATTCAGGATGCCGAGATTGTCAAAGTTCCTATGGCGGATGGCGGTGAAGGCACTGTCCAGGCTCTTGTTGATGCCACAAAAGGTCAGATCATCACCATCGAAGTAACCGATCCATTAGGGAACCTAATAAAAGCGGATTTCGGCATACTTGGAACGCAGGATACAGCAGTTATAGAAATGGCAACAGCATCCGGTTTGCCATTGGTTCCGGGTGATAAGCGGAATCCAATGCTCACAACTACTTATGGTACAGGTGAACTTATACGTTCAGCTTTGGATAAAGGATGCAGGAAGTTAATAGTTGGAATCGGCGGCAGCGCAACTGTTGACGGTGGGGCGGGCATGGTGCAGGCTCTTGGTGTCAGGTTGCTTGATAAAAACGGAAATGAAATCCCACGAGGAGGTGGCGGTTTAGAGCATCTGGATCACATTGACGTCTCTTCACTTGACCCCCGTATAGCTGAAACTTCTACGATAGTCGCTTGCGACGTTGATAATCCTCTGGTTGGTCCACAAGGTGGACCGGAGGTTTTTGGTCCTCAGAAAGGTGCTACTCCTGAAATGGTTAAGATGCTGGATAGATTTCTTGACAAATATGCCGACATTATCAAGAGAGATGTTGGCGTGGACGTCAAGAACGTTCCCGGAGCAGGTGCCGCTGGTGGACTTGGGGCTGGACTTATGGCTTTTTTGGGTGCGCATCTCAGATCAGGCATTGATATAGTTATAGAGGCATCCGGGCTAGAGAAATATCTCAAGGATGCCGATATAGTGATTACCGGTGAAGGTAAGATTGATAGACAAACAATATACGGCAAAACACCCATCGGTGTTGCCAGAATAGCCAAGAAGTACGGTGTTCCTGTAATAGCTTTTGCCGGCAATGTCGGTGACGACAGCCAGGTTGTTTACGAGAATGGCATTGATGCTTTGATGTCTATCATCAGTTATCCAATGACGTTGGATATGGCTATGGAACGCTCACAGGAATTTTTAGCGGATTCTGCTGAACGAGTGTTTCGCTTGGTAAAAATAGGAAGGAGACTAAATACTATAAGCTTGTAGTCCTCTCAGCTTATCTTGTGTCTATTAACCCATACGATTTATAGACCAATTAATCACACTAAAACATTGGAGATCAGATATGAGTGAGAGAAAATGTAAGGTTTACGTTACTCGATTGTTACCGGGACCAGCTCTGGATATGTTAAGGGCTAGTTGTGACGTTGAAGTTAATCCTCGTGATGAGGCTATATCTTACGAGGAACTTCTGGAAAAGGTCAAAGGCAGAGATGGGATTATTACACTTTTGACCGATAAAATTGATGCGGAAGTTATCAAGGCAGGAGCTCAGGGCGATCCTCCACTTCGTGTAATAGCCAACTACGCAGTTGGATACGATAACGTTGACGTTGCCTGCGCAACTGAGCATTCTATATTTGTCAGTAATACTCCTGGAGTATTAACAAATACGACTGCGGATATAGCCTGGGCGTTGATGTTCTCTATCGCTAGAAGGATCCCCGAAGCAGAGAGATTTGCCAGAGCCGGAAAATTCAATGGATGGTCACCGACCTTATTTCTCGGTGGTGATGTATATGGCAAAACACTTGGTATCGTTGGAGTTGGGCGTATTGGTGCGGCTGTGGCGATGAGAACCAAAGGCTTCAATATGAGAGTGCTTTACAATGACGTAAGGCACAACTACGAGATCGAGAAAGAAGTAGGTGCGGAAAAAGTTGATATGGATACACTGCTCAATGAGTCTGACTTCATATCAGTACACGTTCCGCTTATGCCAGAGACAAGGCATCTTATCGGTAAGCGAAGCCTCAGTATGATGAAACCAACAGCCTACCTGATAAATACTTCTCGTGGTCCTGTTATAGATGAGGCGGCTCTTGCTGAAGCCTTAAAAAATAATGTCATCGCTGGTGCGGCATTAGACGTTTTTGAAGAAGAACCAAAGATCCATCCAGGATTGCTTAATCTTGAAAATGTTATCGTTGTACCACACATTGCCAGTGGTTCTGTTGAAACCAGAAGCGAAATGGCAATCATGGCGGCTGAAAACGTGCTTGCTGTTCTGAGCGGAAAAACGCCGCCCAATGCTGTTAACAGGATATAATCTTATGTGAGGCAGGTAACAGACCTGCCTCCTTCTTTGTGAGAGGTAGAAAATGAAGGTTCTGGGAGTTATCCCTGCAAGATATGCTTCAACACGATTTGAGGGAAAGGCGCTGGCTGACATACTAGGCAAGCCAATGATTCAGCGTGTATACGAACGTGCAATCAATGCAAAGACCGTAAATGAGCTTGTCGTAGCGACTGATGATCAGAGGATATTTGATACTGTCAAGAATTTCGGTGGAAAGGTGATTATGACTTCACAACATCCAACCGGAACTGACAGAATAGCAGAAGTTGCGAGAAATAGCGATACAGATATAATTGTTAATATTCAGGGAGATGAGCCGCTTATTGAACCGGCGATGATAGATGAAGCTGTTCAGCCGCTCCTTGACGATACCACTGTTGATCTTAGTACGCTAGTACACCGCATTAACTCAGAAGAGGAGTATCGTAATCCAAACGTAGTAAAAGTGGCGGTTACTAGATCGGGATTTGCCATGTATTTCTCACGGTCGCCGATCCCTTATGTTAAATCTGGCGTGTTGAAAGACACACTAATATACAGGCACGTTGGGTTGTACGTTTACAGAAAACATGCACTTTTAGATTTCGCTCAAACACCATCCACGCCTTTTGAAACCAGCGAAGGTCTTGAGCAACTCAGGTTTCTTGAGAACGGTTATCGCATGAAAGTTGTTGAAACACAATACAGTTCAATTGGTGTTGATACACCCGACGATCTGGAAAAAGTAAAGAAAATGATGTCAGACACCTAATGCTAGATCATCTAGTATTCAAAATTGGAGTCATTTAAAAATGGCAAGAAGAACCAAATATATATTCGTGACTGGAGGCGTTGTTTCGTCAATTGGCAAAGGGATTACCGCTGCATCCATAGGAAGACTGCTGGTAAGTCGTGGATTCAAAGTTACTCCGCTGAAGATTGACCCATACATAAATAAAGATGCGGGAACGATGAATCCATATCAGCATGGAGAGGTATTCGTTACAGACGATGGAGCAGAAACAGACCTTGATCTGGGTCATTACGAAAGATTCATAGGAGGCAATCTTACCAGAGAGTCAAACTTTACAACTGGCTCTGTCTATGGTACTGTTATAGAAAAAGAAAGACGTGGAGAGTATTTAGGCAATACGGTACAACTGATCCCTCACATTACCGATGAGATTAAGGGAAGAATATATAAACTTGCAGAGGACAGCGGCGCACACGTGATGATAACTGAGATTGGAGGAACCATCGGTGATTACGAGACACCGCCTTTCACAGAAGCTATCAGACAGATCAGGCTGGACGTTGGCAGAGAGAACACCCTATTCGTCCACGTAAGCCTTATCGCCTACGTAGGTCCCTGGGGGGAGACTAAGACAAAGCCTACGCAACACAGTGTTAAAGCACTCATGGAACTTGGCATACAGCCCGACATATTAATATGTCGCTCAAAATCTGCACTTACAGAGGATCATAAGCGTAAACTTTCGTTATTTTGTAGCGTTCCAAAGGAAGCTGTTATTGAAGCGAGAGACACGAAGAATATATACGAAATACCTATTGTATTTGAAAAACAAGGATTAGCTGATCTGATCGTTGACCGCCTGCAATTACCTGATTGCTCTCCCGATATTACAGAATGGGAAGAAATAGTCTCAAAAATGAAAAAACCCGGCGGGGAAGTCAACATTGCGATAGTTGGTAAATATACTCAAAACGGTGACGCCTACATCTCTATAACAGAGGCATTAAAGCACGGTGGAATTGCTAACGATGTTGAAGTCAATTTAAAGTGGATAGAATCTGATCATCTGGAAGAAGGCTCAGATAATGCAAAATATCTTGGCGGGGTTGATGGGATCGTTGTCCCCGGCGGTTTCGGTTACAGGGGAATAGAGGGTAAGATCGAAGCTGTGCGCTTTGCACGTGAGAACAAAATTCCATATCTGGGTTTATGTCTGGGAATGCAGTGTGCAGTGATCGAATTTGCCCGCAATGTGCTTCATTTTGATAAGGCAAATAGCTTAGAATTCGACCCCGATACACAATACCCGGTCATAACCTTGCTAGAGGAGCAAAAAACCATCGAGAATATGGGCGGAACAATGCGGCTTGGTGAATATCCCTGTAAACTTGCGCCAGACTCTACTGCGTTTAAAGAGTATGGCTCTGATGTTATATACGAACGCCACAGGCATAGGTATGAGTTTAACAATGAGTACCGTGAGCAGTTCGTCTCTAATGGGTTACGTTTAAGCGGTCTGTCACCTGATGAGAATCTGGTTGAGATGATTGAGGTGGAAAATCATCCATGGTTCGTCGCCACGCAGTTCCATCCAGAGTTTAAGTCGAAGCCATTACAGCCGCATCCGCTTTTTCGTGGGTTTATATCAGCGGCACTGAAGCATAAAGCAACAGCATGATAGCTCATTGGCAAGAAGGCAGGAGTGATTGACTTTGCTAGAATTAACTGAGGAATTGAGAGAACGAATATGGCAAGAAATTAGAGAAGAATTCCCTGATGATGAGATGATGCAGGAAATTCATTATGTACGCTTATTGCATTATTATCAAACACTTGATCTTTCTCCAGAAGAATATATTAAATTCTTCAACAAGGCTTTGGATAAACATAATAAATCATTGCATGTTTAGGTGGGTAGTTGAGAAACGAAACCCAACATAATGTCTGTGCCAATTTCTGCACGTGATATGACTTTATCTGAGCGGAGGTATTATAATGAACAAAAAAAAGCACATTGATCCTATTCCAGATGAGTTTGATAATTATGAGGATGCAGCAGAATTCTGGGATAGTCACGATACGACAGATTATAAAGATAATTTTCGTAATGTTGAGGCTGAAACTGAATTTATAAGTCATTATTTTGAGATAGAGATAGAAGAAGACATTGCCAATATATTACAATCACAAGCACATCAAAAGGGAGTTACTGCTAGTCGTTTGGCAAATGATCTTCTACGTCAGCAACTTACAATATCTAAATGATAAAAAAAGTAGGGCGAGAGAATACGGAGAGAACTAATAAAGCATGAATGATAAGGGATGAAGGATGAAAATTAATTGGAAGATTTATTCATTCTTATCTTTCCGTCTTCATTCTTCCTCTCCGTGCCTCTGTGTCTCTGTGTTTATTTTATTGTTGCGAAGTTTTTAACCAAATTTTAGTAAACGATAATGAAAAAATATAACATAATCCCACAAATAATCTTTTCGCTTGTTTTCTGTATCATTACTTCAACTGCCATTGCTATAACTCCGCCTGATACAATAATAATAGCCGGTCCCGGTGGATCAACTGCATCAAGTGACGTTGTATTCTGGTGGACGGGCAAAGTAAGTACATCAGATAATACTGAACGCCTGCCTTCTATAAAAGGATTCTATTACAGCCTTGACGGCGAACTGTGGAACTGGACTCAGGATCGATTCATAGCCTATTATAACATTCCTGGCGGATCGCACAGTTTTTACGTGAAAGCTGTTGACAGTAACGATCAGCAGGATGCGTCTCCAGCTTTTCGCACATTTGCCGTTGAGCAAAGCTATACAACCGAGCCAAACGAGGGACAGCGACTTTTTACCATTGATCCTGTTTTTCAGGATGAACTGAATAACAAAGTTATCTCTACAAATCTGATACAGGCGTTTGGATTAGGTGGTATAACACTTTCCACAAACGCAGTGGTTGAGGTTTATATTAATGACAGTAAATGGCAGATAACGGACGGCGATAAGGCATATTTTATCAAAAAAGAAAGCGATCTGAACGTATATGGAATGATCAACGATTCGGCTTCTACTGCTTTCGCTATACCCATAGGTAAAACAGTCAAATGCCAGAGCTTTACTGCTAAAGATGGCGTTGACGAGGATTGGTTTAAGGTTAATGTGACAAGAGCGAATCCTTTATCTTCAATACCACGACAACTAACCGTTATCTTGAATAGACCTGACGCTTTAGTGTCCAGTATAGTCAAGGTTTACAGATTTCCTGATATATCAGCGGGCAAAGAGATTGCAAGCTTTGAAGTTAAAGACAGGGGATTCTTTACGACAGGTGCTACGCAGGGCGATTACTATATAAACGTTAAACCAACTACAGTAAGCGCCGCATCCTCTTACTCTCTATCCGTTGCGGCTGATACTACTGCACCCGAAGTTATCTGGGATACAGAAGATAACAGCAGTTCAAACAATGCTACTGAAACGTCCCCTATGTTCCTTTCTAAAACTACCCCGTGGATGCAGATCGTCGGCAACAAATGGAGTGCCAGCGATAACAAAGACTGGTTCAGGGTTCACGTTGACCTTAATGAGCGCAAGCGAATGAGCCTGAATTTTACACGCCCGCAAGTCGGATCGGCAACTATACGACTCTACTCCGCTTCTCCCATGAGCCAGTTGGGTGAGTTTACAGTAACCCCCGATAGCGGTACTCAATGGAAGCTGGACGTTGGTGTTGGGCTTGGAGACTATCTGATAGAAGCTGACCTTTCAAACTATAATTCTACTGGATCGGATATTTGGGGAACACCATATTTTCTCACCTTGTTGATTTCCGACATTCAAAAAGGTGAAGTCTGGGAACTGGAACCCAACAACTCACCTGATTTTGCAGATCGCCTTCCCATCGGTACAAGGGTCAGGGCGGCGAAAAATCAGCCAAACGATACTGACTGGTTTAGAATGACTATCCCGCATGACGGTATCTTGAGTCTGACAGCTTCACGTATATTGAAGAATGGTTCTGTGAACGTATATCTTCTTGATTCTGTCGGTCAGCCGATAAGTGAGTTTAACATTCAGTCGGGAGAGCAGAAGAACACATTTAACACTAACATTACAACCGGGGAATATCTAGTCAATACTGACTTCACGGATTTTAGCGGTGAATACTGGCTTACAGCCATGCTTATAACTTCTGTTGATCATTCTGTCCCTGCTGATACTCCTTTATCTATATGGGAAAAAATATCCGTGAAATTAGTCTGGGAAAAAGGGAATTCTGCTAATTTTGATATACTCTATGATAATCTATCCAAACGATTGAATACCGACCCTGTTCAGATGTATGATGATGGGCTTCACAACGATGGAAATGCTAATGATGGGATATATGCTGGAACTTATGTAGTAAAAGACAAAGATAACGCAAAAGATGCTGTTGTAGTCGTCCACATTTATGACATATACAGCAATTCCTCAGATATTCCTATACCTGATAAGCCTATATTGATTGACACAAACCCGCCAGTCATCAATCAGGTCAGCCATGATGCTGGATCACCGCTTTCTATTGGAATGGAACTGACTGTAACAATAAAAGGCGAAGCAGGAAACACAGCGAATTTCGACGTTATACCTGACAGTAAAGATACAGGGATGATGCGCTTGACAGGGCTTCCGGCTTATGATGATGGTAAACACAACGATGGTGCTGAAAATGATGGAATTTACGTAGGAACTTACACAGTCAAAGGTGACGATTACATCACCGATGGCATAGTAACAGGCTATCTGGCTGACAAAGCAGGTAATGTCTCTAATTTATCGGCGGTTATTAAAGTTGACATCGTTGGTGATCATCCTGTGATCAACTCAGTTGAGCATACAGGCAGGACAACTCTGGGCAAAGATGATACTTTAACTGTCACCATGATCGGTGATTCAGAAGGGATCGCCAGCTTTGATATAAATGGATTGATAAGCGGCGTTCCCATGTATGATGATGGCCAACATAATGATGATTCACAGGGCGATGGAAAATACGTTGGTTCATACAAAGTCGTTGAAAATGATGGCATACTTTCTGCCCCTGTGGTAGCTCATCTGGTTGACCGAAAAGGGCGCAGTTCATCAAGAACAGCATTGGTTAAAGTGAATATAGACGCTGTTCCACCGTCTCCTGTTACTACGGTAGAGGTTTATGACAGGCCCAATGATCAGGGTGGTTACATCACAATTAAATGGAAATCCTCAACCGAGATAGACTTTGCACATTATAACATATATTTGTCTAAAGACGTTCCGATTGCCGTATCCAAAGACCGTCCCATAGATGTATCTCCCATAAAAACTGATATAACAGACTCTAAGCGTACAAGCGTTGACATAAAAGTTGATGCCAATTCTGAGGACTATTACGTTGCTGTATCCGCTGTTGACATCATAGGAAACGAGTCTATATTGGATAAGGGAGGAAAATCAGTCGCCGGTCCCGCACAGGCAGAGGATAATCTCAGGCCGTCACCCGTAAAAATTGTTAAGGCTGTTGACAGGGATAAGGATTTCGGCGGAGTGATCATACTCAGTTGGACAGATACGAATAATGATGATGACTTTGCCCGATACAATATCTATCAGGATACAAAGCCAATAACCTCAACTGAGGGATTAAAGCCGATAGATACCATTACCGATAGGCTGTTAAAGGTGATTGACATTCAGGTTGACTCGGATACGATTGATTATTACTTTGCAGTCACGTCTGTGGATTTATCGGACAACGAATCTGAACTCGACAAAGCTGGTGGTTCCGCTTCGGGGCCCGTCATGGCTGTTAATAATATCGGAGTTGAACCTGAAGGGCCTTTGACTTTCCTGAGCGGACCAATAGGCACTATACATCACAATCACGTAGCATTTCACTGGAACAGATTTGAAACAACTAACGAGATACGTGGATACTATATCAGGCTTGATGGTGGAAACTGGCAGTGGACTACTGACTCAAAAGCAGTTTTTTACAATCTAAGCGCAGGCGATCATAAGTTCGCTGTAAGGCTTCCCGAATCGCTGCCAAATTTCACAATTGAGCGTTCTTTCACTGTCGTCCCTGTTTCGACTTCTGAACAGGAACCGAATAATTCACCTGATACAGCATCCAAGCTAATAACAGGAGTTATAATCAGGGGTAGCGGTGAAGACGATGATTGGTATAGAGTGCATGTTCCGTCAAGTTCATCTCTGTGTATTATAGACGTGCTTCTGTCTTA
>Ga0315289_10015967_pt1 | contig 10399 bp, 7 predicted proteins | sample YL17G11_40_MG_FD_203452 | JGI IMG/M metagenome (GOLD analysis project Ga0315289, IMG submission 203452) | Sediment microbial communities from Yellowstone Lake, YNP, Wyoming, USA - YL17G11_40 | ecosystem: Environmental > Aquatic > Freshwater > Lake > Sediment | place: USA: Wyoming | collected...
CCCGTTTGTGTTCTGATGCCATTTAGAAGTTTCATTATGATTTCGATGGAAAATCAACAGGACGGACTGAAGAATGGCGCGTAAGTCGTCCTCCCCCGCCTCACTGTCCGAAGTCCATCGCACCGTGAGCATTCCCGATAAGGTGGGCTTCCTCAAGAGACTCTTTGCCTTTGCAGGGCCCGCGTACCTCATCAGCGTGGGCTACATGGATCCCGGCAATTGGGCCACGGATATCGAGGGCGGCTCGCGCTTCGGCTACCAACTCCTGTGGGTGCTGCTCCTGTCGAATGCGATGGCGGTGCTCTTGCAGACGCTCTGCGCGCGAATGGGCATTGTCACGCGCCGCGATCTCGCTCAGGCCTGCCGCGAATCCTATCCGCGAGCCGTCAGCTCCATCCTCTGGATTTTGGCGGAGGTCGCCATTGGAGCCTGCGATCTTGCTGAAGTCCTGGGTACGGCCATCGGGCTGAATTTGGTCTTCGGCATTCCGCTGCTTGTTGGCGTGATCGTGACCGCCGCCGATGTGCTGCTGTTGCTCTTCTTCCAGCATCTGGGCATTCGCAAAGTGGAAGCGTTTATCCTCGCGCTCATCAGCGTTGTCGGTGCATGTTTTCTCGTCGAGGTGTTTCTGGCGAAACCGGAATGGCATTTGGTGGCGAGCGGGTTTGTGCCGAGACTTTCTGGGGAGAGCCTCTATGTTGCCATCGGCATTTTGGGGGCGACGATCATGCCGCACAACTTGTATTTGCATTCCGCCCTCGTGCAGACGCGAGCCGTGAGCCATGAACCCAAACGCATCGCGCAGGCTTGCCGCTACAACCTAGTGGACTCCGTCGTGGCTCTCAACACGGCCTTCTTTGTGAACGCGGCCATTCTTCTTATGGCGGCGGCGGTGTTCTATCGAAACGGGCAGGTCGTCACCGAGATTGCTCAGGCGCACGATCTTCTGACTCCCTTGGTCGGCACGAGCATCGCGGCCACCGCATTTGGCATCGCCCTTTTGTGCAGCGGCCAAAGCTCGACTCTCACCGGTACGCTGGCTGGGCAGGTGGTGATGGAAGGATTTGTCGATTTTCACATGCGACCATGGATGCGCCGACTCATAACACGGACTCTGGCCATCGTGCCTGCTGTGCTGACCATTGCCGCGACGGGTGCGGAGGGGACCTATAAGCTGCTCATTCTCTCACAAGTGATTCTGTCGCTCCAATTGCCCTTTGCCGTCGTTCCGCTCATTCATTTTACCAGCGACAAGCACAAGATGGGGGATTTCGCCAATCGGGCGTGGGTGAAATTGCTCGCATGGAGCGCTGCCATCGTGATCATCGGGCTGAACATGAAGTTGGTGTATTCGACCGTTGCTCAATGGGTTCTCAATTCGGGGAGAGCTGCCGTGTGGATTGGAGCGTTTGTCGTGCCGCTGGTGGTCGCGCTGGCCGTGCTGCTGCTCTATCTCATCATCACACCGTTCTTGCGCCGGATAAAGGGCCGTGCCGAGCCTGCCGCACCGGTAGTGATTCCCGGCGAGCTGCTGGCTGCGCCGTTCGAGCGCATCGCAGTCGCTCTCGAAGCCACGCCGCGCGACCGCGCCATCCTTGCGCAGGCCATTCCTATTGCCAAGCAGCACGGCGCGAAACTCCTGCTCGTTCATGTGGCCGAAGGCATGGGCCCGCGTTTTTGGAAGCAAGAATCCGCCGACAGCGAAGTGCGTTCGGATCGCGCCTATTTGGAGCAGCTTCAGGGCGAGATTCACCGGATGGGTTTGCGCGTAGAGATTCAACTCGGTTTTGGCGAGCCTGCCGATGAAATCGTGCGCATCGTCGAACAAACTGACGCGCAACTCTTAGTCATCGGCACGCATGGCCACCGTTTTCCGCAGGATCTTCTGCTGGGCGCTACCGTCACCCGCGTCCGTCACGCCGTCAAGATTCCCGTCTTCATGGTTCCGACGGAAAAGCCAAAAGATGACAGGTAAAGATCAAGGATGAGAACAAACCATAGATGCTGACAGCCACTCGAGGGCACTTCGTGGCGACGCGGTTATCCACAAAACCCAACTTCAAGTGTGCCAAGAGATTTGACGATATATATAGGATAGAGACAATACTCATCAGGAGACGAAAATGAATGGTTTGAGAAGGATTGCTTTGGTCGGATGTCTCGTTGCAGGGGTGGCATTTGCGCAGGCACCGGATACCCTTTGGACACGAGTGTACGGCGGCAACGGAAACGAGGCGGCTGTGGCTGTCCAACAGACGACGGACAGTGGTTATGTTGTTGTGGGTTCCACGACTTCTTTCGGTGTGGGCATCCAGGACTTTTACTTGCTCAAGACCGACGCAAATGGGGACACGATGTGGACCCACACTTACGGCGGAGCCACGAAAGATCAAGCTCTTTCGGTGCGCCAGACCTCGGACGGAGGTTACATCATGGCAGGAATCACCGACCCCGCGGGAAGTGACAGCGGCAATGTCTATGTGATCAAGACCGACGCGTCGGGAACCGTTGCCTGGCCGCGCACCTTCGGCGGCAGCTATTATGATGCAGGCACCTGCGTGCGGCAGACGACCGATGGCGGATATATCGTGGCCGGGGCCACCGGTACCAGCATCATCGATCTGGCGAATGCGCTCCTGCTGAAATTAAACAGCGCGGGCACTCAAAGTTGGAGCCGCAACTTCGGCGGCCTCGGAGCCGATTTCGCATCTGCCGTTGAACAGACTTCCGACGGTGGATATATCCTTGCGGGTTTCACCGCACCCTTCCTTTCCCTTATCGGAGATGTGTATCTCATCAAGACGAACAGTTCAGGCACGCAGACTTGGTCCCGCACCTTCGGAGGTGACTCGCTCGACATTGCGCTGTCCGTTTGTCTGACCAGTGACGGCGGGTACCTTGTGGCCGGCATAACGAAATCGTTCGGCGCGGGCGGCAACGACGCTTATGTCATCAAGACGAATAGCTCGGGTGATACTGTGTGGACTCGCACTTATGGTGGAAGCGGGGATGATTTTGCGAGCTCGATTCAGCGAACTGCGGATGGAAACTACATCATCGCCGGAAGCACTACATCCTTCGGCGTGAGCGGCTCCGCGGCCTACCTCATCAAGATCAACAGCCTCGGTGATTCGCTCTGGACGAAGATTGTGGATGAACCGGGCGGCGACGGCGCGGCGGCTGTTCAGCAGACTTTCGACGGCGGTTTCATCGTCGCCGGTGCGACAAATTCGTCCGGCCCCGACAGCTCCAATGTGTGGTTGTTCAAGCTGACAGAATGCAGCGATCTGACTCCGCTGGCGACTCAAGTCGTCATTACCCTTGCAGGCCAAGATGTACAGTTGTTCTGGAACCCAATCACGCAATCCGTCGCCGATTGTCCGATTCATGTAAATCATTATGATGTGTATACGGATACCCTGGCCACCGGCGGTTTCAGCACGCTGTTAGGTGCAAGTGCTGACACTTCATTCACACATATTGGCGCCATCGCCGAGCCGTACCTCACGCGCTTCTACCTCGTGAAAGCCGTTCGATAAGACAGGGTACAAAGAATAACATTTGTCCCTGTTTGGTCTTTGTCACCTAATCAAGGAGAAACGCTCATGACCTACAAGAGCATTATGGTCATCAAGGCTGCCGTGTGCCTGGTATTTGGCATTATTCTCGTGTCAATACCCGGTGCATTGGTGAGCTTCTTAGGAGCTCAATTGACTCCGGGGGGAGCTTTCACATCGAGGGAGTACGCCGCATCGCTTTTCGGGAATCTCATGCTGACATGGTTCGCCAGGAACGCGGCACACTCCGATGCACGACGCGCGATCATTCTCGCTCTCTTCGTCTATGACGCCATCGGCTTCGTCGTGAGCCTGCTCACCGTGCTGTCGGGCATATTGAACCCCTTGGGCTGGTTCATCGTCGCCGTCTACCTCTTCTTCACGCTGGCATTTGGCTACCTACTGACCACCAAGGAAAGTCTGCAATAGAAAGAGGCTTGTCGCCACGTTGAGCAACGATCCTCCGTCAGTGTCCCACCGGCAGAGGGATGGAGTGCTCGCTCCAATCCTGATGACAAAAAAACCGATCACATCAAAGAACAACTGGAGGTATACCGTGCTCCGATTTCGATTCCTGCTGCCGCTTGCAGCGAGCCTGCTGACTTGTGTGTTGTCGAGATCAGCGTATGCCCTCGACCGCTCGGCCATTCCTGACAAGTACAAATGGAAGACCGAGCACATCTTTCCCTCCGTCGAAGCGTGGCAGAACGCAATGCAGAGCGTGCGGGCAGACATTGACAGCCAGGCTTCCTATCAAGGAACATTGACGGCAAGGCGCGGAGTGGAAGGAGCGCAAAACCTCATTGCCTACAATCGTCTGAGTGAGAAGAACACTGTCGCGCTGTCGCGAATCTCGTCTTACGCGGTGCTCAACTACATGGTGTCCATAGAAGATCCCGTGTGGTCCTCGCGCTTCCAGCAAGCCTCGGATTTGTCGGTTTATGCATCGGAGAAGCTCGCCTGGCAAGATCCGGAACTGCTGAAAATCCCCAAAGACACATTGCTCAAGTGGACGAATGAATATCCCGAACTGAAAGCGTACCGGCAGCGTTATGAAAACTTGTTCGCGCTGCAGGCGCACACGCTCTCTGAACCTGAAGAGCACATTCTTGCTCTGGCCGGAAACATCACCGGCTCCACAGAGGACATCTTCACCAAGCTCGTGAATGTGGACATGGATTTCCCGACAATCGTGGACGACAAAGGAGATTCAATTTCCACAAATTACGCCGGCTGGCGCGAAAGCTGGCGTGCTCATCCCAATCGGCGCGTCCGCGAAGACTACTCCCATGCCGTTTTTCGCAAGTATGACAGGTACGGCAACAGCTTCGCGGCGATGATTGCCGCTCAATACAAGAAGGATGTCTTCCTTGCCAAAGCCCGGAAGTACGACAATACTCTGCAGGCGGCGCTCATGCCGTCCTTCATTCCCGAAGAGGTTTACCTGAATCTCATTCAGACCATTCACGCGCATCTCGAACCGCTGCACAAATATGAAGCCATCCGCAAGCGCGTGCTGGGCGTCGAACATTATACTTTGTGGGATGACTTCGTCGGATTGGCGCCCGTCGGCGAAAACAAATGCAGAACATGGGAAGATGGCGTGGCCATCGTAACCGACGCACTCAAGCCACTGGGAGAGAAGTACGATTCAGATCTGGTGCGTGTTCTCGATCCGGCAGAGGGCTGGGTGGATCCCTTCACGAATCCCGGCAAATTGGCCGGAGCCTGGTCACACGCCGTACCGGATGCAAGCAGCTACATGCTGTTCAATTTCGACTATGAGAAAGACCTCTCGTCTGAACAAGTCAGCACCATAGCCCATGAGGCCGGGCACACGCTTAATGCCAACTATGTGCAGCAGAACCAGCCCATCCCGCTGCGGGACGGCAATACGCTGACGGGTGAAATCCCCTCCACGATCAACGAGGTTTTCCTCTCCATGAAACTGCTCGATGACGCACGCTCAGCGTACCAGCGAGCGACAGGAAAAGAAAAAGAGAGAGAGCGCCAGAAGCTGATTTCTCTGCTCGACAGCGAGCTGAATAGCGGACGGGAGGGAATTTTCCGCGAAGTGATGTTCGCAGAATGGGAACTAAAAGCACACAAGCTGGCCGAGGAAGGAAAGCCGATCACCCAAGAGAACCTCTGCGAACTCTGGGCGGATTTGGCTGCACAGTTCTATGGTCCGGTCGTGGAGCATGACAAACTCTCGAACATGTTCTGGGCGGCCTATCCACATTTTTACATGGGCTACTATGTCTACAGCTATGCGGTGGGCGGGATCGCTTCGTATGCCCTCGCCCACAACATCCGGGCGGAGTTCAGCGGAGACAGGGCCAAGCGCGGCTCGACGGAGCGCTATCTGAATTTCCTCAAGGCCGGCAGCACCAAGCATCCGGTCGAGCTCTTGCAGGATGCCGGAGTGGACATGACGACTCCCGCTCCGATTGAAGAGTACATCAAGTACTTCTCCTCACTGGTGGATGAACTGGACCAGCTCACTCAACCTGCAAGGCATTAGAAGACCAAACAAGCTCAAGAGGATGTGTGGCAAATATCGCTTCATGCGCAATTTGCTTGACTTTGCATCTGTAATTGCTTAACTTGAAATAGAATGTCGTCGGCTGAGGATTCATCCTTGCCGAGCATCTTTAGACGAGCGAATCTTCCGCTGGAGCAGTGGCTGGATTCGCTCGTATTATTTTCGGCCAGTGCTTTCATGGGGCCTTAGCCATAGACAAACCCAAGGAGCGAAATATGAAGCGCTTCATCATTTTCTTCATCGCGGGGGTGCTGATTGGAAAAACAGCGTTCGCGCAAGGCTGGGAGCAGCAGATTTCTCCAACAGCCAACACACTTAATGCTCTCGTCTTTGTGGACAGCAGTTACGGCTGGGCCGTCGGAGATTCCGGAACGATTATTCACACGACAGACGGTGGTGGCACGTGGACGCTTCAGATCAGTGGAGCGAGCAGTCAACTCAGCGATGTTGTCTTTGTCGACGCGAATCACGGCTGGGCAGTGGGTGGTGCAGACACGGTTTTGCACACGACGGACGGGGGCGGGACTTGGACGATCCAGATCAGTGATAGTGGGTCTTACCTCTCCGGCGTGGATTTCGTGGACGCAAATCAGGGCTGGGCCGTAGGTGGAGATGGGAGCGTCTGCACGATTGTACACACAACGAATGGAGGTGAAACGTGGTTGACGCAGACCAGCGACACCACGAGTTATTATCTGGGCGACGTGACCTTTGTGGACGGGAGCAACGGTTGGGCCGTGGGTATTGACCATTATGGCTACGGTAATATCGTGCACACGACGGACGGGGGCAACACGTGGACGCAACAGATGAGCGGAACGTGGTTACCTCTATATGATGTGGACTTTGTGGACATGACCAATGGCTGGGCCGTAGGCGGCAAGTGTTCGTGGGTGCCGCCCCACGACATCGTCTGTGAGAACGTCATTCTGCATACGACCGACGGCGGTAGCACATGGACAATTCAGACGAGTGGAACAATGGAACCACTCCAGGGTGTGGACTTCGTGGATGCGAGCAACGGCTGGGCCGTGGGCAGAGAAATTCTTCACACGACTGACGGTGGCGGCACGTGGGCAGTCCAGACCATTGAAACGGATGGCTATCTGTATGACGTGGACTTCGTGGACGCGAACAACGGCTGGGCCGTGGGCTGGCCAGGTGTAATACTGCACACAACGGACGGCGGCGGGATGTGGGTGAAGTCGGGTGCGAACACAATGCCGACCGAATTCGCCCTACTGCAGAACTACCCCAATCCATTCAACGCCACAACGACTATTGCCTACGATCTTCCGAGGGCGGGACACATTTCCCTTCGTATGTTTGATCTGCTGGGGCGTGAGGTCGCTGTGTTGAAGGACGGATTTGTTGAGGCCGGAACTCATCGCGTCATGTTTGACGGCAGCGGTCTGGCATCGGGAATCTATTTTGCCCGGCTGGAGACGGCAGTATTCTCGCAGACGAAGAAGATGATACTGCTGAAGTGAAGTTTCAAACAATAAAGCACAAGGAGGAGCAATGAGGATTCTGTTATCGTGTATTCTATCGTCCGTGATCCTTATCACGGTCGTACCTTTTATTGCTTTCGCCGTCGAAGGTGACACCCTTTGGACACGAACCTACGGCGGTACTGGCCGGGACGGTGCCAACTGCATCATCCCGTCCGGTGACGGCGGGTATCTGCTGGCGGGCAGCACCAACTTCGGGATGTACTTACTTAAGGTTGATGCACATGGGGACACAATGTGGACGCGTGCCTATGGCGGCACCCAGGGCGCTAACTGCATCATCCCCTCGGGGGATGGCGGATTCTTATTGGCGGGACAAATCGGTGACCAGAGGGGTCTGGTAAAGGTAAATGCGCAGGGAGATATCCTCTGGTCACATATCTACCCAGTCTACGGATATGATCCATCAAGTGGGTTCAGTTCCGTGATCCCCGGCAACGGCGATGGTTTCTTGCTGGCGGGAGCCACCAGCGACCGGTGGGGAGACTTCTCTTGGGGCTCTGGGAACATGGTGGAAGTAGATGAAGAGGGATTGGTTCAATTAAACATTTACTACAGTGTCGGCTCCGGCCCTTACACTGCCTTCAATTCCATCGTCCCTTCTGGCGACGGGGATTTTCTGCTACCAGGGTGGGGCGGGTACTTCGGTACTTATGCCCTTCTTGTTAAGGTGAATGGGCAGGGGGATGTGCTTTGGTCTCATATTTACGAGGGCAGTGTAGCCAATTCCATCATCCCTTCCGGTGACGGCGGATTCCTTCTGGCAGGGAGCGCATGCGGATACGATAACCCCTGTATCTATCTTGTCAAGGTAAATACGGAGGGGGACAGCCTCTGGTCCAGAACTTACAGTGGTGGTACTACAGCTAACGCCATCATTTCTACTTCGGACGGTAACTTCCTGCTGGCGGGATTTACCGCTTTGCTTCAGGCGCCGTATGATATGTGCTTGGCAAAGGTTAACCTGCAGGGCGATACTCTCTGGACGCGGGCATACGGCGGAAGCGGCTATGAGGAGGCAAGATCGGTCATTCAGACTGCCGACGGCAACTACCTGGTGGCCGGATATACGGATTCCTACGGTGCAGGCGGTGGTGATATGTGGCTGGTGTGCGTTGAAGGTCCGGGGCTTCCTGCAGAGGAACGACCCATCTATCAACCCATTTCCTTTGGCCTCGCGAACCACCCCAATCCGTTCAACGCAAGCACCACAATTGTCTATGATCTGCCCAGAGCTGGACACATCTCCCTGCGCGTCTTCGATCTGCTCGGGCGAGAGGTTGCGGTCTTGAAAGACGGCTTCGTGGAGGCGGGAACGCATCGCGTCACATTTGACTGCAGCAATCTGCCCACAGGAATCTACTTCGCTCGGCTGGAGGCGGGAGAGTTTACTCAGACGAAGAAGCTGATGCTGCTGAAGTGAAAAAGCCGTATCACGGCCGCCGAGGCGGATCGCCTGACCCGTCCGGAATGTCAATCGCGGTGTCGGTCACTCAGGGGAATGCAACGGCATCTTCCGGCAGTCGCATTTGTCGAACGCAAGATGTACTCTATCAGAAATGACATTAATCTCGGAGGCCGTTTCCATGTCTATGTGCACCCTTTTTCCACCCATCGAGCCCTACCGCACCGGCAGGCTGCGCGTGAGTGATCTGCACGAAATTCATTACGAAGAGATCGGAAATCCCAAGGGGCTGCCAGCCGTGTTTCTGCATGGCGGGCCGGGAGCGGGAATCATAGCGGATTATCGGCAGTTCTTTGACCCCGCCGCTTATCATGTGGTGCTGCCTGATCAACGCGGGGCGGGGCAAAGCACTCCCCATGCCGAGCTACGGGAGAACACCACTTGGGATATCGTCGAGGATCTGGAGAAGTTGCGCAATCATCTTGGAATCGAGCGATGGCTGGTGTTTGGTGGAAGCTGGGGCAGTCTGCTCGCCTTATGCTACGGGATCACGCATCCGGGTTCCGTGAGCGGCATCATCATTCGGGGGGTATGCCTTGGTCGGAAGTGGGAGACCGAGTGGCTGCATCAATTTGGATGCTCGGCCATCTATCCGGATCGGTGGGACGAGTACCAATCGTTGATTCCTGAGAGCGAGCGTGGCGACATGGTGAAGGCCTATTACAGACGATTGACACAAGGAACCGAGACCGAGCGGATGCGTGCCGCAGCAGCATGGACCAAGTGGCAGGCTGCGACCATGTCTCTCGTGCCGGATCCGGCAGCGATGGATGACTTCCTGACGGACAAAAAAGCACTCTCGATCGGTCGCATTGAGTGCTATTACACACTCAACAACTTCTTCATCGAACCGGACACTTGGGTGCTGGACAATGCTGCCGCCATCGCCGATACTCCGTGTTGGATTGTGCAGGGGCGCTATGATGTCATCTGTCCGGCGAAATCCGCCTGGGATTTGCATAGAGCTTTGCCCAAGTCGGAGCTGAGGTTCGTTCAATTGGGCAGCCATACACCGCTTGACCCTGCCATGGTGGACGGGCTCGTGCGAGCCACTGAGGAGTTCAAAACGCAGGCACGCCGGTGAAGCTCTTCGGCAGAAGCGACCACGTCTGCTCGGCGGATTTCTGTGTGTTGCATTGACAGCCTTTCTGTTCATTGGATGGCCCGTCGTGCCTGACCCGTCCGCGATGAAACCATGAAAGAATCCCGCTCGCACAAACGCCCTCTCTCCCTCGCTTTCCTCGCTCTTGTTGCCATTGTCGCTATCGTAGCGCTCTTCGAACGAAGCGGGCAAGTTGAGTCTCGCGAAGGACCCTATCAG
>Ga0315289_10015969_pt1 | contig 10398 bp, 13 predicted proteins | sample YL17G11_40_MG_FD_203452 | JGI IMG/M metagenome (GOLD analysis project Ga0315289, IMG submission 203452) | Sediment microbial communities from Yellowstone Lake, YNP, Wyoming, USA - YL17G11_40 | ecosystem: Environmental > Aquatic > Freshwater > Lake > Sediment | place: USA: Wyoming | collected...
TTGACAAAGTTTATAGGATATGATATTCTGACGACAGAATTTGCTCTTTGCTAAAAAGAACCCTAAGGAATTTCGCTCTCTAGGGATTTTTTTAGCCAGAGAAAGCGAAAGAACTTTGATCCTAAAGAACTCTTACCCTGAAATTCGCTAAAACAAACTATTAAACCTACTTTTTTCCATCCATTAGTGAAGCGTAACAATAAGGATCCCTACCAAGAAGTTTACCGTCTTTAATTTTTCCGCCATAACCCAACACAGTTGCCCGGCAGGCGCCTCTACATTGACGCATATAATAAATACAACCAATGCAGCCAATTTTCTTTGCGTGCCTAAACTTTTCAAAATTGGGATGAAACCAAGCTTCTTGAAGTGAAACTTCCGTTAGATTAGGACCGTTAAATTCACCGGTCTTGTCTTGCTCAAATACAAATGGACAAGCAATTACCTGACCATCTGGCAATAGACTTATAGCCGTAGTCAAGGCTCCGCACTCTGAATAATTAAAAGGAAAAGGTTTAGTTGACAGGTCCGGATAGGTTGGACAAAATAGATCCTTATATTTGTGAATTATTTTTATTCCAGAAGCTATAATCTGCAGATCTTCCCGCATCCTTTGGACAGTTCGAGAAAATTCCATAAATTCTCTGGTAGATGGTAATTTATCCTGTAGGGTACTCCTTGCCCTACCGCTTGGCTTTAATGGTATAAAGTTGATGTTATATCCGAAATTTGCTGCCAAACGAATAAGAAATTCTACATTACCAATATTATCTCGTCCTACGGTCGTTGCAATAACAACATTAATTTTATTGTCAGAGTTTGTTCGATTATATTCGGCGATACGATTCAAAGTTTCCATTGTTTTGTCAAAAGCTCCTCTTTTTCTTCTTCGATCATTAACTTCCCGTCGTCCTTCTAAGCTAACAACAATTTCATTTAGTCTAGCATCAAGAACTTTTCGTGCTGATTGTTCGCTCCACCAACCGTTGGTGTATAAACCTACATTCATACCTAAATTCTTAGCAATGGCAATTGCTTCAAATAAATCTGGTTGAGTAAGAGCTTCGCCACCGGTAAAACGCCACTCCATGCTTCCCGCTTTGTAGAATTTCTGTAGAATATCGGCAGTTTGGTAAATAGTCCGTCGGTTTTCTTTAACAAAAGAACTGCTGGAAAAGTAACAATGCTGGCACTCAAAATTACACTTTCTTGTGTAGGTATCAAAGACACGAATGGGAGCAGTTAGCATCCCCTCTGGGATATATGATGGGGGTTCTACAAATCGAAGGTTCACTAAAGATAATATGCCATCTTCATACACATCAATAAATCCAAATTTTTGAAAAACAGGCAATCTTTGCCTGAGTTGCTCGCCTAAAGATTGTTCAAAAATCGTATTTTCTGTCCCTTCCAGACCTATCAGAAATTTGTATTCGTCTTGATTTATTAGTTCATACCGGGCAGTTTGGGCATCATAAACAAAACCGCCAAAATATTCTTTGCGTAATGTAAAACGGGCTGGATTACTTTTGGGTGACATAATTTTATATCATAGCTAGATAAATATAATTTTTGTTTCGGTGAGCTTTAATAACAAAGTTAAACTTATCAAGCTCTAAGCATAAATCAAAATCCTGCCTCGAATTTTTGGTTAGAGGTTTTTTTAAAAACCCATAAGACGTTGGGTGATTGATTAAATAATTCTTAATCTTTTTAAAATTAGGCTTTTTGCCCTCAAGTAAATTCTTGATATATTGAGCGCATAGGTAATCTTCATTGTCATCATACCTATTGTCTGTGCAAACAAAATAGACTGTTCTCTCATTAGAACTTTTAATATATTTAGAAACAGCCCTACAGTTTACAAAACTAGCAGTTATAATTTCCTTAATATCTTTGGGTAATTTCATGATGCCTTTTGTACCAGTAGAGGTGAGCATTATAACAGTTTTGTTTAAAAAATTTTTACCCTTTATTTCTGTAGGCGAATTGTCATAATCAAACCCACTAATTTTCCATCCTTGTTTTTCGCCCACTAGAATATAATCTGGATGCCTTTTTTTTAGTTCGAAAGCGGACTCAACGGTATCAACTGGAATTATTCTTTTCACCTTGTTTTCAAAAAGATAACAAGCTGTGGTAAAGGCCCGTAAAACATCGATAACAACTACTAAACCACGTGCCCCCTCAACATTATTTAGACTGCTAAAAATAAAATCCATATTAAAACTCAATATTTACTAAGGGATTTTTTCCATTAAATTGTCTCGCAGCAGAAAGATAAGCCCCAGTTAAAAGTCTTGTTCCGTGTTCATGATCAAGAAAATTAGACTGTGGTTCAATTTTTTTGTCTTTAATAAAATTTACGAACTCAATAATTGCTTGTCTCCTGGCGTCCTCTTGATGCCCCCTAGAATAGCCCCCCAAAACATTTGTAGTCAAATCCCTGATGCTGAATTTTTCATAACTTTTCCATCGAGGAAATAGATTGTGATTTCGAAATAAGTGAATATCTAAGTGGTATTCTCCACCGATATCATAAATTCCCTCTTGTTTATTAGGATCTATTTCGCTTGATTGGTACGAAATAAAAGAAATTGCCTGGAACGGTCCCTGTTCAATAAGATGGGTTTCGTGCCTAACCCTTCCATTGCCTTTATAAAGATCTTTTTTTGCTTTTAACCACCCTCTTTGGGAAAATCCGTTATGGACAAAATTTGCGCTTCCTAAAGTAATAGTGTCTTTTCCATGTTTAAAAGCAAACGAATTAAAAGCATCTATTTCTCCATAATTGTAAGTCAGCTCTCTAAATGTTTTTTCATTGTAGCGGCTGAATTTTGGAAAATCAGGAAATATTTTTTGATAATCATCTAAGTTTATCTGGGAAATAAAATCATTTGGCCTTAAAAAATTGCTAAAAATATCAACATTATTTATCCGTTTCTTGGGGTTTTCTGCTGCTTCTAATAACCAAGGGATGATATCAAAAGAGTGATATCCAGTATGAGAACATTTGCCATAACCGTCATTATAAGAGTGATATTTTATGTCAATGATCTCCGATGGCAGACGCCATTGACCATCCGAGTGAAAAGATTGAATTGAAGTAACAGGGCAATTTGTTTTTTGAAAAACTTCGCTTATTAATTCTCTCATTTTGCGAAAGGCGGGGTGATATCGTCTTTGAGCCATAAGACTAAATAATAATCTTCCATATTTAGCTTTTGATTTTTCGTAGAGTTCTTTTAGATAGTTAAAGTCTTCAATAATTTTAGAGGCAGCCTTTTCGGAGGTAGAAGAATTTTTAACGGTAGATACTGGTTTATCCATAAGAACATGTAACCCCCTTGATAAAGCCCAGGCGGCATATTGGACATGAGCAAGGGGTTCTGTAGAAATAATAACGCCTTTAATCTTGTATTTACCTATAATCTTATTTAATTCGTTCTCGGTTTTCCGATCTAGGATGTTTGTATAATTTGGGGATTCCACATAAAACATAGGAAGAGATTCACCCCGCTCTCTCAAATAATTTTCGATCTCACTTTTTTTGTCCAGAAGATCTATTCCATAGATTATTTGAATTCCAAGATTGTTCTCCTCTTGTTTACAAACCGGATAATAAATTCTCCTCGCGTGAGGTCCAAAACCGACAATAAGCAAGTTTATTTTATTCGAAGAAAAGCTTTGCTTATTCATATTGCAACATCTTAATTACTTCCGGCCAATTGGCGTAACCTAAATTATAAGCTAAAACCTCTTCAATTCTCTGTTGGGTCCTTGTCCTTTCTTCGGTGTCTAAACGTAGAGGATAGGGAATAATACTATCAAGGCGATAAAGCATAATCCCTAAGGCGATTCTTTTAACTGTTTCTTCATTAAAAGTGTGCTCTCCATATCCCTTCGTATAACTTTTAATTGCCTCTACGGCAGTTGCCGGGGAGGTAAAAGTATGGATAGCGACATGACCCAATAAATAACCGTAGTCAAAAACCGTATCTCCTTTATGAGCAGTTTCCAGATCAAAAAACATAAAAAGCTCACCGTCGTTATTTGCACCAATATTTTTGGGAGAAGGATCTCCTAAAACAAGCTGTCTACTACCCTGTTTTCTTAATTGATCTACCAACTCATCCAAAACCAAATGGTGTCGATAACCAAACCGGTGTTCTAATAACTCTTCATATCTTGCCGCGTCATCATCGGTTCTTAAACCTTGCGTGAAAGTCATAGATCGATCATGAATTCTTCTCAGAGTTCCACCTAGATTGAAAAGCATTCTTGGCGTAACCTCATCTTCAAGAAACAAAGTTTCTAACTTTTCTCCGTTGGGTATCGCGTCAGATAGCACCATATAAAATTTATCCTGATTAAAAGATAAAACACGGGGAAAATTTTCGGGAGAAACTTGATGAAAAGTGGTTAAAGCTCGATGCTCAATAGCAATATCGGCAGGATTACAGGTAATTTCAGGAATTTGAACAAACCTATCCTTTCTGATTTTTAAGTAGTATTTATCTTCTTCGGATGTAATCCGATAAACAAGATGAGTTACACCTCCTGAAACTGAAGCTAATTCTTCAGTTGTAGGAAGTGACGAGATGAAGGTATCGTGGTTCACGATGTCAATTACCTCTTGGGGAATACTTTCGGCTTGGTGAATTTCCTTCATATTGATTTCTTATGTTATAATTATATCATCAAAAAGCTAATAATAACACGGGAAAACACTAGTTAGCTATTTTTCGATTATGAAATCAATTGAATACCAAGTGACAGAATATGCTCATCAAGTCTTGGTTAAGGCTAAAATTCTCGCGCCTGGCGAAACTCCTCAACAAATGTTCGAACGGGTTGTCAATACACTTTTTGAGGTTGAGAAAGAATTTAATACTCCGCTTGAGGAGACCTTACGCGAAAAAGAACATTTTGCCGAATTTATAGCTGGCAAAGCATTTACCCCGGGCACGCCTACCCTTAATAATGCCGGTAGAGCCGATCACGCGGATTCAGCGCTCTCCTCGTGTGCGATTATTCCCGTTGACTTAAGAAAGAAAGATGAAGCAGTAGAAAAAATTCGAGCTTATTATCGACAAAATATGGGTTCTGGGTTTGATTTTACACCCTACGAAGACCCAGTGGGTTTATTAGTATGGCTTAATGAATTATCCGCTCAAGAAACTGCTACCGGTAAGTATGATCGCTATATTGGCAATATGGGAAACCTCCATGTATCTCACCCAAAAATCCGAGAGTTTATTCGGCTAAAAAGAGAAAGATGCCTACCTCATTTTAATCTTTCAGTTGATGTTGACGAGGATTTTATGGAGGCGGCAATTAATGGTAGACAATATGCCTTGAAAGATGGGACTGTTTTAGAGGCCACCCACTTGCTAAGAGAGATAGCCCAAAACGCTTGGTCGAGCGGCGATCCCAGTATTATTAATTTAGAAAGAATGAATCGTGATAATCCACTGATTAACTTATTGCCGTACACCACCACCCCGCCGTGTTCGGAAATGGGAATGGCCACAGGTGAAACTTGTCAATTTGGCTATATCAATATTGCGTACTTTATCAAACCAGGCGGTATGAACTATCCTCTTTTGGAAGCGGCAACGCGTTCCATAACCAGGGCTCTTGATAATGCGGTGGAAATTAGCGCAAAACATTATCCGGATCAGTTAAGCTCACGAATTGCAAGATTCAAAAGAAAAATCGGTATTGGACTTTCAGGAATAGCAGATACATTTCTATATTACGATATTCCGTATGACTCAGATCAAGCGAGGCAATTAGTAAAGGATGTTGCTTCTTTTGTCAACTATACTTCAAAAGTTGCGTCTGTAGAACTTGCAGAAAGGCGCGGTTCATGCGAAGCAATGAACAATCATAAAGAAAACAGATATTATCGCAGATATTTAGAGAATCGTTATGGAAACGGTAGCGGAACTGTTTCGGCCCAAAACTGGGAACGATTGGGAGAACATATTAGAAAAACCGGACAGCTTCGAAATATCTTAACAACAACCCAACCGCCAGCGGCCAGAGTCTCAATTCTTATGAATTGTAGTCCCGGGATAGAACCAATTTTTGGAATACCTGCAAGTGAAAACGAATTGCGGCCATCGATCAGAGTTTTTGTTAAAAAGCATGCCGGTGATCAAGCTGATCAAATTATCAGACAGGCGCTTATAGATGGAACATTTCAACATACTGATCTTTCCGGTAAGGAATGTCTTAAGACGGCAAAAGAAATTTCCCCTCTTGATCATTTACAAATGGTTACTGTTTTAGCTGGTAAAGATGGCGTTATTGACGAAGCTGTCTCGAAAACAGTGAATTTGCCAAACCAAGCAAAAGTTGAGGATGTTTTGAACGTTTTTATACTTGCTCATAAATTGGGATTAAAGAATATCGCTGTTTACAGGGATGGTTCTATTGAAAACCAACCGTTTAAACTATGAGGAAATAAATTTTCGCTCTCTACGATTTTTAGATTTTTTAGCATATATCAAAGGGTGTCGGAAAACTTGACAAAGTTTATAGGATATGATATTCTGACGACAGAATTTGCTCTTTGCTAAAAAGAACCCTAAGGAATTTCGCTCTCTAGGGATTTTTTTAGCCAGTAAGTGGCACTTTAAGTTTGTAATTTACGGGAGATTTTGCTAAACTAAAACCGTGAAGGGAAAACCAGTTTTAGCAGATAGATTATTTGAGGTTATAGACATTTTTGGAAAGAAAATTAGGACGACAAAAGCCTATTGGACTTACATTAGTGAGATAAAACATACAGTTCTAAGAGATAAACTGCCGGAGGTGATAGAAACTTTAAAAAATCCTTCAGAAGTTAGAAAAAGCGAAGAGGATCAAAAAGTCTTTATCTATTATCGCAAGATCGATCATTACACTATGTGTGCCGTAGTCAAGCATTTAAACGCAGAAGGATTTATAATCACTGCCTATATTACTGGTAAATTAAATAAGAAAGGAGAAAAGTTATGGCCAAAGTAAAACCGTTAAAGATTTTTGTCGATCCATATGGAAATACAATGACGATGTGGTGGGATGATCCTGAAAAGGAATATCTTTCTGATGAGGCGGAAATTTCAAATGATGTTTTAATTAAGAATAAAAAGGGAAAATATATTGGACTGGAAAAAATTGTTTTCTTTCCCAAAGAAATTAAGCCGATGGAGCTCTTGAAAGATAGAGCTAAGTTTTTCCTGGAGGCAAAAAGGCGACTGCCGGTTGGCCTAACTACCTGATTAAAGAGGGCCCTGGCCCTCTTTTTTTGTCCCGGGGCCTATTTACCCTGAGCGAAGCCCCGCACCGTCCGGTGCGGGACGAGTCGAAGGGTTGACAAAGTTTATAGGATATGATATTCTGACGACAGAATTTGCTCTTTGCTAAAAAGAACCCTAAGGAATTTTATTTGACAACACTTAAGGCCGGGACTTAAAATATAAGCGATGAGAGAACTACCGAGGTTGTCAAAGAAACTCTTTGAAGTTGAAGATTTATTCGGTAGGAAGGTAAGAACAAGCCCTGATTATTGGCGAAAAATAAAAGAGGAAAAACACAAAGAGCTTAAATTCGGAATTAAAGAAACAATCGCGACCATAAAGAAGCCGGATGAGGTTTATCAAAGTGTTCGCGATAGTTACATTTGTCTTTACTTTAAGAAATTTAACGAGAGATTTTTAGTCGTTGCCGTTAAATGGCTGGGAAAAGAAGGGTTCGTCATAACGGCTTATCAAACGGCGAAACATAAAAGAAAAGGAGAAAAATTATGGCCAAGGTAAAAATTTATTTAGACCCGATTGGAAATACGATGAATATTTGGTGGGATGACCCAAATAAGGCTTATTTAGCCGAAGAGGTAGATTCACCCTACAGCAATGATGTTGTCATTAAAGACAAAACGGGAAAGCCGATAAGTCTTGAAATTATTGGTCTTTTCCCAAAAGAATTGAATATTTCCGAGAAAATAACAAGATTATTTGGGATAAAAAGGGATGAGCCCTTTTTGCTTACGGCCCAAAGGCCGCAGGCTTAAAATAGGCTTTTTTGTCTAACCTAAGGAATTTTGCTCTTTAGGGATTTTTTTGAAAATTTGACGAAATACTCCTCCTTGTGTTATCTTCTAAACAGAGACTTTTCCTATGAAGAAAATTAAGAAATCTTACCAAAAAGAGATTCCCAAAATAGTTGAGGCCCTTAAAGCATATAAGCCGGGAAAAATTATTCTCTTTGGGAGTATGCTTTACCCGAATAGGTTAAGTTACGATATTGACCTGTTCTTAATTAAAAAAACGAAGTTTTTGCGGTTAGGAGAAAGAGCTAGGGAAGCCCGTGGGTTTTTGCCTGACCAGCGGGTACCGGTTGACTTTCTTATATACTCCCCGGAAGAAATAAAACAAGAAATAGCACGAGGCAACGTTTTTATCGCCGAGATTTTGGAAAAGGGGAGGCTTCTTTATGAGGAAAAAATTTAGCGAATCGAAATATTATGAAGATTGGCTCCAAAAAGCAGAGCGCGACCTCGATACCGCCTTTTTGAACCATCGTCACGGCGGCTATACCGACACAACCTGCTATTTTTGCCACCAAACAGTAGAGAAGGCCCTCAAATCTTATCTTTTGTTCAAGGGTTCTAAATTCTTACCCCAAACCCATGTCTTGCCTTCACTACTTTCTTTATGCGAAGAGAAAGATAAAGATTTTTCAAGATTTAGGGAAACAGGTGAAGTTCTTGATGGTTATTATATCGAAACGAAATACCCAGCTAGTCCTACGGTTGATTACCGGCATAATACTCAAAAGTTGTTGTTTTTTTATGAATTTTCCGCCGATTCTCTCTCTTTTGATTTTAAGTAAAAGTACCATTTGATTAAGCTAATTTTCCTTTCCCTTTTTAATCCTCGATGAAGACTAAGTTTTCTTTTAAGGTGGGAAAACTCCGCCTCCAGCCCATTAGTGTCTTTAGGCAAATCAGGAAAATCTAGGTAAAGAAAGAGATTATCAATTGAACTTCGCAATGTTCTGAAAGCCCTTCTTAAGTTTTTGTGGGTGTGCCACCAGTGTTTCTTGTCTTCAGCATAGGTTCTTTCGTTAATGACCTTTAAATATCTTCTCTCAAATCTTGAGAGCCATTTTATCCAAATCTCTTTCTCGTTTTTATTCTTTATCTGATTTAAAAACTTCACGATTTCCAAAAGTCTTATCCCGGCCTCTGTCTCTGGACGCTGGGTTAAAAGAGACTGGCAGAACCTTTGGGTGTGGACTAGGCACCTTTGATGAGGAATATCAGGGAAAAGGCTCTTTAAGGCTGACATTAAGCCTCCGTGCCAATCACTGATGGTGCCTAAGATTTTATATCCCAACTCTTTGATCTTGGCAAAATCAAGGCAGTAGCTAAAGTAATTTTCCCTTAAGGTGAAATCCCAAAAGATGATCTTTCTATCTGCCTTATGCACTAAAACACAACCCCACCGCCTAAAGTAGGAACCATCAATTTTTAGGTAAATTTCTTTCTCTTTTGGAAGTCTTAATAATTCCGGAGAAGGAGGTTTATCTAAGAATTGATAAAAATGCCTTTGCAAACTGCTTCTGGAAACCCTAAAAGAGGTCAAATTTTTAAGGGTAATTCCACTGGCTACCCACTTAGTAAATAATTTGAAGTATTTTCTTTTCCGGTTCTTTACGCCAGGAGTAAATGTCTTTTTACAAGAAGAGCATCTGTGCCTTACTGAAAGATATTTTGTGTAACCCCACCTGAAAGTGTTTCCCCGACAAAAAGGACAACAAAACTGGTAATTTTTTTAAAATTTGAGTTTATCATATCCAAATTTTAGCAGATTTTCCCTTAATTAAGCCACAAGTTGCCGTTTTTACCAACACTAATTGACTATTATGCCTGATTACCCTAAAGACGAGGCCGAAGAGACCATCAGATTAGCCGAAGAAATTTTGGAATTTGTTAAGAAGAAGTTAACAAAGTGAAAAAACTTGACACAGTTTATAGGATATGTTAGAGTAGGGACTAGAATTTGCTCTTTGCTAAAAAGAACCCTAAAGAATTTTGCTCTTTAGGGATTTTTTTTAGCCAGAGAAAGCGAAAGCTCCTTAAAAACTTGGGAGAGGTAGAAATGAAAATACTAGCAAAAAGGAGTCGGGCAAAAGTTCGGAGGATGAGGCGCGTTGAGGAAAAAGGAAGAAGGGATAACGAGGGTTGAGGTTGGGCAGAAAGAGGAGAAGAAATATTTTTTCTCTTGTCCTTTGCCTACCCAACCTAACCCCTTTAAACCAATCAACCAATCCCAAACACTACAAATACACCACAATGTCTATCGAACAAACCCCCCAAATCTAATCCCAACCCCCCCAAATCTA
>Ga0315289_10015970_pt1 | contig 10397 bp, 19 predicted proteins | sample YL17G11_40_MG_FD_203452 | JGI IMG/M metagenome (GOLD analysis project Ga0315289, IMG submission 203452) | Sediment microbial communities from Yellowstone Lake, YNP, Wyoming, USA - YL17G11_40 | ecosystem: Environmental > Aquatic > Freshwater > Lake > Sediment | place: USA: Wyoming | collected...
TTACGGCGTCTCTGTACTCCTCCGTGCCTTCCTCCCAGTGCCACGTGTCATGGAGGCAGTTCCTGCTGTAGTCCTGTGCCCTTGCCCAGGTCTCGGCAGCGGCAACCAGCCTGCTAAGCAGGATGGTTAGGTCATAGAAGTCCAGTCCACAGTTCCCGCAGTGACAGCGCTGGGTTGCCAGGAAGAAGTCGAGCGGCTTTCCACACCGGATGCAGTCCGGGGTTTGTATCTGGAATTGTGGTTTCATGATTCCCCCCCCCATGGGATTTCTGCGGCAGAAGCTAGAACAGGACTTTCTTCTCCTGCCCGGACGGACGCGGACCTTCCTGAAGTCTTGGACGTGGCTGTTCTCTGCTGATCTTCTCGGCCAGGTTAAGGGCGTAGGCCAGGGCAGCTCGCCCCTTCCCACGCTTTTCTATGGCATGGCGGACCAAGCCAAGCATGCGGCTTTCACCAAGCTTCTTCGCTACCCGCCGCCATCTATCTGCTTCTGACTGGTTGGCAAAGCCAGGCAGTTCTGCCAACCGGCAGAGTTCTACCCCTGTTGTTTCCTCTGGGGCAACCACATTAAGCAGGCGCTCGTAGGCATCAGGTGAGCCAAACAGCAGCTTCCACCTGGGGGAATTGCGCCAGACAATGGGAGTCTGGCAGACCGGGCACTCGTTCAGGCTCTGCCCGACCGGCTCGCTGCATACCTCACACACCCCTTGGTAGGAGTCGCGGAGGGTATGTTGGTAGTGGTCTCCGAGATTCTCTTTAACTTCACGCAGGTCGAGGACAGTGTAGCGTTTCATCGTTAGACCCCCAGATCCATCTCGAACTGCTTGCCGCCCCGCTTTGTGAAGCTCCAGCGAACTACGTCGTCAATGGAGGCCACAAGCCAGCGGCCTGAACTGTTCCCGAAAACCGAGTTTCTGTGTGCTATTGGCACGTAGGAGCGGGCAAAGAAGGTATGCCCGTCTTTCTCTGCCTCCCGTATCTTGTCTATGACCTCTGGAAAGTAAGTGGCAATCAGGCGGATCTCCCTTTTGCGCGTGTTGACGCACGGGAAGCACCCAACCCGCGAGAAGCCCATGTCGTACAGTGGGTTACGTGGGATACTCCACTGCCGCAGATACGCAAATACATCTCCCTCTGACCATGAAAGGATAGGACGGAAGACCCGGTAGCCTGCTTTATCAAATGCTCGCTCCGGCAACTGGGACCGCCGTGCGCTTTCATCAGCACGCACACCAGAGATGGAGGTTACCTCGTCATCTAGGCTGGCAATGAAGCTCTGCAGCGGCTTTATCTTTAGGTGCTCAGTGCAGAATCGCGCTTTTATAGATGGGAAGCGCTGCTTCTTGCGTGCCAGCTCCCAGAAGTCGAGCTCTGGTTTGAGCCAAGTGATGGGGGCGTATCCATGCTGCTCAAGATAGGCAGACAGGAAGTGAATGTAATCGTAGGTGCATGGTGCCTCATTACCCACATCTATGAAGTTGAAGATCACGTCGGCAGGCGGATAGTGGCTCTCGTGGACCAGCCACAGCATGGTGGCTGTGGAATCTTTTCCGCCTGAGAGCCCAGTCAGGTATTTCATTTGCTGATGCCCTCCATCTGCACGCCTGGAAGCTCCAGGATGAAGCAGTCCAGCGGCACTCGCTCCTGACGAATGACCTCGCCGTATGAGTGCAGGAGCGAGACGGCTGGACGGCCATTCGATAGCGGCCTGGTATACCCCTTGCCCCTACGACGCCGGCCCTTCCGCCGTGGTATCTCTGGGTCATCAATGCTGGTAACCACCTCAATGCGGTCACCATAGGCTCTGTCAATGGCAGCACGAACGTAGTCGTCTGGCACGGGGGTCCCTGGTCTGTCGGGCTCGTCGGCTTTGATTCCCTGCACCAGTTGATCAAACCAATCGGAGCCGAAGAACGCCAGGGCTTCGTGTTCGGCATTCTCGAACCCGGTGGAGCGAGCAGCAGCATCGCCCGCACTGTTCTGATTTGCCAGTGCGCTGGACGCGCTGCTAATCATTGCCAGGGCGAGCCCTAGCCAGGGGTCATCCGTGCGTCTTGGCATCCACCACGACTTTCAATGTCCCGCTGAATACCTTGCTGTCTAGCGCTAAGTCCCACTCCAGCGCGCCATCCAGCCTATGCACTATCGTCTGGGCAGCCTCGTCATCATCGAGGAGTGCAACGAACAGCACACGGCCGTCAGCCAATCGCATCGTAGTTCCGTGCCCATGGTGCTCACGGGTATTGCGGTACTTGGCGCGGATCGGCAGCCGGTCAGGTGCCTGCCTGACGTCCTCGATGATAGCGAGCATCTGCTCTCTGTCATCCTCACGCGCCGCCCGCCGTGCGGCAGGAATGGCATCGCGAAACTTCGACCAGTTCTCGGGTGTAAGTACAGCATCTATTGGGACGCAGTTGGCGTCGCAGTACGGCACTATGTCGTTGCCCAGCGCGGCCAGGTCGGATACCGTGCTGTCCCCCAGGCCTGTGCTGCGGAGGAACTGGCGCAGACTGCCACTGGCATGCTCGTCGGGGTGGAAGTGCCATAGTTGCTGCCTGGCGACGTAAGCGACCACGAAGCCCTGGGCTGCCTGCAGGGTCTTTCGCTTGTGCTCGGAGAGCGCCAGCATCTGGAAGGTGACCTCTGCTTCCAGGGCGCTGTTGTCCTTGGCCACGTCCCCATGGGCCTCGAACACCTGGTCCCTGGCGTCCTCGAGCAGTCTCTGGATGGTTACGGCGACCTCGCTCGAACCCTTTGGCACCAGGCTACGTGATTTCATTGGCGGTCTCCTTGTCTGGCACTGTGGATCAGCGGTAGATGCCAACAGCCCTGGTCGCGTTCGAGTTCCCAGGGCCGCAGCAATGTAACGATGTCGTAGCGATTGTCTTGCAGGGCACGGGCAAACCCCGGGCCTGCAATGTAGGGTATGCTGTTTTGGGTCGGTACTACTAGCCTCTCAACTCCCCGCCAGGCAGCCCAATCCACCAGGTATAGACGTTCCAGGTGGCTCAGTTTGCCTGCTGGCCTGATCACACCGAACGCGATGTACCCTATCCCGCCGTCCTCCTGCCACCTGTCCAGCCAATCCTTCTGGTCCTGCGTGACCTCGCTGAAGCTGAAGGCTGACTCCTTCTGCCGCAGAACCTTACACTCAGAAACCCGTCCTGCCCCCCTGGGGTTTAGCCAGAGGATGTCAGGGCGTCCGATGGTGGGTAGGACAAGAGACTTGCAGCGCGGGCAGACGGTCGTGTTTGAACTGGTGATGGGCCAGTACCCAAGGGTTCTGGCCAGCTTGAAGATTTTCTGCCGGACGTCAGTCTCGTCCAATGTTATCCTCCTAGGGGAAAGAGAGCCGGGACAGCAAGCAGGGCAGGCATGTCGCGCTCAGGCCGGGGCTGTATTGTCTCTGGCTCTGGGTCCTCAATTGCCCGGTGCCGTCTCGATGAACCTGGATCGGCGGCCTCAACAACCTTTCCCTGTTCCACCAGCCCGCGTAGGGCATACTGTGCAGACGACCGATAGCCCAGGCCTGGCACGCTGCCTCTAATCTCATCCATCGTCGGCGGCATGCCATGCTGCTGCTGGTAGCTGATCATGAACTGCCAAACCTGGTCATTCGTTCCTGCCATAGAGACCTCCGTTAAGGGGGCTAGACGCAAAAAGCCCCAGGACTCGCTCGCGGGTATTGCGAGTGAGTTGGGGCTCTGCCTCTATCAGGTCTGGCTCTAATGTAAAGTTATGCTGTTACCGTTGCTACCCAACGTAGGAACGTGGGCCAGGGAATGAGGCGCTCGCGTTTCTCCATCCGGTCCCACACCATGATGCCATCCTGCGTGATGCGGAACAGCAGTTGTGTCCCAGATGGACGAACCAGGCGGACCTCCCCAGTTGCCCAGTCAAGCTCGGTATTCTCGCTAGTTATCACCTGCATCCTCCGGCATGATGGTTGCGATGTACAGGTGTACAATGTGTTCCACCCGTATCATAACACAAGGGGAATCACCGTCAATGGGTAATCAGTACTACTCTGAAATTTCTAGGAATTGCTTTCAGTATCCTCTATCGGATCGAGGCTTGACGGTGCCCTGGCATGGGGTACAATAAGCGCATGAGCGATGAGCAATCTTCAGCGATTGAGCAAGTCAACGATGAAGTCAGGCTACAGCGCGCGCTGGCTGTAGTCGAGCATCAGGTCAGGCACGGGTCAACGATCCGGGCCGCGTGCGAAGCGTGCGAGGTCAGCGAGCGCACGTTCTACGCCTGGGTGCATGCTGGGGCACTCACCAGCTACCTGACTGAGTGCCAGCAGAGCCGTGCCACGGCAGCCAGCACAATGGCCGCAGGGGCAATCCCGGACGTGATGAAATACATGATTGAGATTGCTACCGGTGAGAAGGCAGTGCGTGGGGCAAACCCTGTCGCCGCTGCCCAGTTCATCTTTGTGATGGCAGGAGCGAGCGGGCCCCAGACTTCTGCCGCAGAAGAGAAGCCTTCTACGAACATCATGGCCTTTGTGCCTGAGATGCTGACGATCAATGTGGTCGCCCCTGGGCGGCACGCTGACATCATTGAGGGCGTAGTAGTGGAGGTCAGTGACCCAGACGAATGAACGCGAAGAGCACCAGGCATAGGCCCTGGTGCTCTTGGTTAGCATGTTGGCTAGGTTGAGGCGTGCACAGGTCAGAAGGGGATGGGCTCTTCCTCACCTGCGGCTTCGGCTTCAGGGGCATCCGGGGCGGCGGAGGCAGAGCTCTCACCACGGCCACCCAGGAACTGCACCGTCTGCGCCACGATCTCGTAGGACGCCCCATAGGAGCCGTCCTTCTTCTGGTAGACCCGAGGCCCACCGTTCGCATCGGCACGCAGGCGGCCCTCGACGTACACCTGACGGCCCTTGGCGAGGTACTGGTTGCAGTTCTCTGCCAGCTTGCCGAATGCCGAAATCCGCAACCACACAGTCTCCTCGTGCACAGTTCCATCTGCATCCGTCCACTTGCGGTTGCAGGCGATGGAGAAGTTGCACACAGGGCTCCCGCTGGAGAGATACCGCATCTCTGGGTCGTGGCCCAGGTTCCCGATTGCGCTTACCTTCAACAGCGACATGATATTGCTCCTTTCAAAGTGTAGGATATGTTCGCTCGTTCCAACGACAACAACGACAACAACTTAGGCCCTGCCTCTACCTACGGGGTCTTCGGGCACCTCGCAACGGAGGCCGGAATCATGCGTTTACCCTGCTCCTGTGGGCTCTTGGCAGGGCCTATTCTTGCCATCTTACTCGGCATTGGCGTAGCCAGTCTGCCCGTCCACCCATTTCTGGAATAGATCAAGCAGGCCAGTCACGTCGTTCTTGCAGCAACCCCACTCCCCGTGCCACAGTAGGTAGGCCAGTCCATGCAGGTCTGCCTCCTCTAGCTCCGGCAGATCAATGACGAACATGAGCGGCATCGAGGGGTCTCGGGTGCCATCGGGGTCATCCTGGTACTTCCGTGCCCGCTCTATGGCTGCTTTGACTACCTTGGTTCTGCTTTCAGGCGGGACAGCAGTAGGATCAGTTCGGTGACCTGCGGGCACAAGCAGTCCGTACTCCCATTCGGCCCCTGCTGGGGCGGGTGGCGTCTGCATGCTCATAGTTCCTCCTCTTGGGGACTCCAGCAGTCGCGGAGCAGTTCTATTCGCCGCCGACATTCTGCGGCAGAAATCTCCCCGCGTTCCCACTGGTCAGAGATGCGCTGCTCGCAAACCTCGATGGGTGCCCAGAACCAGCGGAACTCTGCCTGTGCACCAGTCACCTTGAGGTCATCCACCAGCATCTTCCGGGTGGTAGTGCCAGGCAGGAAATAGCCCTCGACAACAACGACGTCATGCCGCCGGAGCAATCGCCTGACCTGCTTGAGCACGTAGAATGCCGCATCGAGCCAGTCACACCCCGGGTCTCGGCGGTATGCATCTGCAATGTCCACGCAGGGCAGGTCCCTAAGCTCCGGGTCAGTTGTTCGGGCGTGGGTCTTCCCGCTCCCCGAGGTGCCACAAAGCACAATTGCGCGTTTCATAGCTGACCTCCCTCTCGATCGTAGGTGTCTACCCAATCCGGGGTTTCTGGATAGGTGTCCTCGTCGTGCGGGAAGTTTCTATCCGCTCTAACCGCCTCGCGGATGGCATCGGCGATGAGCTCCACTGCTCGGTTCCATTCTGGCCTTGTCTGGCGAACCAGGTACTCCTGGAACCACTCGATCTGCACGGTCGGCGCAAACAGGCGCCAGACAATCTCAACTGCTCTGTCTTCGGGCATCATTCCTCTATCCTCCTGGCGTGTGGCTTCGTGACCACCGGCCACTTCCCATGAACCCACCTGTCGAGTAGGACCAGGGCCATGACAATAACGGTTGGCATCACAAATACGGTGAAGCAGAGTCCCATCCTGCACCTCCTGGCTCGATGATATTTCAATCCCCTGGTCGGGATTCTGGCTACTCTCACCTGGTGGTATCGTACCAGATTGTCAGTTGCCATGTGAGGAGCACTGAACTTCTGCGGCAGAAGTTGGCAAGGCCAGTCAGTTCACTCCCGCCGCTAGAAAACTCCTTGCCCCTGTAGAAAATCCCCCCGCCACCGGGAAAACCCCGCCCCCTGCGGAACAACTCCCCGCCAACCGAAAACCTCCCGCCGCGGATAAGAGAAAGGGAGACCACGTGGGCCTCCCTCTCTGGCCGCTTTCCTCCACGGCCTATTATGCGTATGCCGGATGTTGGCTCGCCAGTCAGCTCTACCTATCTGATCGGTTGGGCAGGCGAGTTCCGCAGATCACGGGGTGCAGGTCGCGCTCCATTGCCTCGTGCACCAAGTGCTTGAAGATAGGCTGCTCTGCTAGCAGCCCAAGGGCAAGAGCATTCCAGCCACGCTCGTATGTCTCGTCGCAGTGTTCTTCCATTCCCTGCCAGTAGGCGTCCTGAGCCATCTCACCCTGCGGTTCTGGGTAGCTAAGCATAGTGACACCGGCAAGTTGCACAACGAGTGCCCTCCTGGACAGCTCCAGTGCCCGGCGTTCCAGGAAGCGCAGTGTGTGGAGCAGGTGGGTATCCGACATCCTGGAGACGTGGATCTCCTGCAGGTCCTTCGTGACCCAGATACCCCGCTCATGCAGTTGGCGGCGCTGGCGTGCAGTCCAGTCGAGGGTGAGGGACACCCCGCTGGCAAGGCTCACGACCAGGCCGTGGTTACGTCTGATGATCTTCACCGATAGCCTCCTTCAGTTGGCCAATCACTGTCTCCGGGAGCACCAGGTCAAACAGCCACTCCATCTTGGCGTATGCCCGGATCCTCACCACGCCTGTGGGAAATCGCTCGACTTCCAGGCGGTGAATGCGTGGGAGAACCCCGTACGTCGAGGAGTCAGCGGCGCTTCTGAGGCATCCGTTTGGGTGTTCTGGGAGCACAATTACGGTTGTCATCCCGCCTCCCCCAGCTTTGCTCCAACGAGGCCCAGGTTGTCCCAGACGAAGTCCACCTCACCGTCTGGGTCAGATACCAGGCAGGCCAGCCTCCGGCAGTCTTGCGCCAGGAAGTATAGGCCCCCAAAGTGATCGGCGCGCAACAGGAAGGAAGTGACACGCACCACACCCTCGCTGGCTGTGTGGATAGTGACGCGCGAGAGGTCGTCCTCTGCTGCCCACGACAGCGCTTGTTGCACTGCCACAAACTCAGCGGTGAGTTGGGTCTGGGGTAGGTCCTCGTCTATCGCGCCGACCTTCCCGGCCAGCAGTGTCCCATCGCTCTGGAACGCTCTGAACTGCCACATGAATGGCCAGCGCTCGAGGGTGGAGCCGCAGTAGATGTGGATAGGTAGGGGCTTGTCCTGCTTGCTGTGCTCGTCTGTCTCTGGCAGTTCCCTACCCTGCTCATCGTGCCCACAGGCGTGGCTGCACTCCCCCTCCAACTGCTGCTCCACGCACCCCGCACACGGATTGGTCTGCTTCAGAGCGGCAGTAGCAGTCTTGGCGATCCTGTCCATCTTGCGGAGGAGGCGGGCCTCCTCCGTGAGTGCCCACTGAGAACAGGGCAGCTCCGGGCGTATCTCAGCCAGGATCTCTTCGAGCGCCGCACGTAATGTTACGTCTTCATACATGGCACACCTCCATAAAATAGGCTAAGATTTTGGTCAAAAAAGAGGCGGGCAGGAACAGGTAATGGGTCCGCCTCGATGGCCTTCCACTTGCTACCTGTCCCTGGCCTGTTCCCAGCTTACTCCATACTGGTCGGCGTCCCTAGCGCCGAAGGCTTGCATCGGCGGGCAGATTTGTACGCGCCCTTTTGTGTCCGTCCCATCGCAGCGGACTTGCGGTGGGCTAACCGCAAGGTAGCACGGGCAGGATTTGAACCTGCGTCTCTGGGTACCCAATGTCCTGTCCTAGACGACCGTGCTGCTGAGTAGCACACAGCGGGAGGGCAGATATTTTCTCCTGCCACTGGCTGGCTAAGCCTTTCAACGCCTACTCTCCAGGTAGCCAATCCTGTAACCCTCAGCTCTCAGCACGCGAGTTTCACACGCGCTCTCCCGCAGTCTACTACTCAGCATTTTGTCGTCTGTTTATTGATGCCTGCCCCACAACACCCGTCCAGGTCGGCAAACGTGGCGCAGTCCACCTTTGCTGGTTATTCCGGTAGTTGTTTCTGCTGATCACTATCGGTGGTGTATTCAGCAGGCTTGGCCTGGTCACATCCCGCGCCGCCGTCTAGCCATTCAGAAGACAGGGGCAGGATACTCTCTAAGGGGACTCACACCCTGCGTGTAATGGTGGTTCTCCCGCCCCAGGAGCCGGGAGGAGGAGTCGAACCTCCGTTGTCAGCTTACAGGGCTGATGCCATTTCCGCTTGGCGACCCCGGCACTAGCTTGAGAGCCCCTGCCGATACCTCTCACGTCTGCTGTGCCTGCCCTTGCCACGATTCTTACCCTTATACGTTGAGCTACGTTGGCCGGATCAGTTCAGGGATTTTTTACGTGTTCCCACCGCCGTTTCCCGCGCTTCTACTTCACGCCGGTTGCTGTAGGCAGTCCTGGCGCCTGCCCAATCCGATTGGCCCGACCGTTCTCGGTTTTCAGCCCGCTCATCGGGGTGACTCACCACGTGGCTCCCCTGCAACGGCCCGGTCTGGCTGCGATGTCAATGCTGTCCCGCCACCCCGCTACGGCCAGGGTGGTGGGATGATCTCCTTGTACACGTGGTACATGAGTCTCTAGATAGGATCATGCGCCTGCTCGACGGCCCTGATGAACGCTTCAATCTGGGCTTGCAGGTCCGGAGGCATATACTTGCACTCGATGGAGTGGTGGCTCAGCTCTACCTCGCGCCAGGTCACCTTGCCATCTTCATCGCGGGCCACGACCCCCGGGACATATGTCACTTCCAGTCGCGTGATTTCCAGAACTTTTGTGTCTGCCATCGTAGCTCCTCATACACATGTTCACACGGGGCAGGGATCGAACCTGCACACCATCGGGCGTCCCCGTGGATACGGCTATTTGCCGCGCTTTTCCGTTAATTTCAATCCCTGAGTCGGGATTCCGTGCAGCTCTCCCCTACTGACCCTGCTACGGCTGCCGCCTGACTACGATGTCTGCTGCTCTCTCAGGGCAGCCACGATTGCTTCTACACACTCAGGGCAGGGCACAAGGCAATCCCCTGCCAAGTTGCTGTATGTGGCGTGGTCTATGCTCACGAACACGAACTCAAACGGCTCGATTTTGCGCCCGCACCAGCTGAGCGTGGTCTTTTCGGCATGTGTCTGGTGGATACAGCAGATGTGATCCAGCCTACCCACTGCCTCGCAGGACAGCGGGCGGGGTGGTTCAGGGGACCACACAATCTGGCCCTGGCAAACGTACCAGGTTGCGTCACCAGAGATGAAGTAGCCTGGCTCGTACCTGCGAGGCACTGTGCTATAGTAGTAGGTTCCCAGATACCAGCACTCGTGTTTTGGGTGCCACCACAGTACCCGCTGCCGGTCCCTTGGCAGGCTGTCTGCTGTCCATACTGGCTGCATTGCCACCTGGCTGTCGGCACCCTGGAAGTGCCTGCCCAGGTATGCCTCAAACTTCCGCGCCTGTCTGTCCCGGCGTCTGCACTTCTCTTTCAAGTATCTCCCCTGCGAGGGGGAGATGTCGTCGGTGCATAGGCAGGCATTCAGATCCGTGCTGACAGCCACAGCGAGGACCAGCGCGCGTAGAACCGTTTGACTTCTCATGGCCTGATCTCCTTCACTTGCTAACTCTGCTGTCCCACCACCCCGCTACGGCCAGGGTGGTGGGACGATCCCGGGCGTACACATGGTACGTGGGTACTACTCGCAGGCCACCCCGTCGCTGTCGCCATCCAGCCAGTGAACATCATACCCTGTC
>Ga0315289_10015971_pt1 | contig 10397 bp, 9 predicted proteins | sample YL17G11_40_MG_FD_203452 | JGI IMG/M metagenome (GOLD analysis project Ga0315289, IMG submission 203452) | Sediment microbial communities from Yellowstone Lake, YNP, Wyoming, USA - YL17G11_40 | ecosystem: Environmental > Aquatic > Freshwater > Lake > Sediment | place: USA: Wyoming | collected...
GGTGACATAGACGTACTTCCTGATGGCGGAACTTACGACGGCGCCGTACCCGGTCCTGTAGTAGTCGGCTATGTCGGTGCCTCCTCCGGCGAAGCTCACCCTGAGAGGCGTCTTGGAGATTATCATCCGATTCCGCCCTTAATGCACGATGGTCCAATAATAGATGTCGCTCATGTGCGCAGCATCGGCTGGCTGCCAGCGAGAAGCCGCTAAATAGGGATGTCGACTCTTTCGAGGGCGGTTACGAAGGTACTGCCGATGAAAGGTCTAGTCCTCTCGGGCGGGTGCGGCACGTGTCTGTATCCGCTGACGCACACGGGTCCGTAGCAGTGGCGACGATGCAGCTGACCAGATTCAGGATGAATCCGAGGGCGTTCTCGGCCGGCTTTCATGGTCGTTCTGATCATGACGGCGGCTGTCGGGCTCTGGGGAGGGCTCCTCGTGCAGGAGATCATGTCGACAAGCCCGGGGTCACTAGGCGCTATCGCGCAGCTGTTGGCGCTGGGCGCGATAGCCCCCGCGCTTGCTGTTTTAGGCGAATGGCTCGTCGGATCGCTTGCCAAAGGATTCAGTTTATGAGTGTTCGCGTGCTTCTGTGGATACCTGAGGCTTTTCATGCACGGAAACGTCAAACGTTTCAAGACGCCCTAGTGTGGGCAGCCAGTGCCGATAGGCACCGAAAATACGTCGTTGTCTTGTTTTGGGATTTGTCGAGCATAAAGCCAAAAGGCTAGGTCGCCGACTCTCTTGGATTTGGACTAATTCTGGACTTCGTGAAGGAGCCAAGGAGGGTCGATTTGACTGCGGACGACGAACCGAACTCTGGCTCATTTGATGGCATTCTCGCCTTCTCGCCATGACTGTTGTCTCGATATCGTTCCTTGTGGCAATCATCATGAATCCTTGGCGGACAATCCTGGATTCGATTTGGAATGCGCTACTTCTTTGAGCATATACATTCGCTCGAGAGTGGCAATAACCTTATTGCCCAAAATAACCATGAAACTCCAGTGATTTCTGTGGCTAAGGAAAAAAGCTGGGACGAAGCTTGGGAAAACGTCTTCCAGAACCAAGATTGGGGAAAATACCCGCCGGAGGAACTCATTAGATTTGTTGCGCGGAACTACTATCGTGCCCCAATTAGGCGGAGAATAAGGTTTCTAGACCTGGGGTGTGGGACAGGGGCTTGTAGCTGGTATCTTGCAAGAGAGGGATTCCAGGTCTACGGGGTTGATGGCGCGAGAACCGCAATCGAGAAAGCAAGGCAGAGGTTCGCGCAAGAAGGAATGGTTGGAGATTTCAAGATTATGGACTTCATGAAGCTGGATTTTCCCGACAGCTACTTCGATGCAGTTATCGATGTCTGCGCACTCCAATGCAACGACATCAAGAACGCTCCGACTATTATTGCGGAGGTTGGGAGAGTTCTCAATCCCGAGGGCAGAGTGTTTTCAATGTTGGTGGCTAGGGGCAGTTGGGCTGGACCCTATGTCAATCAAGGTCATGTTCATTTCTATGAATTGGACGAAGTCCGACAATTGTTCAGTGGATTCCATGACTTGGCCATCGAGGTTTCTGAAAGGTCAGAGAATTCCATGAAAGATAGAGTAGTCCATTGGGTTGTCTCTTGCAAGAAATAGGCTGACTGTATGCAGCACTTGCAGCATTAGTTGGAGTCTCCATGAGCGCTTTCAGCAAATCCGACCTGTCCGCAAGGGTTTATGAGGGTCAAGAGAAATAGGCTTTGTTGTTTGCACCGAGGACGGAACTATGTCGAGAAGGTCTATAGCATACATTTCAGGGACCAGGGCTGACTATGAGTTGATGAGAGGAGTCCTAGATTCTATTCAGAAGCATCCGAAACTGGAATTGGGAGTGATAGCGACCGGAATGCATCTTTCGAAGCGATATGGCTTGACCGTTCGCAATATTGAGGCAGATGGCTTTTCTATTGTCGCCAGAGTTGGATCAGTGGCCATGGGCCGAAGTAGATGTGAAATGGCGATGATTCTTGGTAGAACAATAGTCAAAATGACGAACGCGCTTTCTAAGGTATGGCCAGACATCATACTTGTCGAGGGCGATAGAGATGAAATGCTAGCTGGCGCCATAGTCGGGAGCCACATCGGGATTCCTGTAGCTCATGTCTCTGGAGGTGACGTGTCAGGATCGATTGACGATTCCATTAGACATGCCATAACGAAGTTGTCTCACATCCACTTTCCTGGTACCAAGTTGAGTGCAAACAGGATACGTCAGATGGGTGAAGAAGACTGGCGTATCCATATGGTGGGAACACCAGGGATTGATTTCAGACTGAGGGCGATTCGCAACAAATCGGCGGAGGCAATGAAGGGTGTGCGCATCGATTCGAAGAAACGAACAATCTTAGTAGTCCAGCATCCAGTAGTAAACGAAGAAGCGAACGCGGCGGATCAGATGGAAGAAACAATGGAAGCAGTTGTGAATGAGGCTGAACATCACATGAATGTCGTTGTCTTTGTCCCCAATTCTGATGCTGGGGGTGAGGCGATGAGAAATGTCGTATTCCATTATTCAAAGTTGCCTTTCGTCAGAGTCTGCGACAACATTAGAAGAGAGCAATTCCTATCTTTGATGTCAAAATGCTCTGCGGTTGTTGGCAACTCGAGTAGTGGCATAATCGAAGCACCTTCATTTGGTGTTCCGGTTATTAACATCGGAAGTAGACAAAAGAACCGAGAGCGTGCCGGCAATGTGATTGACGTAGGCTATGATAGAAAAGAGATTTCTAGGGCGTTGTCTGTTGCTTTATATGACCGCGAGTTCATAACTCGTTGTGGGGGCTGCAAGAATCCTTACAGGAGCAGGGGTGTTGGTAGGCGAATCGCAGAAATCCTTGCCAGAACAAGGATTGACCCACGATTGATGCAGAAGGAATTCCGCAGATTCGAATAGAGGTGTATCTTGGTATGCGAGAAGGATTTGAGAACTTTGAACTGATAAGTATTTCCATTCCATCAAGACTGCGTATGGAGATTCTCGCAGAAATCCTAAAATGTGCACACCGATACTACATGTTGGTGCTATGTACTCGCAAGTCACACTACGTTGTGTTCAGAGGAGCTGATGCCCGGTGACATCTTCGAACTATTCCACGAGACAACTCACTCTTGAGGATTCAGTTGATTGGTCTGAAACAATCGACTCGATCAAGGACGTCGACTTTTTCTACTTGCCCGAATACCTTGCTCTTTTCGAGCACATGGAGACAGGAACGAAAGAAGATTCTTTCTGTGGAAAGGCGCATCTCTTCATTATTGGGGACGACGAAGACTTCATCGTTCATCCGTTCCTACTGAGGGATCTTGGATGGACGCGATATCAAAACAAATCTCTGTATGGAGATCGAGCTTCATATGATGTAGTCTCGCCTTATGGGTATGCTGGTCCCCAGGCAAAGAGCGGGAATTCTAGTGCTTCTGAGGAATTGTGGAAAGCATTCTATGACGCCTTTCACAAGTACTGCCTCAAGAACGGAATAGTCACTGAGTTCACGCGGATGCATCCATTTACCCAGAATTCATCCCGTGCACCTTCCGAGTTCCTGAGGGAGTCTGGCTTTGTTGTCTATTTGGACCTTGAGCAGAGCGTATCGGAGATTTGGGAGAGCTTTGAGCAAAGATGTCGCAGATCAATAAGAAAAGCAGGAAAGCAAGGAATCAAGATTCATTCTGCGAAGAAGTCAGAGGATATTGACAGTTTCAAGAGAGTATACGATTCAACGATGTCGTCGCATCATGCCAGCAAGTGCTATTTCTTTCCGCTTAGCTTCTATTCCGGGCTTGCAAGAATGAAGGGGTCCGCATTATTTACCGCCACGATCGATGATCGTGTTGTTAGCGCAGGTTGGTTCGTTTCCTGTGGAAAGTTCTCCCACTACTTCTTGGGAGGGTCAGACCCAGAGCACCGGAATCTTGGGTCTAACAGCGCAATAATGTTTGAGGCCATCAAGTGGGCGAAGTCAATGGGGTGCAAGAGGTTTTGCCTCGGAGGCGGATATCAAGGATCCGAGTCTCTCTTGAAATTCAAGATGTCATTCTCTGGCAAAACGACCGCCTTTCAGACGTTTCGACGGGTTCATGACCAGGAACGGTATCACACTATCTGCAGGACGATGAACATCGATTTCGGAGCTGGAGAGTACTTTCCTGCCTACAGAGACTTGACGCAAATCAAGCCTGAAACTGACACTATCAGTGCGGCAAGATAGGATAGTCTTATATTTGTCAAACTACTGTTCGATTCTCGCCGTGGCTAAGTTATGACTCCAAGTTGTGACAACTCACCATCATCCATTCGATCTGGTTTGGGGGGACCGATGGCAGCTAGAAGAGGCACCAGTGAGTTCGCTTCTAGACTCCCTTTGTTTGAGATATACTGGGATCAGAAGGACATTGAAAGTGTGACTAACGCAATAAAGTCTGGTAGCCAGTGGGCCATTGGCCCCAACGTTGCCAGATTCGAGGAAATGATTGCAAAATATATTGGCACAGATCACTGTGTAGTATTCAACTCCGGTACTTCCGCTCTTCATTCATTGATGATTGCCTATGGATTGAAGAGCGGAGATGAAGTCATAGTTCCCTCATTCACTTTCATTTCGACGGTGAACTCTATTCTGTTTGTTGGGGCGAAACCAGTCTTCGCGGACATAGAGGATGTTACGTTCGGATTGGATCCAGAGAAGGTTAGAGATCAGATAACAAAGAAGACGAGAGCCATTCTTCCCGTTCATTACGCAGGTTGTCCTTGCTTGATTCGCGAACTGAAGGACATTGCCGATGACAACAAGCTGATTCTGATCGAGGATGCTGCAGAGTCGTTCGGCGCACGAATTGGCGGTCGCAAGGTCGGCACTTTTGGAGACGCCGCAGTCCTCAGCTTCTGCCAGAACAAGATAATCTCAACTGGGGACGGTGGGGCGGTTGTAACGGATTCAGATAGTCTCGTTAGGAAGTTGAAACTGATAAGGTCTCATGGACGATCAGAAGATGAAGTTGACAAGACATCATGTACAGATGGAGAATATGTTGCATTGGGCTACAATTTCAGAATGTCAAATATCGTTGCAGCGCTTGGTGTCTCTCAGCTGGCCAAAGTTGGGAAGTTGATTTCCTTGCGAAGGAAGATGGCCGAGTATCTCTCGAGAAGATTCCTGGAGGAACAGATTGAAATCTTGGTTCCAAAGCCGCCCGACAAGCACTACCACGTGTACCAGATGTACACCGTGAGGTCCAAGCGAAGAGACCAACTCATGCATCATCTGTCGACCAGAAACATCGACTCCAAAGTGTATTTCAATCCTGTTCACAAGACTGTTCTTTACAAGAATGTTCTTGGCGTTAGGACAAAGCTTCCGGTTACGGAAAAGATTGCGGGCGAGGTTCTTTCTCTACCAATGTTTCCGAGTCTTAGGAGGATTGAAGCTGATCGAGTCGTGAGAGAGGTCAAGAGTTGCTGCGGGACGTTAATGGGGAAAAAGTGATGAAAATGGGACTATTGGAATACTACAGAGGAAAGAAGATTCTTGTTACTGGAGGAGCTGGCTCTATTGGAAGCCAACTCGTAAGAGATCTTTTGGGCTTCAGACCAAAGGTCGTCCGAGTCTTGGACAACAATGAGACGGGTTTGTTTGACCTTGAGCAGGAGCTTCAATCACAAAGAATCCGGATTCTCGTTGGGGACGTAAGAGAAAGGGATAGGCTCAGAAGGGCGGTGGAAGACGTTGACATCGTTTTTCATGTTGCAGCTTTGAAGCATGTTCCACTTTGCGAGTACAATCCTTTCGACGCTGTGAGAACAAACGTTATCGGCACCGAGAATGTTATGAACGCCTCGTTGGACGAAGAAGTTGAGAAAGTTATTCTAGTCAGCACCGACAAAGCTGTCAATGCATCCAACGTGATGGGTGCGACGAAACTGCTTGCCGAGCGTCTAACTGTATCAGCAAATCACTACAAGGGCAAAAGAAGAACGGCACTTTCGTGCGTCCGATTTGGCAACGTTCTGGACTCGAGAGGTTCGCTCCTCCAAATACTGAGAAAGCAGATAGCAAATGGCGGACCTGTTACTATAACGGATCCAGAGATGACTCGGTTCGTCATGGGTGTTTCGAAAGCCGTTGAACTAATACTGAAAGCAACGGTGATGGCGAGGGGAGGAGAGATATTCATACTCAAGATGCCTTCCTTGAGGGTTGCGGATCTAATAGAGGCAATAGTAGAGACACTCGCGCCTTGCTACGGGTTCCAGGCAAGAGAGATAGCAGTAAGAAGGATTGGCAGAAGAGCCGGGGAGAAGCTTTTTGAGGAGTTGATGACGATCGAGGAGGCCGGGTACGCGGTCGAGAAAGACGGGATGTACGTATTGGATCCCACAGCCTCGGCGTCTTCTAGGAAAAGGATGACCCCGGATAGATACAGCTCGGATAAGGTTCGCAAGCTATCCAGAACAGAGATTCGGTCTCTCCTGCGGGAAATTGCCGTCAATTGATCGATCCTGTTTGGCCGGGTTCTGCGGATTTGTGTTGAACCAATTGTTAGTTTGAACCTTCCCACAAATGCCGCAGTCATTCAAGGTTTTCTTCTTTATGAGATTCGATTGCGCAGGATATCACGAAAATTAAGCAATTCATCTCGTTTGATGTCTCTCCGAGCGGTCCTACCCAAGAACTCCCGGAATCGGTTTGGGGTAACCCCTGTGCCTGGTCTCTTCACCGCTAGCATGGATGCTTGGATCACCGTGCCTTTCGGAATATCGGCGGCTGCAACGACGCTCTTGCGAACGATTTTCCGCATTCGGAGTTCCGACAGCGTCGGCCTTTTCTTCGGGGACCCAAGAATAAGTTCGGCTCTCCGAATTGCCTTCACCATACACGCGAACTCGAGAGGATTGAGGGACGCTCGGTGGTCGGGACCTCTCATCGCTTTACTCAGCGTTAGGTGTTTCTCAATAATACAGGCATCCAGAGCAACTGCGCAAAGCGCCGCATCAATTCCTCGCGTGTGATCAGAGAATCCAACAGGCAACCCGAAACTTGTTGCCATTGTCTTCATCGCTCTCAGATTGCACTCTTCGAGACTTGTTGGATAGTTCGAAACGCAGTGCATGAGCACGACCTTGTTGCCCCCCTTATTCTTCAGTGTTCGTATCGCATCTCCGACCTCTCTCAAACTTGCCATACCTGTGGAAAGTATGATTGGCTTCTTCTTGGTGGCCACATGTTCAAGGAGTATTGTGTTTGTGAGATCGTCAGAACCGATCTTGAAAGCTGGTACGTCAATTTCCTCCAGTGCATTTGCGCTCTCCGCATCGCCAGGTGTTGAAATGAATAGAATGTCTTTCATGTCAGCGTAGGCCTTCAAATCGTGAAAATCTCTGAAAGACAGTTCTAGGCTCTTCAGCATAGAGAACTGGTTTCCCTTGGTGCCTGTCGTTTCTATCTGGTACTCTGCTTTCTCCGCATGCTTTGTGGTAATCTTTTCAGTAATCCATGTCTGGAACTTTACTGCATCTGCTCCGCTCTGTTTCGCCTCGTCTATCAGCATCTTGGCGAGCTTTACAGATCCATTGTGATTGACGCCTGCTTCCGCGATAACAAAAACAGGTCGCCCAGGACCAATAAGCCTTCGTCCTATCCGGAATCTTTTTTTGATTTGGGCAGGCGTTTCAGTCTTCCCTCCATGACTCTCTCAGCGAGACTCAGATCTAGCTCATCGTCTATGTCTATGCTCCTCATTCTGGGCATTAAGTATGGGATGGTTTTATTCGTATAGAAATCCCCATAATATGAAAGACTCTGCGGCGTCGAAATGAAGATTGCCCCATTTGGAGAAAGAGTTCTAGGAAGCTCTTGACGTCTCTTGTTCAAGTATCCAAGCCCCATTAATGGCTTGATAAATCCACGCGCCATTCTAAACGCCCAGTAAGGGGAATCTTTTGTCTCGCATACACTGATAAGCGATTCACAGTCATTCTCAACATAGAGTGCTATTGCTTTTTCAACATCCTTGACATTCCTGAGAGGGGAGGTTGGCTGCAGAACGACAACGATATCTGGTTCGTACCCTTCTTTCTTCAGAAAATCTAGAACGTGGAAAACGGAATCGATAACAGGGGAATCATCTGTCGCAAGTTGTGCGGGTCTGTTGATGACTTCTGCACCCATCCTCGTGCATATCCTCTCAATCTGTTGGTCATCTGTGGAGACAATAACTTTCTCGATCCACTTTGCCTCCAAGGCAGACTCAATGGTGTAGGTTATGAGCGGTTTCCCAAGAATCGGCCTCAGGTTCTTTCTGGCTATTCCTTTGCTCCCCTTCCTCGCTGGGATTATGGCAAGTATGGAAGGCTTCTTGTTCCCCATATTCTCAGCAGTCCTCCATCAGACGTTTCTCAAGTCGGTGACGCGCTTCGACATTCGTGAGACTGTCAATGCATCTTATGCCAAAATACTTTTCGCCTTGTCTTTGGCCTACCGGCTCGGCCATGCTCCAGTATGTGTTCGAGAGGGAGCACGATTTCATACTGGCCGTCGAGGTTCCGCAGAAGAAAAGAGTAGCTGGTTCACAGAGGAGGTGATTTAGGAACTACTGCGATTCCCCGAAATTGACCACAGACCGCGACCTAGCTGGCTACGCTTAATAGGTAATCAGCCATGATCCACGATGCCGATCATGGTTATTCTTGCTTCTTATGAGACAATTCCGCAGTCACGTAGTGTTTCATCTTTCCTAGGTTCATGGTGTCCAAGAAGAATCGGAGATCCTGGGCTGTGAATTCCCTGAGGCAATAGAGGATACCGAGGAATCCTCCCATGGAGATGAACAAGTAGGCCACGGCCTCGTACCAATGTGACACGGGAACGACCGTGCCCGCGTAGAACATTATGATGCCGATGCCCGCGGCCGCTGCGATGTGTTTCAGGATCGAAGGATTCGGTTTCGCTCCTGTCAGGCTGTATGTAAGCCACCGGGCGATTCCGAAGTCGACAAATGCTGATATGATGCTGGCAATCGCCGCCCCTCGGTAGGACAGGCCAAGGGCGTGTATACCAAGCACGTTCGACGGCACGAAGATTAGTAGCAGGATTACATCTAGAATCAAGTTGACACATCTCCATTTCACGTAGAGATCAACTCTGTTCGTCCCCTGCACTTGTGCTGAGACGGTAAGATTCAACAATGTAATGTAACTTGAAGCTGCAAGGTAGGGAAGGACTTTGCCGGCATCCGAGAACGCATCGCCAAACATTATGACCGCAATTTGACTCGGGAAGACTATGATTGTTGTGATGATTGGGAGACTTATGAGAGAAAGGTATCTATCGGCCTCTCTTGACGCGGTCCTAATCTCATCAAATCTAAGTTCACTAGACAGCTTGGAAAAGGTTGGAAACAATAATACAATCACTGAACCTGCAAGAAGCCCCAATAAAGAAAGCAACGACAAGGACGAGCTATAGTATGCTACGTCAGATTTCGGCCAGAATAATCCTATCATCGTCGTGGGCAGCTGGCTCAGAATGGCAATCGCTACAATCGCTGCGGTATATGGAATTGCCCACTTTGTGTAAGCATGAATCAGTTTCGGCTTCTGCCAGACTATGTGCTCTCTCGAGATCTGAAAGATCGCAACACTAATTGCGCCAATTCCACCCGCGAGATATGCAAAGACAACGGTAGTAGCTCCCATACCATTTGTCAACATAAAAACCAGAAGTGGCAGTCTCACCAACGGGTCGCACACGAAGGTGAGTTGGCTCTTGGCCGTCTGTACTCTTGCGTTGAAAGTGTAGGTTGCTATCGTCGTCAGGTCGCCGAGTGCTTGATAGACCAATAGGACCAACATAATCTGAATTGAAGAACCGGAGAATGGATGCTCCGAGACAACCGACTCCACTCCCACCGAAAGGACAACGACCAAGATCATCGCAATAGTCAGCAGTCCCTTCACATATGCGAATGTGCTTACACACGCATTGAGATCATAACCCTCAGATACTCTCTTGATGTGAGCTGATCCAAAACCTAGGTCCGCTATCGAATTGAAGGTGGCTAGAAATGCGAGTGTCCAAGTTATCGTTCCATATTGCTCAGCGCCAAGGTACCGAGTCATCAACAGCAATCCCACAATTGCCATTATCCCCGTAGCTCCCTGTGTGAGCACCATGAGAAACGATTTTCGCGCGATCAAACAATCGGGAGTTTGATGTTGAAATCCCTATATAATGTTGATTAGCGTGGAGTGAAGAATACTGGAGTGTTGAAACCTGCTTCTAAGCTAGTCAGGCTGCTAGGACTAATGAGTCACCTCCTCGAATTCGTACTCGACCCGATGAAATACCTCTTCTTGGT
>Ga0315289_10015972_pt1 | contig 10397 bp, 8 predicted proteins | sample YL17G11_40_MG_FD_203452 | JGI IMG/M metagenome (GOLD analysis project Ga0315289, IMG submission 203452) | Sediment microbial communities from Yellowstone Lake, YNP, Wyoming, USA - YL17G11_40 | ecosystem: Environmental > Aquatic > Freshwater > Lake > Sediment | place: USA: Wyoming | collected...
GTTCCATCGGACCTCTCGCGGATGGCCTCAGCCTTGCCTGACACGATGATGAAAAAGCCTTCACCTCCATGACCCTGGGTCACAATAGCCTGACCAGCGGGATATTTACGCTCGACGAAGCGCTTTGCCAGGCGTTGAAGCTGCCGCTTATTCAACCCATGAAACAGCGGTACCCTTTGTAAAAATCCAACTGTTTCTTCAATCTTTACCATTTTATTACTCCTTAGGTTTTGATGAGATCCCCAATATAGATTTCAAATGGCGCAATGGTTAATTGAGACAAATCGTCGGTACCGCCCCCGGGCCTGATTGAGGAGAAGAGGCGGTGGGCCGTATGGGATTCTAAACTAAAATTTAACAAATGGGTATGGTCGGACATATTTAAAACGACCAGGCAGGCTTGTTGATCCGCCTGGCTGCGACGTATGAAAGACAGGTAATCCTCGGCTTCCTCGTGGAGCGGGATGTAATCACCGTTAATAAGCGCAGGTGCCCCTTTGCGCAAGCGCAGCATCCGGCGGTAGAAATTTAACAGCGAATCCGGATCCGCCGATTGTTCAGCCACGTTGACGCCCTGAGCGTAATTCGGGTTGACCGGCAGCCAGGTCTGCACGCCGGGTGGGCTGAATCCGGCGTTGGGCATGTCGGTCCACTGCATCGGTGTGCGGCATTTGTCGCGCCCAAGTTGGGCCGATAGCTTAAAAGCTTCGCCTGGGGGTGCCCCAAACTCGTCGACAATCGTGCGGTATATCCAATTGCTGAGATTATCTTTAAACAGGCTTGGGTCATCCAACAGCAGATCGGTCATGCCGATCTCTTCGCCATTGTATAGAAACGGAGTGCCGCGCAGCGTCAGCATCAGTGCAAGAGAAATGCGCGCCAGCGCTTCATCGTTTTTGCCACCCCCATACCGGCTGTAAACACGTGATGAGTCGTGGTTACCCAACGTATTGCACGGCCAGGCTTTGGGCGGCAGCTCAGACAGGCGCTCCTTCTGGTTTGCGCGTACCCAGGCAGGGGTGAGCCGCCCGGCTTGCATCAGCGGGAAATTAAAGACCAGGTGCAGTTCATCTGTGCTATCCCCATAGTAGGTGATGCGCTCCGTTTCGCCCACCAGCACCCGGTCGGAATACTCGTCGATGACGGCGCGCAGCTCGCGCATCAGGTCCTGCACCTCAGGTTGGTCCACCTGGTATTGGAACATCGCCTTTTGCTGCTCGATGACCCGTTTCCACTCCTCCTCGCTGCTGGCAGCCTGCATTGCAAGGCCCAACTCAACCAAGGTCTGTTTAACGGGTTGATCAATCAGCATGGGATGCTCAAAGATCGTGCCAATTGCATCCAGGCGGAAACCGTCCACCCCCAGGTCAAGCCAGAAACGGACTACATCCCACATGGCCTGCTTGACCGCGGGGTTGCGCCAGTTGAGATCAGGCTGCTCTTTAAAGAAATAGTGGTAATAATATTGGTCAGTCTTGGCGTCGTATTCCCAGGCAGAACCGCCAAAACCAGCGTACCAGTTGTTGGGTGGACCACCGTTTCTCCCGTCGCGCCAGACATACCAATCGCGTTTAGGATTATAACGGCTGGAACGGGATTCGATGAACCAGGGATGCTGGTCGGAAGTGTGGTTTAACACCAGGTCCAGGATCACCCGGATGTCGCGTTGATGAGCACCATCTAGAAATTCCTTGAAGTCTTCCAGTCTGCCGTACTCGGGTGCGACAGCGGTGTAGTCCGCCACATCGTAGCCGACGTCAACTTGGGGCGATGGGTAATAGGGCGAGAGCCAGACAGCGTCGATGCCCAGATCTTTCAGATAGTCCAGGTGGTCGATCATTCCGCGAAAGTCGCCGATTCCATCGTCGTTACCGTCGGCAAAGCTGCGCAGGTAGATCTGGTAAAAGACGGCCTTCTGCCACCATTTAAAATCTACCATTCAGGCCGACCCACCCATAAAGAAGGCCAGCAGCGGGATAGCCATTTCAACGACTAACGTGCGGGTGAACAGGTCCCACGATTCGTGCTTACCCACATGCTTTACATGGTATTCACTCGTCATAATCACGAAGCCCAGGAAGATGAGCGCCCCGACGACCAGGACCACATCGCCAAGCAGGGCTGCCAGGTGAGCTTCTGTTGAAAAACGGGCGTAGATTGCCCAGAATATCTCCCTGGCAAAGTATACATCCACCAGCCCGATGACGACCGTGACCGCCCACAAGATAAAAGCCAACGCCCGCGGTAAGACTATGTTTTTTAATGTTTCCATATACCCTCCCCGAAGACTCATACCCCGCGCAACGTTAATTCTTCGGCCCGGTGGCAAGATACAAAATGGTCCGGCCTGAGCTCACGGAACTCGGGCGCCAGTTGGCTGCAGATATCGATGGCATACTGGCAGCGTGGATGGAAGTAGCATCCGCTGGGAGGGTTGGAGGGGTCAGCCACATCCCCCTGCATGATGATCCGGCCCGACTTATACAGAGGATCGGGCTTGGGGACGGCGGACATCAACGCCTCTGTGTAAGGATGTAGTGGGGAAGAGTATAACGCCTCAGCGCTGGCCATCTCCACCACCTTGCCCACGTACATCACCGCCACACGGTCCGAGATGTGCTGGACCACGCTCAGGTCGTGGGCCACGAAAAGGTAGGAGAGGTTAAAGTCTTTCTGCAGATCCTCCAGCAGGTTGAGCGTTTGGGCTTGAATGGACACATCCAGCGCCGAGACAGGCTCATCGCAGATCACCAGGCGGGGGTTCATCGACAGCGCACGCGCAATACCAATGCGCTGCTTCTGCCCACCCGAGAACTCGTGCGGATAACGGCGCATGTGATCCGGGCGCAAGCCAACCCGCTCGAGCAATCGGACGATGATCTCCTCACTTTCAGGGGCGTGGTATTTCCCATGGATGACCATGGGCTCGGCGACGATATCCGAGACCGTCATGCGTGGGTTGAGCGAGTTGATCGGGTCCTGAAAGATCATCGAAATTTCCTGGCGGATGGGCTGCATTTGCTTATGGCTCAGGTCTATCAGGTTCACCATTTGTGACGTACCATCGGGCGACAGGACCTGGTGGCTCTTAAAGAGCACCTGACCGCCGGTCGGCTCGTACAGGCGGATGATGCAGCGACCGGCTGTGGTTTTACCGCAGCCGCTTTCCCCCACCAGTCCCAGCGTCTCGCCCTCGCGGACGAAAAAGCTGACGTCGTCCACAGCCTTGACATTTCCTACCGTCCTGCGCAGCAGCCCTTTTTGAATGGGAAAATACTTCTTCAAGTTCTTGACATCCAACAGGATGTCATCGGTTTTAGTCGTTTCCGCCATCCTCACACCTCCTCATACAGGAGACAGCTAACCCAATGATCATCCTTCAGCAGTTTCCAGGTCGGCACAATCTTGTCGCACTTCCCCGGCATGAACGATGGGCAGCGTGGATGAAAGACACAACCTATAGGCAGGTTGAACGGATCTGGGACCATCCCTTCGATGACTGCCAACCGCTCGCGAGTCTTCTTACCCACGTGAGGGATGGACTTGAGCAGGGCGCGTGTGTAGGGATGCTTGGGATCGTAGAACATGTTAACGGTCTTGGCTCTCTCTACCTGCTTGCCCATGTACATCACCGTTATCTCCTCGGCCATCTCGGCGATCACACCCAGGTTGTGGGTGATGAACATGATCGCCATGTTGACGTTCTTCTGTAGATCGCGCATGATGTCGAGGATCTGGGCTTCGATGGACACGTCCAGGGCGGTGGTCGGCTCGTCGGCGATCAGCATACCCGGCTGGCAGGAGAGGGCGATGGCAATCATCACCCGCTGCCGCTGCCCGCCACTTAACTGATGCGGATAGCTGTCCACGCGCTGCTCAGGTTTGGGTATCCCCACCCGGCGCAGCATATCAATGGAGATCTCACGGGCCTCTTGTTTAGTGATCTTGCGGTGAGCCTGGACAGTCTCTGCCATCTGGTCACCGACCTTCTTGAGAGGCGTCAGCCAGTGCAGGTATAAGGCTTCATTGATGTGGGTGCCAGCCGTGTAGACCGGGGTCAGGGAGCTCATTGGCTCCTGGAAGATCATGCCGATCTCGCCGCCGCGGATCTGGCGGATCAGGTCGCCATCGGGGTGCTGCTTGGTGATGTTAACCACATCGACTGTCTCAGTTTCCCCATCGGACTTCACCTTGCGGTAATACAGCACCTCACCATGGGTGATCTTGCCCGGCTTGGGGATCATCTGCAGGATCGCCCTGGCAGTCATCGACTTACCGCAGCCGCTCTCGCCGATGACACCCATCGTCTGCCCACGCTTGATGTCGAAGGAGACCCCGTCCACGGCTTTAATAATACCGGCGCGCACGTCAAATTCGACTCTCAGGTCTTTGATATCGATCAGTGTATCATTCATTTCAGCAGCCTCCTACCGACCACTATATGGGTCCATGGCGTCGCGCAGACCATCGCCGAGCATGTTGAATGCCAGAACCGTGACGATAATAAACGGCACCGTCCACAACAGCCACGGGGAGTAACGGATGGAACGGATGGTGGCAGCTTCCTGGAGCAGAACCCCCCAGCTGGTGAGCGGCGGTCGCAGGCCCAGTCCCAGCCAGCTCAGGGCAGTCTCAGCCAGGATCATGCCGGGGATGGACAGGGTGGCGATGACAATGATGTGGCTCATCGTGCCGGGCAGCAAATGCCTGAACATGACGCGGTAATCAGAAGCTCCCGAGCTCTTGGCAGCCAGGGCGTATTCACGCTCGCGCAGGGAAAGGATCAGTCCTCGCACCTGGCGAGCCAACCCACCCCAGCGCACGAATGCCAGGATGACGGTGAGCATGAAATAGACCGCGATGGGCGAAAAATATGAAGGGATAGCCGCCGCCAGGGCCATGAAAAGCGGGATATCCGGGAATGCCGCCAGGAACTCAGTCGAGCGCTGCACGATCATATCCGTTGCGCCACCGTAATAACCCGATACGGCGCCTAAAACACTCCCCAGGATGATGGTGAGGAACTGACCGATCAAGCCGATCAGCAGGGACAGGCGCCCGCCATAGATGATGCGCGAGAAATAGTCCCGTCCCAGCGAGTCGGTGCCCATGATAAAAATGGTTGCCTGTGGATCCGTAGATTTAATTCCGAACAGGTGAAGGGACATCGGGATCAAACCGAACAGCTTGTAGGGGTCACCTTTCACAAAGAGAGAGATCGGGTACTGCTGAGAATTTGGATCCTCAACAAACGTGCGCACCCGCTTGACCTCGTCGATTTTCTTCACCAGACCATAGGTCAAAGGCTGAAAATGGAACTTACCCTGTTTATCGATAAAATGGATCGCCTGGGGAGACGCGTCGGTGAAATTAGAGGCATGCTCGAGGTCGTATGGGGCAATAAACTCAGCTATTCCGACCATGCATACGTAGAAAATGATTAAGATGATCCCGCCGACGATGGCCATTTTATTCTTCTTGAATTTCCACCACACCAGACTCCAGTAGCTCTGGCTGACGGGCTTTTTCTGTCCCTTCTCGGGTAAGATAGACTGATTTTTCTTCGCCATTGTCTTCTCTCCTTTCAGCCTATTCGAGCCGGATGCGCGGGTCGACCCACGCCAGCATCAGATCCGCCAGCAGGTTGCCGACCAGGAGCAGTATGGTGAAAAAGATGATGCAGGTGCCGGCCATATACATGTCCAGCTTACGCAGCGAATCCACAAACAAGGGGCCGATGGTTGGCAAATTCAGCACGATCGAGACCAGTGCCGAGCCGGTGATGATGTTGGGGAATGCCTCTGACCCCAGGATGACGATCAATGGGTTGATGGCGATGCGTACGGCATGTTTCCAGATCACCTGCCAGTTCTTGAGGCCTCGGGCACGCGCGGCTTCGACGAAAGGTTGGCCCAGCGTGTCCAGCAGGTTACCGCGCATGATGCGGATCAAACCACCTGTACCGGTCACCGCGCTGATAAGCGCCGGCACCCACAGGTGCTTCATCAGGTCCACGAACTTCCCAAAGCTCCAGGGCGCGTCGATATACTTCTGTGAAAACAGCCCTATCACTTCCATGTTCAGGTAGACAATCGCAACGAATAAAATCAACAGGGCTAACAGAAAGCCGGGCATTCCCAGGCCGATGAAGCTGATGGTGGTAATGACTTGATCGCCGAACGAGTATTGGCGCACCGCCGAGTAAACCCCCAGCGGGATGGCGATCACCCAGGTCACGATCAACGTTGCCACCGCCAGGACAATTGTCATCGTCAAACGCTCGCCAATCAAATCTTTGACTGGCTTTTCATATTCGAAGGAGAGGCCGAAGTCGCCTTTGATGAAATTGCCGGCCCAACCAATATATTGCACCAAAAAGGGTTTGTCCAGGCCGAAGCGGACTCTATACGTTTCGATTTGCTGTTCAGCACTGCGGTCCCCTCGGGCGCGCAGCGAGGCCAGTTTTTGGGTGAGGAAATCGCCCCCTCCTGGGACCAGCGATGGCAGCTTTAAAATCAAAAAGCCGACGAAAGAGACCAGCACGACCATGATGATGGCATAGCCAATGCGCCGGATAATGTAGGATAGCATACACGCCTCCTGAAATAGAGGTGGCGGGCGGGTGAGACCGCCCGCCACTCCAGTGAGTACTTATATCATTATATTATTGTGAGACGTCCATCCACCATTGGGATGCGACCTGGTTGCCAGGGGTGGCCGGGGCCCATGGACCGACCACGCCGAAGTCAAGGATATTGTGCATCGTATCCTTGGCGATGATCGGCATGGGCTGGTCACCGGCGACCGCGATCACGAAGGGGCCATCGGTCTCGTATTCTTTGATGGCTGCCCAGACGATCTCGTGCCGCTTCTGGATGTCCGGTTCTACCTGACCCTGATCATAGAGCGCCTGCAGGATGAACGCAGGACTGCCTTCTACGGGCTTGACACCGCAATCATTCGGGATCTTCGGATCCGGCTTGCAAGCCTCTTTACCCTTGGCATAGTAGCGGCCTTCCAGCGGGAATACGTAGCGGTTCACGATGGGGAAGAGCCAATCGGGATAAGTCCAGATGTCGATCTCGGAGATGTGTGCGCCACGCAGCATGTATTGGCCTTCATTGGTGCGCGTATCGAGCTCAGGCTGGCCCTGAAGGTTCTTGACCTCGACATTGATCTTCAGTTTCTTGCCCCACTCGTTCTTCATCTCCGCGGCGGCATCCGTCTGGACTTTCAGGCTGCCGCCCCAGTCGCTGACGTCGATGGTCATGACGAACGCCTTGCCGCTGGGCAGCTGACGGAATCCGTCGGTACCAACCTTCATGCCGATCTCGTCCAGCATGGCGTTGGCCTTGGCGTCGTCCTCCGTGGCGAAGGAGGCAGCCCAATCCTTGTACACCTGCTGGCCCTCAGGGCTGGCGAAGTGCCAGGATTGCGGGCTGATGGTTTCACCCTTGGCTATACCAATGCCGTTCCAGGCAACGTCGATGATGCGCTGGCGAGAGAAGCCGATGGAAAGGGCCTGCCGGAAGCGCTTGTCACGCAGCAGGTCGCGGATTTCCTTGGCATGCTCAGCGGTATCAACAGGGTAGTTCTTGCCGCCCTCGACGTAGTACTGGTTGATCATATAGCCGGGCCAGGCGCCGGCGCCGTTCATCCAGCCCTTCAGGAAGTGGTACTTACCAGCCGCGGCCTGCTCCTGCAGGAAGGGGATTTCGTTCGGGCCGCCGCAGATGCGGAAGGCCGTATCGTATTTACCCTGCGAGCAGTTCAGGATGCGCACCTGCTCATCCGCGACGATCTCGACATCGATTTTGTCGATGTAGGGGAGCTGGTTGCCTTCGGTGTCCACCCGCCAGAAGTAGGGGTTGCGCGAGAAGGTATAGCGGTTGCTATCTGCAGATAGATCCGTTAAGCACCAGGCGAAGAGGCATGGGTAGCCGGGTGTCACCCACCACTTATCCTTATTAATGAAATCTTCCCAGGTGGCGCCGGTGGTGTACTTGGGGTGGAACTGCTTGAGATAGTGCGCCGGCTTCATAAAGTTCTTGGCGAATTCCCAGAAGCCCTGCGCCATGTAGTAGGGGTTGATCCACTGACCCCGGTCCGATTTCCAGACCACGGTGTAGTCATCTGGGAACTCCATGTCGATCGGCGTGCCGTCCGACTTGCGCAGGTAGGCGGGGGGCGACCAGCTCTTCTGGTCCGGATTCTTGGCGAAATCTTCCCACCAGAACTTCCAGTCCGCCGAGGTATAAGGCTCGCCGTCCGACCACTTGAGGCCCTTGCGCATGTGCAGGGTGAAGGTCTTGCCATCGGCAGACCACTCGTAGCTTTCCACCAGGGCAGGCTCGTAACCGGTCAGGTCAGCCTTCCATTTGATCGGTGCATCGGTCGCGAAGTACAGCTGCACGTTGCCGACCTCGGGCCACCAGCTTGCGGTGTGCAGTGTGCCGCCATACTTGCCGATCGAATCGACCGGCTTGGTGACCAGGGGGTTGTCCGGCAGGCGCTTGTCTACCGTCGGGAGCTTGCCAGACGTGACCAGATCCGCCAGCATGGGGGCTTCCTTGAATTTCGCCGCAGCAATGGTAGGTGCTGTGGTTGGGGTTGCCTCTACCGCCTGGATCGCCTCTTTCGTATCCGTCGGTACAGCGGGTGGTTGGGTGGGTGGTGGCTGCGTGGCTGGCGCCTGCGTCGGAGTCGCCGCCGGACCGCAAGCGGAGGCAACCATCACCAGGATGGTCACTAAGAACAAAAGGGACCGTAACTTCCTCATATAAACATTCCTCCTATCTCATAATTGTTTGGTTTTGTGACACATAAACTTTCGTATTCAATTACATCTCAGTCGACTTGGTTGAACGTCACCTCCTCTCTAGAGCGCAATCCTCTGTGAAACCTTTTCGAAAGCACATTTATATTTCCACCGATACTACAGAAGCAACCGGAAAGAATGCTTCTTCGGCAGCTTTCCAAGGCGGCACCCTAAAACCCACCTATAATCAATATATATGATTACAGCGGCTTTGTCAATATATATTTCTACAGGTTTAAGCGGTTGATGATTAGTTTTCACAAACCTCTAGCCACTGCCTACATCTCGTTTTGTTGGTAAAGTGCTAAGTTTATCGCCTGGACAACCGCGCCCATGCAGGATGAACGGCGGCCCAGCATGGCTGCCGTGATGCGCACAGCCTGCGCTGCGGGCCTTAAACTGCGTTCCCGAACCGTGCGGCGGATCGGCTCGAGCAGTAAATCACCCATTTGTGACACTCCGCCTCCGACCACCACCAGGCTGGGATTTAATAAGTTGACTAAATCTGCGATCGCAATACCCAGATACGTACCCGCTTCGGTGACGATTTGTTGCGCGACCAGGTCACCTAAACTCGCTGCCCTGCTCACGTCAGAAGCGGATATGTTTTCTGCTGGGTTAATAGTGGTTAATTGGGTGCGGCGCCCGTCCTGCACCGCCTGCCTGGCTTTGCTCGCAATAGCACCCCCACCCGCTAATGCCGACAGACAGCCATGGTTCCCGCAGGCGCAAAGCGGTCCATTATCGCTGATGGTGATGTGGCCGATCTCACCCGCACAGCCGGTCGCCCCGGCGTAAATTCGCCCATCGAGCAGCAGGCCTGATCCAACGCCCATGCCGACCTTTACAAAAGCCAGGTGGCGTTCTCCACGCCCCGCACCGTAGGCCCATTCACCCAGCGCCCCGAGCTCCGCATCGTTATTCAGGGATACCGAGCAGTCCCATGAAGATTGCAGGAAGTCGCGAATAGGAAAATTATCCCAACCCGGCATAATGGGGGGTGCGCTAACCATCCCAGCCTCTGCCACCACTGGTCCTGGAACGCCGATCCCTACGGCAAGTATGTCCGACAATGCCAGGTCTGCTCGCGCTATCAATTCCCGAAGGTGAGTATCCACCTTTGACAGGCAGGCATCAGGGCCGAGGCGGATATCACAAGGCACCTCAATCTCGTCCAGGATATGGGCTGAAAAATCGGCCAGCACCAACCTGACGTGTGTGGCACCGATATCGACACCCACCACGTAGCCGTGCTGCGGGTTCATTTCTAACAGGATTGCGCGGCGACCACCGGTTGCAAGGCCGCTTTCCATCTCACGGACGAGGCTGTGGTCTAATAAATTATCGACGATTGTGGATATCGCCGCACGGGTCAGCTCCATACGGCGCGCCAGCTCGGCGCGTGAAATCCCTCCGGGTGTAAATCGTATAAAATCCAGGATGAGGCGTTTATTGAGGTGCTTGAGGTTAAAAACAATGGGCGATAAGTATAGATTATCCACACCAATGCCCTGGGAGATTTCTATAGAAATAAAGCAACAAGTTTATAACAGAATTAAAACTGTTTGTCAAGTTAATA
>Ga0315289_10015975_pt1 | contig 10396 bp, 10 predicted proteins | sample YL17G11_40_MG_FD_203452 | JGI IMG/M metagenome (GOLD analysis project Ga0315289, IMG submission 203452) | Sediment microbial communities from Yellowstone Lake, YNP, Wyoming, USA - YL17G11_40 | ecosystem: Environmental > Aquatic > Freshwater > Lake > Sediment | place: USA: Wyoming | collected...
CCCACTCCCGGGGCGGGGGGGGGGGGCGGCCCCGGGGGCGGGCCGGGGCGCCCCCCGCGGCGGGGCCCCCCCCCCCCCGCGCCCACTCTCGCGCGCGCTGGCGGTGGTCCGCCCCCCGCCCACCACCCCCCCACGAAAAACCAGAAAATGCGGAATCAGACGGGACAAAAAAGAGGGGCGGCGAGCGGGCCCAGCAGGCCCGCCCGCCCGCCGCGCTCTCTTCGGACGGAGGTGGCGGGCGCCAGGCGCGCCCCGCCCACCCCTTGCTCCTCCATCACTCCTCGGCCGCCGCGCGATCCACCGGCGCCCACGCCTTGTGCAACACCTTGTTGGTGCGCAGCGCGGTCCAGACGGCCGAGTTGCACTTGAAGCCAGACCCGAACGCGATCTGCCACACGCGCTCCCCCGCGCGCACGCCGACGTCGCCCGACTCGATGCGGGCCAGGATGTACCAGATGGAGGAGGAGGACGTGTTGCCGTACCGGTGCAGGGTGTCGCGCGACGGGGCGACCGCGGCGGGGGGCAAGCGCAGTTGTTTCTCCATCTCGTCGATCACGCCGCGGCCGCCGGTGTGGATGCAAAAGTGGGAAAAGGCGGCGCCAAAGTCGGGGGTGTAGGGGGCCATTTTGCGGGATTTGAGGAGTTTGCGCGCGGCGAGGTTGAACGCGAACTTCAGTTTTTCGGACACGGGGAGGACCAGCGGCCCCAGCGCCGTGATGTTGGCCTTGAGCGCGTGGCCCGCGATGGCCATGAGGTCCTTGGACAGGTGGACACCGACCTAGAAAGGGGAGAGAGGGAGGTGGTTGGCCCACTCTTCTCATCTCACTCAATCCACACACCCCTCGTCTCTCTTCTCCGTTCTCACCTCGCCCGCCTCGTCCTGGTCCTGGTACACGCACCGGTACGCCGCGTCCGCGGCGCCGGTGTGCGTGCGCACGACGTGGGACAGTTCGTACTTGGCGCGCGACCGGTCGGCTTTCCGGTTTGTCATGCACAGCGCCGCGCCGCCGACGCGGAACAGGCAGTTGGGGATGAGCATGGACCGGTTGTTGCCAAAGTACCAGTTCTGGGTGATGTTCTCCGTCGACACGACGAGCACGCGGAAATTGGGGTAGGTTTGGAGGAGCTCCCGGGCGAGCCCCACCGACACCACGCCCGCCGAGCACCCCATGCCGCCCAGGTTGTACGCGACGACGTCCCGCCGCATCTTGAAATGGTTGACGAGCATGGCGCAGAGGGAGGGAGTGGGGTTGAAGAGGGAGCAGTTGACGACGACGGCGTCGACTTGGGAAGGGGTCCACCCCGCCTCCTGCAAAGCATCCTCCACCGCGCCAAAGAGGACGAGCTCGGCTTCGGCGCGCGCGAGCGCCATCGTGGGTTGGGGAGGGGACTCGTGCATCGCGTCGGGGAGGTACGTGTCGTCGCCCAGGCCGCCCTTGGCGATCATCTAATAGTGAGGAGAGAGGGTGGGGTGGTGGGGTGAGGAATGGATGGATGGAGGTCGCGCGCCCAATCTTCCCTTTTTTTTCTTCTCTCCTGTCCCCCATCCCCATTTTCCCCTCCTCCTCTCTTCGCACCTTCTCCTGGAACTCGATGGCGCGCTCGTCAAACGCGCCGCAGCCGTGGGAGAGCTCCATGAAGCGCGCGCGCGTGACGCGCATGCGCTCGGGCGGCTTGTAGCACGCAAAGGAGAGCAGGTAGACCCGTTTCGCCCGCGGCAGCAGGAGGTAGAGCGCGGCCAGGACGGCGAGGGCGGCGGCGGCGAGTTCGGGCTGAGGGAGAGGGGGGAATGGTGGGCGGCGGGTGAGGCATTTCGGCCCGCCTGGCCGCGGCGCGGAACTGGCCCGCGCCCTGCGTGCCGCCCTTCTCTCCACCCTACGCCCCTCCCTCCCTCTCCTCACGCACCGCGCCAAACGTGAACGTGCGCGCCGAGAGGCCGGCCAGCGCGCGTGCGGCGGCGTCGAGGCCGCCGGGCGCCGTCAGCGCGGCCAGGCGCCGCAGCGTGTCGGCCATGGTGGCGACGACGGGCGCCGAAAAGGCGGGAGGGCTGGGTGAGGGGGAATGGGGGCGGCGCGTGGGCTCCCGCGCGCGGCCTGCGGGGCAACCGCGCTCGGCGCCGTGCGCGGCCTCCCGCGCCCCCATCGCGAGCCCGCCCGCCACGCGCGGGCTGCACTTCCTCTGCAGCCTCAGCGGGCGGGCGGGCGGGCCCCCGGTCGCGCGGGCAGGGGGGGCCGCGCGGCGGGCGCCGTCCCGGGCGGGCCGGCGCGGCCGGCGCCGGCGTCGCGCGTGCGTGCGTGCGCGGCCAGCGTGCTCACCGGGAAAGAGGGGGCGCCGAGGCTGGGGGCCGGCTGGGGTTGTGCGCCCGGCGGCTCCCGCGCGCAGCGCAGGCGCGCGCGTCCTCCCCACCCCACACCCACACCCCCGCCGCCCGCCTGCCCCCCCTCGGCATCCGCCGGCGCACCATGCCGACTTCGCGCCGCGCGCTGGCGCTGGCCCTGGTGGCGCTGGCGGCCGCGCTGGCGGCCGCCGCCGAACCGCCGCGCGGGGGTGTCCAGGTGGCGAGAGGAGGGAGGGCGGAGGCCGCCGCCGCCGCCCAGCGCCACCGACGGCCACCGACAGCCGCTGGGCGGGGGGAGCGGGAGCGCAGGAGGGCGGCGGTGGCGGCGCCGGGCGACCGCCGCGCCGCGCGCGCGACCCCCCTCCCCCCCTCCCCAGCCCACCCTCGCCGCCCCCGCCGACGCCGCGCCCGCGGCAGAGCCCGCCGACGCGGCGCCCGCCGCCCCGCCCGCCGCCGCGGGCGCGGCCGTGGCGGGGACCCCCCCCACCAATTTTGTGCGCGTCGCCGGCGGCGAGTTCGCCGTCGCGTGCACCACCTTCCACCCCGTCGGCGCCAACCTGTGGGAAATGGTCGAACTCGCGGCCGGCGCCCAAACCTGGGGCTTCTCCACCCCCGCGTCCACCCCCGGCCCAGCCCTCCTGCGCCGCATCCTGGACGACGCGGCCGACGCTGGCTTCAACACCCTGCGCGCGCTGGCGCACGGCGTCAACAAGGAGAGCCGGCTGCAGACGGCGCCGGGCGTGTATGACGAAAAAACTTTCGCGGCGCTCGACTACGCGATCCAGCAGGCCTCCACCCGCGGTCTGCGCCTCATCCTCGCCCTGACGTCCAATTGGGGCGACGTGGGGTCGGTGGACGAGTACGTGGCGTGGGCGGGGGCGGGAGGGCACGCCGCGTTCTTCACCGACGCGCGCGCGCGGTCCCTCTACCTCGCCCACGCGGCCGCCATCATCAACCGCGTCAACACGCTCACCGGCGTGCGCTACGGGGACGACCCCACGATCGCGGCGTGGAATCTGATCAATGAACCAAGGGCCACGGGGTCTCGCCCGGGGACCGTCGCTGCGTGGGTCGACGCCGTCGCGCCCGCCGTCAAAGCCCTGGCCCCCAAACAGCTCCTCACCGTGGGCGCGGAAGGCTTTTATGCGTCCACGGACGCCGGCGCGGCGGCCAATCCGGGCGGCTGGGCCGCGAACGAGGGGCAGGCCTTCGTCCGCGACCACGCGTCTCCCGCCATCGATTTCGCGTCCATCCACGTGTGGTGAGAGAGCGAGAGGGGGGAGAAGCTGTGTCTCCCTCTGGAGCGGGAGGGAGAGAGAGGGGAGCGGAGCGGCGGCGGCGCGCGCGCTCGACCCGCCTCCCCTCCTGCCCTCGCCAGGCCCAACAACTGGCAAGTGGCCGACCCCGCCGCCTACCTGACGCGCTGGCTGGCCGCGCACGCGGCCGATGCGGCCGCGCTGGGCAAGCCGCTGCTGCTGGAAGAGTTTGGCGCGTGGTTCAAACCGTCGGAGCCGAATGCCAACCTGGAGACCCGGGACGCGTTCTTCTTGCAGGCCATGTGGGCCACGGTGGACTCGGTCAAGGCCGGGGGGGCGCTGCAGGTGGGGAGGGGTGGAAGGAGGGGAGGGAGGGAAGGTGGAGGGAGGCCCACACGCCGACCCCTCCCACTCTCCCCTCAGGGCGCCCTCTTCTGGTCCTGGCTCCCCCTGGGGTCGGACGCGCCCCGGTCGGAAGGCGGCGGGCGCGGCCTGTACGGGGTCCGCCCCGACGACCGCGCGTTTGCCGTCGCGGCCGCCGGCGCGTCGGACCTCAACGCCCTCTCGTCCCCGCTCGACGGCTGCGTCGCGCCCAAAGCGGGCTCGTCCACCACCGCCTCCCCGCTCGACGGCTGCGCCCTGTTTGCCGTGCGCGGCCTGCCCGGCACCGGCCGCGAGGGCCCCGACTGCGCCACCGACGTGGACGAGTGCGCGCGCGGCACGCACGACTGCGGGACCGACCCTGGCGCCACGTGCGAGGACACCGTCGGGGGGTTTGCGTGCGGGTGCCGGTGGGGGCACGATTCCGACCCCGCGGGCGAAGGGTCGGGCTGCGCCCCGTCCCCCGAGCTCGCGTTCGTGGAGTCCCGATACGAGTCTGACGGCCCGGGCCTGCGTGCGTGCGCGGGGGGCGACCCGCTGCCGTGGCCCGCGTCGGCGCCCGGCGGCGCGTATCCCCGCGCGGGCGAGCAGCCGTCCGCCGCCCTCCAACCGTCCCGCGCCGTCACGCGCTCCGAATGCATGCAATCGTGCGAAGCCGCCCCCGGGTGCGCGGCCGCCGACTTCAACCGCGCGCGCGGGCGGTGCCTGCTGCGCCGCGCGGGCGGCACGCGCGCGACGTGTGTGGATCGTGAAGCGTGGGCCGTGGAGACGGACCAATCGCTGCGCCCCATGCGGTTTTCGGATGGGACATACGAAACCTTTTTCCGGAAGGAGGGGGCGAGCGCCGGGGGGGCGTGAGGAGGGGAGAGAATGGGGGGTGGAGGCAGGGTGCTGTTTTTGGGGGGCTGGCGCGCAACGGTGCAATCTTTGGGCGAGGCTTGTGTGTGCGGGTGCGTGCCGCGAGAGCTGAGCAAGCCGGCAGTACGTTAAATCAGGCCGCGCGCGCCCCCACCCCCACCCTCGCCCATCCCTTGCCTTCTCCATCAAGCATCCTCCAGCTCCAGCCGCGGCACAATGTTCATCGACTGCAACTCCTGAAACAGCAGCTTGCACGCGTACGGCAGCTTGAGCGTGGCCATGGCGTCGGCCGCGCGCGTCGACGGGCAGCGCGCGCAGCGCGCGGCGCCATCCCAAAACCCGAGCAGGCCGCAGTGCGTGCACACGTGCGCGTCAAACGCGTCGGAGGAGAGCATGAGGCGTTCCAGGAGGAGGGAGGAGGCGCCGTACGCGATGAGGCAGTCGCGCTCCATCTCGCCGAGGCGCAGCCCGCCGTCGCGCGACCGGCCTTCGGTCGGCTGCCGCGTGAGCACGACCCTCGGCCCGCGCGCGCGCGCGTGCACTTTGTCGAGGACCATGTGCTTGAGCTTTTGGTAGTAGACCGGGCCGGAGAAGATGGCGGCGGCGAGCGGTTCGCCGCTCGCGCCGCCGTAGAGGATGTCGCGCCCGCCGTAGCTGAAGCCGGCTTTGACGAGGGCCTCGCCGCACTCTTCCACGGGATCCGCGAGGCCCGTGGCCTCGCCAAACGCGGTGCCACCACGGAACCGGCCGTCGAGCGACGCGGCCTTGGCGCCGAGCAGTTCGATCAACTTCCCGACCGTCATCCGACTCGGAAACCCGTGCGGGTTCATCACCAGGTCGGGCACGATGCCCGCCTCGGAAAAGGGGAGGTCCTCCGGCGGGACGACCGCGCCGACGACCCCTTTCTGGCCGTGCCGCGACGAAAACTTGTCCCCGAGTTCGGGCGTGCGCACGTGGCGCACGAGGACCTTGACGACGAGGTGCGAGTCGTCGTTGCGGGTGAGGAGGACGCGGTCGACGACGCAGCCGCCGCCGGGCGGGCCGCGCCAGGAGGACGGCGCGGCGCGGTAGGCGGACGCGGCGGCGGCCGCCGCGTCGGCGCCGCCACCGCCACTCGGCGCCGCCGCGGCATAGTCTTTGGTGTTGGTGGGCGACTGCTTGTTGAGCAGGACGTCCCCCGGCCGCACCGTCTCGCCGACGGCCGCGATGCCGTCGCCCTCGAGCAGCCGCAGCCGCCCCGCCGGCCGCGCGCCGCCCGGCCCCGCGGGCGGCGCCACGACCCGGTCCGCGGTGCGGTTGTTGTGCTTCTTCAACACGGCCGCATGCTTGCGCAGCACGACGCAGCGGCCAAAGCCGCGGTCGAGGGACGCCGCGTTGAGCGTGACAGCGTCTTCGATGTCGTACCCCCCGTGCGACGCGACCGCGACGACCGCGTTCTGGCCGCCGCCCAGGCGGTCAAACCCGACGAGCTCCACGGTCTTGGTGGTGACGAGCGGCTTTTGGGGGTAGGCCAGGAGGTACAGCAGGGTGTCCATCCGGTTGAGCTGGTTGAACCCGATCGCGCCCATCGCCTGCTTGCCCATCGCGCACTGGTACGTGTTCCTGGGCGACTGGTTGTGGTGCGGGTGCGGAATGAGGCCGGCGACGACGCCGAGCAGGGTGCAGGGGTCGATCTCGAGGTGGGTGACGCCCGGCGCGCACCCCGCTTCGTCCAGCGCGACGAGCGCGTCGTTCTCCTCGTTGACGTCCAGGAACTCGACGACGCCGGCTTGGAGCAGGTCTCCAAAGGTGGAGGACCCGGATTTGACGGCGGCGACGTGCGCGTTGGTGAGGCGGGGGACGCCGTCGTCGCACACGATCAGGGGCCGGCACACGCGCCCGCCGTCGCACGCGATGCCCACATCCCGCCCTTCCGCGCCGCCGCAGACCGACACAAACTGGCCCAGGCGGCCGGCGCGGCGCAAGGCGCGCAACGAGGCGACGAGGGCGTCGGGCCGCGCGTGGACGCCGAGCGGCGTGCCGTTGAGCGAGACGGGCGCCGCGCCGCCCGCGTGGAGTTCGGCCCCCGTCAAATCGTCCCCGGGGACGACGCCCAGGTCGAGCGCGAGCGCGGCCAGGGGCGCCTCGTCGCCGTCGGTCGTGACGTGCGCGGCGAGCGCCAAATTTTTGACGAGCCCGCACGATTCGCCCTCTGGCGTGTCGGCCGGGCAGAGCATCCCCCACTGACTCGGCTGCAGCGCGCGCGGCCCCGACACCTTGCGCGTCTTTTCGAATTGGGACGTAATGCGGGTCATCATGCCGAGCGCGGCCAGGAAGGACAGGCGGTTGAGGACTTGGGTGACGCCCTTGCGCTCCATGCGAAACCGGCGGATCGTCCAGTTGCCGCTCGCGATCGCGGCCTCCATGCCCGCCGTCACCGTGTCGGTGCGCAGGAGCTTGGCCGCGTCGAACGCGCCCGCGCGCGACGCTTTGGAGAGCGCGGCGTCGGCCTGGCGGCGCAGGTCAGCGTTGAGCCGCTTGAAGAGGTCCTCGAAGAGGAGGCCGAGGAGGCCGCCGGCCAGCTCGAGGCGCTTGTTGCCATAATAATCGCGGTCGTCGACGAGGGACGGGTCGCGGGCGGCTGCCAGGGCGCGGCGGGCCATCATGGCGACGTAGCGCGCCTTTGCTCTAAAATCGTACCGCACCACCGGCACGTGGCAGACGACGACGTTGGCCAGGATGTCGCGCGCGTCGTCGGCGCGAGAGCGGGGGCGGCGGTGCGGGGTGGGGGGCGGGGGCGGGGCGGCGGGGTGGGCGGCCGCGGCGGCGGCGGCGGCCGCGGCGGCCGCGGCGGCCGCGGCCGGCCCCGGCGCGCCGCCGCCGCCGCCGCCGGGCCGCGCCTTGACCTTGGCGCCGAGCGCGTCAAGCGCGTCGGCCTGGGTGCGCACGCCGTCCCGGCGCGCGTCGCGCAGCGAGGGCAACAGCAGCGGGAGGAGCGCGTCGCCGCCGCCGACGAGGGCCACGATCTCCGCGTCGGATTCCACGCCCATGGCACGCAGGACGACGACGATGTTGACGTCGTCGACAAACGCGTTGTGGCGCAAGCAAGCGCGGCCACCGCGCAAAACGACCGCGGTCTTGCTCTTCCGCTCGTGCGTCGACGACGTCACGCACGCCGTCGGCGAGCCCGCCGTGTCCAGGTCGACGATGACCCGGTTTTTGGACAGCTGTTCCTGAATCAGGACGACCTTTTCCGCGCCGCGCACGACAAAGTAGCCCCCCGGGTCGAGCGGGCACTCTTTCATGCGCGCGAGCTCCGCGTCGCTCTTCCCGCGCAGCACGCACCGGTCCGACCGCAGCATGATGGGCAGCCGCCCGATGAGCAGCGCGCCCTCGCCGGGGCGCTTGCCCTTGCGGACGACGATCTCCCGGCCACGCGTGTACTCGACGTCGACCGACACGGGCGCCGCGTACGTCATGTCCCGCAGCCGACACCCGTGCGGCGTCACGTCTTCCGTCACATACTCCTCCTCGACGCAGGGCGCGCCGACGTGGACGTCGGTGTAGCGCAGCGACCAGTTGGGGTCCGCGTCGCACGTCACGCGCTCGTTGCCGCGCGCGCGCACGATCTTCTTGATGTCCCGGTTGATGAAGGCGTCGAACGATTCGATGTGCTGGCGGACGAGGCCGCGGACCTGGGGAGGAGAAGGGGAGAAGGACGTCGGGGCGGGGGCTGGGGCGGGCGCGCTGCCGCGTTTCCCGTGCCTCTCCCCTCTCTAGTCCAGCGCCTGGCATCTACCACGGCCCACTCGCGACGGCGCGCGCGCGCGCCCGCGCTCCCGCCGCCCGATGGGACCGGCGGCCGTCACCGCGGCCCGCCGCCCCCGCGCCTTTCCACCTCCCCCCCTCTCCTTACCTGCAAAAACGCGGGCAGCAGCTCGTACTTGTCCTTGACGGTGGCGATGGGCGCGGTCAGCTTGGACGGGTCGGCCGCGAGCGCTGCTGCGACGCCCGCCGCGGTCGTCATGTCGGGCGGCGCCGGCGCCTGGCCGCGCGCCGCGGGCGCCATGGCTGCCGGGGCGGCGGGAGGCGCACGAGGCCGAGAGAGTGGCGGCCAAGCCTGCGCCGCATGCGCCGCCGCCTTCACTTCTCGCTCCCGCAACCATGCGTCCGCTCGCGCTGCCCGCGGCCGGCGCGCGCATCGCGCCCGCGCGCGGCCGCCCCCAGCAGCGGCCGTGCCGCCGGCGCGCCGAGGCCGACGATGGCGACGCCGGCGGCCCGCTCGACGCCGCGCCGCCACCCCCTCCTCCCCTCCCGGAACTCGTGCGCCCTTGGGAAGCCGACCTCCCGTCCCTGGCCGACATGGCGGCCCCCGGGTGGCCGTCCCGCGTGCGCGACTGGCCCGCGTTTTGGGCCATGTTCGCCGCGTGGCGCCGCCACCTCGCCCGCCGCGCCGCGTCCGTCAAGCGGGACGTGCGCGTCAACCCGAGCAAGCGGACGGCGGCCGGGTGGGAGGCGGCGCTGCGGCTGGCGCCGCCGGCTGACGCCGACGCGGCCGGCAAAGACTGGTGGGACGGGCCGGCGGCGGACGTCGACGCGACCGTGGCGGCCGCGGTGGAGGCCGTGATCGAAGCGTTGCCAGAGTTGCTGGCCGCGGGCGTCCCCGTGCCCGAGTCGGTCGAGGCGTCGTGGTCGCACGCGTCGTCCCCCGCGCTCGACGTCGCGTGGCGCGCCGCGGCCGACCCGTCGGCCCTGCCCGAGCACGTCCTCGTCGCCCACGCGTGGGACTCGTGGGGCGACACCGAGCTGCGCGCGTGGGCGGAGAAGCGCGCGGCGCACGCGCGCGCAGATGGCAGGTTCGCCGCCCGCCTCGCGCGCGTGGGCGAGTTCAAGCACCACAACGTGGACGAGTTCACGGATGTGCGGATGCGGCGGCGGGTCACCGCGGTGCCGGGGTTCAAGAGGGAATGGACGCACTCCCAAATCATGGACGTCATCACAGACCGCGGCGCCAACGTGCACCCGGACGCCGTCCCCATCGGCGTCATGGACCCGGACCGGTGCCTGGACTATTTCGAGGAGGGCGTGCACGCGGCGCCGGACATGGTGGACGTTTTGGCGGCGGCCGGGCGGCTCGCCGACCCGCGCGACCTGCCGAGGGCGGCCGCGCCGGCCCCTCCGCCCGACCCCGCGGCCGCGGCGGCCGCCGCCGCCGCGGCGCTGGCCGACGCGGGCGCGGCGGCGGCGTCGGCGACGCTGGCGGAACCGTTCGAAGGGTTGGACGGGGGGGGCGGCGACGAAGAGGGCGAGGGCGGCGACGGCGAGGGCGAGGCCGCCGGCGGGTGACTGGGGCGTCAGCGTGTGCGTCTGTGACCGGTTGCAGGGCTCCCGGCGGGCGGGCGGGGCCGGGCGCGGGCGGCGCACCAATCTCTTGGCCCGAAACGCGTGCCGCGCCGCGCGCGCGCAACGGATGTGCCGAAGGAGGTGTGGGCCCGTGGCGCGCCCGCGGCGCGGCACGCGTTTCGGGCCAAGAGATTGGTGCGCCGCCCGCGCCCCGCCCCCCCCCCCCCCCCGGAGCCCGGCA
>Ga0315289_10015976_pt1 | contig 10396 bp, 9 predicted proteins | sample YL17G11_40_MG_FD_203452 | JGI IMG/M metagenome (GOLD analysis project Ga0315289, IMG submission 203452) | Sediment microbial communities from Yellowstone Lake, YNP, Wyoming, USA - YL17G11_40 | ecosystem: Environmental > Aquatic > Freshwater > Lake > Sediment | place: USA: Wyoming | collected...
GTTCATGCCACCTCTTCCACCAGAAGCGAGATAATACAGATTGTCGATATCTTCCGGGCGAACATTATAGACGTTGCCCCGAGTTCTTTAATCGTGGAGGTCACCGGAGACATAGACAAGATAGATTCCCTTTATAACCTCCTCAAGAGATTCGGAGTCAAGGAGCTCTCGCGTACCGGCAGGATTGCCATGGCACGCGGAGGGGGAGCAGTTAGGGTAGAAGAGGAACAGCCAGAGGTTCAAACCCCAAAGGCTAAAAAGTCAAAACCCGCACCATGAGTATGGCCTAATAATTGCAGAGTGCAGTCCGCCAATGGTGGATGGGGGTGTACCCCAAATTCTACAGTTCCCCAAGACTGGGGGTTAGAGTCTATTGAAAGGGAGTGCAGAGGGCTTTGCCCTTTGCCGGGGGCATTGGGGGGTGTCCCCCAAATTTTTCCTTCTCCCCCAAGATTGGGGGAGTCAGAGGGGGCTGAGAAGAGTTTAATTCGCAACCTCGGATTTAAAGGATGTGATAAGAGCTTTTTGAATTTTCTCGAAACAGATTTAATTGAAAGGATGGAGCGAGAATGTACTACGATAAGAATGCCGACCTGGGTTTACTCAAAGGCAAGACCATAGCCATAGTCGGCTACGGCAGCCAGGGCCATGCCCATGCCCAGAACCTCAGAGATAGCGGATGCAATGTCATCGTGGCTGAGCTCAAGGACAGCCAGCCCTGGAAAGAGGCCCGGAAGGCGAAGTTCGAGGTCCTGACAGCAGAAGAAGCAGCCAAGAAGGCAGACATCATGACCTTGCTTGTGCCTGACACCCTGCATCCCGTGGTCTATCGTCAGATGCAGAAGGGTCTGACCAGGGGCAAGATGCTGATGTTCGCCCACGGCTTCAACATACACTACAGCCAGATCGTACCTCCTAAGGACATAGACGTGACTATGATAGCTCCCAAATGCCCGGGCCACATGCTGCGCCGCACCTATACCGAGGGCGGAGGGCCCCCTGCTTTAATCGCCGTTCATCAGGATGCCACAGGCAAGGCGAAGAAGATTGCCCTGGCTTATGCCAAGGGCATCGGCTGCACCAGGGCCGGCGTTTTGGAGACCACCTTCGCCGAGGAGACCGAGACCGACCTCTTCGGCGAGCAGACCGTCCTCTGCGGCGGCGTTTCCTCTTTAATTAAGGCTGGCTTCGAGACACTGGTCGAGGCTGGCTATCAGCCTGAGGTCGCCTATTTCGAGGTCCTCCACGAATTGAAGCTCATCACCGACCTTATCTACCAGGGCGGCTTGAGCTACATGCGTTACTCCGTGAGCGACACCGCTGAGTACGGCGACTATGTCTCTGGCCCCAGGGTTATAGACGATTGCACCAAGCAGGCCATGAGGCAGATTCTGGCGGAGATTCAGGATGGCACCTTCGCCACTCGCTGGATTCTGGAGAACCAGGCCGGTCGTCCCTCGTTCAATATCATGCGTAAGAGAGAGCAGGAGCATCCGATTGAGATCGTGGGCAAAAAGCTCAGAGCGATGATGCCCTGGCTCAAGGCGAAGGCATACGAAGCATAGGAGAACACCGTGGATAGGGTCATAATCTTCGATACCACACTGCGCGATGGTGAGCAATCCGCCGGCGCAGCGCTCAATATAGATGAGAAACTTGAGATCGCCCGCCAACTCGAGAGGCTGAAGGTTGACGTAATCGAGGCTGGCTTTCCCGTCACCTCAACCGGCGATTCTGAAGCGGTACGCCGCATCGCTAAAGAGGTGCGTGAACCCACTATCTGCGCCCTGGCACACGCCAATAAGGATGCGGTTGATGCAGCCTGGCAGGCAGTCAAGGAAGCCCAGCACCCTCGCATCCATGTCTTCCTCTCCAGCTCAGAGATTCATATGGCTCACCAGCTTAAAAAGAGCAAGGAACAGGTGCTGGAGGCCGCCAGGAGCATGGTGGCGCGGGCTAAAGGCTATCTCGAGGATGTGGAATTCTCGCCCATGGACGCTACCCGAACCGACCCGGCGTTCCTGTACCAGATAATCGAAGCGACCATCGCTGCTGGGGCAAGTACCGTAAATATCCCCGATACAGTCGGCTACACCATCCCGCGCGAGTTCTGCGCGTTGATAGAGGGAATCTTTAAAAATGTGCCCAATATCAAAAAAGCCGTAATCAGCGTGCATTGCCATAACGACCTGGGTCTGGCTGTAGCCAACAGCCTGGCCGTGCTCGACTGCGGCGTGCGCCAGATTGAGTGCACTATCAACGGCATCGGCGAGCGTGCCGGCAACGCCTCTATGGAAGAGATAGTGATGGCGCTGCGTACCCGCAAAGACATGTTAAACTACACGACTAATGTAGACACCACCCAAATCCATAAGACGAGTCGGCTGGTGAGCGACCTCACGGGTATGTCGGTACAGCCCAACAAGGCCATCGTGGGCGCTAACGCCTTCCGCCATGAATCCGGCATCCATCAGGACGGCATGCTTAAGGAGAGGACCACCTACGAGATTATGGACCCCAGGGATATAGGTCTCACAGGCACCACACTGACCCTGGGCAAGCTCAGCGGCCGCCATGCCTTCAAAGCCCGACTCGAGGAACTGGGCTACACGCTGAGCGATGAGGAGTTCACTCGCGCCTTCACTGCCTTCAAGGAGCTGGCAGACAAGAAGAAGGAGATAGGCGACCGGGATATAGAGGCGCTGATTGCAGAGGAAATGCGCACCTTTTCCGAGACCTACCACCTGGAGCACGTGCAGGTCTCCTGCGGCGACCACCTCGTCCCCACTGCCTCGGTAAGGTTGATCGGTCCCGGAGGGCAGCTCCTGGCCGATGCATCCCTGGGCACAGGTCCCGTAGACGCTGTCTATAAAGCGATAAACCGCCTCGTAGGCGTACCCAATAACCTCACAGAGTTCAGCGTCAAATCGGTTACCGGCGGTATAGATGCCATGGGCGAGGTGACCATAAGAATAGAGAGCGGAGGCAGGACATACACCGGGCGCGGCGCTGACACAGACATCATTGTCGCCTCAGCCAAGGCCTATATGAACGCCCTCAACCGCCTCCTGTCAGCTATGCAGAAAGCATAGGCTATTCTGTCATTGCGAGGAGTCCGCCAGGGGCGGCCGACGAAGCAATCTCACGATTGTTTGAAGAACGTAGGGCGGGTTTGAAACCCGCCCTAAAGCCCTGCCATTGCGGACATTATCATGTGCAGGGTAGCCTGGAGCACTTGCTCCAGGCCAAGGTTGGAGATTTCAAATGACACTTGCCGAAAAAATCCTGGCTGCTCACAGCAGCCAAAAAAGGGTTAGCCCTGGGAAATTAATAAACGTCAGGGTTGACCTCGTCCTGTCCAACGATATCACCGCGCCTCTCGCCATCAAAGAGTTCCGCCGCATCGGGGTGAAGAAGATATTCGACCCCAAGAAGGTGGTGATGGTGCCCGACCACTTCGTGCCCAATAAAGACATCCCCTCCGCCGAACAGGCCAAGATGATGAAGGAATTCGCCCTGGAGCAGAAGCTGGTCTACTTCGAGGTCGGCGAGATGGGCATCGAGCACGTGCTACTTCCCGAGAAGGGGCTTGTCCTCCCTGGCGATGTCGTTATTGGCGCCGATTCCCATACCTGCACCTACGGTGCACTGGGAGCCTTCGCCACCGGCATGGGCTCCACCGACATCGCTGCCGCTATGGCCACCGGCGAGATCTGGATGAAGGTGCCCCCGACTATCAAGTTCGTTTATAGCGGCAAGCTGCGCAAATGGGTCAGCGGCAAAGACCTGATTCTCTACACTATCGGCGATATCGGAGTGGACGGCGCTACCTACGCCTGTATGGAGTTCACCGGCGAGGCCATAACCAGCCTCTCCATGGACAGCCGCTTCACCATGTCCAACATGGCAATCGAGGCTGGGGCCAAGGCAGGCATATTCCCTGTTGATGACAAGACCTTGTATTATGTAAAGTCGAGGGCAAAGCGTCACTATAAAGTCTACGAATCAGATAAGAACGCTCAATACGCCAAAGTCATTGAATACGATGTTTCGCAGATCGAGCCCCAGGTAGCCTTTCCACATAAGCCCTCGAACGCCAGGCCCATCAGCAAGGTGGGCAAAGTCGAGATAGACCAGGTGGTCATCGGCAGTTGCACCAACGGACGTCTCGAGGACTTACAGATAGCTGCCAGAGTACTCAGGGGCAGGAAGGTGAACAAGCGAGTGCGCTGCATCATCATCCCCGGCTCGCGTGAGGTCTACCTTGAGGCTCTACGCAGAGGCCTAATCAAACTGTTTATAGAGGCAGGCGCAGTGGTGAGCACGCCCACCTGCGGACCCTGTCTCGGCGGCTACATGGGGGTGCTCGCCGCAGGCGAGCGCTGCGTCTCCACCACCAACCGCAACTTCGTAGGACGGATGGGCAGCCCTCAGTCGGAGGTCTATCTCTCCAACCCCGCCGTCGCCGCCGCAAGCGCCGTATTGGGCAGAATCGGTGGGCCGGAGGAGGTGATGAACTAAATGTCATATGTTGTATATGTCAATGATCCGAATAATAAAGCTATTGTACACAGCATTAATTGCAGTAGATACATTAATCGCAAGAGAGATAGAACTTCAAACGGTTATTGGTCTAAACTATTCAAAAGTACGGAAGAAGCGCTTAACTATGCCAATGAAACAAAGAAAGCCAAAGTCGACACTTGTTCGTTCTGTATTTGAGTTTTTGCTCGCTGTGGATGTTATCATCCACAGCTTAGACAGGCGCCCTTGGCGATGATAACTTTTCCATGGAACAGGTGGGAAACAGAAGGTAACTGGTATGCCAGACGAACCAATTGAGCCTGCCGAACATAGAAAGCTGTGGAAAGAAAGGCCCGCTGTAATAGGGCGCTTTCTAGCTGAACATCCACATTATGAATACTTGTGTGCCGAAGTGGCATACATCTTAGAAAAGCGACTAAAGGCGGCTGGGCTAGAATTCTCTGCGGTCACTTATAGAGCTAAAAGCTTAGAAAGTTTTGTAGAGAAAATCATACGCAAAGAATATAAAGACCCTTTTTCAGAAATAACAGATTTCGCTGGGGTCAGAGTAGTTTATCTCTACAGTAGTGATTTCCCCAGAATCGAGCAAATTATTAGGGCGGAATTCAATGTTATTGAAAAAGTCGATAAGATTAAAGAGCAGGGTGCGGATAAGTTTGGATACGGTGCAGTTCATTTCGTCGTTACACTTGGGCAAAAATCTTCGGGAGCTCGCTACGATGACCTCAAGGGTCTAATCTGCGAAATCCAAGTTCGTACTGTCTCACAAGATGCCTGGGCTATAATCGAGCATCACCTAGTATATAAACAAGAATCTGCTGTTCCAGAAATTCTTAGGAGAAGGCTCAATCGGTTGTCTGCTTTTTTTGAGGATGCAGATGAAACCTTTGATAGGATTCGCACAGAACGTGAGGCATATATACGTCAGGTTGAAAGTAAGTTCGATAAAAAGTCAGAACTTTTAGACCAAGAAATCAACTTGGATACAGTCAGAGCACTCTTGAAGTTGCGTTTCCCTGATATCGAAATCGAATACTATCATGGTCATTTATCGAATGTACTTAAGGAAGTAGACATTAAGAAATACTCAAAGCTAGCTAATCTTGACAAAGCTCTTTCTAGAACAAAAAAGGCTAGAGAGGCATATCTCGCGGACAGCAAACTTGCTCCGTCCGCCGCACGTGAACTCCTCATAGCCTTAATGTTTGACGATGTATCTATCTTCAATAGAAGTGACATGCCTCAGGAGATTTTGAAGAGTATCGAAAAGTATGCTCATTTAGTTGAAAGATAGCATTTTCGGGGGTAGGCCTCTTGAAACTTCGCGGTAAAGTCCATAAATACGGCGCTGATGTCAATACCGATGTAATCATACCCGCTCGCTACTTGAATGTGTACGACCCTGCCGAGCTGGCTCAGCACTGCATGGAGGACTTAGACCCTGAGTTTCTCCAGAGGGTCAAGCCGGGCGACATCATCGTCGCCGGCAGCAACTTCGGGTGCGGCTCGTCGCGTGAGCATGCCCCCCTCGCCATCAAGGCAGCAGGCATAAGCTGCGTCATCGCCAGGAGCTTCGCTCGCATCTTCTACCGCAACGCGCTCAATACAGGCCTGCCCATACTGGAAAGCGAGGAGGCCATTGACAAAACACAGGCCGGAGACGTACTCGAAGTAGAACTCTCTACAGGTGAAATCAAGAATATCACCAGAGGTCTCACCTTCAAGGCCAAGCCCTTCCCCGAATTCATGCTCGAGCTAATCGAGGCCGGCGGGCTGATTGAATATACCAAACGCAAAATAGCAGCAAAGAGTATAAAGGCCAGATAATTAGTACCGTTCGTGGTGAGCCTGTCGAACCATGAACGGCCTTGTTCGACCCTTCGACAAGCTCAGGGCGAACGGGGGCCAGAGGAGCTGTTGATGAAATACGACATCGCCGTCCTGCCCGGTGACGGTATCGGCCCCGAGGTGGTAGCCGAGGCAATCAAGGTATTGGAAGCCGTGGGCCGTAAATTCAAACATGGCTTCGTCTTCCACCCCGGAGACGTGGGTGGAGCATCCATAGATAAGCACGGTGAGGCATTGACTAAAGACACCCTCAAGATGTGCAAAAAGTGCTACGCAGTGCTCCTCGGAGCCGTAGGCGGACCCAAGTGGGATGACCCTCTGGGCAAGGTGCGCCCCGAGGACGGCCTGCTCGCCTTGCGCAAAGAGCTCAAACTGTTCGCCAACCTGCGTCCGGTCAAGGTTCTGCCCATGCTTGCCGACCATACCACGCTCAAGCCCGAGGTTGTTCACGGCGTAGACCTGTTGGTGGTGCGCGAGCTTACCGGCGGACTCTACTTCGGCAAGCCCAAGCGACGCTGGCAGACCTCCAAGGGCAGGCGCGCGGTGGACACCATGTCCTACTCCGAGATGGAGATAGAGCGCATCCTGCGCGTTGGCTTCGAGCTGGCACGAAGGCGCAAGAAGAAACTCACCTCGGTGGACAAGGCTAACGTATTGGAGTCGTCCCGGCTGTGGCGGCAGATTGCTACCGAGCTTGCCCCGCAATACCCCGATATCCAGCTGGAGCATCAACTGGTGGATAGCTGCTCCATGCGGCTCATCCAGCGTCCCGTGGAGTTCGATGTCATCGTTACCGAGAACACCTTCGGCGACATCCTCACCGATGAAGCCTCCATGCTGGCAGGCTCCATGGGCATGCTGCCCTCGTCCAGCCTCGCCGGGATTCCCAGGGAAGGCACCACCATCTTCGGCCTTTACGAGCCGATTCACGGCAGTTCACCTAAACGCGCCGGTCTGAACATGGCTAACCCCATCGCCACCATACTCAGCAGCGCCATGATGCTGCGCTACTCCCTTGGGCTCAAAAAGGAAGCAGAGACAATCGAAAAGGCAGTTAACAAAGTCCTTGATGACGGCTACCGCACCTACGACATCATGAGCGATGATATGACGAAGGTCGGCACCAGAGAGATGGGAGACCTCATCGCGAGCAGAGCTTAGGATTCCCTGCGCCGCCGAAACCTGCCTCTGCTTGGATACCCCGAGCCGCGTTCTGCTTGACTCCTATTTGCCCCTATAGTAATATCTTTACGAGGTCGTGCTAGATGGGGAGACAGCGGTGCCCTGTACCCGCAATCCGCTATAGCGGGATCGAATCCCCGCTCGAGGCTCGGCTCTTTCCGGGACTGTCTTCTGTCCATCGGTTGTGAACACTGGGTCCTGCGCGGCAGAACGCTATGAACCCCGTCAGGTCCGGAAGGAAGCAGCGGTAAATAGTAAATTCTGGGTGCCGCAGGAGCACCTGGTGGGAGCCGGTGCTAGGGATAAGCCGGAGGGGGAGTGTCGACAGTGGGTGCACGGCCTTAAGTTTGAGAGATTGTCTAGTAAGTGGGGAGTGCAGAGAGATCCTTCACAACAGAGGTGCAGGAGATTTCGCCTGCTGGGGGTTTGGGGGTATCCCCCAAACCTATAAATCCCCCAAGATTGGGGGACACAGGGGGTTGAAAAAAGATTAATGAATAACCCCCACTTCTGATGTATTTGGCATTAGAAGGCAAAGCGGGGGCAAAATACGGTCCCGTTATAATTTTGCATAAAAGAAGAAATCATATTCTAGGAGGGCAAGCTAAATGGAATTAGGTCTGGCAGGCAAAACGGTTATCGTCACTGGCGGTGGCTCCAACATCGGTCGCGCTATCACATTCGCGTTCGCCAAAGAGAAGTGCAATGTGGTCATCGCCGACATCGATGAGGAGCAGGGCAAGAAAGTGGCCAAAGAGGCCAGCGCCCTGGGTGGCAAAGCCATCGGCGTCAAGACAGATGTAACCGACTACGCTTCGGTAGAAGCAATGGTCAAAAAGGCCATAGCGCAGTTCGGCGGCGTTGATGTCCTGGTGAATAACGCCGGCTTTGTGTCCAACAAGCTCTTCATGAAGAAGCCCAAGGAGGAATACGAGAAAGAGATCAAGATCAACTATCTGGGCGTGATTAATTGCACCAGGGTGATCTTGGACCACTTCATAGAGAAAAAAGCAGGCAGGATTGTGAACATCGCTTCCGATTCCGGACGCGTGGGTGAGCCCAGGGAAGCCGTTTACTCTGGAACCAAAGGCGCTGTTATCGCTTTTGGCAAAGCAATAGCCAAGGAGACGGGCAGGTTCGGCATAAACGTCAATACCATTTGCCCGGGAGCTACCATCCCTGAGAAACCAGGCACAGCGGGCAAAGACAGCATGTGGGCTGGCGACGTCACCCAGGAGATGATTCCGGCCGAGGTCAAAGAGAAGATAATCAGCCAGTATCCCCTGGGCAGGATGGGCAAGCCCGAGGACACCGCTAATGCTGCAGTATTCCTGGCCTCTGATGGAGCTGCTTTCATCACTGGTCAGACGTTGAGCGTCAGCGGCGGCTTCTCCATGTGCTAGAGGCTGCTTAAGAAGAGGTGCAGGATACCTCCTGCCAGGGGTTTGGGGGTGTCCCCCAACTTTTCAAGTCCCCCAAGATTGGGGGATACAGGGGGTTGATGTAGAGCATTTGAGAAATCTCATAAAATAGACCAAAATCCCTAAAAGGAGAACAACAAGGCGTGGAAGACATTAGACCCATAGACATTATGAACTACCCCTTCTGGAACCCTTATGCCTGGGATGGCAGGGAGTTCCAAATCCTGGCAGCCACCATGATGAGGTCGCACACAGGGCCGGGCTCTGAGTTCCCTAAAAATATCCTCACCGACACCATGAAGAAGCCGGCCCCTCGCTTACCTGTTCCCATTCCCTCCACCGAGGAATTCGTGGCCATGATGGATATAGAGGGCTACGACAAGATATTCATCCCTGCCATCAGGATGTGGTCTCACTGGGAGAATAAGTTCATCTGGAACTACACCATAGACGAGGTACACGAGCACATAAAAGACTACCCCGATCGTCTGATACCCGCCGTCGGCTACAACCCCTTCCGCATCGAGGAAAGCCTTGAGGAGATAGAAAGAGGAGTTAAGGAATACGGTGCAAAGTACTGCTATTTCCATTCCCTTACCTTCGGTTTACCCCTCAACGACAGGAGACTCTACCCCTGCTACGCCAAGTGCAGCGAGCTGGGGATACCCGTAGGCATGCAGACCGGACACGCAGCGGAGCTGTTCCCCACCTCGCCTGGACGTCCCATATACCTCGATGAGGTAGCTCTGGACTTCCCCGGGCTCACCATCATCGGGTCTCACACCGGCTGGCCCTGGGGCAACGAACTGGTAGCGATGGCATGGAAGCATCCCAACGTATACTGCGACTGCTCCGCCTGGATGCCCAAGCTGCTGCCCAAAATGCATCCCGAGATATTCGCCTTCATGTCATTCTGGGCAGGCCAGGAGAAGACGCTCTTCGGCACCAACAACATGGGGCTCGCCGCATTCAAGAAGCAGTTCTTAGAGCTCCCATTAAGCGACGAGGCCAAGAGAATGATAATGCGCGAGAACGCCATCAAGGTCTTCAACCTGAAAGACACCAAACCCAAAAAGAAAAGCGCCAAAAAGACCAAATAAGCCCAGGGGGCTCTTGCCCATTTGAAGATTTTAACAGAATGGTTAGGTACTGCGGAGTCCAGAGGGGCTTTGCCCCCTCTGGTGGGGGTCTGGGGGTATCCCCCAACCTTAAAAGTCCCCCAAGACTGGGGGATTTAGGGGGTTCAAAGGGTTTATAAGCGTTACGACCTTAGTTAATTGGGAACAGTCGTCTAAATACGCAGACGGCTGTTCCCAAAGCTTTCTTTGAGGCATTCACGGCGGAGTTAGGAGATTGAGAGCAGAATCGCCTATTGTTGAGGCAAAAAGCCAGTTGCACCG
>Ga0315289_10015977_pt1 | contig 10396 bp, 14 predicted proteins | sample YL17G11_40_MG_FD_203452 | JGI IMG/M metagenome (GOLD analysis project Ga0315289, IMG submission 203452) | Sediment microbial communities from Yellowstone Lake, YNP, Wyoming, USA - YL17G11_40 | ecosystem: Environmental > Aquatic > Freshwater > Lake > Sediment | place: USA: Wyoming | collected...
ACCCTGTCGGAGCGGAGCGGATTTGCCGAACAACAGGCGATAAGGTCCACGTCGCGGTGGCACTAGAAAAGCCCTGGTCCTGTTCCTGGGATTGAGAGTTTGAGGGCCGATGGCTCCGACAACCGGTCTATTGATAGAAATGCTAAATGAATGTTCTCCTGTTTTATTTAAGATCCTACAAGAAGGGGCTGAGCAGAAGTATAAGTCAAAAGGATCTCTATGATTAAACTAGAAGATATTGGCTAACTTAAAACATTAGACTGGAGCTAACGATGTTAACTGTTATTGACGAACAAGGTCGGGCTTATAATCTCCCTAGACTTCCGCACGGGGCAAACTATTCTTCTTGGCTCCGTAAATTTACTCAGGATCAGATTGAAGCAATCTACGAGCACTTAGACTCTGAGATAAGTACACAAGAACGGTTCTCATGCGCTACGCTTTTCGGTGGAGCACGTGGTGACTGGGAGGCACCACTATTATATATCTACCAAGCAACAGGCAACGAGACGGACTCCGCACTCTTACTAGGACGCATGGTATTAGCTCGGATTATTGCTGGAGAAAAGCACTGGCTCATGACAAAAACTAATCTAAATGGGCGCGAGCTGGCAACAGCCTTCTACTGGAACTGAAACTCACTTTAGACACCAACTTGGAGAATTTATGAAAGCGATAGAACCTTTTGTTCAGCTATGCGTATGACTGTTGTCTAACTTTTGTAGGACAGTGCGGATAGACTCTCGGTCTGCGAGGGAGCTATTTGTCCTTTCGGGACGCCGCCAGCGCGAACAGCCCCGTGTCAGTAGCCAATCGAATGCACTGCTGGGCAGTGGTGTCGTCCCAAGCGTACGACTGCAAAAGCATCAGAACAGCATTGGTTAGGATTGGCACGACGATGGCGGTACCGGCCCGTCGCCAGTCTACCCTAGTCTGGCACGAAATTGCGAACCCGGCTGACATGACGACCAAACTAAGTGATGTCGAGGCTGCCATTTGGTTGTACCAGTGGTTCCCGAACACATAACTGAGATTGAACAAGTAGCCCAGTAGAGACTGGTATGCAGTAATAAAGACAAAAAAGAAACTGACCCTTGTACACCTGCCAAATCCCCGATAAGCAAAAGACCATATCATTATGCTTGCGGCCATCAGGTCGGCGGCGGTCACGGGGGCCAGCCTACCCGGGAACTCAAAAAACGAAGCCATCCTCTCGCGAAACATCCACTGGTCAGTCCCAAGATTCAGGTGTAGAGCATACTCGACAAAGGTGGCCAATCCCAGCAGAAAGGGGGCTAGGGCAAGAATGCACGCAGTTTCCTTTCCACCGGGGAGGCGCCAACCTGTGGAAGTTGAAGTTGTCGCACTGTCCGGAATCAGCAGAGCCAGAAGAGCCAGGCAGAGAAATAGGATGCCAGCTGCGGCGTTGGCCTTGATACTGATGCTAATGGCATCAGAAAACACAGCGGACAAGGGGTCGGTGCGATGAGCCCAGCCTATGACTGTTAAGCAGGCTGGCAAAGCGGCGACTAAGGTGGCGATTGTCAGCACGCGTGGGCGTTCTACCATCTCTCAACCCCGATTTTGGTTTGGCTAAAAATAAGACCCCCCCAGTTTGACTAGTGAAACTGCACTGTGTTATTCTGCTGCTGTTAGATAATAGCATACAGAGGACTCGCCTGCATGACTGAAAAATATGACGACTGTGACCCCCAACACTGGGTCCCAGAGGGCTACGCCGAAAAGCCTTCCGTCTCCACTACTCGTCCGGGTGCTTTCATTAAGTCTAAACGCCTGTACCCCGAGGATATCGGTCTTCATGTGATTTACAGGTGGGGCGATGCTACTCGGGTAGGCTACCTGTCTAGCTTTACAGAAGAGGGCGCTGTATTTGTGCGCTTTGGTAGAGGTGAGACTGGGCAAAGACGTATATCACCTGAAAGACTAAGTTGGGCCGATGAGCCGGTTTTTCAGGTGCGCTACGAAAAAGGCAACTCCCACACCCTTTCGAAGGGTTTAGCCATTACAATGCATGATGCCCTGCGCCTCGCTCAGCAAAGTGCTTTATCAATAACCGGCAGTCGCCCAGAATTTCTGGTCAGGCCTACGGTTGTTCGCCGCATGGGGTCCTGTGCTCTGTGTGGCATCATCGCAATTGACCTCGGCTGGGTAAAACTCCACTCCGGGGACTTTGCCGAACTGTGCCGGGACTGCAGCGGGTTAAGAGCAAGATTTAAAGAAATGGGAGTCGAGAATGACAAAAGTGAAAAACTTTAAGGTTGAGGTCACACTGGACGACGAGGTGTTCAGCACCGTCTCTCTCACTGACCCTGACGGCGTGCCTAGGAATCTGGTTCAGTATGTTCTTCGGGGCCTGGTATCTGAGTGGCTCGCCAAAGGTGATTTCTGGTTTGCTGGGGAGGCTCAGACATCCGTGGCAGACGACCCAGTAGCAGCAGCGATTCGTGCGACCCACGAAGCCGAAGGAGCCGTTCACGAGTTTGTCCGAAGGCTAAACCCCACCCTGCCCGAAGAGGGGATAGCTGCTAAAGTCCCTGATTTGGTCAGCCAGGTTTTGGCAGAAAAGCCAGAATTTGAACTGGCCGTGGAAAGCAGCGGCGGAAAGTTGGTGGGTCTGGTAACCCGGGCCCAGTTAGCTCGCAGGCTAAACTTTGACGGCGATGCGTCCTTAATCCCCTCATCAGGCGTTGAAGACGTGTCAGGACTGGGTCGAATTTCCTGGTCCAAGGCTCCTCTGAGTGCTCTTAGCAAGTTTCTTGCCCAGGATCCCAAGCTCTTGTCTACCGCGTCAGCATGGGTAGGAGCACAATCTAGGTAGGTCGCGGTTAAACTTCTTCTAACGTGAAGGAGAGACCGCTATGAAAGACCTTAATGACGACCTGCAAGAAACGCTGTCTGGTTACGGCGTAAGCGTTAAGGACGGGAGTGCCGCCACTCCCGAAGACATTGGGTTTGCGCTAGCCATGGTAGATATTATAGCTAGGGGGCCAGCCCCAGTCAGGAGGGAGGGCACACAGTTTGGTGACTCACAGGGCCCTATTCCTGAGGCGGCGGACAACAACAAGCTATCGCGCATTCTCGACATGCTTGACAATGCGAAGTCAGCTGGGGTTGACGTCAAGGCTGTCTGGGCGGCAGTGCCACCTAAGTGGCGTGTCGAGTACAATTATGGCAATTGGAAATATGAAATGTAGCAGTAGGCTAGCCGTTCCTAAAAGACAGTGTGCAATGCAACACTATCTTCGAGAGGGCGTGTTAGATGGGCCCAGCCAGACACCAAAAGAAAAGAGCCTTGCAGCAGTTTTTGTGCCCAGTCTGTGGGGCACCATCCGACCTGACGACGGAACGAATCGAGGGTCTGTCTCAGGGCAGAAAGATATACTGTTCGTTTGACTGCAGCGTGAAAGGCAAGCCGGCAACGACTTCTTATGTCGTTCTGAAATGTGAATATTGCAGAGACACCTTTGTCAGGCCCAAAAAAGAGCACGATAGAAGTCAGAAGACCGGCAGGCTATCATACTGTAACGCTGGTTGTTTTCGTTCGCATAGGAACGCCCTGTCCTTGGTCAAGGAGCGCCCGCGACACAGTGGTGGAAGTGTCAGAGATGAGCTGAGCGCCTTTAGGTATTTGGTGAAGTTGATGAGAAACAGACGGCGAGACTCCAGGGTGGTGGACGTGGACGCCGCGTATCTAAGTCGGTTGTGGGACTTGCAGCAGGGCAAGTGTGCAATGACTGGAATCGGACTTGAACTTCCGGACCGCGTAAACGACTATGGGACCAAAAATGAACCCGCAAGAGCGGCCAGCATTGACCGCATTGACAATCTGAAGTGGTACGTTGAGGGCAACATACAGTTTGTAAGCCGCATGGCCAACTTTGCAAGGAACCGCTACTCCGTAGAGCAATTCAAGACGTTCATCCGACTTTGCTTCGACAGCCTCCAACGAGGACCTTGACAGGCTAGGCACTCTGTGTTAGGATTCGTTTGGGGGTGAATTGGATTCGACGGGTTGGCAAGTAAGTTAGTGGGGCGTGTTCCGGTTGCTCTGTCCGGGTTATTCAGCAGAGCAAAGTTTAAAAGGCAACGAAAACGTTGTTCATGTCAACTTCGGCGCTCGCAAGAGTGTCGCGGCTGTCAAGCGCGCCGCCTAATAAGCGGTTCGCTCCTAGGGTATCGATGCTCCTAGGTGGTTAAAAAAGCTCGGTAAGCCGCTGGTGTGCCGGTTAATGTGCACCAAAAGGTTTTTCCAGTTGAGCCTTAATCAACGGTGGTGGATGGCGGTTGGGAAACCAACGCCCCACTCTGGCCGGAGTCAGACCCGCAAGGGCCTGGAAAGGCTACACACGCCGACAACCCGCTGACAGAAAGACTTCTCGGACTCGGGCATCGGTGCCCGACACCTCCACCATCTTCTCTTTCCCTCATCCTCTCTCTTCCCCTGTAAAATCCCACATACACATCGGTCATTTGGCGGTAGGCAGTCTAGCACCCCGCCATGTGTGCGGATGACATGGGGGTACACAATGACAGATGCCGACTATTGGAAAGCCGAGCTTGCTACCGCCCTTCTTTATCTAAAACAGGGTAAGGCTAAATTTACTCCTAACACTACTAACTCTTTTGTTGACGACTTTTTGCAAAAGCATGCTGGCCTGTTAGATGGGGCTGCAGCAGGCTGCCGAGAAAGCGGTGCAGAAAAGACGGGGGAATCCACTCCAAAAGGTGGCGTTTTGGTGAGGTCTTAGATGAATTTCGGCTCATTGGGCGACGTTTTAGGATTTGAACTGACTGAGGCAGAGGAGAGGGCATTGCGCTTGGTTCGCCCTCTGTTGGGTAAGGGCCAGAGGCTAACGATGCTAGAGGCCTGCAACCAGGCGGGGGTAGCCTACAGCACTTTCGTGCAGGCCAGAGAGAAGTCGGGCTGTGAGGAACTCAGATATCGCACTTATTACGACCCCACAGATATTGCCGATGACAAAGAAGCTTTCTCGTTCTCGGAGAGGGTCGGCGAGGAGGCCCGGTTAATTGAAGAGAAAAAACGCCTCAACAGGATTGAAAAACGCAGAAAGAACAGGCAATCCCGTTGAGGCGGTCGTTTTGGGTTAGTTAGGGGTGCCCCAGTCCACTACCCAATAATTGTTTACCATTGAAATCCCAACCTCTTTGTAAGATCCAAGCATGATAGACTTGTGCGGGGGGCTGGCCAGCCACGCAGCAATAGCTGTCTGAGGGTCGGTCTGACCACAAGCAATGATTTCACCTGCAGTAGAGTAAGAATATCCACAGGTAGACATTCTAGTGAATGGCGATGAACCGTTAGCCCCAGTGTGACTGCAGGTACGTTTGGACCCAATGTCCTGAGCGTGAATATCGGTGGCACAGGTCAGTTTGTCATTTAGGGTTACCGGGGCTAGTCCCACGTTAGCACGTTGAGCATTCAAACCGTCTAGGACCTGATGGACAGTGTCTTCGGGGGTTGGTGCCGGAGCCGGGCTTGGTGTTGGCGCAGGCGCAGGCGCTGGTGTTGGCGCGGGCGCAGGCGTTGGGGCCGGGTTTGGCGTTGGCTTGGGCGTCGGAGCCGGTTCTGGTTTAGGCGCGGGTTTGGGTGTTGGCGCGGGCGCAGGTGTCGGGGCCGGCGCAGGCGTTGGTGCGGGGTCTGAACTGTTGCTTTTGCTCCCGCACGCCGTTGTGAGGCCTAGGGCCAGAAAGATACTGATACACCATGTTTTCATTTTTTGTCTCCTAGACAGTTAAGAATACGCAGACAAAACGAGGCAGCCAGATACGAGGCCCTGTTTAAAACGTTGTACTGCGCAATTAGTCAAAAGTTAACCGGGGCTCAAGCATTAATGCTGGTAGGTCGGTCTTTGACTTTTTTCTTCCAGGTGGCTGAGTCAGCTGTTACCTGAGGATTGAAGGCACTGAAGTTGCCGAGATGACCAACGAATAGGTGGCAGTTGACGCCACCCTTGCCGGACTCACACAGAGTTATCAGGTTGGAGGGGTCTAGTTCCAGTGCTGGATTTAGATGGAATGGTACCTTGTGGTGGACTTGAAGCTTTGACTTTCCACCGCAGACCGCACAGACGGGTTGAATCGCTAGGTGGGCGAGGCGAACTTTGGGCCACTGCGAGGACCTGCTTGAGCCCAGGGGGGCTTTGCCAAGAATTATGTCTTTAATGGACTCAAACATCGACCGCCACCTCTTTAATGACAATTTTGCGAACATTACGCATTTTGTCAAAAAATAAGGCGGTGGCGAGATGCTCAGTGCCAGCTTGACCTTGGGAGCGCACTGTGTTATGGTTTGGGCTGGGGGGATTATATGTCAGAAAGTGTTGGCCTAAGCCCGGACCCGGACAGTTTGTCTTTCGCTGAGAACCTCGGTTTTGAAATACTGGAGTTTAACCCATCTAAGAAAGCCTACACAACCGTCAGATGTAAAGTGTGTGACACCCGCAAGAAGATTAGATGGGTGATTTGGAAATGCATGGCCAAGAAACGCGGCGGCAAAACGTGTGCCACCTGCAGTATGAGGGCCAGGTCAAGGTCTCCTGGGGAAGTCGGCGGCCTAGTCACCACAAGTGGGCTCCAGCTTGAGAGCACCCTAGGCTCGGGGACTATCTCGCAGTTCAAAAAGTTTTGGGTGACCTGTAGCGTCGGCCACCGCTTTGAGACCTGTGCCTCGTACATTAGAGCGGACAAGAGCTGTCCGAGCTGTGCCAGGGAGTCCAGTCTACGCCCGCCACAGGAATTGATACTGCGACTTGAAGCTGAGGGCTACACTTTAAGCGCATATACTGGATACCGAGGGCACGTTTCCATTCGATGCCCTAAAGGTCATCAAACAGAAAGTTTTTGGAACCGGTTGATTCTAGACGGTAGTAAATGTGTGGTTTGTACCCGCGAGGAAAATCGTTTCAGCCTGCAAGAGTTAATCGATCAGATGCTGTTGGACGGGCTGACCTTGCAGACGGTTGTACCACCAGGGACCCTGCTCAACCGGTTGAGCACTTTAAAGTGGCGGTGTGCTCAGGGCCATGAGTTTGAGACCAGAGCGTGGAACTCGCTCAACGGTAGTCGTTGTCGAAAGTGCTCCTTTCTCCAAACCGGATGGGAGAAACAACTGGCAGAATATTTTGGTCGGTCTGGCATACTATTTGAGGCTAACAACCGCGAGGTCATTAAGCCGTATGAGTTGGACTTCCTGTTTCCTTCACTTTCGGTGGCCTTAGAACTTTGTGGAAACCGGTTTCACAACGACCGGAGACAGGGTAGGGGAAAAGAATACCATTTGATGAAGCATTCCCTGGCAGTAGCCTCGGGTGTAAGGCTGATAACTATTTTCGAACACGAATGGAATGGCGTGCCATCCGACATCGACCTGTATTTGGAGGTTCCTGATTTCGAGAAAAATTTGAGGGCTGAGTCTAAGCAGGACGTGGCTCAGTTTTTTGGGGTATCTGGGCTAGTCGCAGAGGCGGTGTTTAACGCTAGTCTATTGGGTGGTCCACCTCTATTGGAGATACTGTGGAAATCCAGGCACGTCAGGATAAAGGACTTGCTTCTAGCCGTCCCGCGCCCATTTGTTTGGATTGAGGAGAGCAGGCTGTTCAGCGTGCCGCAGACAAAGGGCCTGTACACAGTGTTTGACGCCACCGATAGGCCTAATGCAATCTACACTAGGAAAGACGTGCTTATTCGCAGTGTGGACCGCACCAACCCAAATCTTGATAGTCTGCAATACACGCTTTGGGGGTGTGGATTCAAGGTTCTAAGTAATGTCTATCCCGTGGAGTGGGCACCTGAACCGGAATTGGTTGAAGATACTGCGTATTATGTAATACCATCCGAATCCGAGCGGCCTGACTGGCTTGATTTTGCCGTGAACAAGTTGGAGGCAACAGGTAGGAGCGTTAGAGTTCTCACTGAGGAGTCTCTCCTTTCGCGTGGTATTGGCAAGGCCCATCAACGGTCTGTGAAAGAGTCAACTGCTCCCGAAGACAGGGCTAGGTTGGGTGCTGAGATTTTTTCCGCCGACATCTCAGAATACACCTTGTCCAGGGAGGAGTGGGCTGCAGAACATCGTTTGTTTTGTCTTCGTTATGAATGGCTGGGTAGTCTTGGCAATCTACCGAAGTGGGTGTTTACCGCTAGGGTAAGGGGTGAACTTGCCTGTTTGGTGTGTCTTAACCCACCTAACGCGTCATCAAAACTCTTGGGTCTGGGCACGGACAAACTGGAATGCCTGATTCAAAGAGGTGCCTCGGCGTCGTTTTGTCACCCGCACGTCGGTTCAAAATTAATTCGCTTTGCCTGCGCTTGGATGGTCAAGAATACTGAGAAGAGGGTGTTTTATGGCTATGCTGACCCGCTTGGTGGAGAGATAGGGACAATTTACCAGGCAAGCGGGTTTGAGTTTTTGGGCTTCAGGTTTGGGGCCAAGAAGATGTATGTACACCCGACGTTCAAAAAGGGGAAGCCGTTTTCGTCGCAGTCCCTAAAGAGAACTAGCCTGTGGAAGGTCTGGCATAGGCAATGGTTTGGGACCCCGATGCCAAAGGAGTGGTTCGGTGACTCGGGGTTCAAAAGGATTTCCAACATCCCGCCGGAAATGGTCAGGCTGTTCTACGACAACGGTCGTCGGATAATTTCAGAGTCCGAGTCGGTGGAGGTCCCAGCCAAAGGCAAATATGTTTTGGTTCTGGGTGCCGACCGAAGGGAGCAAAGGCTTCTCGATTCCAGAAAACAGTACAAACCGGTTTTGCCCCCAAAAAGAGAAAAACCGGTTTAGATTTAGACCATTTTCTTTCGCGAAACGAAGGCCATGTCACAGGAAACTTTGATGATCCCCTCCCCTTCGCTCGTCCACTCGACGGGGGCTTTACTTGTGAACCAGCAACCGTTGTATGCCCACATGCGGTAAAGATTGACACCTTGGAACAGGTACTCGTTTGCCACGAATGGGAAAGTCTGGTCTGTAAGGTTTTCCCAAACCGCCGCGTAACCAAGCGTGATTTCGAGTTCTTGGTTCCACACTTCCGTCCGAGTGAACGTGATGTTGAACCCCGTCGCCACGCCGGGGACATAATCGACTGGCAGGCCCCAGGTGGCGTGGCTCACCTCCATGATGTGCTTCCCAGACCGAGTGTAAGCACCCGCTGGGTTCCACGACTCAATACGTCCGACGACGTTGTTGTTTACAACAATTGACCCACCATGGTAGCTCTGAACCGTGGGAGCACCAGGTTGTGTGTAATCAATTGGCTGCCGGTTGACTCCGAAGGAGTTGGAGGCAAAGGCTGTAGTGTTGGCTGCCATAGTGGTAACTCTCCAAATGGTAAAAAGTCCCTACGGGCTAATTTAACTGTGAAAAATGCAGCGGAGACTTAGCGCACCCGCTTGGGTTTGGCTATCTTTGCTTTAAGGCTGGGGTGAAAAAGCCCCTTTGGTTCGTTATACATAGAGAAGTAGGCCACAATGTGCGAGGCTTGAGAAACGACAAGCGAAAATTTAGCCAGCCGGATGCATTCTGGCCGCGATGCGCTCCACTTCGCCGCACCGATGCTGAGGGGTTTCAGAATTGAGGCCAATGTCGTACACAGCATCCCTACCATGGCCAAAGCATGAAGAAACCAGACTGCAAACTTGCCAATCTCCGGCACTGTCGACAATTGTTGTAGAAATGGAAGAAACCACTCATTTGGGTCGCCAAGGACGTTCATTAGTTGGTCCATATTTCCCTCTTTGGGTTTTTCACTAAAGTAAGGCAGCGCAATGCACAAACTACATTGGGGTTCAGAGCTTGGTCAGCAGGACGTGGTCGACATCGTTAAACTGGCTGCAGAAACTGGCGTGTTTACTCCGGACGAAATTGACTGCCTGCGCGAGGACTCTATCGAATGCCTAGGCCTCGCCCAGACGGACGGCGAAAAGAGGGACGCGTTGGCGGTGCTTAGAGACTCGAGCGGTGCACTGCTCGGGTTTGTTCAGATTGGCAAACTGCCCATCACAGAGAACAGTTGGTGTCTGTGGTGGATTGCAGTGGCTAAAGAAGCTCAGGGAAAGGGGGTAGGGACGCTTTTGTTAGACTGGTCCTTCAAGAAAGCTGAATTTTTAAGCTGCTCTCTTGGTTCGGCGAGAGAGTTTAGGATGTTTATCGAAACGTCGTCTAAAGATACTTTTGCTCCGGCCCGGGGACTCTACACCCGCAGCTCCTTCGTGGAGACAGCCAGAATCTTTAACTATTACAGCACTGGTGATGCCAAAGTCATCTTCGTTAGGGAAAGCGAGCGCTGAGGCCCTCGCCTTCATTGGCTGGTCGGCCAAAATGCTATCTTAATACTAAGACCACCTAAGGTTCGATAGGGAG
>Ga0315289_10015978_pt1 | contig 10396 bp, 20 predicted proteins | sample YL17G11_40_MG_FD_203452 | JGI IMG/M metagenome (GOLD analysis project Ga0315289, IMG submission 203452) | Sediment microbial communities from Yellowstone Lake, YNP, Wyoming, USA - YL17G11_40 | ecosystem: Environmental > Aquatic > Freshwater > Lake > Sediment | place: USA: Wyoming | collected...
GATAGATTTATAGTTCATTTTGGTTTCTCCTCATCTCATATTATACATTACTCTATTTACTGATAGATTAATTCTGGATTAGAAACTTGACACTGTATCAAATTAACTATACCCTTTCAAGGCATACATAGTTCCGCTATCTCCCCATCCAGTTAATCCATCAAAGTCTACTTGAATGGCACGAGGCCCACCAATACCATGAATAACGGGGAAACCCCCTCTTTGCTTCCAACCAAGAATATATGCCTTCCCCTCAATTGCCGGAAGCGTTTTATTGGCTATTTTGTCCTCTTGAAAATGATCATTACATGGATTATATAAAGCCCAACACGACCAGACTTCTGCCTCGGCCATGCCAGTATATCGAACGTGATAGGGGCGGGGAAGTCCGCCTTGATATGTCCTGCTAAATCCAGCCAAAAGAACCAATGGAATTTTTAGTTGTTTAGCACAAAAAGCAGTTTCTTTGAAAACCTCAGCCATTTTTGGTTCTGTGGTTTCTCCCTCAATCATTTTCTCAGCATAATCAATAATAACCAGTCCAATATCTTCAATTCCAGAAACAATTGAAACAATTTCTCTTACATTATGACGACGCGCATCAATAAAAATATTTGTTGGAATTTCATCTTCGCATCCAAAAACCTCTACATAGCGCTGTGCTAATTCTTCATCAATCATTTCCAATGTAAAGAAAACAACCTTTTTGTTTGGATATTTTTTAGCAAACTTTCCACATAGTTTGGCAGCCAATGTGGATTTTCCCACCGATGGACTTCCACAAACTTCAAGAACGCCCGTCTTTGTAATACCGCCAAAAAATTTATCAATGGATTCCCATCCAGTTTCTATAAGTTTTATCTTGCGTGGTTTAATGTCTTTTAATTGAACAAGACCTATTTTTTCATTATCATGTAATCGTGTTAAACTGTCTCTGATAGCAGATATATCTACATCACTATTTCCTTCCATCATTTTCTTGCCTTTTTTGGTAAGCATTTCGCCCACAATGTATTGTGAAGAAAGTTTTTGCAGAAGTAGTGGCCAATCCGTTTTATCACCCAACCCATTCACGTGTTCGGAGGCAGAAATAGAAGCCTGAATAAGAGCAAACGAATGCCGTATCTGCAATTCTTCAATTGATTTTCCAGCTTTTATATCAGAAATAACATCACAATAGGGCGGATAAAATGTCTGTTCATCTAGGAGTTCTGCTTTCAATCTGCGTTCCAATACCAAACCAGTTACGAGTTCACTGTTATTAAGCCACTTTTGAGGCATTGATGCTTTTCCTTATAAATTCCATAAGTACTTTGTCATTATATTGTTCTCTAATATCAGCACAGTCTTTTGTGTTATCAGGCCAATCCAAATAGAGTGGTGTGCCTCTCCAATCCAATTGGCTAACTAATTCTAATGCTTGTCGTTCTTCTTTCAAATCAGGAAGGACATAAATTGTCTTCCTAAATTCATCTAACAATTCTGAATTAAATGATGCGCCCGTTATTCCAGTTACAACAGAGAAACCACAGATAGATAATCCAAGCGCATCAAATATTCCAAAGACTACAATTAAATAATCACTTGTTAATACTTGTTTCCAATCGGGAACGTATAAAGCAGTACAATCGGGTGAAACTGAATATCGGACTTCCTTTGTTTGAATTGTTGGACTGGCTCTAGCAGTACAACCAATAATTTTATGTTCTTTATCAAGGACAGGAAAAAGATAAAACCCTTCCAAGTATCCGAGTAAACATGATTGTATCATAGAGTCAATCTTTCGTTTCTTAAAATATGCAGATGGGTTCTTTAGAACATAATTATGTGCAACTCTGCAAACTGTTTGCACATCCCCAAACCGGGTCAGCCATCGTTTCCATAAACCAGTTGTTCTATTTGGCTTTGTGGGAATCTTTATGTGTGATACTGTGTCAAATCCAGTAAGTTTATGATAAAGATAATCCAGACTTCCATGTGCTCCACAAGCACGACAAGAAAACCCATCATCATTTACAAGAAGGGATGGATTTTCATCTGAATGAAAGGGACATAACGCTGAAATATACCCAGAATAGGGATGAACATTATCTAGGTATTCAACTATGTCATCAAGATTTCTTTTATTTATCATCAATTTCATCATCCCATATCTCACTCCATGTAGGTATTCCTGGATAGTGTTTAGTCATAAATTTAAACACATCCATTGGCTCCCCCAAAATTTCTGATTTAAGAGAGCAATTTTTATGGAGTAGTACTAAAACAGGAAAAAATTCTTTATTATCATCTGTCCAAAGTACCCAAAATGTTTCCGACTTCATTTTATTTCTCCTTTATTAAGCGGGGCGTCAGACTCGATGCGTTTGTTAGGACACTCTTCTCCGCCGAGAAGGACTCGAACCTTCACTTCGCAAGTATTCAATGGGCCAGTAGTAGCACGTCTGTTTCACCGCATTTTCCACGCTGGCATTCTTATTTCTTGCGCTCCCGTATAACCGGGTGTGTTTTGCCCTTCCACCATCGGCGGAGAGCAGCGGCCTAACGGATTGGCTCAGCGGCGGGGCGTTTGGCGTAAATTGCAGATGTTTGTCAGGCAAAAGAAAAGCGCCCAATCCTAGACAAGGCAAGTATATAATAGTTCGCCGGATTAAGGAAACACAATTATTGCCTCTACCAATTCACCATATTTATAGTCCGCGTGTTCTTGCAGGAAATCAACCCAAGCGATTCCGTCAACGATCTGGATTGCACCGCCCCTGTCAAGGCACTCCCAGGTTTCGCCATCCACAATGAGCTTCGTTCCGAAGGCCCATTCAGGAGGACAAGCAATCGCGTAATTGACATATTCCTGCCAGCGCAGACCGGACGCCATCCTGGAGACACATTCTCCGTTTACGGCGTGGCTACAATTTGGCCCTAAAAGCGGGGGCCAGTAGTGACTTGCTCGAATGGTAATGGTTTCACCGGAGGTTTCTTGGGCCTCCAGCTCAACAGGAAGGGCAAGGATGGGTGCTACTGTGCTCCGGCTAAAGGGTTGACCAGGATAACACTGTACTGCGTCCCGTCATCGCAGAAAGCCATCGGTGGTTCAACCTGTAAGAACATGCAGGTTTTGGAAACCGTGAAGGCATCCAGGGGGTCTGTCTTGGGAATAAACCCGCCAGTCACGGCAATGAGGCCCAAAACGAACAGCATCCCAGCGCACACACCGATCAAACTAATTTGAGTTGAGCTAAGTTTCTTCATTTCGGTTCTCCTTTATCAATATGGCTCGATTTCTATGAAACCCGCGCCAAGTTCATCCCATGTAGCTTTGTCTGACTGAAGCAAGTGTTCGCGGGCGTCTCTATTGCATATGGGACAATTGGAAATTCCTAATCCAATTGCTGGTAGACCAGATTTAACAAAGGGGATATTGTGTTTTTCGCAGTAACCAATTTTTGCTCCACACTCATCACAAATATCTCCAGTATTTCCGTTACAGATATGTAATTTGGATGATAGAGTTTGGACCATAAGACTCCTTTATTTTTCGGGCGGGGCGTCTGCCCAACGGGTTGACTCTGCGGCGGAGACATTTCCAAAAATTGCTTCTAAGTTTGTTATTGTCTCAGCCAATTTACAATCTAGCTTGTGATTAGGCTCAAGTTCAAAGCACGAGGGACAAAAGTTATATCCTGAACTATCACATACAAATTCAACAGATTTCAAGACTTCAAAGGTGTTTCTCAGAAATATAATTAACTCATTCATTTTAGTTTCTCCTCTGGAAACAAGGTATGACCATTCCAGGGACATCTGGGCAGATGCAACTTGACCAGTGCACTGATTTCATCCGTATATTCGGAGTAGATTGCAATCAAGTTGGAGCGGGCTGCTACCAAATTGGATTGGGCTGCGTTCAAGTTGGGGTGGGCTGCTACCAAATTGGAGCTGGGTGTGTTCCACGCGGAGCGGGCAGCATCCAACTTGGATTGGGCGGCGTCCAGAGCGGAGCGGGCTGCATCCAACTCGGGCGGTAAATCTAGTTTGCACGGGCGGAACCAATGGAGGCGAATAGCCCGTTCCACTTTAGGTTTATTGAACAGAATGTAGCTGATTCGATTTTCCGGTAGTTCGTTGAGTATCTCGATGGGCGTATCGTGATGGCAAAACCATACCAAATCACCAACTTTTGCACCCTTGAATGCATCACGACACAGTTTTGTTTCTTGTTTTATAGATTTATAGTTCATTTTGGTTTCTCCTTTACCATCCATATCGTTTCAAATGTATCTCGTCCTGTCGGGCATGTTCTTCTTGTTGTTCAACGCTCTCTTCTCCGGGCCAGTTACAATCAAGACATACAGGACATGGAGTTTCCATACTATTAAACCATTTTCTACAACGTGGACACCATGTTGGATAGCCAAACTCATGGTCATAAAAGCATTCTGGTTCTTCAGTATCATCCCGCAAAATATCTGCTACATCTTCCTCGGGAAGTCCATCAACACTTCCACTGAAATAGTCATAATCTTCCTGTGCCCATAAACCCAAACAGTCTGGGCAAGTCATAGGAAATCCCAATATTTCAAAAAGATATTTACACCGTGGACATTCAAACATAGGTGTAGCCGTCATTTGAACAACTCCTTATATTCATTCAACCACGCCTTTAGTGCTCGGTCAGTATCTTTATCACATACTGTTCTATTCACAATTATCTTCCATACTCTGTCCAAGGCGGAGCGGGGTTGGATAGTGGTTTCAATCAAGTTATCAATTCTCTTTTCTGTTACTACAAGAGATTTTAGAGGTTCAATTGGCTCACTCATCTTGTCTCCTTTGTTATGATGGATGATATTTAGTCCATGTACTGACTTTTGGTAATAATTTCTTTCTTGCCTTGAATAATAAACAGTCAGCTACTGACCCAATTAGTTCTCTAGGAGCATATTCCAATATTTCTACTTGTATATCATCAGCTTTGTTCCTAATAAAGTTTTTCCATTCATCCAAACTAACAAAATTCTCGTTCCATATTCTGTATCTTTGTTCATCCGGTAGATTTATAAATACAGCCCACCAATCTGCCCAGGTTAGTTTTGTTGTCATGTTAATCTCAATGTTGGGAGCAGCAACAAACTAATGTTACTGCCCCCGTGTTATGATATTATTTAATCTAAATCGTCTTCATCCTTGCTGGATTTCTTGAGTGGTGACTTCTTAGGAGGAAAATCATCATCTACATCATTATTTTTTGCCTGCTTTTTCCTGGAATTTTCATCCTCTTCATCTTCACCTCTTTCAAAATCTACTGCAAAGAGAGATTCAATATAACCCTTTTTGGCTAATCCTTGAAACTCTTTCTTAGCTCGCTTAATACGCTTTTCAAAGGCGGGAAGATTGTTGTCATTGTATTCCAATTCACCATCTTCCCATGCACCATTAAGTTCGAGATACTCCTTCAACTGGATGGTGCGTTCGGAATATTCGCCATTTTGGTTGGTTTTGAAGCCAACTAACCCGTCAACATTAACAAATTTCTCATTCAGACAATATGGGTAAATTGCACCCTTATATTTCCCTTCGGTAATTTCCAAGAGTGCATTGAATGTATAGTAAGTACCCCACTTGCCATTTCTTGCCTGATGGACGGGTGGTTCCTCCTCATTTTGGCGACTAAAACATTTAGTTCGTAGAGTAAAGATACCAGAAACTGGACGAATAGAGAACACCTTTTCATTCTCACTATCCATAGTCACAAACGCCCTTTCCAAATCCCATTCTTGGGCGTATTCTGGTAATTCATCACGTAAAATCTTGTAAGCAGTTTCATTTTCCTCGAAGGTAATTTTGACTTTGGTATCACTCCAAAGCAAATCTGCTTCACCCTCAGTACCTTTACTACCGGTGCTTCTTAAAACGGGGGGTTTGTAGTTGTTAGACATTTTTATTCTCCTTATTCTTGATTAGTCGTTCTATCTTTGATAAAATCTTACGTAAACTTAGTCATCTTCAAACGCTAGTCCAACCGATTTAATCATTTCTTGTAAATTCATATTTATTTTTCCTTATCTTTCTTTGATTGAATTTTCATACTCAGTTGTGATGATTTCATCCTCTTCTTTGTCCAAAATATCATACGGAAATTCACACTCAATTGCTGGAATATCTGTCGTATATTCTACCAAGAAGTCACAGGCGAACACGACTTCACGTGGGCATTGGTGTGCGCCCAAGTTTGGTGTAGTACCAAATGGAACTACTTGGAAACGATAGCACATTGTATCTTCCCAATCTCTTAATAGAGGGGTTGGACGGATGAGATAATATGATTTAACAATACTATGCACGTAACCGATAGGGATGAGTTCCTGTACTTTGTTCTTCATCTTGGTTTCTCCTCTGGAAACAAGGTATAACCGTCCCAGGGACAGCCGGGCAGATGCAACTTGACCAGTGCACTGATTTCATCTGCATATTTGGAAATGATTGTGTTCAAGTTGGATTGGGCTGCCTCCAACTTGGAGTAGGCTGCGTCCCACTTGGAGCTGGGTGTGTTCCACGCGGAGCGGGCTGCTACCAATTTGGAGTAGGCTGCGTCCAACTTGGATTGGGCTGCGTTCAAGTCAGAGCGGGCAGCATCCAACTTGGATTGGGCTGTGTCCCACGCGGAGCGAGCTGCATCCAACTTGGAGCGGGCTGCTACCAACTTGGAGCGGGCTGCTACCAACTTGGAGCGGGCTGCTACCAACTTGGAGCGGGCAGCGTCCAACTCTGGCGGTAACTCTATTTTGCATGGACGGAACCAATGGAGACGGATAGCCTGTTCCGCCTGTGCCTTATTGGATAAAATGAATTTTATACGATTTTTCGGTGGTTCGGTGAGTATCTCAATGGGTATTTCATGGTGACAAAACCATACCAAATCACCAACTTTTGCACCCTTGAATGCAACACGACACAGTTTTGCTTCTTGTTTTATAGATTTATAGTTCATTTTGGTTTCTCCTGTCTCATTTCCCAATGAGTTCCAACATTTCCAGCATCCAACCACTTCAAATATTCTTCTGCTTCTTCCAGAGAAATATCTACGCTATATTGATACTCTTTATAACTAATTGAAATTCCCCACCTACCATTTTCACACACCTGAGGGCAATATAATTTTGGATCCTCTATAAGATGCTTGAAAATCTTATCCGCTACATCTCGTTTTTTATTTGCCGTTTTCATTTTTCTCCTTATTATATACCATTTCTACTGCTTTATCCGCTAATATTCCAAAATCAATTTTAGCACAAGCAGTATCAGCAGCAGCAGCATGAGCAGCAGCAGAAGCAGCAGCAGAAGCAGCATAAGCAGCAGCAGCATGAGCAGCAGCAGCAGCATAAGCAGCATAAGCAGCAGCAGAAGCAGCATGATCAGCAGCATAAACAGCAGTATCAGTAGCAGAAGCAGCATGAGCAGCAGCAGAAGCAGCAGAAGCATACTTGGTAGAAGCGTTCATATGTGGATTTACTAAATAAATTCTTGCTACATCAATTGCTGCGCGTGGTCTATTGTCATATAGATATTCTTCCTCATGATAATGCAATACACTTTCTGCACATAAAACAGCAAAAGTAACTTGTACATGTTTTTCTTTATCCGAATTTATCCATATTGGGTCATCCAATTTTTGTATTACCTTCAAGCGAAAACAACCCACTTTTCCCCAATCCTCTACGACCGGAGTTCCTTCACATTCCCATACCACAGGATTATTAATTTCAGCATGAATTGGATTTAGCAAAAACGCTAAATTGATATTAGTATAAGCATGGAAAATATCAGATGAACACAAGCGAGGATTTTTACATTTATTACGCCTGTGTACAACCCCAACGTCCCACCGAGTATTACATTTGGTATTACCATATTTATCAGTTAGTTTGTATAGTTTCATTTTATAGTTTCTCCTTACTTTTGACACAGCGTCAAATAATTTCTACACTATCAACCAGATACCAAAGAAAGGAGGTCAAAAATTGGCCTGATTGATAGTATAGAAATTACTTGAATTATAAAAGTTCAATCACTCAGTTCTACGCAGCAGATGATAAGTATCACCTATAGCCCTATGAACTTGAGGAGTAGCCAATCCTCGCTAACAGTCTCTTACTCAAAAGACAAGCAGAAAGAAGTTCTATTCCTTCTATGGCAACTGCCAATTCTGGTGTTTTGCCTGGCGTGCCTTTGTACAAACCGCACTTTCCGTAGTCTCCAATGCTTATTATACACTAATTTAGTTTTGTTGTATTAATTCTGGATTAGAGATTTTTATTCTCATGTGATTCTCCGTTTTGTAATAGAACTCTGACACAACCTCCGATATGTTTACTCCTCTGGAAACAAGGTATGACCGTCCCAGGGACAGCCAGGCAGATGCAACTTGACCAGTGCACTGATTTCGTCTGCATATTCGGAGCGAGCTGCATTTAACTTGATGCAGGCCGACTTCCACTCGGAGTAAGCTGCGCCCCGTGTGGAGGTTGTGTTCAAGTTGGAGGAGGCTGCGTCCAAGTTGGATTGGGCTGCAGTCAACTTAGAGCGAGCAGCATCCAACTCGGGCGGTAAATCTATTTTGCACGGGCGGAACCAATGCAGACGGATAGCCTGTTCCATTTCAGATTTATAGAACAAAATGAATTTTATACGATTTTCTGGTGGTTCGGTAAGTACCTCAATTGGTATTTCATGGTGACAAAACCATACCAAATCACCAACTTTTGCACCCTTGAATGCAACACGACACCGTTTTGCTTCTTGCGCGATAGATTTATATTTCATTTTGGTTTCTCCTCTATTTCAAATATGATATTCTCATTAGGATACAAAGCACGGATACGATTTTTCATCGTTGGTACATCTTGACCGGTTACAGGGATGGGTTGCGATTTGTTGCCAATGCGTTCATCGGCCTCATACCAGTTATATTGGTTGCTATACTCATTAACAATTTTCTTTAATGTTACAATCATTATTGTATGCCTTTTCGATGTTGTGAAATAACTGTCTACCATCTTCTGCATTTGAGAGTAAAATTAGTCATGGTTTCCTCATTAGAATAGATAAGTAACGGATAAAGAATTAGTCTTTGCATGAACAGAAGGTAAATGAGGTAACTTATTGATGATGTCATATAATCTATCATAAGTTGCCATTGAACGAGTAGAAATTTCACAAGCAAAACAACCACTTTTCTTTCTTTTACTATAACGCCACCAAGTTACAATTGTCTCGTCATCATAACGGCTTATATCAATTCCAAATAATTTTTCCATTATATTTACTCCTCTGGAAACAAAGTATGGTCATCCCAGGGACAACCAGGCAGATACAACTTGACAAGTGTGTTGATTTCATCTGCGTATTTAGAGCAGGCAACGTTCCATGCGGAGTTGGTTGCGTCCAAGTTGGATTGGGCTATTCCCAACTCAGAGTAGGCTGCGTTCCACGCGGAGCGGGCTGCGTCCCGCTTAGAGTAGATTGCGTCCCATTTGTCCCACTCGGAACAGGCTGCAGCCAAGTTGGAGAGGGCGGCGTCCAACTCGGGTGGTAAGTCTATTTTGCATGGACGGAACCAATGCAAACGCGCAGCCTGTTCCACTTTAGGTTTATTAAACAGAATGTAGCTGATTCGATTTTCCGGTTGGTCGTTGAGTATCTCAATCGGTGTATCGTTATGCCAGAACCATACTAGGTTACCCACTTTTGCATCCTTGAATGCGGCACGACAAAGTTTTGCTTCTTGCGAGATAGATTTATAGTTCATTTTGGGTTATCCTCCGGAAACAAAGTATGGTCATCCCAGGGACAGCCAGGCAGATGCAACTTGACAAGTGTGTTGATTTCGTCTACACAGTTGGAGTGAGCTACATCCCACGCGGATCGAGCTGCTACCAAATTGGAGCGGGCTGCGTCCAAGTTGGATGCTGCCCGCTCCAACTTGGATTGGGCAGCGTCCCAAACGGAGCGAGCTGCATCTAAATTGGATTGGGCTGCGTTCAAGTCAGAGCGGGCAGCATCCAACTTGAATTGGGCAGTGTCCCGCGCGGAGCGGGCTGCTACCAACTTGGAGTAGGCTGCATTCAACTTGGAGTAGGCTGCATTCAACTTGGATTGGACTGCACCCCACGCGGAGCGGGCTGCTACCAATTTGGAGTAGGCTGCATTCAACTCGGGCGGTAAATCCACTTTGCATGGACGGAACCAATGAAGACGGATAGCCTGTTCCGCCTGCGCCTTATTGGATAAAATGAATTTTATACGATTTTTCGGTGGTTCGGTGAGTATCTCAATGGGTATTTCATGGTGACAAAACCATACCAAATCACCAACTTTTGCACCCTTGAATGCAGCACGA
>Ga0315289_10015979_pt1 | contig 10396 bp, 8 predicted proteins | sample YL17G11_40_MG_FD_203452 | JGI IMG/M metagenome (GOLD analysis project Ga0315289, IMG submission 203452) | Sediment microbial communities from Yellowstone Lake, YNP, Wyoming, USA - YL17G11_40 | ecosystem: Environmental > Aquatic > Freshwater > Lake > Sediment | place: USA: Wyoming | collected...
AGGTTTCCGCATACGAGGAACTGCGCGCCGAGCTCGCCGGTCTCACGGTGCTCCGCACGACCCCCCGCTGGACGGACGCTCCTGCTGGATCGAGGTGTTTTCACCGCTGGCTTCCAAGTCCCAGGCGGCCGCCTGGCTGGCTCGGGAGCGAGGAGTGGACCCGGGGCGGGTGCTGGCGATTGGGAACGACTACAACGATCTGGACCTGCTGGAGTGGGCTGCCCGCCGCTGCGTGGTGGCCGGGTCCCCGCCGCAGCTCGCCTCGCGGTTTCCCGTAGCCGCTTCGGGCGACGATTCCGACTTCGCCGCAGCCGTCGAAGCCTGGGAGAAGGGAGAGCTTTAAGCGCGCCTCACCGCAGGCGGGAGCTCTGGGCTTTGAGCAGCGCGCGGATGTTCTGCAATATTGCGCGATACTCCGCGCTGCGGTAGTCCGGGTAGGTCCACTCCACGGGCCGGTACTCACCGCGCTCGTAGAGCAGCTCGACCTCGGCGTAGATTCCCGCGGCCAGGGGCACCCGGTGGGCGCCGGGCTTGGTGGAGGCCAGGATGAAGCGGGCCAGGGACAGCAGGCCGGGGTCCAGGTTGACAGGCCGCAGCCCCGGCTCGCGGAACTCCTCTTCCAGGACGTTGGTGGCCAGCTTGATCTGGCTCAGGCGCGCGGGGTCCAGCAAGTCGCGGCAGGAAACGAAGAAGCGGGCGATGGGCCCTCCCATCTGCCCGTCGTAGTAGCGGGTGTAGGTGAAGGGGAGCTCCTGACTTACATAGTCCGTGGGCCCGAAGGCCTGCTCCATCCGGGCCAGCAGGGCCGGCTTGAGCCCCAGCCGGGACAGGAGCACCCCCACAACCAGTTTTTCGGCCGCGAACGTTTTTACGCTGCCCATGTTGTCAGGCGGGAACGTTTCCCTATATAGTTTCGGTATATGCCAGACGAGGCCGGCTTTCAAGACGAGCTTGCCGTGGCGCTGGAGAAGAAAGCCCCGCATCTCACGGCTGAAGTCCTGCCCCTGGTCAAGGAGAGCTTCCGGCTCTTCCAGTCCCTGTTCAGCAACCTGTATAACATCCTGTACCGCAAATCCCTCATCCAGGAGGACCCCTACCAGTACGACCGCAAGCCTTCGGAGATCGTGGTTCCATCGCGGGAACCAGTCGCCGAATCCGACAAGATGGAGAAGCTGAGCCGACGCCTCGCGGAGTTCCAGAACCAGCTGGATTTCCTGAACGGCACCTACCAGTTCAGCCTGGAGTTCCTGGGCCTGGAGCGGCTGAAGCTGCTTACCGGCATGGTCCGCTTCATCGACTGGTCCAACCTGATGACCGCTTCCCCGGACGCCAACACGTCCGTGCTGGCGGAGGCGCTGGGCAAGATCAAGCTCGGGGCGGACAAAATTTCCGCCGGCATCGTGACCGATTCCTCCGCGCAGCTCGCCTCTGTGTCCCGGCAGATCCTGGAACGTCTACGGGAGACGGCCGCCTGGCAGCGGGAGTCCTACAAGCTGGAGCTGCGCCGCCGCCTTTTTGCCCGCCTGGGGCCGGCGCTGAGCGCCAAAGCAGGGCAGGAGGAATTGTTGCCGAAGCTCCAGCGCGCCTTCCGGCAACTGGTCCCCGACCGCCCCTTCTACACGGACCTGGTGCGCGAGGCCCTGGCCGAAGACTTCTCGGACAACGGGCCCAAGCTGCGCGCCGAGGCCCTCGCCCGCCTGGCCGTGGCCGAGCCCAAGCCGAGCGCCGCGGCGCAGGCCGTGGACTACCGGGCGCTGCTGCTGGAGGCCGTGCGGCTGCTGCTGCCGGTGCACCTGCACCTGGGTGAGGCGCTCGCCAAACTGGAGGCCAACCGGGAGCAGCGGGGAGGCCGGCGGCGCAGCTTGGGCGAGCGCCTGCGGGCCCTGTTCGGCTTGGCCCGCGCAGGCGGGCCCGCCGCCGTGCTGGAGATCCGGCAGTTCGACAGCACCACCGGGGTGGCTCGCTCTACACAGGTGAACTTCCCGGAATTCGCGGACAAGGTGCGCAAGAAGTCGGCCCTCCTGGAAGCGCTGGCCAACTCAGCCAGCGCCGCCTCCACGCGCCTGCGGGCCGCCTCCGAGCAGGAGATCTACGATTTCCTGAACAAGAACCTGGGCGAGCTGCACATGTTCTTCCGGGTCATGGAGGGTCTGGACGCCTACTTCAAGGCCGGGAACAAGGAGGCGGTCAAGGGCATCAAGATCGAGCTGGCGGCGGTCAAGAACAGCCTGGTGCGCGCCAACAAACAGCGCTACGAATACGTGGCGCGCAAGGAAGAAGAGAAGCAGCGACTGCAGATGGGGCTCGCCTGAACCCCGGTAGAGGTGATAAATATGATGAGGAAAGCGGCTCTACTCGCGATGTTCCTGCTTTCGGGTCTGCTGGCCTGGGCTTCCCCGGCCCAGCCGGGGAAGCCGGGGAACTTCGGCCTGGGGGTCATGATCGGGGAGCCCACGGGTGTGGCCGCCAAGCTCTGGCTGGGGTCGACCTCCGCCATCGACGGGGTGCTGGCCTGGTCCTTCGCCAGAAACCCTGCGCTGGAGATCCACGCCGACTACCTGATCCACTTTTTCGACCTGATCCGGGTGGAGCAGGGCAGGCTGCCTCTGTACCTCGGGATCGGGGCGAGCGTCTCCCTGGGTCCTGAGCCGGAGTTCGGCGCCCGCTTCCCGCTGGGAGGCGCCTACCATTTCGACTCCTTCCCGCTGGATATCTTCCTGGAGGTTGGTCCGATCTTTCTGCTGGTGCCGGGGACGAGCTTCGATTTCAGCGGCGGCGCGGGGTTCCGGTACTACTTCCCGGCCAGGGGCAAAGCGAAAAAATGAACCGGGCAGCCGGGCTTGAGGCCTGCCGGAACCCCGTTCAGCTGCGGTAGACGCCCAGGATGCGCAGCCCGTCGGTCACGCCCTTCAGCTCCTCCAGGGCCAGCCGGAAGGGCTCCTCCGCCTCGGGGATCGCCACGTCCAGGTAGAACAGCTCCTCCCAGGGCTTGCCCGCGATCGGCCGGGACTCCAGCTTGACCATGTTGATGTTGCGCTCCGCCAGCACGCGCAGGGCCTGGAACAGGGAACCTGGGGTGTTGGCCGTGGCGAACACCAGGGAGGCCTTGTTGGCCTCGCGGACGCGTGCGGTCTCCTCCCTGGCGATGATCACGAAGCGGGTGTAGTTGCGGCTGTTGGACTCGATGCCTTCCTTCAACACCTTCATGCCGTGGGCCCTGGCCGCCTCCAGGCTGGCGATGGCCGCGTTCTCCGGCCGTGCCTCCCGGGCGATGAAGCCGACCGCCCCGGCGGTGTCGTAGAAGGGGACCTTTTCCCACTCGGGAAAGCGCTCCAGGAACAGGGCGCACTGCGAGAGGGCCTGGGGGTGGGAGTACACGCGCCGGATGCCCTCCAGCGCGGCGCCGGGCAGGCCGATCAGGTGGTGCACGATGCGGATGATTTTCTCCCCCACGATGCGGATGTCCGGATACTGCAGGAGCAGGTCGTAGTTCTGGTGGATGGAGCCGGTGAGGGTGTTCTCCACGGGCACGATCCCGAAGCGGACCTTGCCCGCGAGCACCGCGTCGAACACGTCCCGGAACTCCGGGTAGGGGACCCCGCGGGCCCCCTCCGGGAAATAGCGCAGCAGGGCGTTTTCGCTGAAGGCGCCGCGCTCCCCCTGGAAGGCCACCGCCAGGCCGCCTGAGGGTGCCGAGCGCCCGGAGGGGTCCGCCAGGACCACCGGCTCCCGCTCCGGCAGGCGGGCAACCTCCTTGCCCAGCACCGGGGCCAGCGCCTCGATGTCCCGCATCAGCTTTTCGAACTGCTCCGGGTACAGGGACTGGGGCCCGTCGGACAGGGCGGCCTGCGGGTCGGGATGCACCTCGACGATCAGGCCGTCCGCGCCGGCCGCCACCGAGGCCAGGGCCATGGGCAGGACCCATTCGCGGATGCCCGTGCCGTGGCTGGGATCCACCAGCATGGGCAGATGGCTCAGCTTCTTCACTACGGGTATGGCCGAGAGGTCCATGGTGTTGCGCGTGTAGGTCTCGAAGGTGCGGATGCCGCGCTCGCAGAGCATCACCGCCTCGGTGCCGTGGGCCAGCAGGTACTCGGCGGACATCAGCAGGTCCTGAATGGTAGCCGCCGGCCCGCGCTTCAGCAGCACCGGCTTGCCCAGGGCGCCGACGCGCTTGAGCAGCTCGAAGTTCTGCATGTTGCGCGCCCCGATCTGCAGCACGTCCACCAGCTCCCGGAACATGTCGGCGTGCTCCGGGCTCACGATCTCGGACACCACGGGCAGCCCCGTGGCCTCGCCGGCCGCCTTGAGGAAGCCCAGGCCCTCTTCGCCCAAGCCCTGGAAAGCGTAGGGGGAAGTGCGCGGCTTGTAGGCGCCGCCGCGCAGCATGACGGCCCCGGAGTCCCTGACGATTCGGGCCACCTCCAGGATGTGCTCCCGGCTCTCCACCGCGCAGGGGCCGGCGATCACGACGATGCGCGGGCCCCCGACCTTGACCGGCCCCACCGGGATCGAGGTGTCCTCCTTGCGGAACTCCCGGGAGGCCAGCTTGAACGGCTGGGTGATGGGGATGACCCGGGCCACGCCGGGCAGCAGCTCCACCTGCCGGACGTCGATGGGCACGATGCCGACGGCTCCGAGTACAGTTTCCTGCTCCCCCTGGATCTCGCGCAGGCGAAAGCCCTTGTTTTCTAGAAAGGCGACCAGCGCCTGCTTGTCCGCGGGCCGGATGTCGCGCTCCAGAACGATGATCACAGGGCGCTCCCCTGGCTGGAGCGTCCGAGCAGGGCGCGCAGGAAGTCCTCCTCGAGCTTTTCGCGGTATTCCAGGATGCGGGCGATGTGGTTGAGGGTGCTGTAGGGCGTACCCTTGCGCACCTTGAGGGTGCCGGCGTTGTAGATGGCCAGGGCCACCAGTTCGCTTTCCCCCTCGTTGAGGCAGAAGCGCAGGTGCCTCATCCCGAGCCGGGCGTTGATCTGCGGGTCGTAGAAGTCATCCACCCGGACGTGCGGGAACGTTTTATTGTTCAGCTGGAACAGGCCGCGGTCCACGGACTTGGGGTTGCGGTTGAAGGCGCGCGGGTTGAACTGGCTTTCCCCCCAGGCCACGGCGAAGGCCAGGGGCAGGGGGATGTCGTGGGCGCTGGCCTGTTGCAGGATGATGCGGCCGACCTGGGGGTCGCCTGCCACGCCGGAGTAGAAGCTCTCCACCGCTGCGCGCGACCGCGGGTCTCGGTACAGCGCCAGGCCCGGGTCGCTCAGCGTCGCGGTGCCCGCCAGAACGGCGGCCGCGCGGGCCGGGCCGGGAAAATACAGCGCACCGCCCGGATAGGTGCCGGAACAGGCCAGCAGCAGGGTGCTGGCGACGAGAATTGTAAACTTCTTCATACACTCTCCAGAGGAGATTTCTTACTGCTTTTTCAGGGATTCAGTCAAGGGGAGAGAAGGAGGCTTGGCGTGCTATTTCTGGACCGTTATGCGGTTGCGCCCCAGCTCCTTGGAATGATAGAGGGCCTTGTCCGCCTCGGCGATGAACTGGGAGGCGGTGCGCATGCGGTCGACCTTGAACTCCGCCACCCCGATCGACACGGTCACGTGCAGCGGGCCCTCCTCGCCGGCGAAGGAGTGCTTATCGATGCTCTGGCGGATGCGCTCGGCCACCACGGCCGCCCCCTGGACGTTCACCTCGGGCAGGATCACCGCGAACTCCTCGCCGCCGTAGCGGGCCGTGAAGTCGATGGAGCGCACCGAGCTGCGCAGGATGTGGGCGATCTCCTTGATGATGAGGTCCCCCTGCAGGTGGCCGTAGGTGTCGTTGAACTTCTTGAAGTGGTCGATGTCGAACATGAGCAGGCTGAAGATGGCGCCATACCGGCGTGCGCGCAGGATTTCCTCCTCCAGGTTCTTCTCGAAGAAGTGATGGGAGAATAGCTTGGTCATCCGGTCTGTGGTCGCCTGCCAGTACAGGTTGGCGTTCTCGATGGCGATGGAGGCGAAGCGGACGATCTGGGTGATGTACTGCACGTCCAGCAGGCTGAAGGGGCCGCCCTCGGCTTTGGCCGGGAGCAGGATCAGGCCATTCACTCCCTTGTCCGTGCGCAGCGGCACGATGATGTCCGGCTGGACCTTGGCCAGTTGAGCGACCACCTGTGGGTCCGGGAAATTCTCGGAGAAGTAGCCGAAGGTGATCTGGTTGTACTCGTCGCGCTCCAGGAAGCTGAGGATGGTGGTTATAGTGGGGATCTCCAGCTCCAGCTCCCGGCTTTTCATGCCCTGGTAGTGGTAGATCACCGGCCGGCTCTCGTCCAGGTCGTGGGGCACCAGAAAAGTCACCGTGGAGGTCTGGAACTTGGCGAACACGCTCAACACCACGTTCTTGATGATGTTCTCCATGTCCAACTGGGCGGTGATCTGGGAGGCGACCTCGATGATCTCCTTCAGGTCCTGGTTGCCCAGCTCCATGGCCAGGTGCTGGAGTTCTTCCCCCTCGCTCGGCATTAGCGCAGTATTATATATAGTAGATACCTCGTTGCCAAGCCGACGACGCTGGCCGGGGCCCGCCGCCGGTGCCCCTCCCCTTGACACGCGGGGGCAATCCCACAATTCTAAGGGCACCATGAACCCCTACGCCCGGCGCTTCGTGTCCCAGGGACACTTGGTGGACTCGGGGCTGCTCACGCGCATGCTCAACCTGATCGTGGAGGAGGGCGCGGACTACGAGGTCCTGAGCTTCAGGCTGGGCAAGACCAACCGGGACGAATCCCACCTGGAGCTGGAGGTGCGCTCGCCGGAGGAAAGCCGGCTGGCGGACCTGACCCCCAGGCTGGTCGCCCTGGGCTGCTACGAGCGTAAGCCAGGCGAAGGGGTGTTCCGCCCCGCGTCCCGCGACGGGGTGGCGCCCGAGGACTTCTATTCCACCACCCACCACCGCACGGAGGTGTTCGTGCAGGGCCGCTGGCGGGAGGTGCGCCGGCAGCGCATGGACGGGGTGGTGGTCCTGGAGGAAGGGGAACCGGTTTGCCGGAAGCTGCGCGATCTCGCCGCCGGCCAGGCGGTGCTTTGCGGCTCCTCCTCGGTGCGCCTGGCCCCGCCGGCCCGCGACCGCGACCCCGGGCTGTTCGGCTTCATGCAGAGCGAGGTGTCCTCGGAGCGCAGCGTGGAGAACGCGGTGCGGCGCGTCGCCGGGGAGCTGAGAAGCATCCGGGCAGCCGGGGGCCGCATCGTGGTGGTGGCGGGGCCCGTGGTCGTGCACACCGGGGGCGCGCCGGCCCTGGCCGCACTGGTGCGGGCCGGCTTCGTGCAAGGGCTGTTGGCCGGCAACGCCCTGGCCGTCCACGACGTAGAGTGCGTGCTGTACGGGACCTCCCTGGGCGTGGAGCTGGCCACGGGGCGAGCGGTGGACCAGGGGCACCGCAACCACATGCGCGCTCTCAATCGGATCGCCGCACTGGGCTCGCTCTCGGCGGCCGTCCAGCAGGGCGTGCTGGAGTCGGGCATCATGTACGAGCTGCTCCGCTCTGGCGTGCCCTACGCGCTGGCCGGCTCCATTCGCGACGACGGACCCCTGCCGGAGACGATCAACGACATGATTCAGGCTCAGGGCGCCTACGAGCGCATCCTGGCGGAGGCCTCCCTGGTGCTCATGCTGGGCAGCATGCTGCACTCCATCGCCGTGGGCAACATGCTGCCCTCCTGGGTCAAAATGGTATGCGTGGACATCGCCCCGCCGGTCATCACCAAGCTCGCCGACCGGGGCTCGGCCCAAACCGTCGGGATCGTGACCGACGTGGGCTTTTTCCTGCGCGGCCTGGCCGCCAACCTGATGGGGAGTGTTTGATGCTCAACGAATCGCTCGTCAAGGTGCTGCATCCGCTGGAAGTGAAGGTGCTCCTGCATTTCGGCAAGGGGGAACCTTTCAGCGCAGCCCGATTGGAAAAGGAGCTGGGCTTCAAGCCAGGGCAGTCCAACCAGGCCCTGAGCTGGTTGAGCGGCAAGGGGCTCGTCGAGGAGGTGTCCCGCCAGCGGCGCGTGGCCTACACCCTGACGGAGCTGGGGAAGCAGTATAAGGAGAAGGGGACCCTGGAGGAGCGGTTGGCCGCGCTGCTGCACCGCGAAGGCCCCTTGAGCCTGCCGGAGATCGCCGAGCGTCTTGCCGTGGAAGCCAGGGACATTGGTTCGGCCTTCGGCGCCTTGTCCAAGTCGGGGCTGGCCGCCATGAACGAGGCCAAAAAGGCCGTGCTGGCCGCGGGCGCCGACCTGGGCAAGTCGGGGCTGGCCACCCTGCGGGCTCTGTTTGCTCTTTTCGACGACCGGGAGGCGGTGGCCGAAGAGGAGCTCTCCCCGGCCCAGGCCGAGCTCATCGCCTTCTACAGCCGCAAGCGGGGCGCCGACAAGGGGGCCTTCCGCACCGTGGAGCGGGAGGAGGTCGACTACCGGCTCACGGGCCTGGGGCAGGAGGCCGCCGCCCAGCTCAAGCTTCAGGGGGTCACGGGCGAGGAGGTCGGGGTAATCACCCCCGAGCTGCTGCGCAGCGGCGCCTGGCGCACGGCCAGCTTCCGGGCCTACAACCTGGCCAGCCCGCCGCAGCGCGTACAGATGGGCCGCAAGAACCCCTACGTGGAGTTTCTGGAGGAGTTGAAGGACAAGCTGGCCTCCCTGGGCTTCGAGGAGTTCGACGGCCCGCTGCTGGAGACCGAGTTCTGGAACAGCGACGCCCTGTTCATGCCCCAGTTCCACTCCGCCCGGGACATCCACGACGTGTACCACGTGAAGCGGCCAACCCACGCCCGGGAGATCGAACAGCCGTACCTGGACCAGGTGGCCGCCGCGCACGAGAACGGCTGGACCACGGGCAGCCTGGGCTGGCGCTACCCCTTCGACCGGGAGTTCACCCGCCGCCTGATCCTGCGCAGCCAGGGCACGGTGCTGTCGGCCAAGCAGCTGCCCAAGGCGCGGGTGCCGGGCAAGTACTTCGGGGTGGTGCGCTGCTTCCGCTACGACCGGGTGGACGCCACCCACCTGGCCGACTTCTACCAGACTGAGGGGATCGTCCTGGGCGAGGAGGTCAACCTGCGCACCCTCCTGGGCCTGCTGAAGATGTTCGCCGTGGAGGTGGCCGGGGCCCGGGAGTTCAAGTTCGTGCCGGGCTACTTCCCCTTCACCGAGCCCTCGGTGGAGGCGCACATCCTGCACCCGCAGCTAGGCTGGTTCGAGCTGGGCGGCTCGGGAATCTTCCGCCCGGAGGTGACCCGGCCGCTGGGGATCGACGTGCCCGTCCTGGCCTGGGGGTTGGGCATCGACCGCATGGCCCTGGTGGCCATGGGGCTGAACGACCTGCGCGAGCTGTTCACGGCCGACATCGAGCAGGTGCGCCTGCGCCGGAGGAAGTAAGACATGCCCAAGATCGAAGTGAGCGAGCGCACTCTGTTCGGCCTGCTGGGGCGGCGCCTGGAGCGCCGGGAACTGGAGGAGCTGCTCCCGATGGCCAAGGCCGAGTTGGACGACTGGACCAGCGACGGGGTGCTCAAGATCGAGTTGAACGACACCAACCGCCCGGACCTCTGGTCCGGCCCGGGGCTGGCGCGCCTGCTGCGGGTGTACTTGGGCGGAAAAGCCCCTGACTATCCCTTCATCTCCGCCCCCGGGAAGCCGCGGGAGTCGGGGGGCCGGGAAGTGATCGTGGAGGAGGGCCTGCGGGGGATCCGCCCGTTCATCGTGGCCTTCCTGGCCACCGGCCTGCCCATCAGCGACGATCTATTGAAGGAGGTGATCCAGGCGCAGGAGAAACTGTGCTGGAACTTCGGGCGCAAGCGCAGCTCCATCGCCATGGGCGTGTACCGCGGCGACCTCCTGAAGTTCCCGGTACGCTACCGCGCGGCCGACCCGGACAAGACCTCCTTCGTGCCGCTGGACTTCGACCAGCCCATGAGCCTGCGGCAGATACTGGAAAAGCACCCCAAAGGCGTGGAGTTTGGCCCGCTCATCGCCCGCTTCCCACGCTTTCCCTACCTGGAGGACGCTCAAGGAGCGACCCTGAGCATGCCTCCGGTCATCAACAGCGCCCACCTGGGCGCGGTGAAGGTGGGGGACTCCAGCCACTTCATCGAGCTGACCGGCACGGACCAGGACAGCCTGGCCATCGCCGGGGCGATCGTGGCCTGCGACCTCGCCGACGCCGGCTACACGATCCAGCCGGTGAAGGTCGTTTACCCCTACGACACCCCCCACGGCCGGGAAGTCGTTACGCCCAACTACTTCCAGAAGCCGGTCGGCATGGACCTGGCCGACGCCGAACGCCTGCTGGGACGCAGGATCGGGGCCGGGGAGGCCGAGGCCGCCCTGCGGCGCATGGGCAACCCGGTCCAGCGGCGGGGGGACACCCTCACCGTGCACCCGCC
>Ga0315289_10015980_pt1 | contig 10396 bp, 7 predicted proteins | sample YL17G11_40_MG_FD_203452 | JGI IMG/M metagenome (GOLD analysis project Ga0315289, IMG submission 203452) | Sediment microbial communities from Yellowstone Lake, YNP, Wyoming, USA - YL17G11_40 | ecosystem: Environmental > Aquatic > Freshwater > Lake > Sediment | place: USA: Wyoming | collected...
AAGGCATCGCCGACATTCGGGACGAATCCGACCGCGACGGCATGCGTCTGGTTATCGAACTGAAGAGAGAAGCGGTTCCCGATGTGGTTCTTTCACAGCTCTTCAAGCACAGCCCTCTTCAAGAGACTTTTGGGGTGATTTTGCTTGCGTTGGTGGGCGGCGTGCCCAAAGTTTTGACGCTGCGAGACCTCTTCGAGCATTTTCTCGAACATCGCCATGAAGTCGTGCTGCGACGCACGCAGTTCGAGCTGCGTCAAGCCCGCGACCGGTTGCACATTCTTGAGGGTTTGCAGACCGCGCTGGACCATATTGACGAGGTGATTGAGCTTATTCGCGCGGCGACTTCTCCGGAGGTTGCTCAGCGCGAATTGATGGAGGCGTTCGGCCTTTCGGAACGCCAAGCCACCGCAATTCTCGAGATGCGTCTGCAGAGATTGACCGGCCTTGAGCGGCGAAAACTTCATGATGAGATGGTCGAGCTGAGAGCGAAGATTCAGGAGCTTGAGCGCCTGATGACTTCGCGTGACGAGCGGATGAAGTTGGTCAAAGACGAGCTGATGGAATTGACCGAGAAGTATGGGGACGAGCGCCGGACGCAGATTGTCGAAGAAACGGCCGAAGTGAACCTCGAGGATTTGATCGCACCGGAAGAGATGGTCGTCACGATTTCCCATGCGGGCTACATCAAGCGTTTTCCTGTGTCGGGATTTCGCAGACAGGGGCGCGGCGGCCGAGGCTTTCAAGGAGCGAGCACCAAAGAAGAGGATTTCATCCAGCATCTTTTCGTCGCTTCGACTCATGACTATATTCTTTTATTTACCGACCGGGGGAAGTGTTATTGGCTCAAAGTCTATGAGATTCCGCAGATGGGGCGCGGCTCTCGGGGGAAGGCGCTGGTGAATCTGATTGAGCCTCTCTCCGAGGAACGAGTGCGGGCTTTCGTCGCGGTTTCCGATTTTGCCGAGGGGCGCTTCGTCATGATGGTGACTCGAAAGGGCACCGTGAAAAAGACAAGCCTTGCGGAATTTGCCAATCCACGCAAATCGGGCATTATCGCATTGAAGATCGAGTCGGATGATGAGCTGCTTGAGGCGATCCTGACCAACGGAGACAGTGAGGTCGTCATTGGAACATCTCGAGGGAAAGCGGTTCGCTTCCATGAATCGGATGTGCGTCCGATGGGACGGACGGCGCAGGGGGTGCACGGAGTCGGCTTGCCCGAGGGTGCCTGGGTCGTTGGAATGATTGTTGCCCGGGAAGGGGGTAGTGTTTTGACGGTGACAGATCGGGGTTTGGGCAAGCGCTCGCCTTTCGAGGACTATCGTTTGACGAAGCGTGGAGCGCAGGGCGTTTTGGCGCTGAAGGTCACTGCGAAGACCGGAGCGATGGTGGCCATCATGAATGTCACCGATGAGGAGGACCTGATTATCATTACTGAGGCGGGTGTGATCATCCGTCAGAGTGTGCGCGAGATCCGGGAGATGGGGCGGATCACTCAAGGCGTTCGCCTTATCCGGTTGGATGAAGGCGATCGCATTGGCGATATCGCGCGAGTCGTGTCCGAGAGCGAGGAGGAGAACGGGCAATGACAAAAGAAGAGTTTGTGGCACGATGCCCAAAACTCTTCCGCTCTTTCGCTCGAACATTGGCGGACCGGAACAGCTATTACATGGTTCAGTTCGCTGTCGAATGGGCGGGAAATCTCGCGGACAAGCGAGTCCTCGAGGCGGGGTGCGGAGCCAGGAGCACTCTGAGTGGGTGTCAGCCGCCACTCCGGCATCTTGTTGGCCTCGATCCGCTTCACGATTCCCTGCGTGAAAATCCTGATGTGGATTGGAAGGTGCAGGGACTTCTGAAAAATCTCCCGTTTCATCCGGAATCTTTCGATGCCGTCTATTCCGATTCGGTTTTCGAGCATTTGGAGGATCCGGCAAGGGCTTGCCGAGAGTTCCACCGAGTATTGAGACGGGGAGGGAGGGTACTCATCAATACGAACAGCATCTTCAATCCGTTCATGTTTCCCAACAAGTTTCTTTCCCTCTCAATGCGCGATCGCCTGAAAAATGCCTTGCGCATTGAGAGCGCAGGGACTTTCCATGCTCCTTACAGGGCCAACACAAAAGCCCGACTCAAACGCTATCTTCGGCGCGCAGGATTCCATCATCTGCGATTCTATCGCTGGGGATTGCCGGGGATGATGCAGCCCAAATGGTTCTTGGCTCTGGAGCTTGGGATGGAGCTTCTATCGGAAATCCCGATTTTCGGTGGTCTCAAACACCGCCTGATGGTTACTGCCGAGAAATAGAGGACATCTAATGGAACAATCACAGCCTGCAGGACTTTGGTCGAGAAATTCGCGCACCCGTTGGCGCTGGTTCTGGCTGCCGCTTCTTGCGGTCGTGCTTGATGTCGTGGCGGTTTTCCTTGCTGCGATACTCACCTATGCCCTCCGATTCTCAAAGCCTTTCCTATTAGTGCGTGCCTCAAATGTTGTTCCCGAGCCAAGAGAATATCTGCTCTTTGGGCTGGTTTTAGGGCTTGTGTATGTAGCGATTGCCCGATCCTACCAGAGCTATTCATCCCGCTGGCGCGTCCCAATCGAGCAGGAGGTCGGGCGCATCTTGACCGGCACAGTGCTTTCGATGGGTGTGGTGCTTGCGGCGATTTTCTTTTATCGCGAATTCAACTATTCGCGCGCCGTTTTCCTCGGAACTCTTATTCTCATGGTTCCCCTGCTTATTCTGGCCCGTGCCATTTTTTATCGCCTTCGGAAAGTCATGTTTCAGCACGGACTGGGCGTGCAGCGTGTCGCCTTCTGGGGTTGGGGTCAAGCGGCGCAGACTCTTTGGGAAGAACTTTCTCGTGCTCGTCCGCAGGGATTTGAACTTGTTGGCGCACTCGGAGACGCCCCGGTGCCTGGTTCAGTGAGTCTGGGGTCGCTCGGTGAACTCCCCCAAGTTGCAGCGAAACACCGCATTGACCTTGTCGTACTCGCGCCGCCTCCAGGGGAAGAGGATCGGATGGCAGAAGGGCTCAAAGCGGGTGAAGGACTGCCCCTCGAACTGCTTTATGTCCCGGGTGTTGTTCAGATCGGTTCATTGCACACGCGCCTTGCCGAGATCAACGGGAGGCCTCTGATGCGCCTCCGCGTTTTGCCACTGGCGGGATGGCGCCATGTCATCAAGCGTCTATTTGATATTAAGGTGTCGCTGATTCTGTTTCTCTGCATGATTCCGCTCATGGCATGCGTTGCCCTGGCTCTTATTGTAAGCGGTCAACGGCCCGTGATTCTTCGCCATCGCCGTGTGGGAATAGACGGACAGGAGTTTGACCTGTTTCGATTTCACACCCGGGATTCCGTGTGGCTCGGTCGCTTTCTTGTGCGATGGGGATTGAACAAATTACCCGAGCTTTTCAATGTGCTGAAGGGAGAGATGAGTTTTGTCGGGCCGGCTCCTGCATCGCCTGAAGCAGCGCAGGCACTCTTTGCGCAGTTTCCTCTTTACTTGGATCGTCGCCGACTAAGATCAGGAATGACCGGTTGGGCACAGGTCAATGACACTTCCACTGCCGCACAGACGGTCGAACTCGACATCGCGTATATTGAGCATTGGACTCTTGCCTTTGATATTCGCATTCTCCTGCTTGCCGTGGGCAGGATTTTGCGGGGGAAGAGCACATAATTTGGGAGCAATTCGCAATGAATCCCTACCACAAAGATGGCATTCGCGGCCAGGGTGCTGCGAAAATCTCCGATGCCACCGTTCGGCGTCTTTCCAAGTACTATCGTACCCTTCAGAGCGCGATGGCGAGCAACAAAATCACCATTTCCTCTGAAGAAATCGCTCACCTCAACGGCGTGACGGCGGCTCAAGTTCGCAAGGATCTCTCTTTTTTCGGAGCCTTTGGTCGGCGAGGGTTGGGCTATAATGTCGCCGATTTGCACCGCAATATCTCCCACATTCTCGGTCTTCATCGCACCTGGAATGTCTGCATTGTGGGCGCGGGAAATATCGGACGTGCCCTTGCGCATTTTCGGCAGTTTCAAGAGCAGGGATTTCATATCAAATTGGTCATGGACAGCGATCCCACAAAATGGGGCCAGTCCATTGATGGGCTCACAATCCAACGCTTCGATGATTGTAAAGAGCTCATGCACCTTGAGAAAATCAAAATCGCAATCATTGCGGTGCCGGCGTCGGCGGCGCAGCGTGTGGTGGACAAGCTTGTGGAAGCAGGGATTAAGGCTATCTTGAACTTCGCCCCTGTTTCCATCTTTGTTCCTTCAGGCGTCACCGTCCGCAATGAAAACATGGCAATCGAAATCGAAGCACTCTCCTACGCCCTCACGAGCAAATCAAGAAGACCGACTTAACGCGATCTTCTCACCGCCCCGCGAACAAAAACTAAACCCTCGACCGAATAGGCCGAGGGTTTCTTGTTTCCCGCGTTGAACTCGTTTTACGAAAAGAAAAGTCTGATCGCCGCCTCGGTTGTGATACGATCCACTGTGTCAAAGTCCACTTGTTTGATTTCGGCAAGCTTCACTGCGACTTCGTGCACCATTCGCGGCTCGCATCGCTTGCCTCGGTAAGGCACGGGCGGCATGAAGGGCGCATCCGTTTCAAGAAGCAGCCGCTCTATCGGGATGAATTTCGCGACTTCCGGCAAGCGGGACTTCGCATAGGTGATGTTTCCGGTGAACGAAATGTGAAAGCCGAGGTCGAGTGCCTCGTGGGCAAATTCAATCCCTTCTGAGAAGCAGTGAAAGACGCCTCTCGACACGCCGCTTTGCCGGACGATTTCGAGCGTTCTCAATCCTGCCTTTCTGTGGTGAATGATAACAGGAAGAGCCAATTGTCGCGCCAAATCTAACATGCGCTCGAATAGCGCTTCCTGTTGCGAAATGTTCGTCTCGCCGCGATAATAATCCAAGCCGATTTCGCCAATCGCCACGATGCGTTGATCCCCCGCCTGCGCTTCAATCCAAAGTAAATCGTCCTCGGTCGCCTGCTGAACATCGGAAGGATGCACGCCGATTGTGGCCGCCACCATATCCGGATGTGCCGCCGCAATCTCCAAGCATTTCCGTCCCGTTTCCTTATCCAAAGCCACCGTAATCACGCGCGTAACCCCCGCAGCTTTGGCTCGCTCCAAAACGGCGGGCAAATCCTCGTCGAAATCTTGCCAGGATAGATGAGCGTGAGTGTCAATCATTTTGAGGTTTCTGCGGCTCGTCTATTTGCATTTTCTGTTGCTTCCAGACCTCCCATGCCTTTGCAATGTCCGTGAATTCAAAGCCCCGATGTCGATCTTCTATGTATGACCGCTTGAATTCTTGTGCCTGAGAAAGCAAGGTTGCGTCGTGCAATTTTCCTTGTTCTATCACAGCTATCACATCCCAAACGCTTGCCCCCATAGCAGTTGCCTTCTCTGTCATGGACTTTGCGATTGCAACCGGCGATGTAATGGGTCCGATTTCGTCTCCGGCTGATGCCAAAGAAAGAATATCGCCCAAAGCGGCGGGATTGAGTGCAATCCAAGAAACATCCAGGCGCTTTCGAACCTCAAAGTGCATACGATCCCAGGTACAAAGTACTTGCGCCTGCTCCACAGTCTGTTCGCTTTCATTAAGATACGCGATTATACAAGCATCATTGCGCTGCAAGACCTTCTCTCTATCTATGTCAAGTGAGTAGAGTACAATTTCCACTTCTCTCTGCGCGTTATTATACGCATCCTGTCGCACATTTGCGATGATTCTCTTTTCGATCTGATATCGGCTGAACATAGTTTCAAGGATGCGTTTTAGTTTGTCCCGAGCAGATTTGATATCATCGCACATAATGGACGGAGTGCATCCAAACCCTGCCAGGTATTCACGGAAATTCCCCACTTTTCCCTTTAATCTTAGACTCGTATAGTGGGCAACGAATGCGTTGTTAGACCCAGTGAGATCCTCATCAAGGTTGGTCTCAACAATTTCCTGGTATCCCCGAGCTGCCAAAAGAAGGTGCGTTGCCACTTCTTCAGTGTGTAGGTCTGATATTCTCATGGAAATATCGTGAGCGATTAACTGATTATAGACATTGTGAGCCGTGAAACCTCTGCGATATGCGACCGGTTCATAGAGGAGTCCGCAAAGCATTGGGATTGCCACAGACGAATCGAAAAATACTTCGATTCCTGAACGAGCCCCTAGTGCTTGTATCAAATGTGGTGTCTGAGCTGCACTGATTGACAGGAAGAGCTCTCCTGCGATGATTTGTTTGCCAATGTCAGAGTTAGATGCCAATGAGGCAAGCTCTTCAAGCGCCGCATCTCTTGGTCCGCCTTCAGGAAAGCCTATGGAGTCCAGAGATGCGTTTAGATGTCTGAGGCGCGTTTCAATCGAATTCCTCACAAGAGAAATTCCGGTCCGCAAGACTAGAGCCTCCGAAGTCAATTTTGCTGTCTGCATGAGTAGCGCGCCAAGATCTTCAACTACCTCCTCTACCACCGACTCCTCGACGTGGCACGAAGGCACATGTCTGGACAGAAATTCCCTCACTTTCTCGGAAAGATTTACCCACTCATGGTTTCGCAATGCTTGGGCAGCCAAAACGGAATCTCTTAGTTTATGCTCCAGCATGAGTCCATCATCCTTCAAATAAATCTCACCGGCTTGGAGCTTTCTGTCGATAGCAGAGGAAATGAGTCCTGTTTGTTCTTTAGGAAGCTGCAATAAGGTTACTGCCTCTTGTTGGAGTGTCTGGCGATGAACACTTTCTTTGCGCTGTGCCATTATGGCAATTATCGCGGACTCAGCCATTGCCTCCCTGAAACGGTGAGTCTCTTTGCCGAAGAAGATGAAAGATGCGGCTGTGCTCGAGCGAATGTCTGTAGTCATCTTTCTCAACGCTGAGGGTTGATCTATATCTACCTTCAGAATTTGAAGCACCCTCATTGTTTCCCCTGCGCCCCAGAAGGTGCTTGCAATTGATTGACTATCGAGCTTGTGCACCTCAACCGTCATGTCACGCAAAATAGCATCGTGTATCCTATGGAATTCTTCTTCCGGAATCCTTCGTGAGCTCATGAATGTCATATGATCAATGTTAAGTTTTGATCTAACCTTCTCAGCATCCTCTCTCATCTTACTTTTCCAGTTGCGTTCTACTGTGACTTGGATAGCAATTCGAGTTGGGTTCGGAGGCAGTTGAAAGACGCGCACGTCGGTTCCACCATCGCTCCAGCCGTCCGTAATAGTCGCCTCCCGATAACCCTTTATTCTGAGGCACTCTAGAGCTAACTCTCGAAAAGCCGAGAAATCAGCAGCCTCGATAAGTCGAACAAGCGAATCAAACCGCATACTCCCTCCTCTGAAGATAGCAGGCCAAACAATGGAACACTCTGCAAGTTAAGAGCACTTCGGATGTCCAAGAGACACTTGAATCTATCGTCCCAATATAGACACAAACTCATTATTTGTCAAACCTGCTTGAACTAGAAAAACGCAATCCAAAACACGGCCCTTTTCCGGTCGGCGCAATGGAAAAAGCAATATTCATTTGCCAGGCGGGTGACACACCCACCACGGCGACAGTCCGCCTTCTCATGCAATGGAAATGAGCGTTGTGCTTGGATAATAGTGCTCCAGGATTCGCTGTTTGCTCCAACCTTTCTGTGCCATGGCGGCGGCACCGAGCTGACAGAGTCCCACGCCATGTCCCCAGCCAGCGCCTATCAGCCGAAATCGGTCGGGACCCTTGCCTTCGGTTTCCACAATGAAGCATGACGATGGCAGGTGCGAGAGGGACAACGCCCGCCGAATTTCAAGCTCGCGATAAATCTTCAGCGTTCGTTTGCTTCCGACAATCTCCAAGATGAGGATGCGACCGGAAGCGCCGCGCCTCACTGGCCGCAATTCGCGCAGAGTTCCTACTTCAATTCCGACTTTGGCCTCAAGAAGCGTTTGAAGCTCTGATGCATGATATTCTCGATGCCAGCGGAAATACCTCTCCTCTCTCCAGCGCTCGGGATAAGGATGCAGTTCATCATTGCAGAAGGCTGGAGGTCTTTTCGAGAGGAACTCCTGCATATTCTGCTCTCTTGACAAATCGGCGGTTTCAAATTCGCCGCAGGGACGCGAAACAAAATATGGTGGGCCTTCCCCGCCCCAGACGGCTTCGTAGGTTTCGCTGACGCCTCCGCAACATTTCGCATAGCGCGCATCTACCGGCTTGCCGTTATGAACGAGAATCTCTCCTTCGGTTTCTTTGAGTGCCGGGCTAATTTCGTGTGGTTCGCGAAGGACACCTTGATAGCATTGGCAATGGTCATCGTTGCACAGGTGAAAACCCTCGCCGCGATGATGTCGCCCTGCGGTGGCAAGGACCGTTGAACGTGCGGCGATCGCCTGAGCCGCCACGAACGCACCGGGAAGGTCAGGGCCCATTTCCGAAAAAACGGTGCTGCGAATGTAGGTCTCAAGCGGAATTCGGTTCGCGGCGGTCACGCCGTCGCCGCGCGATGCAAGCAGATGAAGCTCGCCGCGATAGCCGAGTCGCTCCTGCCGCTCCCAATGAAATCCTCGCCCGATGGGAATATCATGCAGATAGAAGAGACTATCTTGTCTTCGCGGTATGCAGGAAACGCGAGTCACTTCTCGTTTCTCATCGCCGATTGCCAATTCAAAGGGTGCATCGCTCCTGTCTCCAATCAGAACGATGGAAAGAGACAACGGCTCGAGCGATGTCTTACTCCTGAGTTCATCGAGAAATTCCTCGGCATCATCCAGAGAGCCCGCGTGCAGAATCGGCCACCAGACCCACCCGTCGAGCCCCTCGGCCCAATTCACACCCGCTTCGATGATTTCTTCTCTGAAAGATGGCGAAATAGCCTGAGCGTTTGCCAGCACCTCGCGGGCGCGTTTCTCCGAGAGGCTTTCTTCCAAACGAATTCCGAAAGTCATTTCCTTTCGAGGAGAAATTGCTCGAGCATGAAAGTTCGGAGAAATGCTCTCAAGTCGCACGGATTTTCCAGAGGCGTCGGTGGCACGAACCTCAAAGTCACCCGCGAGCTCGCCCGTGATCTCCGCTTCGCCCCAAAGCAGGCCGATGTCAACTTGGATTTCTGGAATTGGCATGGTGGTGATTAGTGCTGCTTGCGAAAAGGTTTCGTTGTTGAGTCATCCTCAGTATTCGGGAGGACGCAAATCCGACCATGGAAGACATGCGGAATGCGTAGCGCCCAGCTTGCTGGGCCATATCGCGGCAGGAAATTCTTGACCCAAAAGCGCCATTGCGATTCGGGAGAGTGACAACGCATCGTTGACGACTTTGTAGCCCAGCAAGCTGGGCGCTACGAGTTGGTTCGCTGTGTGATTTCATAGAGAAAGATGGCTGCGGCTGCTGCAAGATTCAGCGATTCAGTCTCTCCACTCGCGGCCAAAGTGACGCGATGCGTGCAGGCTTCTGCAAGCTCGGTGGCAAGTCCGCGTGTCTCGTGTCCCAAAACCAGCAGGACAGGCGACGCGAGTTTGTCCAGCTTCTGCAACGGAGTGCCACCGTGTGCAATCGCGGCTACCGTGTCGCCCTGCCAAGTTCGCACGAATTCAAGAAGATTACTTTCCTCTTTGAAGGGCTGTCGGAAGATTGCTCCCATCGAGCCTCGCACAACTTTCGGATTCCACAGTTCCGCCGAGCCTTTGCCCAGAATGACAACCGACGCTCCGAAAAAGCAGGCGGTGCGCAGGAGTGTTCCGCAGTTTCCCGGATCAGCGACTTGCTCGGCTAACACGGCTACATCCGATTTTCGCGGCGGCAGCTCAAAGACATTCCCAACGGCCAATATCCCTTGGGATGTGTCTACTGATGATAGACGCGCAAAATCCTGAGCATTCGCGACGAATCCCGGTTTTTGGGCACTTCGGATAAGCGTTTCGAAGCGCGCCACATGTTCGCGTGCGACGATAACGGCTTCCAGCGGCGCCCGAGCAGCCAGAGCTTCGCGCAGGCAAATTTCGCCTTCAATGAGGAATTGGCCGTGCTCGCGGCGATACTTCTTATCTTTCAGAGAGGCCCAGCGGGAAAGCTGCGCCCGTGAGGGTTGAAGAATATCCATTTATGAGCCACACAAACCTAACAATGAAAGGGCAATGTGCCACGGATTGTCCTTTGAAATATATCCCTTGTTTGAGGCAATGTCAACTGCGACGCGTCGTTTCATCACCGGGGCACTTGATGAAAGGCAACTGACCGGGTCCATTCAATTTTGTTTAGATGCTCATGCCTCTTTTCCGAGAGGCATCCCCTCAGATTCGCAGGGATAGCTATCGTTGATGACCCTCCAAGGGCAGCCCAAGGCGCATCCCCGATTCCTGAGTCCAAGATGGAACCTCATGTCCCAATCCTTT
>Ga0315289_10015981_pt1 | contig 10396 bp, 5 predicted proteins | sample YL17G11_40_MG_FD_203452 | JGI IMG/M metagenome (GOLD analysis project Ga0315289, IMG submission 203452) | Sediment microbial communities from Yellowstone Lake, YNP, Wyoming, USA - YL17G11_40 | ecosystem: Environmental > Aquatic > Freshwater > Lake > Sediment | place: USA: Wyoming | collected...
GAACACGATCGCTATGTAGTTGCTCGTCGCAAGAGGATTCGTGAGATATGGCAGTTGATCGCGACAGTTTGCCGACACTTTCGCCTCCATGTTCGACGAGATTGTGCCGAACAGTGTCTGTGTTTTGAGAAACAGAGTCGGATCGTCTTTCGTCTCTTTGTTGATCCAATCGAGATAGGTGAGTGCGACACGTTGACCTTCGTTTCTTCTGTTGCGCGAGAATGCGAGTCGTTTTTTCGTTAACCTTTCGACATTGTCGTCGTCGCTTGGAGAAGAATCGATCATGTCTTCGTCGGACTGCTCAAACTCCAACGCATCCTCGAAGTAGCGATCGACGACGCTGTACTCTTCGATTGTTGACTTGTCCAACTGACCAGAGAAGTAGAGATCGTCGACTAGCGAGCCAGAACGGTTGTTGTACTCGGCAACTTGAAACGCGAGTCCGCCAACAAACAAGCGTCCGCCCTTGCAGAAGCCTTCTGAGAAATCAGCCGTCGTTTGCTTCCAGTCGTCCAAATCTCGTGCAAAGAACATCGAACGACACCAATCGTTCAGACGCTTGGCGTTGAGTGACTTCTTGACGCAGAGCGTGGCGAGCAGTCGCGAAAGAACCTTGTACGGAATGCGGTCTGCACGCGGAATCGCTGCGTTCCACGAGTCGCCGTTCTCGAGCGTCTTCAGCGACAGCAGATAAGCCGCGAATCTCTTGTCGCCATACTGCTTCACATTGTAGATGACAATCTGCGGAAAGTGCTTCTCGTACGAACGCCATTCGTTCTCCTCTTCCTCGCTCGTCACAACGACGATTGTATACGATCCGTTGATCGCATTTTCGTACATCAGACGATGCAAAGTTTCGGTTTCATCGGACCTCATCAGAGTCACTTTTCGATCGAAGCCAAGCGCAAGCGACAGTGCAATCAGACAATCTTGTTGCATCATTGTGCGCGTCGTTACGAAGGAGGACTTTGCTTCGTCGTCAAAGCACAACTCGATGGCGGCAATCGGCGAAATCTCGTTCGCTGGCCAGCAGAGTCGGCGAACTGTCACGTCGATGTCGGGTCGGCTGATGAAGCGACAGTCGGTCGGAACATTCTCGACAATCTCTAGCAAGCAGTCCGACAACCGAGAATACCGACGCACAGCATCTTCGCTGATCGAAAGTTTCTTTGCCAGAAAGCGAACAAAGTTGCCGTTGGCGTGCAACTTGTACGCATAGAAGTCGGTGTGAATCAGCAGTAGTTGCGGACACTCGGACGCGTAGATGTCGATGAATTTCTTGTCGATGGATTCCATCAGCATAATGGTGGCGTTGTCGAAGCCGACCAACTCGACAATGTTCCAGAACGATGGTTGAACGAGCGCCGGCAGAATGACGCACTTCAGAACCTCAAACACGTAGGTCTGTAGCGTGACGTTCTCATTGTAATTCTTGCGAAGCAAGAAGATGGCGTCGTCGAGCACCATCAGATTCTTCTGTACACTCCAGCGCAAGTAGATACGCTGCTGACGATGCAGATGCTCGTTTCGCTTCTTCGTCTGAAGCAACTGCGCTGCTTGACGATTCTTCACGCATATATATTCGCAACGAGTCGGCAAATAGCCGATTTTTCTCTGGTGATCTGGCTGCGATTCGTCTTTCAGATTGAGCAGATAGTTGCTACGACGGATAGTGTCACCAAACCTCTGCGATGTCAGCGATCGCTCGAGACTAATGATATCATCGTAGGCGCTCGAGCGTTTCGACATCGACATTCGCAAACTGTACACAATCGGACTTTTCGATCCGCCAACACCAAACGAAGTTGCACACTCGTACGCAATCTCAAAGAGAGCATTCTCGACGATCGGATGACGAGCAGTGCAAGCAGTCAGCGGTCGTTTGTCGATCACCGAGCAATGCCAGTTCTGTTCTGTAATCAGAGCAGAATTTGCTGTGGCGTTGTGTTTGTCGAGAAATTCAGTCGGAAACTCGGTTGCACTCTGCCAGTTCGTCGTCGACATGCCGTACTTTGAAAGCTGACCTTTGATCGGGTACATGAGAAACGGCGACGAATGAGCCCGTGCCTCCTCGTCTGTCGGAAATGTAACGACACAGTAGACGAGACAGCGCTTCGGAGCCGACGCCATTGATTGTGCCTCTTTCAGCGCTCGCTGAAATATTTCACGCTGTTGTTCCTTTGGAAAAGCGGCAACAAAATTGGCGGACCGCGTCTCTTGACAGTGATGTATAGGACGTGGTGCATCGACGCGTGACTGATCCTCGAAGAAATCATTCTTTTCACGGTAACGCTTCGCCTTTTCGTCCAGTTTCGGCAACTGTTCTTTGGCAAACATCGCCTCCAGTTGATCGTAAATTGCAAACTCCTTCACGACTTGTACATTACAGAAACTCAGCCCGAGAACACAGAGAGGTTTGTTTGGCACAACACCGACGGGCAAAAAGCACGCCTCAATCTCGTTGTTTTTCACCGGTCTACGAGTTGCCGGTTCTCTGCGACGCTTTTTTTTTCCTTCTCCTTCTTCACCGTCTTCACCTTCGGTAGTAGTAGTAACATCGTTGTTGTCGTCGTCGTTTGAAGTCCTCGAACGTGTTGTTGACTTTTGAGAAGTGTCTGATCTCTTTGTTCGTTTGTTGTTATCGTTGACTATAAAGCCACCTTCTGAAACCTTTTCTCCTTCGTCGTCGTCGTCGTCGTCGTCTTCTGTGTCGGCTTCTCCAAGTTCTTCGCCTTCGTCTTCCTCGCTCGAAGAAAACAAATGTTTTTCGTCATCAAAGTCTTCTTTTTCACTGCCGGCGTTCTTGTTTGCAGACTCTGAATTATCGTCACTTAGTTCAACTTCGTCAAACTGATCTTCCTCTCTGGCTTGTGACGAAACTCTACGCTCAGAGTTTGACGCTGCACCAGAAACTTCTTCAACAAATTCCGTCATCACGTAAAATTATTGTTTTTTTTTGTTATTGTTTACCGTGCAGAGTTTCGTTCTCGCAAAAAAAAATTGTGTGGAGGGCTGCTTTCCGCCAAACTTTAAGCAAAGCGATATTGCTACTTTCGACCTTCTCCGATTTTTTTCAACTTTTTTTTAAGGGTATGCGGACGAAACATATTTGGATGCAAAATTTAACGCTGATTACGAATTTATATGAAACTATATGGTGATTCCGATTGAAAATATATAAAAAATAAAAAATAAAAAAATTTCAAATCAAAAAAAAATTGAATTTTTTTGATTTTTTTCGACAATTATGACTGAAAATTTGAATTTTTGGATTTTTGAATTTTTTATTTTTCTTATATATTCGATTGGAATTCGGGTATAGTTTCATATAAATTCGAAATCAACGTTAAATTCTGCATCCAAACACGTTTCGTCCGCATACCCTTAAAAAAAAGTTGAAAAAAATCGGAGAAGGTCGAAAGTAGCAATATCGCTTTGCTTAAAGTTTGGCGGAAAGCAGCCCTCCACACAAAAAAAATTCAAAAAATCAAAATTTTGAAATTTTTTTCCTTGTTTTTACGGTTCAACAACACAACACAAAAACAGAAACAACAATGACGTCAATCGACATGAACACGCAAATGGAAGCGATGAAGATTTGGGAGGAGCCGTATATGGCCAAACTCCGTGCACAAAAAGAGGCAGCAGCAGTCGACCCCGATGCTGCGTTTTATTCTTTTTGCGCGACTTTCAAAACTTTTACAACGGTTCGCGAACTCTGTGCAGCAAAAGCAGATTACGAGAAGGAGCAGAAGAAACTCCAAGAACAAACTGTTGCTGTTCCTAGAGTTACAGTCGTGCAGAAGGAGCCATCGATCGTCGCAACGTCTTCAACAATGGCGCTCGACGACAACTCTTCTGAGACAACTTCAGCGCAAGACGAAGAGAAGGCTGCGCCGTCGAACGCGTTCCAAGTTCTGATGCAACCGAAGCAAAAAGAGACAAAAGACGAAGTTGCCGACAAGGACGACACAGAAGACGCAAACGAGTCGACAAAAAAGGCTGCGCCAAAGAAAAAAATCTCTGAAGTCAAGGAGACTCCAGCGAAGCGTGCAAAGAAAGAGCAGAAGCCAGCCGAAACGCCAAAGACTCAAGAGATCGAACACACCTTTGACGGTTTAGTCCGTGCAGCGTTGGTGAAGGACAATCAGGCCGCGTTGACGAAAGACAAGATGTCGCAGTACATGCGTGACCCACGACGAGCGTCGTTTGCGCTGGCGTCGTTGGTTGCTATTGGCGTCGTGATGGGCGACAGAAAAGGCGGTCGCTTGATAAATCGCTGCACGAAAGTTTTTCTCGACGGAAACGTGCTCGACAAAGGTGGTCTCAACGTCATTGGAGTAGACTTGACTGCCTCTGACGGCCGAAAGGCGCACTTTGTCGACTTGGGCAAGCAAGAGATGGCGCTTTTGATGTCGAATGACAATCCGAAGAAGTACAAGGAGCACGAGAAGAAGCGAATTGTCGAACACGAAGCGTTGAAGGCGGTCTGCGACGAGGTGCTTCGACCGGTTCCTTTCAACAAACTCGCGTCGCGCTCGTTTCCGTTCTCGGAGAACTGGCAAATATTCGTTTTGCCATACATGACGGCGGACGGCAAGAAAGTTGCCGACATGATCCGAGTCAAGTGCTTTCCGGCGCTCGCCGACATCAAGTTGAAGCGAACCTACATCAACTGCATGTTTGGTGGCGAGGTCGATGAACACGGTGTCTCGCTGATCGATCTGGCGATGATTGGCAACGTAATCAAGGACGACTGTGATATCGACATCGAAGAATTTAACAAGGCGTACAACTCTGGCTCTGTCTACGAATGGTTCCAAAAGAACTTCCCGGCTGCGTGCGACGAGTCGAAGGAAAACTGCTTGAAACCCGAGCACGTCGAGTTGACTCTGATCGAAGAGAATATCGAACGAGACTCTGAAGAGCCGAAACGTCGCGCTCCACCGAAAAAGGCTAAAAAAGAAGCAGACGGAGAAGAAGGCGAACAAACCAAAACGACGACGACGACGACGACTAACGGCGCCGAAACCAAGAAAGCAAAGCCGAAGAAGGCTAAAAAGACCGATGACGCAGCGTCGGCAAACGCTGCCGGCGACACCAAGGTGAACGGCAAAGAGACGATTGCAAAGTTCTCAACGGTGACGAGCGTTCCCGGCAAAGCGCCGTTGGTTGCTACTGCTACGCACATTTTCTTTGGGTCGTTGTCGAGCGATCACGAAAAGTCGCCAGTCGAGACGCAACTCATTGCAGCAATCCAGAATAGTGACGTCGATGCGAAGCAAGACGCTGCGTGTCCGCTTAAGTCGATGTCGGCGATTCGCTCTGTCGTTGCTCCGAGCAGCGAAGCAAAGGTTGCGAGCAACGTTCCGAAGAAAGGCAAAAACAAAAAGTCGGCGTCGCAGACGACAGCGTCGACGGCAGCAGACGCGAATGGCGTCAACGATGATGAGGCTGCGAATGGTGCGAATGTCGACGAGGAAGAGGTACATATACCGGAATCTGCCCGTTCTCAGTATTTTGCTTATGCTGCCAAAATTCCAAAGGCGTCTCGTCGCATGCTGATGGGAACCGATCAGACAAACTCGGCGAACCACACTGTGAGCGACAGCAAGAAGCCAGCGACTAAAGTCGAGAGCGACGTCAAGACGAAGGACTTCTACTCACGAGTCATCGCAACCGCCAGACTCAACAACCACGTCATTTTCAATCCAGCGACGATCGCCATGTTGCTGCAAGGAGCCGACGAAGGAAAACCAGAATGGCTCGCACTGCTGTCGAGATCGGAGAGTCTGCTGACTAACTCGATTTTCAAACTGGCGCACGACGCCAACACCCGAGGAGACTTTCAAGTCGGCGAAGAGAACGTGACATCGATGTGTCAGACCGAGAAGTTTGCCGTGTTTGTGGCGAACTTCCTCACAATGCACTCGTTCCTTACGCAAGCGAAATTGTCTATTGGAGACGAAAACGGTTGGAAGAATGTCATGGCTATGATTCCACAAGTCGAAAATAAACTCAGCGACGTTGGAAATGGCTGGCTCTAAAAAAAAACAGAAGAACAAGAACAAATTGGAAACAAACTTGTAAAAAATAGCAACTTTAATAAACGCAACTGACACGCAAAGAAACTACATCCACATTTTTTCACAAATTGTAATGAGCGAAGAGTTTCGCGACTTGATTGTTGATCAGTTGGTTGCTTTGACGTCTTTTGATTTTGACACAGCAGAACTCTGTGTTGCGGAGTTTTTCGACAGATTCATGGTGCTGAAGAAGACGTGCAAAGACTACGACGGGAAGAAAGTTTGTCCGTCAAAGAAAATTGATTTGGTTTGGCAGCACACCATTCTCAACACGAAACTCTATGCAGAGTTTTGCAACGATTTTGCAGAGAAGTTATTTCACTACAACCCGCAGCCAATGATCGACGAGTTTCAGATGCGTCTTCTAACGACAAAATACCACGACACTCTGATGGCGTACAATCTAATGTTCGGCAAACCAAACGAAAAGATTTGGCCATTGCTGAGCAAAGATCAGACAACTTTGATATTCAATCACTCTGCATGGGTTCGACGAATTCCCGGCTACGGTGTGATGAAAGAAGATTCAGGAAACGACGACGACGACGACGATGAAGTTACAATTGAAGAAGTCATTGAAGAGCAATCAGTTAAAAAGAAACGAAGCGGCATGTGTTTATTTGTTAATTTCTTTGGGCATCGTTGCCGACAATTGGTGGCAGAGTCCGACGATAAAATCGTTGTTCTTGCCGAGCAACTGTTTGAATCAGAGAAAATAGAAATCGAAAAGCAACAATTTGTGTACAATGGAAAAATTCTTGATTCGGAAAGAACGTTTTGTGATTATAACATTCAAAAAAATTCAACTTTAGAAATGCGACTTCGTCTTCGTGGTTGTTGAAAAAGCAGAGAAACAAAAAAACAAAATAAAATATGGACAAGTTTTCTCGTTTCGAACAAATTTTGCAGACTCCCGAGCACTACTCGCGCCACTTTACTCGCAAAGTTGGCGACACTAATGTTGGTGGAGTTCGATGCACGCACTGTGAAAAGGCCACGACGGAACATTACGTCACAACTCCGCCTTACACAAACATCCTCTGCATGGACTGTTTCTGGCGAGCAAAGGCTCTTTACGAGTGGGCGTCAAAGGCAAAAGTTGGCAAAGATGTTGGAACGTTGATATCAAAGTTTTCAGGACTTGTCTCTACAAGAACTTCGTTGTCGTCGAGCAATCGCTTTACAGTTCCGCGGTCAAGTTACTCAAGTCAACAAACTTCTTCGGCTACAAGTTCTGCTTTTTCAAATGCTGCAGAAGCGAAGAAACGTTTGCGCGTCGACGAAGACGAGGAAGAAGTTGAAACTGACAGTGAAAATGACGCAGTTATGAAGGCGGTTCAGAAGAAGTCAAAATCGACAACTTCAACTACTGAAACAAAAAAATCACACCAAGATGCTGTGAAGGCAATCAATTCGTATGTTGACTCAATCTCAAAAGAGATTAAAGGACTGCGAAGCGAGTCGGTTGTCAAACCGATTCCCGTATACGAAGAAACTGCGGAATTTGGGGCCTTTGCAAAAAATCCTCTACTTCGAACGTTTGTATTCAGCACATCGACGGGCAAGAAAATCGAAATCAAGGAAAATTCGAGCGACAAGTTCAAAACAGTTGGAGATTTAATGGAAAGATTATTTGTTACTGAATCGATTCCAATCGAACATCAACGCATTATTTATCAAGGAAAATTCGCCGATAAAGCAAAGACACTCGCAGAATGTGGCATCAGCGACGGCGCAATTCTCGGTTTGGTGCTCAATACCACGGGACATTAAAATAAAAATTGTACACTGTTTTTGCAAAAAAACCTCTATTTAATTGGCTGTGCATTATCTGCAAAAAATAAATTTTTTGTGATCTGCCTCAAAGCCTTCTTTTGTCCATTTAGTTCCATATCCACCTTGCAAACACGCACAAACAAGACGTACATCACATCAAAGTCTGGCGGAGGTGAGCCTGTTAAGGCATTTCTTTCTTTTGCTCCGTGTGTCATATTAGAAACTTTACAAATCAATGACCATATCAAATCGTCGTTCACATATCCATAATTCTCCATGAGTGTGTTTGAAACTTGTCCGTGTAACTCGCTTTTCTGAAACAATTGCAACGCTTTTTTTGAAATTGCATATCGTCTCGATTTAGAAATTTCAGTCATTTATTGGAAATTTTAGTGTGAACGAGTTTACATCGGTGCCCATAAAGGCTTCTTCGATTTGTAAATCTCCTCATATTTCTGTAGATATATTACATAGCCAAGATAGTTGATCAGTGCGCCCATCGCTTGATCGTCCTTGCGGCCGCCGAATTTGCCGCTGTAGATTTCGGTGTAGCGCAGTTCTCCATCGTCTTCTCCCGACACCTTGCGAACCTTGATCTTTCTCTTGAAATTGCTGACTTGATCGATCAACACCTTCTTCATGTTGGACGATGTCTCGTTGGCGTCGGTTGTCACAAGCAGTGGATGAAATCTAACGACGCGTGCTCGAAGCGCGTGGTTGAACAAGATCGCCATCTGCTTTTTGGCCTTGTTGTCGGTTCGCATGCCGACGTGCTTCTTGTCTTCGTCCATCAGATAGACGTGAGGAATCTCATTGTCGATGATGCCCTTGCAGTAGTGCTGCGACTCGAATCCGGTGTTCGACTCTGGCACAAAAATCACTTTCGCGCCCGACAAACCGGGCAGATTGCGCACCGCTTTGATGTGATTCGTCACCAAGTCGCCATGCAACGACGGAGCGTGCATGCCACTCGCGGTGAACGCCTCAATTCCGATAATCTACGATGAAGCGATAAGTTAGAAAAAGAAAAGACACAAGAAACAACACATTGACAAGAATGACTTCCGACACAAGACGAAAAGAAAACCACACAACTCTTTTAAGAGAGTCCCCGTCAGAGACTTTCATCACATCCGTGCTCTCCAATCAAAGAGTAAAACGCTGCAATGTCATCGATGAGATGTGCAACAGAAACGCGTCGATGGAAGTCGTCTCCTACTACACAACTGTTTCCATGAGATTGTGCGACACCGAACTGCGGTTGCGTCCGTTGTTTGATGAACAATCAGTTGAGCCAGCCGGCGTTGCGTATGCAGACAGTCGCACATTCTTTGGTTTCTCGAAACTCTTTGCCGATCGTGAGAGACAGATTCTGAACCGAATGACGGAACTGGACGACGAACAGAATAGGTATGGTTCGCTGACTGCGCAGCAAGAATCGACGCAAGATATCCTCTGCCAGTCTCTCGTGCAAGTTCAAAAGTTCACCCAAAACACACAACAACAAACCGCGCCAAGACTGGAAGATTTCGATAAACTTTTCTGTGACGAAGCCGTGCGCGATTTCCTCCAGACTCTATTCTTTCTTGTGCTCACTCACTCACACACGTTGAGAGAAATGGTTTGCAGTAGGAAAAACGACAGCAGACTGAAAACGCACGATGCATTCTTGGAAAAATCGTCGACGATAGTGAATTTCTTTGGGTGTCTCACTGTTCTGACACAGCAGTATGTTGCGTTCAAGATAACAGAGCGACAGTATTTGGACAAAGTGTACACTCTTTATCGAACCGGCGGAGTGTTCGAACAAGACAACAAACTGGACATCATCACAGCAACAACGACAACTGAAAACGAATAAAACAAACACACAAACACTTACGATCATCATCGAGTCCACGTAAATCGCAGAGACAATCGCCATCTTCGACATGTCGCCGCCGCAAGCCGGATCGACAGACACAAAGATCGTCGGTGCGATGATCTCTGTCATTCGCATCACGCAGTCTGGCTTTCGCAGATGAGCAACATCGCGCGGATCAAACGCCGGCGTAATCGAAGAGTCAGTAGCGACGTTCTTCATCTCGCGCAAGTACGTGTCAGGATCGGCGGCCATGAGAATCTCGAGCTTCTCGAGCTGCGTCGAGAGATGCCAATGCGGCAGATCGGCCATCAGACATTTGCACTTCTCGGGCTCGCCACGCGCCTTACAGTCTTCGCACACCATCTCAAAGTTCAACGTCAACATCACCTTCCGACCGTCGGGATATCTCGCGTCGGCTAGCGGCGTAACAAACGAATCATAACCGCTGATAGTTGTGATGCCGACGAATTTCACCCGCTTCCTAATTAGCGTCGGTGCGATGATCTTGCTCACCATCGACGGTGCGCAGTAGTTGATTTCGTCGATAATCACCGTGCCGGTGTTCTCAGTCGAACCGGTACCACGCAAGTTCTCCTCCTTGGCCGGAAACGCGGTGAGTTTGTTGATCGAACCCCAGCGCGTCATGTACGACATGCCCTCGTTCTTGTTC
>Ga0315289_10015982_pt1 | contig 10395 bp, 9 predicted proteins | sample YL17G11_40_MG_FD_203452 | JGI IMG/M metagenome (GOLD analysis project Ga0315289, IMG submission 203452) | Sediment microbial communities from Yellowstone Lake, YNP, Wyoming, USA - YL17G11_40 | ecosystem: Environmental > Aquatic > Freshwater > Lake > Sediment | place: USA: Wyoming | collected...
CCACGCCTCCACCTTCGGTGGCAGCGCGCTGCCCGCGGCAGCGGCCCTCGCCGTGCTCGAGGCGATGGAGGAAGAGCGCGTGCTCGACAACGCTGCCCGGATTGGCGCGCGCCTGGCCGACGGCCTCCGCGCCATCCAGCAGAAGACGAACCTCATCGCGGAGATCCGGGCCTGGGGGATGATGATCGGGGTGGACCTTGCCCGGCCGGTGGCGGCGCAAGTGAAGGAGCGCTGCATCGCGCGGGAGCTCCTCATCATCACCGTAGGCGATCGGATGCTAAGGCTCCTGCCGCCGCTGATCCTGACAGCAGAGCAGGCCGACCGCGGCTTGGGCGCGCTGGAGCAGGTGTTGGCTGAACTAGGGGACGAGGCCGGCTAGGTGGACGCGTCCTTCCTCATCGCGGTGGCTATCGCGCTGGGGCTGGTCAGTCTGATGATGGTGCTGCGCCTTGGGGCAGGTGGCGCGGGCGCGCGCCGGCTTTTCCAGGCCGTGGCCGAGTTGTGGGCAGTGGTCTCGCTCTGGATCGCGCTCTTCTGGTGGCTCTCGTCAGCCACCGGGCCGCCGGCCGGCGCGGACGGCGTGGCGGAGGTGCGCGAGCTGCCTGCGCGACTCGCCCGGCTGCCCGCGGCCGCCCGCATGGGCGCGGTCGCTTGGTTGGCAGTGTGCGTGGCCGGCATCGTACACCTGATGTGGTGGCTCCGGCGTATGATAGAGAGTTCCGCTGGCTAGGGCGGGGCGGAGGGAGAGACGATGGCGATATCGCTGGCGGGGAAAAGCTATCTGTCCGTGACGGACCTGGCGCTCGCCGAGATCGAGGAGGTCTGGCGTGTCGCTGCCGCGCAGAAGCTCGCCCTGACCGGAGCCGAAGGGTCGGGCGACATGTCGCGCGACCAGCAGCTTGCCATCGCGCGCGGCCGCTCGCTCGCGATTCTCTTCGACAAGTCCTCCCTGCGCACGCGGATCGGCTTCGAGGTCGCGATGAGCCAGCTCGGCGGTCATGCCGTGTATCTCGCCCCGGCCGATGTGAAGATCGGCCAGCGGGAGGCCGTCAGCGACACCGCACGGGTGCTCGGCCGCACGGTGGACGCCATCGCGGCGCGCCTCTCCTCCCACGAACACATCGTCGAGCTGGCGGCCCATGCCGGCATCCCGGTCATCAACGCCATGTCGAACCTGGAGCATCCGTGCCAGGCGCTCGCCGACCTTCTCACCGTGCGCGAGCACAAGGGGAAGCTCAACGGCATCGAGCTGGCCTGGATTGGCGATGGCTACAACGTCTGCCACTCGCTCTTGCTCATCTGCGGGATGTTCGGCGTCAACCTCCGGGTGGCGACCCCGGCAACATACGAGCCTCGTGCTGACATTCTGCAGAAGGCGCAAGCGCTGGCGGCCCAGAGCGGTGGGCGTATTACGCTGGGCAACGATCCCCGCGCCGCGGCAAAGGGCGCGGATGTCATCTGCACCGATGTCTGGGTGAGTGCCGGGCAGGAGGACGCCGCCATCAGAAGGAGGGTGGACTTCCGCGACTTTCAGGTCAATGAGGACCTGGTCAAGCTGGCGAAGCCCGACGCGGTCATCCTGCACTGCCTGCCGGCCCATCGGGGCGAGGAGATCACGGACGAGGTGATGGACGGCCCGCGGTGCGCGGCTTTCGACCAGGCGGAGAACCGCCTCCACACCCAGCGCGCGCTGCTGACGCTCATCTTCAGTTGATGACGGAGGAGCACTGATATGCCAAAGGTCGTCTTGGCGTACTCGGGTGGACTCGATACATCGGTTGCCATCCGCTGGATGAAGGACCAGCACGGCATGGACGTGTATGCCGTGGCCATAGACCTCGGCGAGGAGCGCGATTACGAGGGCATTAGGAAGAAGGCTCTCGACATCGGCGCGATTGGTGCCGAGGTGATAGACGCCAAGGACGAGTTCGCGCGCGACTTCGTCTTCCGCGCCCTCAAGGCGAACGCGATGTACGAGGACAGATACCCTCTCTCGACCAGCCTGGCGCGGCCGCTCATCGCCAAGCTCGTCGGCGAGGTCGCCATCCGCGAGAAAGCGGACGCGGTCGCCCACGGATCAACCGGGAAGGGGAACGACCAGGTCCGCTTCGAGGTCACCTGGGCCTGCCTGTTCCCCCAGCTCAAGGCGCTCGCCCCCATCCGCGACTGGGGCCTGAGCCGCGACGAGGAGATCGAGTACGCGCAGCGTCACGGCATTCCCGTGCCCGTCGACAAGAAGTCGCCCTACAGCTATGACACGAACCTCTGGGGCAAGAGCGCAGAAGCCGGGCCGCTCGAGGACCCGTGGGTCGAGCCGCCCGATGACGTGCATCAGTGGACCCGCGACCCCGGCGCGGCCCCGGACGATCCCGCCTACCTCGAGATCTGGTTCGAGAAGGGCGTGCCGGTGTCGCTCGACGGCGATATGGCCGAGCCGGCCGAGTTGATCGCCAAACTGAATGCGCTCGCCGGCGAGCACGGCGTCGGCCGCATTGATATGATCGAGAACCGGCTGGTGGGAATCAAGTCCCGGGAAACCTACGAATGCCCGGCCGCGGTCGTGCTCGTGAGCGCGCACCGCGAGCTGGAGGCGCTCTGCCTCGAGCGGGAGCTCGCCCACTATAAGCGGATGCTGGAGCTGAAGTACTCGGAGCTCGTCTACTACGGGCTCTGGTACAGCCCGCTGCGCCGCGCCCTCGACGCGTTCATGGACGACACCCAGCAGACCGTAACCGGCGTCGTTCGCATGAAGCTCCACAAGGGCAACTGCATTCCGGTGGGGCGGAAATCGCCGTACTCGCTCTACCGCTACGATCTTGCCACCTATGACACCGCCGACCGGTTCGATCAGAGCCAGGCGCAGGGTTTCATCCGGCTCTGGGGTCTGTCGGCGCAGATCGCGGAGCAGGTCCGCCGGGAGGCGGAAAGGGGATAGGCGACATGCGTCTCTGGGGCGGGCGGTTTGCGAAGAAGCCGGACCAACTGGCGCACGAGTTCACCAGCTCGCTGCGCTTCGACCGCAGGCTGGTCGAGCACGACATCGCCGGCAGCATCGCCCACGCGCGGATGCTCGGGCACTGCCACATCCTTACCGCCGATGAGACTCGGCAGCTTGAGGCCGGCCTCGAGCGCGTCCGCGCCGGCCTGGCCAGCGGCGAGCTGAAGCTCGACCCCGGGTCGGAGGACGTCCACACCGAAATCGAGCGCCTCCTCGTCGAGCAGGTCGGCGCGCTCGCCGGCAAGCTTCATACCGCCCGCAGCCGCAACGACCAGGTGGCGCTCGATCTGCGGCTCTTCCTGCGGGAGGAGATGGACGCCTTGCTGGATCGGCTGGCGGCCCTCCAGCGCGCCCTGGTGGATGTCGCGGAGCAGCACGTCACAACCGTGCTCCCCGGCTACACCCACCTGCAGCGCGCCCAGCCCGTATCGCTCGCCCACCATCTGCTCGCTTACTTCTATATGTTCCAGCGCGACCGCCAGCGGCTCCAGGACTGCCGCAAGCGCGTCGACGTCTGCCCGCTGGGCGCGGCCGCGCTGGCCGGCACCAGCTTCCGCATAGATCCCGCCTTCGTCGCAGAGCAGCTGGGCTTCCACGCGGTCTTCGCTAACAGCATGGAAGCCGTGTCGGACCGCGACTTCGCCATCGAGTTTCTCTCCGATGCCGCCATCGCCATGGTGCATGTCTCACAACTCGCCGGCGAGCTCGCGCTCTGGTCGAGCCCGGAGTTCGGCTTCGTCCGGCTGGACGATGCCTGGTGCACGGGTTCCAGCATCATGCCCCAGAAGCGCAATCCGGACGTCGCCGAGCTAGCCCGCGCCCGCGCCGGGCGGGTCTTCGGCGACCTCATGGCTCTGCTCGCCGTCAGCAAGGGACTCCCCCTGGCCTACAACAGGGACTACCAGGAAAGCCAGGAGCCGCTGTTCAACTCGGTTGACACGCTCAAGGCCGCCCTGGAAGTCATGCGCGAGGTGGTGGTGACAGCCAGCTTCGACCAACAGCGGATGGAGCGGGCGCTCGAGCAGGGCTTCGTGACCGCCACCGAGGCAGCCGACTACCTGGTGCGCAAAGGAATGCCTTTCCGCGAGGCCCACGGCATCGTCGGCCAGGTGGTGCGATACTGCGAGAAGCAGGGCGTGGGGCTCTCGGCTCTGTCGGTGGAGGAATGGCGCTCATTCAGCCGCGAGTTCGACAAGGACATCGCCGACTTCATCTCGCCACAGGGCGCAGTGGAGGCGAAAACCTCGCCCGGCGGAACGGCCACGCCCCGCGTCAGAGAGCAGATCGCAGCCGCGCGGGAGTTGCTGAAGGCTTGAGGGCGCTGGGCTAGCCGCGCGGGATACCGAGCCTGCTGAGCAACTCGCTCAGATAACGCGCCCCCTGCGGCAAAGCCACCTCCGGCTCAGCCAACTCCGGGTGCCACAGCTTCTCCCATTCCAGGCAGAGATAACCCCGGTAGCCTGCCGCGTGCAGCGCGCGCACGAGATCCGCAATGGGGACATCGCCCTCGCCGAGGAACGTGTAGCCGCCGTCCTTCCGGCTGTCCTTGACGTGTGCATGGTGCGTGCGGCGGGCGATGCCGGCAGCGGTCTCGCGCAGCGGCTCGCCCAACCGGTATGGGTGATGCAGGTCCCACAGCGCGCCTGCTCCGTCGCCGCCGGCAGCATCGAGCAGCGCGCCCACAGAGGCCCCGCTGGAGAAGGCGTCGTGCGTTTCCACCAGCACGCGCTTGCCTCGCTGCGCTGCCCGCCGGCCGAGATGCGCCAGCTTCTGCGCTGCGCGCGCCAGGCAGGCCTCTCTCGACTCGCCCTCCGGCATGTCGCCGCCGAACACCCTGAGGTAGGGCGCACCGAGGGCCATTGCCAGGTCCACCATCCGGTCGCCCTCAGCCGGCGAGGGATCCGGATCGGTCAGGCGCACCGATGTGTCCAAACAGCACACCTCAACGCCCGCGCGGGAAAGGCGCCGCTTGAATTCCGCCGGGCCACCCCGGAACTCACCGAGCCCCTTGAGCAGGTCGAGCGAACCCTGGTAGCAGCGCAGCTCGACGCCGTCGTACCCGTTCGCCCGCGCCGCTTCCACGATCTGCTCAATGCCCCAGTTGGGGCAGCCGAGTGTGCTGAAGCCGAGTTTCATGCAGCCGCCTCCCGCAAGCCCTGACCCAACGTCGTTGCACTCCTTCTCTTTCCCTGTTACTGTTCCTCCGGCCTCCTGCGGCGTCGCCTTGAATATCCCTCCTCCGCCGTGCTATACTCGACCGATGCGCTCCGCCGTGCTTGTCGGCGGACCAATCGGGGAGTGAACATGCTCGCTCGCGTCCTTCGGGTCCTCTTGGTCATATCACTACTGCTGCCCCTCGGCTTGGTGCTGCCCGCGCTCGCCGCCGACGACTTCACCGAGGGCCTCAGCGCCTTCAACAAGGGCGACTACGAAACCGCGATAGCGCGCTTCACTGCCGCCGCCGAGGCGAACCAGAACGACGTAACCCTGCTCGCGTGGCTGGGCCTGGCGCAGCTCAAGGCGGGCAAGCCCGAGCAGGCAGAGCAGACGCTGACGAAGGCGCTGGCGGTTGATCCCAAGGTGCCCGAGGTGCACCACAACCTGGGCAATGCCCTCTGGGAACTCGGCAAGACCAAGGAAGCTATCGAGCAGTACCAGCAGGCCATCTACCTTCAGCCCCATTTCGTCCCTCCGCACTACAACCTCGGCGCCGCCTACCTGGCCCTCGGCCAGCTCGAGCAGGCCACCGGCGAGTTCGCGGTGGCCGCGGAACTCGATCCGAAGAACGCCCAGGCCCACAACAACCTTGGGGTGTGCTACGAGAGGGCCGGCAATCAGGCCGAAGCCGTCGAGTCCTACCGCAAAGCAGTTGCGCTCGATGAAGGCAACAAGGCCTTTCGGCTCAACCTCGCGCTCGCGCTGCGCTCGCTTGGCAGACAAGACGAAGCCGCCGACCAGCTCTCCCGGCTGGCCGCCGCCGGGAGCAAGGATGCATCCGTCTATGTGAATCTCGGTGCGATCAGGTTCCAGCGGAAAGACTACAAGGCGGCAGCGGATTCATTCCACCAGGCAATTGCCGTTGACCGGCGCAACGCACCCGCCTACTACAACCTCGGGCTCTGCCTGCGCCAGCTCAACCTGCGCGCCGAGGCGAAGGAAGCATTCCAGCTCGCGGTCGCCAGCGACCCGAGTCTCGTGGACGCCCAACTCAACCTCGGAGCCATGGAGCTCGACGACGGCAACGCCTCCGCCGCCGGCGAGCACTTCTCGGCCGCCTTGAAGGCCGATCCGATGAGCTATGTCGCCGCCTTCAACCTCGGACTCGCCTCCGTCCGGGCGGGTAACGACGAGGACGCATTGCGCGTGTGGGCCAACCTGGCGGAGCGACAGCCCGCCGACGCGGCGGTGCATGAGGCCCTCGCCTCCACCTACTTCCGGCTCCACCGCTACGATGAGGCGAAGCGGGAGTACCTGGCCCTGCTCCAGTTCCGGCCGCAGGATACAGCCGCGCACAACAACCTCGGCATCATCTACGAGGAGTTTGGGCAGTTCGACGAGGCCGCTGCCGCCTACCAGCGGGCGCTTGCCATTGACCCGAACTACGCCCGCGCGCACAACAACCTGGGCGTCCTCTACGAGCGGCAGGGGAAGCTGAACGAGGCCCGCGCCCAGTACCAGGCGGCCGTCGCCGCCGACCCGAACTTGGCGGACGCTCGCCGCAACCTGGAGCGTCTGAAGACGCCGGAGTAGCGTGCGATGCGAGGAAGATCGCCGGCAAAGCAGGACTCACTCGACCCGCGCGCGGTGCGGTGTGTCGGGATCGTCGCCGCCATGCACAAGCGGCGGATCGCCTCCGCCGTCCGGGAGGTAGTATCATGGCTCAAGAGTAGACGGATCGAGTCCCGCTTGTCGGAGGAACAGTCGGTCTCTCTCTCCCTGCCGGATCTCGGCGTTCCGCGGCCTGAGCTCGGGCGGTGCTCCGACCTCCTGCTCTCCATGGGCGGCGACGGGACGCTGCTCGCAACCGCTCGCCTCGCCGCGCCCCTCGGCAAGCCAGTGCTCGGTGTGAACCTCGGTGGCTTCGGATTCCTGGCCTCCATGCCCGCTGGGCCTGGTCTGCGCAGGGCACTGGAGAGCGTCTTCAGCGCGCCGTCGCCGATACAGCGGCGCATGATGCTGGAGGCGGTCGTGCTCCGAGGCCGCGATACGGTCGGCTCCTTCCTGGCGCTGAATGACATCGTGGTCGGCAGGGGAGCGTTCTCGCGGCTGTTCCGCCTGAAGACGAGCGTGTCCGGCGAGCCGGTTTCTTACTTCCCCGCGGACGGCATGATCGCTGCGACCCCAACCGGATCCACCGGCTATTCGCTCTCCGCCGGCGGGCCCGTGGTTGACCCCGAACTCCGGGCCATCATCCTCACCCCAATCTGCGCGCACACCTTGACCGCACGCACGCTGGTCGTGCCCGCAGATCGTGTGATCGAGATGGTTCTGCCTGATCTCCAGGGCGAAGAGGTCAACCTCACTTCGGATGGACAGGAGGGCTTCGCCCTTCAGGCGGGCGACGTCATAGAGGTGCGGGAAGCGCGCTTTCCCGCCCGCTTGGTGGTCCTGTCTGAATCGAGCTTCTACCGGCGGCTGCGCGGCAAGCTCGGGTGGGGCAGCCATCGGTAGCGCTATGGGGCGCACTATGCGGATCAGCGGCAGAGCTAAAGTCGACCGGCGCACCAAGCACCTGCTCCATCGCATCGGCGCAGGCGAGATCGCGGTGATCTCGCATACCGATCTCGACGCGCCCTGCGCTTCCGCGCTGGCCGACCGCAGGGTCGCGGCGGTGGTGAATGCTCAACGCTCTCTCTCCGGGCGGTTCCCCCATCCCGGCCCAGGGATTCTGATGAAAGCAGGCATCCCGCTCGTAGATGAGGCGGGCGAAGCAGTCATGGACCAGGTGCGCGACGGCCAGCAGCTCGAGATAGTGGACGGCGCGGTTCGCTCGAACGGGCGCACCCTCGCGACAGGCGCGCTCATGACAGACGCTGCCCTGGAGCAGCAGCTCGAAGAGGCGAAGCGGAATGTCGCCGATGAGCTCGTCCGTTTCGTTGAGAATACGCTGAGCTACATGACCCGCGAGCAGTCGCTGCTCTTCGATAGCTTTGCCGCTCCCACGCTGCGGACTCGCATCAAGGGGCGGCACTGCCTCATTGCCGTGCGAGGGCTGGGAGCGGCCGGCGATCTGCGCGCAATCAGGTCCTACATCTCGGCCCTCGACCCCGTGATCATCGGGGTTGACGGTGGCGCAGACCTGCTGCTTCACGAGGGATATCGGCCGGACATCATCCTGGGCGACATGGACAGCGTATCTGACGCCGCCCTCCGGTCCGGGGCGGAATTGGTTGTGCATGCTTATCCGGATGGCGGCGCCCCGGGCCTCGATCGGCTACAGCGCCTTGGGCTGTCAGCGGCTGTCCTGGCCTCGCGCGGGACGAGCGAGGACGTGGCCATGCTGCTGGCCTATGAGAAAAGCGCCGAGCTTATCGCGGCGGTGGGCACCCACTTCTCGCTCACCGAGTTCCTCGAGAAGGGCCGGGGCGGAATGTCATCAACCTTCCTCGTGCGTCTGCGGGTCGGTTCGATCCTGGTGGACGCGAAGGGAATCAGCAGGCTCTATCCCGCCGGACCCTCGCGCAGGTTGTTCTTCTACATGGCCGGCCTCGCCACACTCATCACCTTCGTCCTTTTCACCGTCCGCCCAGAGATTCGCACCGTCCTTGAACTGTGGCTCCTTCGCCTCCTCGCTTTCTTCCGTTCCCTACACTCATAGCACATGGAGCATGCACGGTGCCCATTGACTACCGCTATCACATAGGAAGCCTGGTCGCCATCTTCCTCGCCCTTCTGCTGGGCATCCTCATCGGCATCGGGCTGGTGGGCAACCCGCAGGAGCTGGATCGCCTGGTTTCCGAGCTGAAGGAAGACTACCGGAAGGTGAGCGAGACTAAGGACGCCAGGATCGCGGAGCTGAACGAGAGCGAGCGAGAAGCGGCCATGCTGACCAGGGAAACGGTCGCCGCCGTCATCGCCCGCCGGCTGCAGGGAAAGCGCATCGCCATCGTCGTGGACCATGACTTCGGCGACGACCCAACGCCTGACGTTCTCCGGGGAACGCTGAAGGCAGCCGGCGCCACCATCGTCTCGACCATGGTTTTCACGCGGAACTTCGTCACCCTCCCCCCCAAGGTCAAGCAGAGGGTCCAGCAGCGGCTCAACCTGTACCTTCCGCCGGGCGTCTACGTGCGCACGGTGATCGCCGAAACCATCGCCCAGGACCTCGCCCGCGGCCGGCGACCGCTCATCCTGGAACTGCAGTCCAGCGGGCTGCTCAAGTCCGCGGCTGATTCGGACTACTCCTCCCGGCCTGATATCGTGCTCGTCGTGGGCGGAGCAGTTGATCCCCATGACATCGCGCCGGAACGCATTGACCTCCCACTGATCAAGAAGCTCGTCGAGCTGGGTGTGCGGGTGGTTGGGGTCGAGGCAAAGGGCGCAGCCGTCTCTGTCATCCCGCTCTACAAGGCGGCCGGCATCCCAACGGTTGACAACGCCGATACCGCGGCCGGTCGCCTCTCCACCGTTATCGTGCTGGCCGGCGCAGACGGCCACTATGGCCTGAAGGACACGGCGGACTCGTTCATCCCGCCCATATCCCAGGCGGCTCAGCGCTGACGCATGTCCGCCTCGATCGTTATCCCCGCCTACCGGGCCGCGGCGACGATTGCAGAAACTGTTCGCGCGGCTCGCCAGCTCTCGGGCGTTCAGGAGATCATCGTCGTTGACGACGGCTCCAACGACGGGACCGGAGAGGCCGCCAGGTCTGCCGGCGCCGACGCGGTCATCGCGCTTCCGGCGAATCGCGGCAAGGGCGCAGCCCTCTCCGCCGGGATCGCCAGAGCGAATGCCGAACAGCTCCTCCTTCTCGACGCGGATCTCGGCCAGTCGGCTGCTCGGGCGGGGCCGCTTCTGGATGCGCTCTCCGAGATCCCCGGTCCTGGCATGACGGTCGCGGTGCTTCCCTCTAGAGCGGGCGCAGGCGGCTTCGGCCTGGCGATGGGTCTGGCGCGGGTCGCGATCAGGCTTCTCTCGGGGCTGAGGTCGGAAGCGCCCATGTCGGGGCAGCGCGCGATCGGCGCTCCGCTCATCAGGCACATCGGCATCGCCCCTCGTTTTGGCGTAGAGGTCGCACTCACCGTCGAGGCCGCGCACGCCGGAGCGGCGATCCGAGAGATCCCGCTCCCGCTCGAGCACGCGCGCAGCGGCCGCGATCTTTCCGGCTTCCTTCACCGGGCGCGGCAGTTCAAGGACATCCTTGTGTTCCTGCTGCTGACGGGATATGGGGTCGGATG
>Ga0315289_10015984_pt1 | contig 10394 bp, 6 predicted proteins | sample YL17G11_40_MG_FD_203452 | JGI IMG/M metagenome (GOLD analysis project Ga0315289, IMG submission 203452) | Sediment microbial communities from Yellowstone Lake, YNP, Wyoming, USA - YL17G11_40 | ecosystem: Environmental > Aquatic > Freshwater > Lake > Sediment | place: USA: Wyoming | collected...
GAGGAGGAGGAGGAGGAGACGCCGGCGGTGGCGGCGTCCGCGAGGTCGGCGGCCCAGCCCAGGGGCGGGGCCTCGGCCAGGTCCGTCATGAGCGGCGCGAGCCGCCGCGCCGCGGTACGGTGCCTGCGCCGCCACGCCTCCTCCAGCGCGCCGTCCCGGTTCGGGATCCTTCCGAGGGCGGCATCGCGGGACGTGGAGGCGTACGCCGCGGCGACGGGGGCCATTGCCGCCGCGGCCCGCAGCGCCGCGGCGCTCGGCGGGTGCGCGAGCGCAACGAGCGCGCCGGCGCACGCGAGCAGCAGCGAGGGCGGCGCGAATTGGTCTACCCAGTCGAGGGCGGCGTTCGCCGCCGCACGCGAGATTTGCGAGGCTGAGAGAGAGTGCGCGGGGCTCCTCGCTCCCGTCGTCGCCTCGTCCGAAGCAGGAGAAGAAGAAGAGGAGCCTCGAAGGACGCGGCCCCACCTCTTTGTCGCCGGCGCCACGGCGCGCAGGGCGCCGACCGCCGCGAGCGCCCCGAGGGCCGCGGGGGCCGCACCGCCGCCGACGCTGCCGTCGCGGCCGCTGCACGCTATCCTGAAGTAGGCGAGGGCCCCGGCGCGGGCGGCGAGGTCGAGGACCTCGGAGGCGGCGGTGCCGCTCCCGGTCCTCGGGGCCCTGTTCTGTCCCTCTTCACCCCCTTGCCACCGCCGCCGCTGCGGCATGGCTCTTCCTCCACCTCGCTCTTCCTCCAGCGCGGTCCCCGCCTTGAGCTCAAAGAGCCTGATCCTGAGGTCGGGCCTCCCTCGGGAGCCGCCCGTGAGCGTGGCACGGCAAGGCAGGGAGAGGCGGAAGTTGGAGGAGGACGACGAGGAGGAAGAGGAGGTCGAAGCAGAGGATAAAGACGAGAGGTCGTCGTCGCTGCTGGTGTGGAGAGAATTGGGATTTCATCGAAGAGAGGGAAAAGAATGGGGGGCAAGATTAGACTGTGGAGCTCGTTTCGCATTTCAATTTTTATACCAAAAGGTTCGGGATGGACAATAGACGCCTCCTGGCAGAAAGAAAAGCGAAAAGAGCCTCGATGAAGGAACAAGGGCGCCGATTCGAGCCCGAGAGTATCCGACAACCAGGGGCAAGGAAAAATCAGAGCCGCTCTCTCGTTCGTCGAGAGAGGGGGAAGAGGAGCGAGGGAGCCAAGAGAGCTTGGGATTTGTTTCTCTCTTGTCCGCTCCGTGTGGGTCCTTTTTTCGAGCTCAACCTACCTCGATAGCATGCGCATGTGCCGTCCCGAGGCTGCGGAACTCAAGGAAGTGAGCCCCGGGGCGCGCGGGCGCGGGAGCAGCGACAACGGAGGAGGAAGAGCGTTGAGCGATGTCGTCGACGCCGACAAACTCGCCGCCTCTCCATCGCCCCTGCCCCTGCCGCCGCCGCCCCTGCCGCTCGAGCCGACGCCACCGCTCCTCGTCATGGAGAGACGAGGGTTTGCCGTCGGGAACCAACGGCAAGCGCGGAAAATCTGGTGCGAGCGTGCCTTTCCCCGCTACAGGCAGCTCAGCTCGGGGAAAAAAAGAGTTGCAGGAGAGCGAAAAAATAGCGAGACGCTGGCTTGCTCCGATTTTTCCTCTTCTTCTTTTTTTCCGCTGCTTCCCTTCGCTCGGTCTTCCTCGCTCCCCTTGTCGGCGTTTGGCTCACACCTTTTGACTTGGTTCGAGCAGCATCTTTCCCTCCCTGTTTCTTCCCCCAGTTGACCCCCGCCCCCCCTTTCTCTCTACTCCAACCTTTGCACAATGGCGCGAGGCCGCGCCGCTTCCACCGCGGCAGCTCGCCTCGCCCGCATCGCCGCGGGAGAGACCACGAGCGGCGTGATGGCGACGAGCAGCTCTTCTTCTTTGTCGTCTTCCTCCTCTGCTGCTGCTTCTCGCTCCCTGGCCAGGCTCTTTGGCTCGCGCGCTGCTGGCCTCGCCTCTGCGTACGGTACGTTTGACGAGAAATATGTGCGCCTCCGCGAGAATATAGAAAGCGAGAGAAAAGAGGAGGATCAGAGAGACAGCGCGTCGAGCTGAATTCAGCTGCGAGTTCCTCCAACACCGGCTCACCATCGGGACGACCACGATAACGAAAAAAATATCAAACTTTTTTTCTCGACAGGAGCCAAGATGCCGACCTCGGCCTTCCCCTTCCAGGCGCGCTCCGTGTCCCTCGCGGCCCTCAAGCCTAGCGACGAGTGAGTGTTTTTTTTCTTTCGAGTGGAGAGGAGGAGAGAAAGAGGGAGAGAGGGGGAGGATACGCGAGTGCGAAAGAAGGCGAAAGAGGGCCGAAGGGGCATTGGTTTTTTTGGTTTTTTTGGTTTTTTTGGTTTTGTTCGTCGGTCGCCGCTCGTGCTCGAGATCGAAAGCGTCCCCCCTCCCCCGGCGTCCGCGTGGGGCCCTTGCTTGCGATCCCCTCGCAGTTCAGCAGCAGTCTCATTGATGAGATCTGCGCTCCCGTGTCCGAATTCGAGGGAGCAGAGCTCCCTGGACCGAGATGGCGGGCATGCTTGGGTGCAAGCAGCGTCGGTGTTTTCTCTCGATTCTCTCCAACAGGGAGAGCTCGCTCGACCTCTTCCTTCCCTCTCTTCTTCCTCCTCTTCTTTCTCCCTTCTCCTCCTTCCTCCTCACCAGTTCCACTTCCCGCTCCCCTTCCACCCAAAAACCCTAATCAGGTTCTCCCCGCGCCACAACTCGCTGACCCCGGCCGAGGAGGCCGAGATGGTCGCCGCCCTCGGCTTCTCGTCGCTCGACGAGCTGATCGACGCGACGGTGCCCGCGTCCATCCGCGCAGAGAAGCCCTTGGACCTCGGGGAGTACACCGAAGGGTTCACCGAGTCGGAGTTCCTCGAGAAGTTCAAGTGAGTGTCGTTGTTCATTGTTGGCGAGAAAGAGGGAAAGAGAAAAGAGAGAGAGAGAGAGAGAGAGAGAGAGAAAAGAGAGAGAGAGAGAGAGAGAGAGAGAGGGAGAGAGAAGCGACCTCTCGCGCGCGCGCGCTTGCCTCTTTCAACCGAAAAACTCACTTCTTCCTCCTCCTCCTCCTCCTCCTCCTTCTCCCCTCTCTCTCTCCCCCCCCCCCATATCCCCCCAACTCCAACTCGACAAAACAGGGCCATGGCCTCCAAAAATGAGGTCCTCAAATCCTACATCGGCATGGGCTACTACGGCACGCACCTCCCGCCCGTCATCCAGCGCAACGTCCTCGAAAACCCTGGGTGGTACGATATCGACGTTTTTTTTCCTTCGAACTTGGCCGCCGCCGTCGCCACCGTGGTCGTTTCTCAGCGCTCTTTCCTCGACTCCCCGAAACAAAAAAAAACAAAACAGGTACACCCAGTACACGCCCTACCAGGCGGAGATCGCGCAGGGCCGCCTCGAGGCCCTGCTGACGTTCCAGACCGCCGTCACGGACCTTACGGGCATGCAGATCTCGAACGCGAGCCTGCTGGACGAGGCGACGGCGGCGGCCGAGGCGATGACGATGTGCTCGGCGCTGGCGCGCGGCAAGAAGACGACCTTCCTGGTCTCCGACGCCTGCCACCCGCAGACGGTCGAGGTCTGCAAGACCCGCGCCGACGGGCTGGGCCTCAAGGTCGTCGTCGCGAAGGAGGCGGACTTTGCCGCGGCCGGCCTCAAGGCCGGGGGCGACGTCTGCGGTGTCCTCGTGCAGTACCCGGGCACCGACGGCACGGTCCCCAAGGGCGGGCACAAGGCGACCGTCGAGCTCGCGCACTCCGCCAAGGCCAAGGTCTGCGTCGCGACCGACCTGCTCGCCCTGACGAAGCTGGCCCCCCCCGGGGAGTGGGGCGCGGACATCGTGGTCGGGTCGGCGCAGCGCTTCGGCGTGCCGATGGGCTACGGGGGGCCGCACGCGGCGTTCCTCGCCTGCCACGACGAGTACAAGCGGCTGATGCCGGGGCGCATCATCGGCGTGTCGCGCGACGCCGCGGGGGCCCCCTGCCTGCGCATGGCGATGCAGACGCGCGAGCAGCACATCAGGCGCGACAAGGCGACCAGCAACATCTGCACGGCGCAGGCGCTGCTCGCCAACATCGCCGGGCTCTACGCCGTCTACCACGGGCCCGAGGGACTGACCAGGATTGCCGACCGCGTGCACGGGCTCGCGGCGACGTTCGCCGCCGCTTCCGCGAAGGCGGGCATGGCGGTCCCCTCCTCCGCCGCCTCCTACTTCGACACGGTCACGGTCTCGGTGCCGGACTCGGGCGAGGCGGCCCGCAAGCGCGCCGTCGCGGCGGGCTTCAACGTGCGCGTGCTTGACGCCAAGCGCGTCGCCGTCGCCTTTGACGAGACGTCGCTGCTCGCCGACGTCGACGCGCTCGTCGACGCGCTCGCCGGCAAGGCCAACGCCGCCGGCACGAAGGCCGCCGACCTGGCCTCCTCCGTCGACGCCTCCTCCTCGCTCGGGGAGCACGCGCGCTCGTCGCCGTTCCTCGAGCACTCGGTCTTCAATAGCTACCACTCGGAGCACGAGATGCTCCGCTACCTGAAGAAGCTCGAGAACCGCGACCTCTCGCTGTGCCACTCGATGATCCCCCTGGGGTCGTGCACGATGAAGCTCAACGCGACCAGCGAGATGATGCCCGTCACCTGGCCTGAGCTCGCCAACCTGCACCCGTTCGCGCCGCTCGACCAGGCGAAAGGGTACGCCGAGATGTTTGAGCACCTCGCGACGCAGCTTGCCGAGATCACGGGCTTTGACGCCGTGAGCCTGCAGCCCAATTCGGGGGCCTCGGGAGAGTACGCCGGGCTCATGGCGATCCGGGCGTTCCACAGGGCCAACGGGGACGGGCACAGGAACGTGTGCATCATTCCGGTGAGAAAGTCGTTTTGTTTTTTCTCGAGCGAGAGAGAGAGAAAGAGAGAGAGGAAAAACGTTTTTGAGGTTGAGTTTTTTGGGGGGCTTTCGCTGACCTCGACCTCGACTGACTTTTTTTTTCGAACCTCGACTTTTTATAATAAAACCAGGTTTCTGCCCACGGCACCAACCCGGCCTCCGCCGTCATGGCCGGCATGGACGTCGTTGTCGTGCCCGTCGACGCCAAGGGCAACATCGACATCCCTGCCCTCGAGGCCGCCGCTGTCAAGCACAAGGACAAGCTCGCGGCGCTGATGATCACGTAAGAGAGTTTTGAATGTTTTTTTTGTTTTTTTTACTCTTCGTTCTCCTTCGCTCTTTTCTTTCTTCGCTCTTTCTTCTTCCCTCTGTCCCCGTCTTCCTTCTTCGTCTTTTCTCTTTCCCTATTTCGCATGCTCACGCTCTCTCTCCCTCTCTCCCTTTCAACCCACCAAAAAAAACATATAAAAAAAACGGGAAAAACGAAAATAGCTACCCCTCGACGCACGGCGTCTACGAGGAAGGGGTCGACCGCATCTGCGACATCATCCACTCCCACGGAGGGCAGGTCTACATGGACGGTGCCAACATGAACGCGCAGGTCGGCCTGACCAGCCCGGGCCGCATCGGCGCGGACGTGTGCCACCTCAACCTGCACAAGACGTTCTGCATCCCGCACGGCGGCGGCGGCCCTGGCATGGGGCCCATCGGCATCAAGAAGCACCTCGCGCCGCACATGCCGACGCACCCCGTCATCCCTACCGGCGCCCTCCCCAACTTCAAGAGCGACGCGGCATCGTTCGGCACGATGGCCGCCGCGCCCTACGGCTCCTCGCTGATCCTCCCGATCTCGTACGCCTACATCTCGATGATGGGGTCCAAGGGCCTCGAGCGCGCGTCCAAGCTGGCCATCCTCAACGCCAACTACATGGCCAAGAGGCTCGAGAGCCACTACCCCGTGCTCTTCAAGGGCCCGCGGGGCACCTGCGCGCACGAGTTCATCATCGACCTGCGCCCGCTCAAGGACTCGGCCGACGTCGAGGCCGAGGACATCGCGAAGCGGCTGATCGACTACGGCTACCACGCGCCGACGATGTCGTGGCCCGTGTCCGGGACGCTGATGATCGAGCCGACCGAGTCGGAGAGCAAGGCCGAGCTGGACCGGTTCTGCGACGCGCTGATCTCGATCCGCGAGGAGGTGCGGCAGGTCGAGAGCGGCGCGGCGTCCAAGCACGACAACGTGCTCAAGCGCGCGCCGCACACGGCCGAGGCGGTGCTCTCGTCCTCATGGGACAGGCCCTACTCGCGCGAGGTCGCCGCGTTCCCAGCCCCCTGGGTCTCCGGGGCCAAGTTTTGGCCGACGACGAGCCGCGTCGACAACGTGTGGGGCGACAGGCACCTGGTCGCGAGGCTGCCCGAGGGCGGGATGGAGGCCGCCAAGGCGAGGGCCGCGGCCAACGGCGGGTCGGGCGACGAGGGCGTCGAGGCCGCCGCCGCTTGAAGAGAGAGAGGCCAGAAAAAGAGAGAGTTGATGGTTTTGAGAGAGGGAGTTTTTTCTTCCTTCTTCTTTTGTCCTTGGAGAGAGAGAGAGAGAGAGGGATTCTAGAGAGAGAAAGAGCAGCGCTGCGGCGCTGCGGCGGGGAAAGAGAGAGAGAGAAGAGGAAGCGAGTTTTTTTTCTACTGCCTAGTTTTTTTAGGGAGAAAGAGAAAGAGAGAACGATTTTCTTTTTGACCCCTACCACCATTCTTTCCCCTTTCCAAACAACAAAAGGGAGAGTTCGTTTCCAATTCCCCCCTTCTTTTTGTAGAGCAAGAGAGCATTTTTTTTTCGTCATTTTTTCGTCGTGCTTTTTGAAAGGAGAAGAAGGAAGAGGTCGAGGTCCGAGAGGAGGTCGACGAAAGGGGCGTGAGTGAAACGCAAGCCGAACTTCAAGCCGCACAAGTTCTCTCCTTTCAATTCGAGGAGGGAGAAAAGCAAAGCGGCGTCGCGCGCTTTCGTCTTTTCCTTGCGGCCCTCTCGCGTGTGCCGTCTCTCGGCAGCACCCAGCGCTGTCGCCGTTTGCCGCCGACGTTCGCGCGTAGGGCGGAACATCAAGCGAAACGAAAAAGTTGAAACGCTCCCGCTCATTCTCTTCGTCCTGTTGGCCAGGGCGAGCCGCAATCGTCTCGCGCGCAGCAGTCCTCCCAGCGCTGCAGCGCCTCGCTTTCTGACAGGAGGAAACTCTCAGAGATCCTTGAATGAGGGCATCACCGGTGCCAACTCGCCAGCCCTCGCGGATGAGGGGGAGAGCGGGCGCGGCAATGATGGTGTCGGCGGCGCCTTGGCATCATCGCCCCTTGGCCCTTGCAGCCGTCTTCGCCGCGCCCTCTCCTCCGGCGGCGCTCCGCTCTTTCTCTTCTTCTTCTCGGCCGTCGATCGCGGCCGCGGCGACGGCACCGGCGTCTTCGTCCAACAGCTCGAGCGGAGGGATCGTCGGGGCCGCCTCACAGAAGCGGAATCCGCCGTCGTCGTCGCTGGCGTCGTCGGCGGTCGCTGGCGCCTCGGCCGCGACCTCGACCTCCTCGACAACGGCGGCGTCGAGGAACCCGGCGCGGCCCCCTCCTCCTCTCCCGTCCAGCGGCGTCACCTCCAGCTTCGACGACGACTACGACGGCAGCATCGGCTTCGGCTCCGACGCCGTCCTCGCCGCCGTCGAGCTCTCCCGGAGGAGGCTGAGGCTGAGGAAGGAGGACGAGCGGCGAGCTGCTGCCGCTGCCGCTGCTGCTGCCGCTGCTGCCGCCTCGGCCGTGCTCGAGGCGGAGGCGGCGAGAGCGGGCGGTTCGCCTTCTTCGTCCGATCGGCTCTCTCCCTCGAAGAGCGCTTCCACAAGCAGCAGCAGCAGCAGCAGCAGCAGCGGCAGCAGCAGCAGCGATCCTGCCGCTCCCCCCCGCCGCCGCGGCCGCCCCGCGGGCCAGCCGGCGTGGAACCGCGGCCGCGCGCTCGACCCGGCCCACCGCGCGGCGCTCTCAGCCACGGCCAAGGCCAGGCACGCCGCGAACCCGGGCCTGCGCCTGGCGGCCGCGGAGAAGCTCCGGGGCCGGGACCCGTGGAACAAGGGGAGGAAGGAGAGCAACGGAGGAGGAGGCGGCGGCGGGGGCGGCGGCGATGACGACCGGAACCCGCCGTCTCCCTTCTCGGCCGAGACGCGCGAGAAGATGCGCCTCGCGGCCCTGTCCCGCGGCCCCAAGTCCCGCGAGACCCGCCTGCGCATGTCCAAGGCGGCCAAAGGCCGCAAGACGAGCGAGGAGGGCCGGCGGAAGCTGTCGCGGCTGAAGAAAGGGGAGAGGCTGAGCCCGGAGCACAGGGCCGCGATCGCGGCGGCTGCCCGGAAGAGGCACGCCGCGGACAGGGTGCTGCAGGCAGTGCAGGAGGCGTACGCGGGGCTGTCCGCGGCGCCGAGGGGAGGGGGAGCAGGAGGAGGGGGCAGCGAGGAGGCGTCGAGGCGCTCGCTGTTGCCGATGGCCGCCGCCGCCACCAAGGCTCCTCCGCCTTCCTCCGCTCCTTCCTCTTTCCAGTCCAGCTCCTCTAGCGGCTCCTCCAACCCCTCCGTCGCCGTCAACGGCGTCCTCTCCAACTACATGGCGGGGCTCAAGGAGCTCCGCGCCCTGCAGGCCGAGCTCGCGCCCTGGACCGACGCGTTCCGCGAGGCGCACAGCGGGCGCAAGCCCGGGCTGAGCGACGTCCACGCCTCGGGAGTGCCGTGGATCGTCCAGAAGTACCGACAGTACGTCCTGCTGCGGGAGCGGGTGCTGACGGACACGCAGGCGCTGAGGCCTCGGCTGGAGAACGCGAAGAAGGGAAGGGGCGGGGGCGGGGGCGGGTTTGCCGACAGCGGGTTTTTTGGCTCGGGGTCGGGCAGCGGCTCGTCGCCCAGCTCGTCGTCACCTTCCTCTTCCTCTTCGATGTTCAACCTCGGAGGAGGAGGCGGCAGCGGCGGCTCCTCTCCCGACGGGGGGCCCAGCGGCGACGCCGCGGTGAGGATGGCTCTGGTGGGGCAGTACAGGGCGAAGACCGCGGCGGCGAAGAAGGCAGCGGCAGACGCCGCCTCGGGAGTGACTGCAGCGGCGGCGGGAACGGCGGGAACGACGACAGCAGCCGCTGCTGCCGCCTCCTCGCGCTCTCTCCCTCTGCTGGGCCCCAACGCCCCCAACAGGCTCCGCGCCGCGGTTGCCGCCGCGGCGGACTACCGCGCCAAGGCCGCGGCGGCGACGGCGGCGATCGGGCGCGCCGCGGCGGCCAAGGCGTCATCGCCGCCGTCCTCCTCCTCCTCTTCTCCTTCCTCTTCTTCTTCGTCCTCTTCCCCTCTCCTCTCCCGCGCGGCCGACTCCGCGCTCGCCGACGCGGCCCGTGTCGACGAAGCGGCCGTGAGGCTCGCCGAGGCGAGGCTGATTGCGGCCAGGGCCGACGCCGAGGCGGCCCGAGCCAAGTTCAGGGACGCCGTCGCTGGCAAGTTTTCGGAAAGCGACCTTAATGACGACGACGAGTAGGAGAAAGCTCTTTCTCGGAGACTTGTTTTGGAGAGGAGAAAGCTGGGAATTCTTTTATTTCTTTTTTCTGTAACAAAGACACCGATATTGTAACGTCACTCAAGGTTTCCCCTTTTCAGTCACTTCCCTCCTGCTGCGGCGAGCAGAGAACGAAACTCAGGGAGGGAGAGCCTGCCATCGCCGTCGCCGTCGTGCCTTTGAATCGCCGCGACCGCGGCGAGCGTGGTAGGGACGCCGCCGCTGCTGCTGCCGCTGCTCTTGTCGTTTTCGCCCCCGCTGTTCGCCCTCAGGACGGGCCTCAGCGCGCCCTCGAGCTCGTCGAGAGAGAGCTTGCCGTCGCCGTCGCAGTCGAGGACGCGGAAGACGGCCGCAGCGAGACTGTCGTCGTTCCCATCTCCTCCTCCTCTGTCGCGGCTGCCGCTGCCGTTGAGGCTCTCGAGCGCTCGCCCAAACTCGACGACGTTCAAAGCCTCGTTCTTCTTCGCCTTCCCTGCTTCCCGGCACAGGAAAGCGAAGAGCATGGGGACGAAAGGGTTTCCATGGAGCTCAGGAAGGGCCGAGAGGTCCGCGAGCGTGAGCAGGCCCGTGTTGCGGGTGAGGCGGTCGAACCTGAGAAAAAGGTGAAAGAGAGGAAAAAGAGGAAGAGGTTGCGGTTGAAGAAAGGAAAGCAGGAAAGCAATGATGAGCAATTGAACGTGCGCGTGCGGCCGTGTTCCTTTCTACTCCAATTCCGCGTTATCTCTTTATTTGTTTACCGTCGGTGAAGCCTCTCCCGCTGCTGCTTGCTGAGCTCGGAGAAAGGAACGGAGGAGCCGCCGTGGTGGGCCGCCTCGGCGCCCGAGAAGAAGCTCTTTATCCCTTGATTCATTCTTGGAAAGTGAGAAGAAGCCCAACAGCAAAATCGAGGTTGCCCTTTTTCTTTCCGAACCCCAGGATTTCCAGGCCTCGGCTCGGACTGTCCTATCCAGCGAGAGTGAACCACTTTTCTCACAAGCTCACCCCCACCTTTC
>Ga0315289_10015988_pt1 | contig 10391 bp, 13 predicted proteins | sample YL17G11_40_MG_FD_203452 | JGI IMG/M metagenome (GOLD analysis project Ga0315289, IMG submission 203452) | Sediment microbial communities from Yellowstone Lake, YNP, Wyoming, USA - YL17G11_40 | ecosystem: Environmental > Aquatic > Freshwater > Lake > Sediment | place: USA: Wyoming | collected...
TCTCAAGCTCGGCGGAGTATGCGGGTTCTCATATTTGGCTAATAGGGCTTCGAGTTCCTTTATTCGCGCTCTGAGCAACTCATTCTCTCGTCTTAATTGTTCATTCGAGTCCAAGAGTTGTCTAATGACTTCCCCTTCGTCCATGCTCCCTTTGAAATGGTATTGCTGTGATTTTATATGACTCTTCTGGTCGGTTTGCCTCCATGCAGACCAGATTTAGGAGGGAGCTAAACACATACGAAGAATGAAATTTGAGGTAGAGCGGTGGATACTGGAGGATGCCCTGACAATTCCCGCTGGCTCTTCTCAGATGGCAACTCTCACCTGTTCAGGATATATGACCGTCGCGGAAAGCTTCCAGGAGAGCCGATTATGGATTTGATTCAAGCTTTTTCAAGATATTCTCCAATAGCATCCAAAAGCGCTATCATCGCCTCTATTTTCGTAAGGGATAAAGCAACCAGATCCAGCTTTCTCACCAGCTGTCCCAGGTGCGGCTACCTGGCGGAGGCCTGGACGGAAGACGGCGTCAATGTCAGGGTCAGGTGTAAGATGTGCGGCTACGAGGGCATCGTCCCTCATCCGGACCTGCCGGAGAGGCCCTGGCGGGTTGGATGAAGGCCCGATCATTTGCGAGAGAGATTTCAGGCATTCAGGTACCGAAAAGATGAGAACCAGCCACGCCCTCCTGCTGCGCTTCCGGCACGATCCCCACTTCGACTTTAGTAGGGTCAGCGTGGAGTACCTGAACCGGGGTGCTCCCAGCGACAGATCTGTGATCTCAGGGGAGGAGATAATCAAGCTTGAGCCGGGATGGATGGAGGTGGCCTCCCCTACGGGGACCGCGTGCATTCCTTATCACAGGATCAGGCGGATACTTTACGAGGGAAATACAATGTGGGAGCTGGGTTCGGGATGAAAGATAACTCGCGAGCTGGAGTTCTCGCCGAAGCAACTGCTGACGGTTCTATCTTCGCCGTCCGACGTGATCAAGGCTTGAATGCCAGGAGGATTGCCGCAGCCACGACGCTCATGCGTTCGCCCTTCGAACTTTGCGCTCATGGCGGTCCAAGTATTCCCTTATGGCCTCGACGATCACCTCTGACCTCTGGCAGTAGAGGACGCCTCTGCTCTTGGCCACGTACTCCATCAGCCTCCTGTCCAGCTCCGGGCTGAGCTCCACTTGCACCACCATTTTTCCGGAATCTTTTCTAGCATTAGCTTTCATATGCCGGGGCCTCAATACAGAGGTGAGATCATTCAATTGATATGTCCTTCGCTTAAACAAGCAAAGAAATATCAGGTCATGGCTGAGAAGGCAGGTCTCCCTCTTTCTAAGTTTTTGCTTTCAGTCATAGAGGATGGTCTAGCTGAGAAGATGGCAATTCCAAGAGCTAGACTTTCGCAGGAATCCAAGGAATTGCTTGAGGAGAATCATAAACTTCGCGAAAAACTCCGAGTCGCGAACCTTTTGGTTAGCAAGCATGAGGGAGAGCTTCGCAAGCTCCAGCAGGCTGCCTTTTTGGATGAAAGCTTTGAGGGTGAGCGCGTCCTGGACGCCAGAATCATTGAGGCTTTGCTGAGAGGTCCATTTCACGATTATAGACTCTTGGAGATCCTTGGCCTAGGGCAGGACGAGAAAGACCGGATCCAGGCGGTACAGAGACAGCTCGAGGTTCTGGAGCTCCATGAACTGATCAAGAAGACTAACAAGGGCTGGCAATGGATCAAGAAATAGATCTCCTCCAGGACTTCTCTGCAGATTGCCGGATGCGGGGGCTGGCTGAAGTATCAATCGAATCCTATGTAGCCCGCATCCGGCATTTCGTTGAGTTCCTTGAGGCCAGGGACAAGGAGCCAGCACTGGCGGATAGGCTGGATATAAGAGACTATGTGGAGCAGCTCAGGGGTAGGGGGAATACCTCAAAAACGATCCGGCTTACGCTGACTGCTATTTCATCTTTCTATGAGTAGCTCATCTTTGAAAGACAGGTTAGGAGCAATCCTGTCCCAGAGGTCAGAAAGAGGCTGCAGAATTACAGGACAGATAGCGAGAAGCAGACACATAAGATCGTATCGTCTCCGTGGAGGAGGCTGCTGCCCTGCTGCAAAGTCTGGTGGACCTCAGAGATAAGACAATAGCCCTGCTCCTGTTCAAGACGGGGATCCGGAGGGGAGAGCTGATCTCCCTGGACGTGGACTCCGTCAACTGGCGAGATCGTAGCATCACTTTCATGCCCACTAAGAAGAGAATCAACAGGATGGTATTCTTTGATGAGGAGGCCGCTTATTATCTCAAGAGATGGCTGGCGATTCGTGAGGGGAGACGGGGGAGTATCGGGCCAGCTCTGTTCTTGTCCACCAGGGGCCAGAGGCTCCAGAGATCGGGAATAGATGCCATCGTGAGACGGGGAGCTGTGCTGGCGGGGCTGCATGATACTAGTTCCGATAGTATGGAGAATCATTTCTCAGCTCACGCATGCCGCCACTGGTTCACCACTCATCTACGAAGGGCTGGCATGCCCCGGGAGTTCATCCAGGAGCTCCGGGGAGATGTTCGTAAGGAGGCCATCGATATCTACGATCATATAGACAAGGAGGAGCTGCGGAAGAGCTATATGGCGCATATTCCGCAGCTAGGGATTTGAACTTCATCCAGCCCAGATTGGCAGTGTCGATGGCATATCGGGCGTGACTTCCTCCCTCCAGTCTTTCGCCCCTCTCCGCTCTCGGTGAGATAAAGTTAAATCTCAACAGGCGCTAATAGGATCTTGATGCTATCAGAGTACATCGAAGCAGCGATGGAAAAGGCAACTTACGAGATTATCGATGACCCAGAGCCGTATTATGGCGAGGTTCCTGAATTGATGGGCGTCTGGGCCACCGGTAAGACTCTTGAAGAGTGCCGTAGGGAGCTTAAGGAGGTCGTTGAAGAGTGGATAGCAATACGATTGAGAAGAGGTTTCCCTATCCCGCCGCTAGACGGTCATACGATTGAGATATCAGAGGAACCGGTGGCAGTTGTCTAGGCTCATTCCTGTCTCCCGAGAAGAACTAATCAGGCGGTTGAGGAAATTGGGTTTTGAGGGTCCCTATTCAGGCGGCAAGCATCTACATATGGAACGCGGGACAACAGTTATCATGATTCCAAATCCTCATCGCGGTGAAGATATCGGCGCGGCCCTTCTTCAGAAGATCCTAAAACGTGCCGGGATCAGCCGTGATGATTGGCTCTCGACAACGTGAAGATCCTCTATTTCAAAGACCTATTGAAGTCAAATCAGTTCCTGATTAGGCTGATTCGATAGATAGATTGGCATAAACGATGTCCAAACGGAAACTTCGACTTCTTTGGAGCAGGCAGTAGGTTCCGGAATAGGGAATATTCTTTCCCCTATTTTGGGGCAGTTCCTTCCAGAGGCTCTATACTTTCTCGCCCTACCATATCAACCTCGACCCAGCGATAGCCCACGACTACTGTTCGAAGGTCGGTCGGGTCGGCCTTCACGATGCCAGCTCGGAGAGGATGGAGGATCACTTTTCACCTCATTGCTGCCGCCACTGGTTCACTCCTCATCCACGAAGGGCTGGGACGCCCTGGGAGTTCATCCAGGAGCTCCGGGGAGATGTCCGTAGGGAGGCCATCGATATTTACGACCACATAGACAGGGAGGAGCTGCGGAAGAGCTACCTGGCACATATTCCGCAGCTGGGGATCTAGGCCGAAAGCCATTCCCCTCGAGAGATACCTGCAACCCTAAGAATCTCCTTGATGAGTTTCACATCTACATCTTCGCCATGATGCGGATTGGGGAGGATGATTACTAAATTTCCTTTGGTCATGTAGGGATGCTTACGACCCATGTTAGGTCCTTCAAATCCCAGATTCTTGAGCTTCTTGATCAGCACACGGTAAGGAACAGGGATTATCCTAGACAACTGCCATCGGCTCTTCAGAGACACCAATGGTATGCCCATCCAAAGCAGGAATGTCCAGCCCTCTTTGCAGCCGTATTGTAACCCATTCCTCAATCACTTCAATGAGATCCTGTCGGCAATCTTCAAACGTCTTGCCTGTGGCTATCACGCCCGGTAGGTCTTCTACGATTGCCATCAGAGTGCCATTTTCTAGAGTCTCGTACGTCGCCCTTTTCAGAGCAGCCTGGATGTACTCGGCGAACATATCAGTAATCCGTTATGGTCCAATTGAATATAATACTTTTCGGGGAACCGTGCCAGAGCGAATCTAGGGTTCCACTCCTTTCATACTACCCAAAGGCATGCAGGCGCAGCAATTCTCAAGAACGTCGAGGATTGGAAGGAGTACATCGCCGCCACCACCGGCTACGAGCCGAACATCATGGTCTCTGCGCCTGATGTCCTGGCCGCCCTTAAGACCTCGGACCGAGGTGAAGGACACCATCAAGTATACCCAGAAGGGCGTGGTGACTGAGCAGCTCCTGGCGGAGCTATTCGGGGTGGATAGGTTCCTGGTGCCGCAAGGGGTGGTCAATACTGCGGCCAAGGGGGCGGCGGGGACGTACTCGCGGATAGTCTCCAAGAAGGTCCTCCTCTGCTATGCACCGGAGAAGCCCAGCATCCTCGCTCCCAGCGCCGGCTATATCTTTGCCTGGAAGGGGTATTTCGGGGCCTCGAGGTTCGGTTCCCGGGTCAAGAAGTTCCGGATGGAGAACCTGGAGTCGGACAGGATCGAGGAGGAGACTGCCTTCGATGCCAAGCAGATCGCTCCTGACCTGGGCATCTATGCGGCCAATGTGATCGCATAGAACCAGCTCTTTTTTCGAGGGGCAGATGGGCTGGACCTATACCAAACGCCCCGCTCGATCGGCCCGGGATGCTCTCCGTCTCATGATAGGCGATACCAATGCCAGCGATCCTCTTCTCTCAGACGAGGAGGCGGACTACTATTTGGGCAACAACGGGAAGAACGTGGTCCTGGCGGCGGCCGAGGCCTGCGAGGCCCTGGCGGCCAGGTTCGCCCGAAATGCGATCTTCTCTGCAGCAGACATGGAGCAATCGCTGGCCTCGAAGGCGGAGAGCTACCTGAAGCTGGCCAGGCAGCTGAGGGGGCGAGCGGGGATGAGAAGAGCCATCATCCGGTCCTCAGGCCAGGGTGCGATCGTCGAGCCCTGGCAAGGGGGCCTTTATTTCACAGAGGAGTATGTTATGATTCAGGGGATTCTTGAGGACCTGCCGGCCGCCTTCAGGCTGGGGCTGGCGGGCCTGGGGACCATGGGGGTTTACCTCTTCGGAGGATAGGATGCGATTTTGAAGGCTTTAATGGCTCTTGTGGCTATCGATTTCATGACCGGGGTGCTGGCCGCCTATACCGAGAGAAAGCTGAACTCCGAGGTGGGCTATAAGGGGATCATCAGAAAGGTGTGCATCTTTCTGATAATGGCGGTGGCCCAAATCATCGATACCTCAACAGGGCTGGGGGAGCCGCTGCTCAGGACGGCGGTGATCATGTTCTTCATAGCCAATGAGTCGCTGTCGGCTATAGAGAACATGGGCAGAATGGGGGTTCCCCTGCTCGAGCCCCTCAAGGCGGCGCTGGAGAAACTGCATGGGAGGGGAGGGTAGAAATAGCAACTTGATACCCCCATAGATGCTCTGGAAGAGATTCAATAGCGCAAATATTTTTTGAAAAATTAGGGGCCCCATTCTTGATTGACGAAGCGATCTTCTAGGAATTCCATTGATATCATGATCTCGCGTATTCCTTTTCCCAAGATCTGAAAGGATAAAGGTCCTACATCTCAAATTACAGAAAAATCATTACCTGTCTACTATATCAATTATGCCATATTTATATTTGATCACTAACGTTATTAAGGCCTTTGTCATTTAAACTAAGCAAGATGGATCAAGATATATACCCATGGAAACGATATTGGTGCCCGTGGGAAGGAAGATATTTGCTCACGGATGATGGATATTTGTATGATCCTGAATCGGGAGCCCCTCAAGGAGACATGGTATCATTTCAGTCAATCTCAAAAAATCATTGTTTGATATTACTCGGAGAACCTGGGATAGGAAAAACTTCCGCAATGAATGAAGAGGCAAAGGACATTGATTCAGGGATTGAGCTATCTGGAGGGAGAATTCTTAGAATAGATCTTAATTCAATCTCTGCAATTTCAGATCTCTCTGAGATGTTATTCGCAAACCATGTAATTCAAGATTGGATTAAAAGCGAATATTCTCTGCATATTTTTTTAGATAGCCTAGATGAGTGTTTGCTCAGAATAGATAATTTATCTACAATACTTATTGAGAAATTAAAACGTTATCCAATTGAGCGCTTATATCTTCGAATAGCCTGCCGCACCGCCGATTGGCAAGGATTACGAATTTTAGAAAATGATTTAAAAAAATTATGGGTTAAAGATACTGTTGGCGTCTTTGAACTATTGCCCCTTACGCGTAGAGATGTCATTACTGCTGCAAAAATGATGGGCATTGATTCAAAGGTCTTTATCGATGAGATTGCGGATCGAGATGCAGGACCAATAGCTGCCAGACCAGTAACATTGAAGTTTCTTTTAGATATTTATATTAATAACAAAAAAATTATATATGGAAAAATCGATCTCTATTATGAAGGGTGTAAATTGTTATGCAAAGAGCCTAGTGAGTCTCGAAAAGCCTCTAAGCATACTGGAAAACTCTCTTGGGATCAACGAATGATGGTTGCTGCTCGAATTGCAGCTATGACGGTATTCACAAAAAAAGACGTCGTAACCTGTGTTGATAGCCCATCAATTAAAAATAATGAAATAAATATTTATACTTTATGCGGTGGAAAGGAATGTATCAAGGGAAATGAGTTTAATATAACGGAAGACGCCATAAAAGAAACTCTTAGCATTGGTGGATTATTTAGTTCGAGAGGGGAAGGTCGGATGGGATGGGTGCATCGGACTTATGCAGAATTCCTTGCCGCATGGTATGTGACTCAAAATAAAATGCATCTAAATCAAATTAAAAGCCTGATATATCATCCAACTGGAAGTGTAGTGCCTCAATTGCAGGGTGTAACATCATGGCTATGTGCAATGGATCAAGGTCTATTTGAAGAAGTCCGCAAGACCGACCCAGAAATACTTTTATTCACCGATTTCATAAATATTAGAGAAGATGATCGTGAAATCTTGGTCGAGACTCTTTTGGAGAAATATGATAAGAGACAGCTATGGGATCGCTCAATGCCATCCCTTTTAAGAAAGTTGAATCATGGAAAATTAGGCGATCAACTCCGACCGTATATCCTTGACAGAAATAAAAGTATTTTGGCACGTCAAATGGCAATTTTCATTGCCATTGCCTGTAATCTTCAGCAAGTCAAGGATGAATTATTAAAAGTGGCTTTAGATCCATTCGATGAACTAACGGTCCGTACATGGGCGGTTCAAGCTTTGATCGACTTTGAGGATGATGAGATCTCAAAGGAATTAAAGCCATTGGCTTTAGGTAAAGCTGGAAACGATCCGGAAGATGAGCTAAAAGGTCTTGCTCTAAGAGCTCTCTGGCCGAATTCTATAACTGCTGAGGAGCTCTTCTTCACTTTGACGAGCCCAAGAAATCCCAATCTTATCGGATCATATTACGTATTCATTTCGCATTACCTTATTGATGGTCTTACAGAAGAGCACTTGCCGATAGCATTGAAATGGGTAGAAGAGCATGGGTCCGGTCGTGGGATGCCACATCCATTTGAAGACCTTATTGACGAAATAGTAAAGAAAGCTGCGATCCATCTCGTTTCTCCCGCTCTAATAGACCCATTCGCCAAGGCAGCTGCATCCATCTTGATCCAAGATTGTCGGCTTATCGATACAAATGAAGGATCTTTCTGCCTGTGCAAAGAAGAAATTCGACACGAAATTGCGCTCAGGATGTTACCTAGGCTTGTGGAAGCAAGAACATATTTAGGATGTCTTATAGATTTTGAAATGCCTTGGATCTTGAACAAAGACATTCCATGGATGATAGAATGCTTAAGCAAGGCGGAATCAGAACAGCTTCAGCGAGCTTGGGCTTCCCTTATTGAGATGACCTTTGATCAAAGCGTTGTTGTCAAGTATTTGGATATGATTCTCACTGCCTGCAAGAGCAATTCAATTCTAGCCAGCATCTTCTCCAAGATCATCGATCCGATCGATCTCAGTTCAGCTAAAGCTAAAGAAATGAGAGAACGTTATCAGAAGAGACAAAAATCCTTGGAGGATATTGAACAACCCATTCCGTTGGATCCTTCTCCGATGGAGCGCATTGCTGCGAATCTTGATGATTTTGATTCTGAAAACCTAACAGCTTGGTATTGGGTGACGATGAACTTAACATTAGAACCACATAGCACTCACTATAGAGAGGTGCTTAACTCGGATCTAACCACAACCCCTGGCTGGAAAGCTGCTGATACCCAAACTAAGGCGCGAATTATGAGAGCTGCAAGACTTTTCTTGGCAAAACAAGATCCGGAAATGGCTGGACTCGTAGGTACAAATACCCTAAGTTATCAAGCAGTATCTGGATTTAAGGCATTAAGATTGTTATTTCATGAAGAGCCAGAATATCTTTCAAGCTTGTCGTCTGATTTATGGAAAAAATGGGCTCCCGCAATAATCGCATATCCTCTACCCTCTTCAACTGAAGATGAAGAAGTCCAGAGAAAATTATTCAAGCTCGCATATGATAATGCTCCTGAAGAGGTGGCTAGTTGTCTCAATATTATTATTAATAAAGAGAATAAAGAATTTGATAGATTATATATTATTTCGAAATTTGTAGATTGTTGGGATACACGGATAGCAAACTTTCTCATTTACAAGGCAAAGGACCAAAACCTAAAAATGACATCTTTGTCAGACATATTGAAGCCATTATTAGAGCATAACATAGAAGAAATAAGATCGTATACCGATTCCTACATCATTTCGCCACCCCAACCTTTTGGTGAGGAACGTAAAAAGGCTATTGCCATTTCCAGCATACTAATGTCATATTCTCAAGATGCTGGATGGTTCACAGTGTGGCCTGCTATTAGACACGATTATAAATTTGGCCAAAACGTGATTTTGGCTGTCGAAAGTGGCATCGGTATGAGATCAGCAGGTATCGAACAGAAGCTAACGGAGAGCCAACTTGTTGATCTCTATTTATGGCTGGTCAGGCAATATCCCCACTCGGAAGATCCGAATCAGATGGTTTCCCACTTTGTTTCCCCTCGGGAGAATATCGGACACTGGCGAGATTCAATATTGGATTTGCTCAGCAAAATGGGCACACTAGAGGCTTGCGAAGGGTTGAACCGAATTGTTGGCGAATTGCCGGAATTGGAATTGGCAAAATACAAGTTAGCGAATGCCCTTAAGAATTATCGCATTAAATCCTGGAAACCAACAGAGACGGAGCATATTCTGGAATTATTCAAGAATCGAGAAAAACGCCTTGTTGAAAATGGTGATCATCTAATTGAGGTCCTGACTGAATCTCTGAGGGGGCTTGAAAATAAGCTTCATGATGAGACACCTGCGGCCAGAGATATTTGGGATCTTTGTGATCGGAACAATAAGCTATATTGTCCTATCATCGAAGAGGAATTATCGGACTATGTAAAAAGGCATCTATCCGCAGATATAGGCAAGAGAGGTATTGTTCTAGGCAGAAATACTAGAATTCATAGGGGAGATGAAACTGATATCCATGTAGATGCTCTAAAAGAAAAAGGCGGCTTTTTCGAACCACCCATTTCAGTTATAATTGAAGTAAAAGGATGCTGGAATCAAGGACTTGATGCAGCCATGAAAAGACAGCTTAAGGATAAGTATTTAAAAGATAATAATCGCACTCATGGAATATATCTCATAGGATGGTTTAGTTGTGACCGGTGGGACAAGAATGACTCAAGGTATAAGAGATCACCGAAGATTAGCATTGAAGAAGCAAGAAAAAAGTATAGTATTCAAGCATCCGAGCTTTCAGATGCAAATACCCATATTGAAGCGTTTGTCTTAGATGCAAGGCTATGAAAAATTCAAATATTTAGTCAAATTGCTTCCAATATGTTGTATTCTAGCGTCTACGATTAGATCTCTTTCAAAATATCATGCTTCTTTTTGACGCAATTTTAAAAAGATGATGATTATAAAATGTCCGGTTAATAGGGAAGAATCGCTTGCATTGACGAGATCCATCTATGTCTTTAGTCTAATGATACGGGCCATTTTAAATGAATCGACTTTAACTCTCATCCCTCGTTTCGCATTAACGGTCTAATTTCCAAACATTTCCGCTGAAATTTATTGCAAAGCTTTATTAAATATCTCGTTATATCCCGCTTTAGGAGTAGCGAGAATGGAGAT
>Ga0315289_10015990_pt1 | contig 10390 bp, 5 predicted proteins | sample YL17G11_40_MG_FD_203452 | JGI IMG/M metagenome (GOLD analysis project Ga0315289, IMG submission 203452) | Sediment microbial communities from Yellowstone Lake, YNP, Wyoming, USA - YL17G11_40 | ecosystem: Environmental > Aquatic > Freshwater > Lake > Sediment | place: USA: Wyoming | collected...
AACGCAATATTCTCGCCTATCACCGTCTCACAAAGAGACAGGATTGGGCCAGATCGGAATTGATTGCGGAATGCCTAGGTGAGAAGGCCTTTCCAGGAATAAAAGGAAGGTCTTCGACGGTATATACAGGGTTTGTCCTGCAGGAAGGTGTCGGCGATGGTTGATCCGACAGAGATCCGGGTTCCGGATATCATGCCCAGGACCTTTCCACTCGTATTCCGCGACCGGCAGGGTGACCCCATTGCGCTGGTGAGGTTCAAGGTTACAGCCGATAGCGGGGAGGAGATTACAGGGCGGACCGATGATTCAGGACAGCTCAAGGTCGTGCGCCCGAAGAACGAGATGAAGATCTTCCTCACCGGCTGATAACAGAAGTCTTTTTGTCAGGGGGGCGTGGTGAATGCATTTCCTGCGAACCACATCCTCGTCTCCCCTGTCCTGCCCTGCACCTCTCCGGAATCCCAAATCATCCCAATATCCTGCATATTGTCTTTACAGATTCCTTCATCCTGTGCTCCATCCGCCGGGCTGAACTGGCGATCGCCATGGAGGGGATAGAATGGGGAATGCTCTCATCCTGCCGAGGTTTGAACGTGGAGAACGGGCCCTGCGATCTCCTTCCTGCGTCACACGACCGCCCCGCGGGGAGTGATCTCTCTCAGGGACCCCGGCGCCAGGAAACGCCATCATCCAGCGTCAATCCATTTCCACATGCTCTTTAAGGCAACCCGCATAACAACATGCTGATGGCGGAGAACCCGGAGAACCCGGTCCCCCTCCCGGCGGCTAAATTCTGCAACAGGAAGGGGGGCGGCAAGCCGAACCCGATCTACGGGGAGGGTGCCCTCGGCAACACCTTCACCGGGAGGATGTACTACCAGGGTGATGACCGGGAGAGCCTCGTCAGGACCGCCCAGGAGATGCTGACGGGGCTGGGCTACTCGGTGGGACCGAAGGGGGCCGACGGGATCTTCGGGAATGAAACCGAGAAGGGCGTGAAGGAGTTCCAGAAGGAGCACAAGGACTGGGACGACAACCCGCTCGTCGTGGACGGCCTCATCGGCCCTGAGACCTCCGACGCCCTGAACCGGGAGATGGTGGGGCTCTGGTACGACGCTTACCAGACGCCCGTGGAGCTGACAAAGGAGAGTGCGCTCCTCACGGTCACGGCAGAGGCGCTGAAGAAGGCGCAGCCCTATACCATCGAGGATGAGCCCGGGGGAAGGGTGGTTATCGTCACCCCCATCCCCCGGCAGGTGGAGTTCATCCAGTGCGAGACGTGGGACGGGTGGAAGGCCTCCGGTGCCCGCTACGTGATCCTTACTGCGAACGGTGAAACGAAGGGCCTTGAAGGGGAGGACGCCTCAGCCTATGTGACCGATGGGGAGGGAAAGATCCGTCCGGAGCACATCCCCTCAGAGGAGTTCACTCTCTTTGTCTTCCCGCCGGAACGGGTGGATGTGCAGGCGGACCGCACGAAGTTCACGTATACTTACGAGCGCTCCGGGACGAAGATCGAGCCGGCCGAAGAGGATAAGGACCATAAAGTCCGGTTGGATTTTTTTGGCGATGGAATCAAGATAGAAAATAGCGATAAACGCCCTCCCAGGACCACGGTGGTGGCAAACCTCGGGCTCCTCGTCCTGACCCCGGCCCTCGGTGCACCGGGGCTTATTGGTGAGGACGGTTTAACTGTGCTGGCCCTCCTCCCTTCATCCATCGCTGCAAAATGGAAGAGCGGGACTTCCGCAGAGCGATCTATCCTGAAGGAGCTCTTCCTCTCCTCTCTCCGCTTGCAGCCCTGGAGCCCCGGCAGCGACGGATGGAGAAAGGAATCCCTGAGGCCGGGAGGTACCCTGAAGAGGTTCGATGGCATCAAGGAGGATACGACGGGCGTCGTGGAGGAATCGAAACTGCTCGGCCGGGTTTCTTCCCGTGTAAGGGAGGCCTATACTCCCTGGCACCTGGATACCCTCTTCCGGATCACCTTCGAAGTATCGGCGGGCGATGCGAGCGGCATCAGCGTCGTGAACCTGCAGGGCGAGGACACCGCTCTCCACCTCATCCTTTCGGACCGAGAGTTCCACAGGGGGATGATTGCGGCTGACAAAAAATACCATGATGAGGTCTATACCTTTCCGAAAGGCCCAGATAGGTTCCTCGAGGTCCTCCCCAAGAAGATGCGTCCGGCGTGGGACCGGACAGCGGGCCACGAGACCCTGAAGAAGGAACCTGTACGCTTACTGCATCCTGCCTTCTTCAGCGATAAAAGCCGGCTCAATATTGTGCATATTACCGATGTCCACATCGCGACCAGGTGGGACTTCTTTGAGAAGGTGCTGAAGGAGAAGGCTGCGGATGCAAGGTTCAACAACTACAATACACGCTTTTCAGAGATGATCGAACGGATAAACGGCGGTTCCGAGGCCGACATTATCGTCATCACGGGCGATCTCGTGGATTACAACCGGGGTCACGATGGATCCGAGAAGAACAGTTTCAAGGAGAACTATCTCTTCAACCAGAACTGGATCCTCTTCTATCAGAAACTCCTCGAGGACTATAAGAAACCGGTCTTCACCGTCCTCGGGAACCACGAGTACCTCCCCAACCCCTATCCCACGATCATAGAAGTAGATGCCAGGGCCATTGACATTCAAATACTGCCCTTTCCCATCCTTTGGCCTCTGGAACTGCTGATCTACATCGCAGGCCTTTGCGGTATGATGAAAGTGAACGAACGCCAGGGTTTCGGGAGTGATATGAACCTGACCAGGGACCAGGTGAACCTTCTCTGTCCGGAGGGATCCGATGAGAGGAAGCAGATCTCCATTACGCTCCAGAAGGAAGCCCAACCGCTTAAAAAAGCACGGGAGGAGATGAACGAAGATAAGATCAGGGATTTCCTGGTAGCGAAGGTGAATGACGAGCTGGTGAGAAATACCGGCATATGGTTCACCTGCGGGGAGGCAGTCACCTGGTATCATCTCGTGATCAACCCCCTCAAAGACTATGCAGTCGCCCATGGTGAGATGTCCCTCCTCTTCCTGGACTGGAATGAAACATGTGTCACCGGATCCCTGCTCATCCTCCCCCGACCCACAAATTGCCCGTCAACAGAGCAAATACAGCTCCTCGACCGGTGGATTGCAGAAACACCCGGTGCGAAGATGAGGGTGCTCTGCTCCCATGCACCGGTGATGCATGCCACCCCGGCTGTCGGGGATCGCTGGCTCGTGGAAGGGCTCATCAAGGATGAGCATGACAGGATCTTGAATCGAAAAGATGATCATGAATATACCGATCCGATAAAGCAGGCGCTGCCACCAGAGAAGGCACTCATGTCTGTTTTGGAAGACCCCGACAGGATTTTTCCCGAACGGAAGATGATGTATGGCATTATGGCGGATGGCCAGAGGAAGAATTTGCTCGCCAGGCTCCTCAAGAAGGGGAACTATCCCATCCAGCTCATCCTCTCAGGCCACACCCACACAAACCGGATCTTCCAGGTGGACCAGGAGACCAACCCGCCCTGCGTAAGGCTGAAACGGTCAACAGATACCTTCCCCGTTGGCCCTGGTAAGCCCCCTGTCTTTGCAGTCACCATCTCCGGTGGTGCACTGGGCTGGGTGGACGAAGTGGGTGAATGGATGGAGCCAAGGCCGCCCGGTTATCGGATTGTAAGGGTACAGGATGCCATTACCTTCGAGGAGAAGAACCACGCAGATCCTCCCCTCGAGATCCCCCAGCTTGTCCGGGACCAGTACAACACCGAGCTCGACTGGTACGGGGCGCAGCTGAAGCCCGCCGATATTCTCATGCGCGAGAGGGCTCCGGGGGAGGATATCAGGCCCCAACACGACTTTGACCCGAACAGCGCCCTAATCGGTGAACTTGGAGGGGCCATGACCATCGAGGACATCCAGGACCATGGCGATGTGTTGCAACCGTTGATGGAAATAAAAAAGACCGTGGTAGTGAAGAAAGTCCCCAACGGGAAGAGCCTGACTGTGGAGAACAACGACGGGACGCTCGTGGTTGTGGACCACATGGGCAGCCTCCTTGTGAACGACAACGATGATATCATCTCCGTTGACCGGAACGCCCCTGGAGGGGTGGTGACCATAAACCAGAACGATGATGACATCTCTATCCGGAAGAACGAGGGGAATATCGTGGTCAGGAATGAACGCGCCGCGGTGAGCCTCGAGCAGACGGACAGGCCCGAGGTGACCGTGCTCGAAAACCGGGGGACTCTCAGGATTACCGGGAACACCGGTGGTACCTTCGCGCGGTCCATCGTGTACACGGAGAGGAACTACGGCACCATTTCCATCGACGGGAACGACGATCAGGTCACCGTCCGGTTGAACGAAGGCACGGTGACCATCGGCCACAACGACGACGAGGTATTCATCGGCGAGAACAGGCAGAAAGGGGTGATCACGGTCTTTGGAAACCATGACAAGGTTGATATCGCGAGGAACAGCGGCACCATTCACCTCACGAGAGAGATCGATGATACCTATATACACAATAATCAGGACGGGATCATAAATATCGGCGGTGGCGCGAATGGCACCCTCTACGTGCCCCCTGCAGGTTCACCTTTAAGGGGGACCATCAACGGGGTATCCACGGAAGTGAAGATAAAGGATATTGACTGACCTCCTGCCCTGAAGGGTGCGGGCGGGAAAGGGGCATATTTTTTACATTCTCTCTTGCGAACCAGTGAACATTCCAGTGGGTCGAGGAGATGATCCCGGGCACTTTGTCGGTGCACTGATTCCATATCCAGGATGATGATGGGACAAACCTTCTCTTCCATCCCCTTCCCGATTGGCGCGATCAAACCACAATATTTTTCTCGCCATAACCAGTCTCTCTTTTGATGGCCTATCCACCGGATGCCAAACCGCTCCCTTCGGAAGACCTTTGCAACAAAGAGGTCCCCAACCCCATCAGGGGCAAGGGGCCCCTGGAGAAGGGGGATTCGAGGAAGGACCTGGTGGAGCAGCTCCAGAAGATGCTTGAGTTCCTCGAGTATTCCTGCGGCCCCCAGGGGGCGGACGGCATCTTCGGGGATAACACGCGAAAGGCGTTGCTGGAGTTCCAGAGTGAACACAAGGACTACGAGGAGAAAGGGCTCAAGCAGGACGGGAAGGTCGGCCCGCGCACCTCCGATGCCCTCAACCGGTGCCTGGTCGGGAAATGGTTTGGCAAGTGGCCCACGCCCAAGGATTTCATCACCAAGGACAAGGATATCCGCGAGAAGTTCCTCCTCCTCACCATCACCCAGGAGGAGCTGAAGAAGGGTGAGGCCCTCGACACAACGCCCGAGAAAAATGAAGAGATCAAGAGGGCCAGGGTTGCGGTGGTGGATTACGCGTACGAGGAGGTAACCCTCGGGATCGGCCTCACTCCGACACGCAAGGACTGGTGGCCCGATGCGAGGAATGGGGAGAACCTACTCAGTTTCACTGCCAGGATTTATGTCAAGAAAGAGGGCAAATGGATCTACCCGGGAAAGAAGCGGCGGATCATCTTCCGGCTGGACAGCTCGCGGGAGAAGGGGATCTGCATGAACTTTCCCAAGGAAGCCAATACCAACCCGGACCTCTTCTTTGCCGAAGACAGTAACCAGGATTTCACGCTGGAGGATGATAAAACGGAAGGCCCACCATGTCCTACCCAGATCGTAACTCAGGGAGATAATCCGGCCCACCGGCACCATTACCAGAAGATGAAGACAAATGACATGATCACCGAGGCCACCGCCAAGGTGCGGTGCGAGGACTTTGGAGCCTATGGCTTCCTGGAGGCATTCATCGACGAAGGAAAGGAGCTCCCGCCGCCCGCAGAGAGCGACCCCGTGGCCTGGGACCCCCTCGATGTAAGTGAGAAGAAGGTGAAGGTGAAGATCCCGTGGGACAAGAACGGGAACGACATTGCCGACAGCGCACCGCAGGATGATAACGGTGCCCCCCCTGACACGGACAACGACAGTACTCCCAGGGGAGACGGAACTCCCGGCGACGGGCTCACGAACTTCGAGGAGTATCGAGGTTTCATTGCTGAAAGTGGGAACGGGCGGTACCACCTGCGGACCAAAATCACGGAGAAGGACATCTTCATCAGAAATCTTTCTGGCGAGGGTGTGGGCCATTTTACACAGACCGGCCTGACAATACACCTGATCCCAGGACCCGAATTTTACAATGGGGACTCCCTTGACAATGACACCGGCCCGGATCCCGATACCCAGGTGATCAATTTCAACCAGACCCCTGACGCCCTCAAGAAAGGCAAGTGGCCCAAGTACGGTGGCATGCAGCATGGCATCCGGCTGGTAAAGGAAAAGATCAAATCCACAGAAAAAGGGTTTTTCACAGCAGGGAGGGCCTTCGGAGGGCCCGGAACGCCGGGGAAGATCAACAGGGTGGCATTAAACCTGGACGATCTCCGAACCAAATATCCCCCCAAACCCCCTCTCCCGATTGTCGACAGACTCACAGCCCATGAACTCGGGCATGCGGTGAATATCTGGCATCATGGTGAAGAGAAACGATGTACGACCCACAGCACCGCAAAGCAATATGCCGAGAATCAAGGGGGTACATGCAGTGGCGATGTACAATGCGTCATGCGTTACTGGGGCACATATTCCCTGTGGTGCCACCAGCATGGCAACCCGCCTTCCCACTGCTCACATCCCATCGGTCTTGCGAATGATACACCCGGTACTACCTTCTGCAGTACCGGGGCAGGCACCGGATTGAACGTATCAGGCGGCCATAACAATGAGGCGTCTCGCAACGAGACCATTGGTCCCCCGATCCGAGGAAATTGCCGCTCCATGATCCATGTGAAGGACTGGAAAAAGGAGAAATGAACATGGTGAAAGAAGGAAATAACCTGTCTGCCAGGACGGATGAGAACCCTTCCGAGGGAGAATCTGTATGAGTCCGGCTGCTGCACTCCCCTTTAATGTCCAGGTAAGAGCCAATGATCAAACCGATCTCGATCTCCGCACAGGTGATTTCCTGATCCTCTCTGCAACCATCCTGAATGTCTCCGTCGTTCAGGACGGTTCGCACAACACCGGACTATCTCTTCAACTCGAGGATCTGAAGCAGAGGTATGAAGCCGGCGAGATGCCCGAGGAGGTCTATCAGCGCACGGCGAAGGAGATAGAGCGGGGGATGATCCCCATCACCACCTTCCGGATCGGAGGCCCTGAGCGGTGGATCCGGTTCATCAGGTTCCAGGTTGCTTCAGGGGGGCCCTGGAGGGATGCTGAATGGCCCCTCCACCTCCTCCTGTACGAGCCTGAGGAGGAGACTGTGGAGTTCCCCCCGAACCAGAGCTGTTACGTGGAATATGGCCTGGACTCCGACGAGGTGGCTGAACTCTCACGGGGAGAATACCAGGTGAGGGCGGCCCTGGAACTGACGGGTGGCTGGACTGTCACCTCTCCAGCCATCTCCCTGAGAATCTCGAAGGAATCTGTGAGCGCAGACGAGATGGCAACAAGGGATTCCTACGAACGGCAGGCCACCTATCTCCTCAAAAGGGGAAAATATCCAGAATCCCTCGGGATCCTGGGGGAGGGTTTGCGACGCTTTCCGGGCGACTTCGGCCTCCTGCACCTCCAGGGAGTCATCGAGGCACGAAAGGGGAATTATCGTGTTGCGCTCTCGGTATTTGAGCGAATTCTCGAGGAGTTAAGCCATGCAACTCCACCTCCGGAAGAACCACCACAGGCGGTGATCCTCTGGGTCAGCTGGCTGAAGGAGCAGATGAAAAAGGCCTAAGATGCCCGTTGATAAACGAAACGTTTCAGGAATATGGCCTTGAGGGTCCGCCCTCACAACGATTTCGTATAGTATAACCGCCATTTCTTCTGTAACCGGCTGCCCTTTGAGCGAATTCTGGAGTATGCGGGGGAAGGGTTTCCATGAGTGAATGAATTCAGTATATTACCTATAACGAATGAAAACCAAAATCTTTTCATTTCGCTGATAGAGAATTACCTGATGGCCACCTACCCACCGAACCCCGGGCCACTCCCTTCGAAAGACCTGTGCAACAAGGGCGTACCCAACCCCATCACGGGCGACGGGCCCCTTGAAAAGGGTGATTCGAGGAAGGGCCTCGTGGAGCAGCTCCAGAAGATGCTCGAGTTCCTCGAGTATTCCTGCGGCCCCCAGGGGGCCGACGGCATCTTCGGGGATAACACGCGAAAGGCGGTGCTGAAGTTCCAGAGTGAACACCAGGAATACGAGGGGAAGGGCCTGAAACAGGACGGGAAGGTGGGCCCGCGCACCTCCGATGCCCTCAACCGGTGCCTGGTCGGGAAGTGGTTCGGGAAGTGGCTGACGCCCAAGGAGTTCATCACCAAGGACAAGGATATCCGCGAGAAGTTCCTCCTCCTCACCATCACCCAGGAGGAGCTGAAGAAGGGCGAGGCGCTTGATACCAAGCCCGAGAAAGAGGAAGAGGAGATAAAGAAGGCCAGGGTTGCGGTGGTGGATTACGCGTACGAGGAGGTAACCCTCGGGATCGACCTTACGCTGCCGGATCGTGATTGGCTGCCTGATGCACGGAACGGGAGGATAAAATTCACCGCACGAATCTATGCCCTGAAAGAGGGCGTGTGGACCTATCCAGCGAGGAAGAGGAGGATCGCCTTTGAACTGGACCGAATCTCCCGGAATCCCGGTGTCTGCATGAACTATCCACCGGGCAAGGAAGCCCTCTGCAGTCCTGGTGTAATCCACAAAAGTCCTCTCGCCAACGATAACCCCGATCTCTTCTTTGCAGACGATGATCCGGCAATGTCCGATTTTACGTTTGAGAACGATATCACAGACACGAGCGAAGACCACAGATGTCCGCTGGCCATTGTTGCCCTGGAGGGAGATAACCCGGCCCACAGTCACCATTACCAGAAGGCCACCACGAGCGATCTGGTCTCGGAAGCAACGGTGGTGGTCAGGTGTGAGGACTTCGGTGCCTACGGGTTTCTCAAGGCAAGTGCCAAGGATTGCGAGACCCTTCTCCCGAGAGAAGGGAGTGCACCCGTGAGCGGAAAGACTGGCGAGAATACCGTGAAGATCCCCTGGGATGAGAACGGGAATGACATCGCTGATGCTGCACCGCAGGACAAGAAAAACGGGGTTCCGGTTAAGGCTGATGCCGACGATGACGCCGACCCTGCGGGGGACGGAACGGCCGGTGACGGCCTCACCAACTTCGAGGAGTACAGGGGTTTCATTGTGAAGGCGGGCAATGGGCGGGCACACATACGGACCGATATCAATAAAAAGGATATTTTCATCCATGACAGGGATGGCCTCGCCACCGGTTACTTCGGAGCATCAGGCCTGGAGGTCCACCTGATTCCCGATGGGAGGTTTTATAACGGCGATTCCACTGACAAGCCAGGCCCCGGGTGGAAGAATGGAGACCCGACGCCGAGCCAGGGACCGGATGAAGGGACACAGGTCATCAATTTCAACAAGGTCAAATACTCAAAGGGCGACCAGCACGGCTTAAGGCTCGTGGATGAAGCCGTTACAGGGTTCTTTGGACTCGGTTTCGGGGACTGGAGCAAGTACAGCAATACCAGCACGAACCAGTTTATCCCGAAATACGTGAACCGGATAACCGTGAATAAAGCAGACGTGGTCAATACCGGTATCGCCCACAAGCTGGACCAGATCATCGCTCACGAACTGGGCCATGGGGTCAAGATGCGGCACCATGGAGATGGGAGTTGCACCAATGCATCCCACCCCGCCAATAACGCCTACGATCCCAGGGGCGGGTTTGCCAGCGGAAATACCACATGTATCATGAGGTATGACAATTATGCGAGCGGCTGGTGCCATGATTACAGCCCGGGAAGTGGTTCAACGGTTCACCATTCGCACGCCATCCCATCGCCGGAGACGCCCGGGACCGGTTTTTGCGTAACAAAAACGGCCGGTGGGTGCAATATCGCCGGGACCTGTCAGAACGATGCACGGGAAGGAGAATGTAAAAAACAGATCCGGGTGAAGGACTGGTGAACCGAGGGGATAGAGCGAGAGTGATTTCATGGAGACAAACACTATTCCATCGATAAACGTGTTATGCCGGGCCAATGGCCAGGCCAGGATGGTTCTTTACAGGGATGAGCCTCTGGCACTGAATGTCACCATCCTGAATATGGATGCCGTGAGCCGTGGTCCCCACAATATGGCACTCCTGAACGATCGGAGAGATCTTGAAGAGAAATTCAAGGAAGGAATCCTTTCGGAGGAGAAGTATCGCAGAGAGCTGAAGACTATCGATGAAAAAATTGAGAAATTTCTTGTACTCCGTTTCGGGAGCCCCGAGGGATGGA
>Ga0315289_10015991_pt1 | contig 10389 bp, 9 predicted proteins | sample YL17G11_40_MG_FD_203452 | JGI IMG/M metagenome (GOLD analysis project Ga0315289, IMG submission 203452) | Sediment microbial communities from Yellowstone Lake, YNP, Wyoming, USA - YL17G11_40 | ecosystem: Environmental > Aquatic > Freshwater > Lake > Sediment | place: USA: Wyoming | collected...
TGAATACTTACCTAAACCCTTTGAACTGGATGACCTAGACAAATTGATCAAGGGAACGCTAGGAGAGGTTCCAGTAGAAGTAAAGCCGCGGGCCGTTGAGGAAGCTGTAGCCAGGCTGGAAAATGAGAGGACAGTAAGCAAGTCGGAGCTTATTACCGAAGTACAGAAGATGCTAGCCCAAGATTATCGCTTTGGCACTGCTAGCTGCCTTGACCTGGGGGATAGATTTGAGATCATTTACCATTTTGAGGATGGGTTAGATTTGGTCAATGTTCGGGTTCACGTTGGTAAGAATGACAGCCTTCCCAGCATCTCCAATATTTACCTCAGCGCCTCCCTTATTGAGAATGAAATGAAGGAGCTGTTTGGCATCAATATTGTCGGAAGCACCATTGATTTCCATGGTGGGATGCTCCATGGTCAGGAGAGCCCCAAAGCAACCATGTTCAGGGCTATTCCCATTGTGATAATGCCCCCGGAAAGGCTTGTAGCAAGGTGTAGTAAAGCCTGTCCAGCAGGAGTTGATGTGCCCCGCTATGTTCGGCTTATTGGCGAGGGTAAATTTGCCGAGGCGTTAGCCGTAATTAAGCAAGCTAATCCCTTCCCCGGGATTTGTGGCCGGGTTTGTTTTGCTCCTTGCGAGGAAGCTTGTCGCCAGGGAAAGCAGTGGGAGTCAATCAGCATCAGGATATTGAAGCGGTTTGCCTATGACCATGCTCCCTATGAGGAAACGGTCACTGCCAGACCAACCCACAAGCGTGTCGCCATAGTTGGCTCCGGTCCGGCAGGTCTTACCGCTGCCTACTATCTGGCTAAGCTAGGTCACAGTGTCACCATCTTTGAAGCCTTGCCTGAGCCAGGAGGCATGATGCGGGTGGGAATTCCACCGTATCGGCTCCCCAGGAAGGTGCTGGATGATGAGATTAATATGGTCAAGAATCTAGGGGTTGAGATAAGAACCAATACCAAAGTTGGCTCCTTAGATTCTCTCTTCCAGCAAGGTTATCAGGCTATCTTGGTTGCTGTCGGGGCTCACCAAGAAATGAAGCTTGGCGTTGAGGGTGAGGAACACCCCAAGGTAATGGAGTGTGTCACCTTCTTACGGTCGGTCAATTTAGGCAAGCCAATCGAGCTAGGCGAACGAGTTATCGTGATTGGCGGCGGCAATGCCGCCATTGATTCAGCACGCGTTGCCCTGCGGCTGGGGTCTAAAGAGGTGACCATTCTCTACCGGCGCACCCGGAAAGAGATGCCCGCCAGCGAATATGAAGTGGAAGAGGCACTGAGCGAGGGGGTAAAGATTGAGTTTCTGGCAGCACCGACAAGGATTTTCAGCCAGGACGGGGCGGTCTCTTTAGAGGCAGTCCGTATGAAGCTGGGTGCCCCCGATGCCAGCGGCAGGCCCCGCCCAGAGCCTATTCCTGGCAGTGAATTTCATCTGGATTGTGATGCAATCATAGCTGCTATCGGTCAGCGTCCAGAGATTCCTGAGCAGTTTGACTTGGTGACCCAGAAAGGCAACGTGGTTGAGACTGATGCGAAGACGCAAGCAACTTCCCGACCTGGTGTCTTCGCTGCTGGAGACGCAGCCACCGGTCCGGCGTCGGTGATTGAAGCTATTGCCGGTGGCAGGAAAGCAGCTATTGCCATTGATAGGTATCTTGGTGGCGAAGGTATACTTAAGGTAGAACCAATAGAGATCAAAGAGCCTACTTCGCGCCACACCTTTAGGGAAAGATTGGCGGAGAGAAACCGCCCTGTAACACCGGCTATTCCTTCTGAACAGAGGATTTCCACCTTTGACGAAGTAGAGCTTGATTTGACTGAGGAGATGGCTATGGCTGAAGGAGAACGCTGCTGGAGGTGCGACCTTGAGCAGTAGTTTATATATGGAGGCAAGTAGATGGCACGCACCGTAGTACCTTTTGGTCCACAGCATCCGGTACTCCCAGAGCCAATACAGCTTAAGCTTGAATGCGAGGACGAGAGGGTGGTGGGGGTTGTGCCGGTCATTGGCTATGTGCACCGAGGGATTGAGAAAGCCGCTGAGCTTAATGGATTCCGTCAGAACGTCTTTCTCTGTGAGCGGGTCTGCGGCATCTGTAGCTTTATGCATGCCCTATGTTATTGTCAGGCTATCGAGAAGGTAATGGGAGTCGAGGTTCCTCCGAGGGCAAGGTTTCTTCGGGTATTTTGGGCTGAACTGTCACGAATCCATAGCCATCTGCTATGGCTGGGACTTCTAGCTGATGCCTTTGGTTTTGAGAGCCTCTTTATGCAGATTTGGCGAGCCCGTGAGATAATCCTGGACCTCTCGGAGATGACCAGTGGGCATCGGATTATCCAGTCTACTTGTATAATTGGAGGGGTGAGAAGGGACGTCGATAGTGATATGGTTAAGAAGGTAGAGGCTGGACTTTCTCAGTGCAAGGAAATGGTGGATACCACCATTCTGCCGGTTATCTTAAATGACCCTACTATAAAGCTAAGGACAGTGGGTAAGGGGGTTCTAACTAAGGAGCAAGCCAACTTGCTGGGGGCAGTAGGACCAACGCTGAGGGGAAGTGGAGTCGCCCTAGACGTACGGATGACGGGATATGCTGCCTTTAAAGAGATTGGCTTTGAACCGGTGGTTGAAACTGCTGGGGATAGCTATGCCCGTACCTTGGTGAGGGTGAGGGAACTTTATCAATCCATGGAGCTGGTCCGCACTGCGCTGTCCATGATGCCCCAGGGTGAGATAGAGGTCAGGGTTGACGGATGGCCGAAGGGGGAGGCTATCTCTCGAACCGAGCAGCCAAGGGGGGAGCTGATTTACTACGCAAAAGGCAATGGAACGAACAATCTAGAAAGGCTAAAAATAAGAACTCCAACCTTCGCCAATATTCCTACCTTACTAGTTATGATACCGGGTTGTGAATTGGCTGATGTGCCGGTGATTACCCTTTCCATTGACCCTTGTATCTCTTGCACCGAAAGATAGGAGGCTAAGATGCCCTGGATGTTTCCTACGGTAATGAAGAACCTATTTACCAGACCTGCCACTAGGCGCTATCCCTTCTTTGATGTAAGGGAGCCCTTCCCGGAGGCTCGGGGACGGCTATATTTTGATACCAATAAATGTGACCTTTGTGGGGATTGTGCCCGTATTTGCCCAGCAGATGCTATCTCAGTGGACACCGAGGGTCAAGAGATACGCTATGACCCGTTTAAATGTATTTACTGCGCCACCTGTGTGCAGACCTGCCTCCAGTTGGCCATAAGCATGGATAATCACTACATGCCTCCTGCTTACCAGAAGGGTGAGGAAACTTATAAGGCACAGGCTACCAGAGCCTAGCTTGAGACACAACCGCGAAAGGATTCGTGGAGGGTGTTAACCAGTAGTATCGCACCAATTTTTTACATTACTAATATAGGCTAACTCAACCTTTCAGAAGCTTGACCCGCCCAGCCATTGCACGAAACGTCAGCTTGTTAGATTCTGGGTGATATAATATCAAGTGTAGAATGTCATTCAATCCTACTATATGGTTAATCCACTTTAGCGTATGAGATGAAAAGAAGCATCAAGGACTGGATTATTGTTTTAGCCTCACTATTGGATGATGTGGCCATAGCCTTGCTCGTTCTATTGGTTCTATGGTTTTTCAAAATACCAATATCTTTGCCGCTTGTCATTTTTTTGGTGCTTTTCTTTGTTGCTACAGTCTTTATTATGCACAGATTAGTCATCCCAGCCTTACACAAAAAGATAAGAACTGGCTCAGAAGGCATGATAGGTCTCAAAGGTGAAGTAATAGAGCCTCTTGCACCAGAGGGAGTCGTCCGAGTCAGTAATGAATACTGGAAAGCAAGAGCAATTGGTGAGGACATAGCGGTTGGTGAGAATGTGGAAATCGTAGGATTGGATGGGCTGACGCTAAGGGTTAAGCACGAAAAGCAACGGCGACGCAGGAGGACTGTTCTTAGTAATTAACTACTTTAGAACACGTTTATCAGGCGAAATTATTTCTTAGGTAGGTGCAATCAGGGTCTAAGGCCTTGCTTCAACTATTTCGCGGCCTAGTAATTCAAGTTGACCAGAAAGCCAGTTTGCATAATATCAATCGAAACCGAAAACCTTTATCTATAGGTACTAAGAATAGCCCCTACCCGCGCAGAATGTAATAGCAACGTTGAAAAGGAAGATGGTTCTGGCATAGTTCACTTGTCAGAATCGTCCCTATGTGCCGACATTACTCGATATTAGCCCAACAACAAATATGGTTGAGAGTTTGTTGGTTGGAACTGCCAAGCAACTGAGTTAGGAGATAGACAGCGTGCGTATGGAATATAGATACAAACTGGAAAGGAGACCATATTAGCGGGGCTTCATACAGTAGCCGCTGTTCTACCCCCATATCCTCGGGGGCATTACCCTATATATCGTTACCCGGGGCTCTTCCGCCAAGGATGTCTCAGCTTGTCGGAGTAGGTCTTGCCCTATCGTTGACTTTTCCCATACCCTCCAGTCTTCAGCCTTCTCCCAAGTGCCTATCATGGCGATAATGGAACTATCCTTCTCACTAAGGAGATTCTCGGCACCTATGAAGCCTGGATATTGCAGGGCATGTGACCCAAGCTTCAGCAATATGGGTCGTATGTCCTCACCTTTCCTCACCTTGTAGCCTGTGATGACCTTTATCATTACCCTCTCCCATCACAGGCATCGTGCAAATAGGTCTTCCGTGTAGCTTCCTTAATTTCACCATTTAGTTCTCTCCGTCTCAGGTCTCGCTCACACTCTTCTAGAAGCTGGGGATAGCTCTTCCTTCTGGGTATCGGTTTTCTATTCATGTCTCCCTCCAAATTCACTGGCTGAATTCGGGAGTGCACTCTTCTGGCTTGCCCTTTGGTTTCTCTGGGTGCTCACATCCTGTTTGACTATTCGCCGTGCACATTCGCATAACCTCCCTTCCTCAACTCTTGTGTCTACTGGCCTTCAAAGGCTTTGAGAAATGTCTTCGGGATTTGAGGCACTTGAGCTTCTACCCACTTTTCAAGACAGGTAAAGGAGCAAAAGTCGTAGTGCTCAACTGACCCCATTCCCTTCCACTGAGAAACGGACAGCCAACCAGCAAGCACGTTACAACGGGCATCCTCAGGCGGAGCACATCTGTCGGAGCATTCAGTGTATGCCATCTTTTTGCCGCAGGACTGACAAGTAGCACTGTTCTTTTTCCGCATCCCCTTCTCCCCAAAGGAACTATTCGCTTTAGGACAGCTACACCACTAGGCACGTTACGGTTCTGGAAATACCAGCAACGGCGTGCACCTTTGTCGCAATTAGGTCGCCGATATCATTTAGAGTTTTTCCCTCTACTACAGCAATACCGTCATAGGGACCAGCTACAACATCAACCGATACCACTCTTTCTAATTTGCGGATAGCCTCAACAACCTCTTTTGTCTTTCCGACCTGTGCCTCAATAAGCACATATGCCTTTACCGCCATTTCTGCGCCTTCTTTAATCTATTCCTTCCCCTAAAGCCTCCAAATCCGCTGGCTGGGCTAGGTTAGTCTATCTGAGCCGTGCGCCACAGTAAATACATCTTGTAGCGTCAGCGGGATTTGGTTTTCCGCACCTAGGACACTTTACTCCATCCATCTTAGCCCCTCTCATGGCAGCGGGTATACCACCAGCCATGCCTTGACAAAATGCCCTCTACGATTCCTAACTCTATTTTAACACTATTCGTTCATCACTGTAAGAGGCTGACTCCATTCTTATTTCGGACGACCGAGCGCATTAGCCCTGCCTGAAGCGCTTCTCCATTTCGTTGAGGAAGTTATCTATCTTAGGAGATAGCTGTGGCATTTCCTCCTCTTTCTTGGTCGGCATGCGGGCGTCAAAGTCAGCTTCTAGCCGGGCTATCTCACACCACCGCAGTTTCGCGAACGCTATAGACAAAAACAAAAGAGGTTGGTTGGGTGTCACTAATCATGTGAACGGGTGGAAAGACTTGCCGAAAATGTGCTAGAATTAAGGTGTGAGGGGAGGGGCATGGGCAGGTGAGCCAGTGCGCACCAACTTTTTCCCAAAATTGCCTTGCATTCACCTCCTTTGCATGTGGCACTTCAAGTTGGCCACTGTGCGACGAACCTGCCCACCCATAGAAAATGAGCCTTCAGGCCAGCCTTGTCCAGTCCTTTGCTATCCTCCCCAATAGACCTTTCGCGCATCAGTCCATTGTACTCCGCGACCGAGGCTGAGTTAATGAATCCAAGTTGCAATAGGTGTTCACCCTCAACCGATTGGAAGCCGTTGCTTTGAAGTTGACCTGGAAGTTCATGGCGACATTGATAGCCGTTTTGAGGAAATGCTAAAATCAGGATTTGAACGCACGTGAATTCGGGTGGCCAAGGTTTGACAGCCCGCTCGCCTCGGGTTATGAGCAATGAGAAGAATACATAGGAGCTTCAGAGAGGCGGAAAAATCTCACTTCGTAGTCCACCGACATCAAGCTACTCACCTCCATTATGATTTTCGCTTGGAAATGGATGGGGTGTTGAAAAGCTGGGCCGTCCCTAAGGGTCCACCGGTTGAGGCTGGCATCAAGCGTTTGGCTGTAATGGTAGAAGACCATCCGCTTGACTACATCGACTTCTCAGGGGAAATCCCGGAAGGATTGTACGGCGCCGGCACTGTCGATATATGGGACCAAGGGGAATATCAGCTTCACAAAAGAAAGGCCGATCGCTTATCGTTCACACTCAAGGGTACGAAGCTACAAGGGCCGTATGCCCTCATACACACTGACGGCGCAAATTGGCTACTTATTAAGAAGAGTAGATGAGAGGTAGTCGCTTTCATCAACGGTTGGTCGCGTAAAGAAACGACACTTCGCCAGCGACAGGCCAAATGAGCGCTAAATTGAACACTAAGCCAGTTTATTGGGTGAGATCGGTGGGATAGGCGACGCTTTGATTGGCAGTGTGGTCCGTTCCGCAACTGGTTATCATAATGTAGTTGTAGTATACTAGATTCAAAGTCTTCTGTGATTCCAATCGAAGAGGTTCAATTTTATGACAATCAAGATTGTTACCGACAGTACTGCCGATCTACCACCAGCCTTGGCCGAAGAGCTAGGGATAACCGTAGTACCTCTGTATGTGCGATTTGGGGATGAGACCTACCATGACCGCGTAGACATCACTGAAGATGAGTTCTACCGAAGGCTACTGAATGATCCTATTCATCCCAGTACCTCCCAGCCAACACCGCAAGATTTTGCCAATGTCTACCGTGAGTTGTCTAAGCAAGCCGACGGGATTGTCTCTATTCATATCTCCGGCAAACTAAGTGGTACATGTAACTCAGCTCTACAGGCAAAGGAACTGGTAGCAGCCGAGTGTCTAGTTGAAGTGGTGGACTCGGAGATGGTGTCCATGGGGCTAGGGCTGCTTGCTACCGAGGCAGCCACCATTGCCAATTCAGGGAAGGGCTTGCAGCAAGTGGTTGAAGAGGTAAAGCAATCAATCTCTAGCACTCATGTATGGGCTCTCTTTGATACCCTCAAATACCTGGCTCTAGGTGGCCGTATCGGCAAGGCAAAGGCACTATTAGGAACGATATTGAATATCAAGCCTATACTAGTAGTGAAGGATGGGGAAATGGCTCCAGCCAGCCAAGCTCGCACTCGGGCCAAGGGCATAGGCATGCTATATAACTACGTGAATACGGTCATGGATATTCAGGACCTGTCTGTTGTATATAGTACCACACCTGACGAGGCACAGGTCCTGGCTGACCGTATAGGTGCTATGTTTGATAGAAGCCGGATCAGGTTAGCTAGGCTAGGACCCGCACTCGGGGTACACGCTGGACCGGGCGCCCTAGCCGTAGCTCTGAGAGGGAAGGGGAGACGGTAGCGCCTGATAGTTGGAAGGGCATCGGGGAGGAGCATCATCTGCCCCTCACCAAACTCCCGCTTGAAAATGCCAAAGAAAACGGGGTACTCCTCCTGGCCTATGGCCTTCCCTATTGGCTTTACAGGCATCTCTATAACATTCTCGCGAAGCCTAGGTGTCCTTATAAAACCACCAGCAACGTCAATATTTCCCGTTAAAGCCTGAAGGATGGCAACGGCCCTGCTATTCTGCAACCCACTAGCATGCTGGTCAAGGGCATTAGTCCCCTGGACAATGCAAGCTGGCTTGGTGGTTGCGTAGAGGTGAGCGACTTCCCTTATAATCCCTGCCGGTACCCAGGTTAGTTCTTCCACTTTCTCCGGAGGGAAGGCTCTCACATGCCCTGCCAACCTGTCGAAGCCGAATGTCCACTTGCGGACAAACTCCTCGTCGTAAAGTCCCTCCGAAATAATGGCATTCATCAGCCCTACCAGTAGAGCACAATCGCTACCTGGACGGGGCTTGACATGAAGGTCAGCTTGCTTGGCTAAAGGCGTATGCCTGGGGTCAATGACGATGAGTTTTGCTCCCTTCTCTCTAGCCTCGAGAATACGGTTGGCCAGCGGCGGATTTGAATTGGAAGGATTATGTCCCCACAGCAGTATACAGCCTGAGTTCACTGGGTCAGCTACCCGAAACCTTCCATAGGTTAGCATATAGCCTATAAGCCGACAGCGAAAGCATATGCTCTCCACCGAGAAACAGTTGGGTGAGCCGTAGACATATAGGAACCTTCGGACCAGGGCAGGGGTTACCGAACCAGAGAGCAAGACGGGCATCCCAAATGCAGCAGCAAATGCCCTTGGGTCTTCCCTTCCTATTTCAGCCAGCTTAACAACCAACAGGTCTAAAGCCTCGTCCCAAGATATCTGGCACCACTTACCATCCTTCTTCCTTAAAGGGTATTTCAGACGCTCAGGGGAGTAGGCCCACTCCGGCACCACCTCCCCCTTGGGGCATAAGAAACCTTTGTTCCATGGATGCTCCGGCATCCCCTCCACTTTGACCACCCTCCCCCGCTTCAGGTGCACGTTCATTCCACAGCCCTGAGGGCAAAGCCCACACGATGTTTTAACTACTTTCATTATCCCCCTCCTGTAATAAGAGCCACTATTCGTTTCTCCTTCGAGTTTACCAGGCCTTCCTGTGTTATCCGGAAATAGGGTAGGAAGGTGCCCGATAGCGTCTGTATTGATAGATATGGATTGGACAGCGAGCACCCCAGATTTTTCAGGCTTTGCCTAATTTGGTACAGCCTTTCGGCTGCCTCTTCTACCGAACAGGTAGCGAGAAGTCCACCGATAGGTAACGGCAACTCCGCCAGTATCTTACCCCCGGCACAGACTATAATGCCCCCACTTAGTTCGGCAATCCTGTTAACTGCACAAGCCATATCGTCTTCATTAGCGCCGATAACCACTATAGGGCTTCTTGCCTCCCAGCTGTAGCTGCTAGCAAAGGCACCGGATTTCATACCAAATCCCTTAACGAAGCCAGTGAAACTCCGCCCGGTACCATGGTGCCGGTCAATCACAGCGACCTTCACGATATCTTGTTTGGGGTCGGCTTGAATGGAACCATTTGCTACAGGTAATTTGGCAATTAGTTCCCTCGTTATTACCTCACTAACCAAGTTTACTACCCTTACCTCCACTTCTACCTTCGTGTTCCTGACTGGGACATTAAAGTCAGCGGCAGTGAACCTTTTGGGCAGGCGAACCGATTTCAGGGCTACTGCTGGCGGTCTATCCTTACGAGGCTCTAAGAGCAGCTCCCCGTTCTGAGCGGCAATTTGTCCTTTGGCTATCACAAGTTGACACCGAATTGTTCTCAAATCGGGAATGATAAGAATGTCAGCATCCCTGCCTGGAGCGATGCCACCACAGATACCGTCCAAAGAAAAGTACTCGGCCGGGTTTATTGTGGCCATCTGGATAGCTTTTATCGGCTCAAAGCCCAGGTCTATCGCTTTCTGTACTATATAGCTCATATGCCCGTAGTTCAAGAGATCCTCCGGATTTAGCCCGTCGCTGACTAAGATTAATCGCCTGAAGTCACTTATTTTCCCCCTGATGCTGGAAATTGCCTCTAGGTCTCGCCTGACTGAGCCCTCCCTGACCATAACATACATTCCCAGCCTTAGTCTATCGACGGCCTCCTCCATGGTTATGGATTCGTGACAAGATGAGATACCAGCCGCAGCGAAGGCTACCAATTTGTTCCCCTTGGCACCAGCCCCGTGACCTTCTAGCCTCTTTTTGACCTCATGTCCCCTTGACAGTATAGCCAGTACTTCCTCATTCTCATCTATGATGGGAAGCCAGGGTGTTTCGCCCAAGCCAACAATCCGATCTAACTTCAACAAGCTGTCCACCTCTTCCGGTGAGATGGGGGTGCCTTCCTCCAGCGCTGGTAGTGTTGGCACCAGAGAAGGA
>Ga0315289_10015993_pt1 | contig 10388 bp, 11 predicted proteins | sample YL17G11_40_MG_FD_203452 | JGI IMG/M metagenome (GOLD analysis project Ga0315289, IMG submission 203452) | Sediment microbial communities from Yellowstone Lake, YNP, Wyoming, USA - YL17G11_40 | ecosystem: Environmental > Aquatic > Freshwater > Lake > Sediment | place: USA: Wyoming | collected...
TAATCATGTAGCCGCCGACACGCAAGCTTCCAACATCAATAGGCTTACTCATACGCCCACCAACTCTATACGCATTTAAAACAACATGCATATATAGATTTAGGCACTCCTTTTCGACACCTTTTGGGGTTCTAGCACGCCGAGGAAAGCCTCTTTGTGCGGGCGGGGCTTCGGAAAACGGCCTATCTCACATCGGGGGAGTTTGGCGCGAGCCAAACAATCGAGACAGCGAGCCACAATCCAGCATTCATTCTCGAATCGTGAAGGGGGATCGGGGGAAACGCTGGGAGAGGCTCGGAGGACGAGGGGGGCACCCTCTGGGGGGTTCCACGCCCGCATCGAGTTTCCCAGTGTGTCCCCCGCCGAATGAGGAATCGCGGCCTTCACTTGATTATTCTGTCAATTCGTGCGGTGGTGGGGGGCGTGGGCGTGACAGTACTCTGGTTGGTTGGGTTGTTTATGCTTTGGATCCTAAGGTTAAGAGGCGTAAGAGGGGGCGGGCGTTTCATAGGTTTCTTTCGGGGATTAAGCGTTGTCGGTATTTGGGTAGAGACGTGTATTTTTTGACTTTGACGAGTTCGAAGGAGCGTGGTTATATGTTTTTGAAGCGGGATTGGATTGTTTTGCTTAAGCGGTGTCGGGAGTTCTTCGGGCAGTTTGATTATTGTATGATTAAGACTTGTGAGGGTAATGGCGTCATTCATGTGCTCTTTCATTCTGAAGGCTGCAAATCGTTGCGGTTGGATTCTTTGCACAGTTGGTTTTCGATGAACTGGGCTGAAATACACAAGGCTGAAGTTGTGTGGATCCGGGGAACGTATGGCGACAAGCGTTTAGCGGGTTACCTTGTTCAGTATTTGGCTTCTCAAAAGGGGGAAACGAGGATTTCGTGGTCTTGGGGTTGGGTCCATCGCGGATTTGTTCATAATTGGGAAGAGGTGAAACGTCTTCATCGAGGGGACATAAAGAAGGCGATCGAAGTCTGGGATTGGTACCTTTCTAATGAAACGGTTTGGCTAAAAAGCCGTCTCGGAAAATTGCTTGAAGTTAAACTGTGAGGGAGTTGGCGCGTGCGTGGCGATGACCGCTTGCTCTTAGAGCTGAGTTAGATCTAATGACCAAAGAATTTAAGTCAACTTAATGGTTTCTACCTAGAGATATGGATGGCCCGACACAGTCTAAAGGTGAATCTGAGAAGTTCAACAAGGAGAATTATGTCTTTTTAGTAGAGAAGCTTGCCTCCAGGATCCCTTTGCCTTACCCATTGACCTTCATTGTGCTAGTATCCACAATTCTCTGTGTTGAGGCAGTTCTATATTTCTCAGTCAATGTGTTTGACTACGGAAGCATCTTCCAGTACAGCATGTGGAATCTGCCTGGTGGGATTAGCATCGTTCTCTGCATGGTCTTCTCCAGGTACCTCAGAGATAAGACAATCCAGCATTTCAACAGAATGATCTCAGTCCTGAAAGATGAGGAGATACCGACACTGAAAAGACAAATTGATATCACATTTGCGAAGGCTCACCATTGGCTAATTCCTCTGGTTGCCTCGTTTTTCGTGGCCGTACCTTTTCAGACATATTTTCTCATAATCGCACCTTGGCCGCAATGGCAGCCTTGGTATGAACAATGGTACTTTGGCGCACTGGCACTCGGGATTATTTCCACTCTTTTTACTTGGTTGTGGCTTTTTGCTGTAGGTACCCTAGGGTACTTCTGTATCTGTAGTGCTGCCATATTGCATCGGGTCAGAAATCGCCTTAAGCCTTTGTCAATCGCTGAAATCGATAAAGGCTACGTAAAACCATTGGGAAGTCAGCTTATGACGATAACAACATCGTTTGCGTTTGGTGTTGGCGTAAACCTGATGATCGGGGTTGTGGCTCCGATTGCGTGGTGGTCAGTTGCTCAGGTTTTGGTTTTCGTGGCTAGCATGTTAGTATTGTTCTTTGTTCCTCTTTTTGACTTGCATCGTGTAATGTCCGATGAAAAGGAAAAAGCTCTTCGTAGTTTCAAAGAAAAGTGGTGGGACGTATCTGCAAAGGCTAGACCTGCGATGATAAATGCCCTCAGAGTTGAGGAGCAGAGAATAGAAGAGATAGCGACATGGCCTTTCAGCGGTGATATGCTACTCAGAGTCGGTGGATACGTTATTATTCCTGTCGTGCTTTTTGTGTTGCGTTATCTATTGGAGTAGACTATTAGGCAGATCTGTCGAGCGCGTTCGGCAAACATTAACGAAGCGATTAAGACGTGGGATTGGTATCTGGCAAACGATCCATTCTGGCTGAAGTGCCGTCTTGACAAACTGATTAAGGCAAAGCTGTTGTAGTTTGACCTAGAGCGTTTATTCTTGCACAACCCTTAAAACTATCCAAAAGAGATTACGGTTGTTTAACCTAAGGAATTTGAAACAATGCAAAAGAGATCGGGCAGAGCCGCAGTTGTGGTTGTTACTCTAATCTTGTTTTTCAGCACAGCTTGCCTCTTTTCGCCTCCTTGCGCTAATGCGGAATTAGATGTAGACGAGTATTTTGAAATATCGCGAGGAGAATTGCTTGGGTTCTACAGTTCGGAAATTGTGTCACATGCTGCGCTTATCCTTGGTTTCTTCGCGGCCGAGGCGGCCTTGTGGAAAGATCTCCGGAATGACAATAAGTCATCGCAGCGGAGAGACTTCCTAGAAAAGCTTAGTGTCTGTGTTCTGGCTGGATTGATTTTGAGTTGTACCTGTTATTCTGGATTGAAACTGATCTATTGGTCGGGTCTGGAAGCACACGCGATAGAAGCAACGCCTAATGAAGTGACTAGGGTTCTAGACAAGAATATTACCTCCTCAAATGTCACTTCTTGGACATCTCTCCTAAATGAATACAACATAAGAAAGCTTCAAAATGAACCGCAAATTCAATACGTTCTTGCGCTGTGGGTCGCATCCAGTTGGTGTAACCTCGTGATTTTTGTTGTCTTTGTAACACTTCTTGTACCATGTATATTTTTTGCCAAAGAAATACGACAACAGAGCAAGCAATTCATTCCAGAATATTAAATTGCTTACGAATATCTTCGCTCTTTGAACGCGCGCGAAAGATTAACACTTGCGCGGAGAAACAGTATAAATCTCAGTGTGCCCAAGAGATATAATGAGGACAAATATGAGGATTAAGAAGCGAAGTGTAACTATGGGACCGACATTTCGCGCAGTTCTTTCGATCATTGATGGTTTGGTGCTGGTCTTCTGCATGGCGGCGTTTATGACTTCAGGGGATCAGATACTTCCTTACATTTTCTATCCCCTGCTCGCCTGCGCCGTAATCAACTTGTGGGTTTCTGCCCTAAAATTCTTGGCGTTCTTGGCAGTGCCTGCCTTCATTTTCTTTGCGCCGCTGGTCTATATCATGAACAAGCCATACGGGGAAGCCGCAGCACGCAACGCGCGCATGGAATTTCTCTGGGTGATGTGGGCTATCGCGTTGTCGATCTCGGTCTATTGGTTTGTCATAGGAGTGCCTCATTTGACTAAAGGTGCTAGGAAGAAGTGAAACATCTTCATCGAGGGGACATAAAGAAGGCGATTCAGGTTTGGGACTGGTAGCGCGCGCGTTGCCAATGATTCTTATGATCGAAACGAATTTAGAGTAGTAGCTCCAGTCTGCTTTCTAAACTGATCAATCGCATCCGATTTTGCTTTCTCCATGGCGTTGTGTTCGACATAATTCTCTTCGATATTCCTCTTGATCACGTCAAAATGGGTTTTCCTTCCTGAAATGTCGAATATCTTCCTCGCGATCTCGGGAACGTCCGGATTCAGATCAACGAAAATTCCTTTACGCAAACCAACTTCCAGGATGCTTGTCGCAAGTTTCTCGAAGTCTCCGTCGGACAGACCAGTCATTCGTCCTAGCTCATTATCAAGTATTGCAAAGATATCTGAATATTGAAATTCGCAATATTTGCTCTTTAATAGAGATTCCCTGTAGATCAGTCCGCTTACGTGAACAAGCTGGGTACATATGTGCGAAGACGGCAGTATACTAATCGGTCTTATTGCACGTTCCTTTGACACTAACCCACGCCCCAGAAGACTGTCCAGGTTTCCATCTCTATGAAGTCGGCCTGCCTGTATTTCAGCCGCTGTATCTTCAGAAGTTGTGAAATACTTCATTTTCCCATCAAACTGGGAAGCTGCCCAGATGCAGACTGGTATCTGCATTTTGACGACTTGTTTGTACGCATCGTTGGCCTCCACAGCTGGCAAACACAGAGCAAATTCTATTGGATCGCTAATTTTGTTTCCAAGAGCGTTCTCTATGTCTGGTTTTCTTTCATTGGTTACGCGTATAGCATCATTCATGTCATTAGCCAATCTGGAAAAATCCGAAACTGATGACTTGCATTCTGTCAAGATCAGACTCGAATTCTGGCTCCTGAAGAAGCCAAGATCGAAATTCTTGACGCCAATAGAGTACAAAGGTTCAACAAGCGCAAGAACGTAGCCTGTTTCCTTTTCCAGAGTCTGTCCAAAAGTGAAGAAATTCGCGCAGAAATTCACGATCTCGAGGTGTTTCTGATCTCTCTCATAGTGCTCAATCAGCTCTCTACGTCTGCGGCGAGTCTCATCCTGCAGTATTTTTTCGAGAAGGCCTTTCTCCTCTTGCGACAAATTCCCTTTGAAATCGTCAAAATTGACGTTCACTGAACTTCCTCCACAACAGCAGCTGGGTCGAAATCATCTAAGATCATGGCGAAAAACCTCAAGAACGCATCGAAAGAGATTTTCTCTTTAGGAGCCACTATCATATGTTCACTATCAACGTCTATTGTGAATAGGCTGTTCTTCTTCTCATCCAAAACCATGCCATTTAGTCTAACGGAGCCTTTTGCCATCACGTGATTAAAAATAGTGTAGCCATTCGCAGCCATGCTTTCCACCAGAGATCCGGCATCTTCGAAGCTCAGAGGTTTTCCGAATCTTATGACCCATGGAATCAACTTTGGAATTTCAAAGACCTTCCGCTCTGTTTTCAACGGTATAAGTTTGAAGTCCGATTTCTCGATAATCTGTCTAGACCGCAAGACCTGAACTGAGGCAAAATCCACCAGACTCAAAAGGAACTTTTTTGCCGGTGCGGGTGTTTCTGCCTTAATCAATGTGAAATAGCCAGTGTTCTTTATTTCGTAATCTCCTATGCTCGGAATCCTGTAACGCATGACTCTTGGACTTACCCCATAATATCGCCGAACTTCCTCGAGGGTCTGAAGAGCGTCATCCCCGCTATAGGTTATCGTCCTACGTATGTCTGGTCTTGTCTCGCCTCTCTTTGCAAATTGCGGTATATGTTTAGCAGTGAAGTAGATGCATCTTGCTCCGGGGGATACATTTACGATACGTTCCCTAATATCATCGAAGACGCGAGAGGAAATGAACATATAGTAGATTCCAGGGGAAGTGTTAGCTGAATTTCCGATTGTCTGGTCGATGGCTTCTGTTTTCTCGTCTGTGAAGCAAAGCAGGAGTTTGGTCTCAGGATTAAGGTATGCATACAAAGTCGCCAATTTGTTCTCTTTCTTCTCAGTGTCGAAGTAATTGCAGGAGAGTCTGTTTATCTCTCCCATTTTCTCAATTCGAAATCCTCTACGTAAGAGTAAGTCTTCGAGATTGGGGATTTTGTCTCCCTTCCATTGATCGAAATATGTCATGAAACTAGCAACTTTCAGACGTTCGTAAGGCTCTAGATCAAGTGATACGATGGTCTCGATGAAGTTTTCAAACGTGTAAGCATCAAAACCGATCTTCAATGAGTTGCCCTCCGCCTTGATAAGAATAGAAAGATTAAGTATTTTAGAATATTGTACACGCGTCATGAACGCGCATCAGAGCCATGGTGGTGAAATACGCGCGCTGTATACGGAAGCATCAACCAAAGTCATTTGCCGCTCGTGCTTTGTCTCTTTCGGCTCTTCTCTTTTCATATTCTTTCCGAGACATAGGCATTCCGCTCTTCTTTGCCAATTCTTTAAACCTTTTTTCGCTTTCTACGATCCCTTCCAGCTCTTCTTTCATGAGCTGCTCCAAAGCTTCTTTCTGTGTCAAACCTCTCTCCTTTGCAGTTTCGTCAATCAGCTCTGAAACGTCTTTGTCAAGTAGCGTCGGGTCTTCTTTATCGAACGATCTAAACATATCGTCTTTAAAGAAGTGGTCCATAATCCTTTTGAGTTTCTGTGGCGTTTCAAAAGTATTTACGAATTCTACCAAAGGCTGTATCTTGTCTATTGTCACTTTCATGGTTTCGATTTCCCTGTCCCTTGCCTCAAGCTGTTTCTTTAGTTCCGCTATCGTCTTTTCGGTTTCTGTCGGCGTAGCTGTTTCAAGTCTCAGAAACGGCATGGCTTTTTCCTCGTAGAGTTTTCTGTAAAATTCGGGGTCTTGGGGTTTGTAGTTGGCATCTGAGCCTCTTACGGTGTGGCCCATCATGTAGTTGACGTTTTCGAAACCCATTTGATGCGCTTGTTTTCTGAAGAATTTCCTCAGCGTGTAGAATCTAAGCTCGCTTGGTTTGCCTTTCCGAATCTCAAAGTCTATCGCTCCGCTCTTTTCGAGTTTCCTTGCTGCAAGCCTGAAAGCTCGGCTAACGTCTTTTGCGTTTACTGGTTTTGTTGGGTCACTGTGTGAACAGAACATGAGGCTGTCGGGAGCTAGGTTTGGTCTTGTCGCCAAATACTGCTTCAGGTATTTTATAGCGTCAGAACCGATGAACGTCACATAACTGCCATATTTGCCCTTGGTTATCTCTTTGGGTATTTCGATTTTGCAGGGTACTTTGTCGAAGCTCTCCAAGTTCTTGAGTCTGAGTTGCTTTATCGTGTGCGGCCTGAGACCGCTCTGGGCCATGACCACAAAGAAGGCCTTTTCCCTGATTTTCGAAAGAGACATTATCTGAATGATTTCCTCTTTTGTGATGTCTCTATTGTGATAGATTATGCCACTCATGGATTGAGGAACTAGGCCTAACGGTAGATCGTTGTACTTGAAGAAGCTCTTGACTGCTCCGACCATTACCTTTATGCTTGTTATCCCCAAGTCTTCCTCGGCTAGGTTTGCGATCCAAGTTCTGATGTATTGGGCGTATTTTCTCCTGAAAGTGCGGTCGTCAGACGCCTCATACTCGGCTAGAATTTGTTCTGCAGTCTTGCCTACGTAGTTAGTGAACCTTTTCCAAACTCTTTTATATTGTTCTTCGGTAGCTTTAGATTGTGAGTGTGAATATGAGACTGAGTTCAGCCAATTGGACACGGCGTCAAATCGTTTCATCAGACAGCACTCCGTTTACTAGGAGAGTCAGGCTTCCAGATATAAACCTATCCATTAAAGGTACCAAAATCTGCTCCTTTCATAGATTAAGGTAGCGCTAAATAACGTGCACGGTGAACAACTTGCTCAAAAGCGTCGGTTTAGTCGCTCGCTTTGACAAGGAAAAAGCATTAAAACTTGCTGAAGGTCTGGCAGAATATCTAGAAGAGAAAGGACTGAAAGTCTACATGGAAAGCACACTTGCGAGAAAAGTGACCACAAAAGCCGAGACTACCCCACTTGAGCAGATGAAAACCGACTTCATAATCACAATAGGCGGAGACGGCACAATCCTAAGAACCAGCGCCGCAATCCCAAAACCCGAACCGCCAATACTCACCATCGACATGGGAGTTCGCGGCTTCCTCACCGAAGTCGAGCCCAAACGAACATTCGAAGCAGTCGACAAATGCCTCAAAGGCGAATACAGAATCGAGAAGTGCATGAAGCTCTCGGTAACCGCAAACGGCGCAAAGTTACCAGACGCCCTGAACGAGGTAGTTGTGACACACAATGAACCGGCAAAGCTTCTGTACACTCGAATATTGAAGAACAACGAACCAATCTTAGACTGTCAAGCAGATTCACTGTTGATATCTACACAGACGGGCTCTACGGGCTATTCACTCGCCGCTGGCGGCCCTGTGCTTGATCCAGGCGTGGACGCGTTCGTCCTGACTCCCATATGTCCTCTGACTGACTTCCGCCCCATCGTATTCCCAGCAAACTCGACTCTGGCAATCGAAGTTTTCAGACCGAAGAAAATGCTCGTCCTCGTTGATGGCCAACACAGCCAACTCATCAGCTCTAAACTTCCAACCGTAACCGTCACACGCTCCAAACACCAAGCCTCGTTCATACGCTTCAAAGAAGATTACTATCACCGCCTACAAAGCAGACTTCTATTCAAAGGAACGAGGTGAGCAAACCAAACGGGCATCCCAGCCAAGAGAGCCACAATTCTTGACACGTCCGCCTTCGTGGCTGGCTTCGACCCCTTTTCCATAGCTGAAGAGCAGTACACCGTGCCACTGGTCAAAGAGGAGATTCTGACAAAGCGCGTCTCTGAGCTAAGGTTTGAAATGGCGATTGAAAGCAGAAGACTGAAAGTAAGAATGCCGAGAAAAACGTTCCTAGACAAAGCAGAAGCTCAAGCAACACTCGTCGGAGACAAATCATCCCTCTCGCCAACTGACCTGCAGCTTCTCGGTTTAGCCCTAGAACTCAAGACAAGCGGATACTCTCCACTTATAGTCACAGACGATTACGCAATTCAGAACGTGGCAAACCAGATGGGCATTGAATTCGCCTCGCTGATTACACTCGGAATCCGCAGACGCTGGGAGTGGATAAGGTACTGTCCAGCATGCCATAAGAATTACCCGCCAGACAGCAAGACCAAGAAATGTGTGATATGCGGCACAGAGCTGAAACGGAAACCTCTGAGAAAAAGCCACTTGGCAAACGGGAGTTCTCCAAAAACCTAAAACAGCGAACCAGCCTCCTATAAATCAGATTCAGGTGAGGCATAACTAATGAGCTTCGATCAGAAGAAAGTTACCTACTTCAAAGAGGCAGGAAACCAAAACACGGACACTTTACTGAATATTGTCAAAGAGTACGTTGAGAATGAGAAAATAGGCGACATAGTAGTTGCGTCAACGACGGGCGAGACAGGAGCCAAAGCCGCAAAGATATTCAAGGGGCCCAATGTCATAGTTGTCACCCATGCTTACGGCTTCCAAGAAACTGGAAAACCCGAACTGCAGGAGCAGCATAAGCAAGAGATTCTCGCAAACGGCGCAAGAATCTTCACAGGCACGCATGCACTGAGCAGCGCTGAACGCGCAGTACGCAAGAACTTCGGCACGCTTCAACCCTTGGAGCTGATGGCAAACGTGCTCAGACTCATGGGTGAAGGAACAAAAGTATGCGTAGAGATTACGTTGATGGCGGCAGATGCGGGACTGATTCCAATGGACAGGGATGTGGTTGCTATCGGTGGAACAGGCAAAGGCGCAGACACTGCACTCAGAATCCAACCCGCACATGCAGCAAGATTCTTCGACCTCAAAATCAAGGAAATCATAGCAAAACCCCACACGTTCTAGACAATGCGAGAGCAACAAAGAACCTATAGAACATGTATTAGAACCGCTGGTTAGGAAAATTCCTCTTTTAAAAACAGGAGCCAGCACTGTTGAAACTAGCCGAGAAACTGAAGACGGAATTCTTCGTCACAGGAAACTGCCTGACCCTGTTCATAGCCATGCCGCTCACGAGGTTTGCAGTGCTTCTCGGTTTCTCCTCGTACCATGTGCTGTTCGCCGATCTTGTGCCACAAGCGCAACGCGGAAAAATCACAGGCTCAATGAACTTCTTCACCTACATCTTCATGGCCTTAGGCGGAGCGCTGGGCGAATTCCTATATGACAATGTCTCGCCTCAGTCCTCAGTTTTGCTCACGATTATCTTGGTTATTCCTTCAACTCTCATAGCGTTGATCTATATCCGCGAACCGAAACCAGAGGAAAGACAAGCCTGATACGAAATGGACAGACCAGCAACCAAAGCTCAAGACAAGCGTTAGATGTCCTCGCTGTGACGCTTACTAAAGTACGTTATATCATGGTGCTCAGCGTAGCCGCATTCCCTGAACAAGCTCTTCGAAGCTTCATTGTCTCCGTCGATCAAGGCGCAGAAAAGCATGATGCCATACTTCCTTAGTATTCTTTCAGACTCAGAAATCAAAGCCTTGGCAACACCCAGTCGCCTATGATCGGGATTCACTGCCAAGCGGTTTATCCAACCCTTCCGCAAATCGGAACTAAGCACGACCACGCCAATTAGCTTTCCGTTTTCAAACGCTCCAAGAAAGAAATCGGGGTGTTTCACCATTTCGGCGGCTATGGTTTCTCTGCTGTCGCGTCCTCTGGGTTTGAATGCTAGTTCTGCTTTCTCCCAGAGCTTGGTTATCTTCTCATAATCTCTTATTGCTAGGTTCTTGATCTCCATAGCGATACGCAGGCTAGGC